>Ga0172379_10000925_pt1 | contig 65155 bp, 70 predicted proteins | sample GrowelOW334metaG_FD_119756 | JGI IMG/M metagenome (GOLD analysis project Ga0172379, IMG submission 119756) | Groundwater microbial communities from an aquifer near a municipal landfill in Southern Ontario, Canada - Groundwater well OW334 metaG | ecosystem: Environmental > Aquatic > Deep... | reverse complement strand
TAAATTCGTGATACCCCACCACCTGTGGGGCGAACACGGGTTCAAGTCCCGTTTCCGCAGATCCATAACGCGGGCGTCCAAATTGGGCGCCCCGTTTTTCTTGTCTTTTTAGTGGAAAAACCGTACAGTTGAAGCACTATGGACCAACCGAACATGATGGAAACCATTGTTTCTTTTGCCAAGCGACGCGGTTTCATTTTTCCCACTGCCGAAGTGTACGGCGGCTTGGGCGGCTTCTGGGACTTTGGTCCGCTCGGGGTTGAACTGAAGAACAACATCAAGCAAGAGTGGTGGAAGCGCTTCGTGCAGCAACGCAGCGACGTGGTTGGGTTGGATTCGGCTATCGTGACGAACCCGAAAGTTTTTGAGAAGAGCGGCCACCTGGTGAACTTCCACGACGCACTCGTGGAGTGTAAGAAGTGTCACCAACGATTCAAAGCAGATGATCTTGGGAAGGAGTGCTCGAACTGTGGCGGCAAAGAGTTCACCAAGCCGGCGAACTTCAACTTGATGTTCAAGACGTTCATCGGTTCCACCGAGGAGAGTGTGTCCACTGCGTACCTGCGGCCCGAGACGGCGCAGGGGATATTCGTGAATTTCCAGAATGTCCAACAGAGCATGCGCCTGAAGCTGCCGTTCGGTATTGGCCAAATTGGCAAAGCGTTCCGTAACGAAATTACCCCGGGCAACTTCATTTTCCGCTCGCGGGAGTTCGAGCAGATGGAGCTGGAGTACTTCTGCAAGCCAGGGGAGGATGATACTTGGTTTGATTACTGGCGTAAGGAAAGTATGCAGTGGTTTTTGGATTTGGGCATGAAGAAAGAGAACATTCGTTTCACTGACCAACCTAAAGCCGAGTTGGCGCACTACTCTAAAGCGACGACCGACATCGAGTACCACTTCCCATTCGAGAAAGGCTGGTCAGAACTCATGGGCGTGGCAAACCGCACCGACTTCGATTTGAAAGCCCACGGTCAGACGTTCCGCGATGAAGAAGCGAAAGGGGATATGACTCCATTCTGCATTGAGCCGTCAGCGGGCGTGGACCGCGCGGCACTTGCCTTCCTCATTGACGCGTACGACGAAGTGGAAGGCGGCCGCTCCACCACAACCGAGGCGAACAAGGAGAAAGAAGTGGTGCTGCGGTTGAATAAGCGCTTGGCTCCAATTAAGGTTGCCATCCTGCCACTCTCCAAGAAAGAACCGCTTGCCACCAAGGCCAAGGAAGTGCAGGCGCTCATCAGCAAGGACTTCACCACGTGGTACGACGACACGCAGTCCATCGGCCGCCGCTACCGCCGCCAGGATGAAATTGGCACCCCGTACTGCGTCACCATCGATTTCGAGACGGTGGAGAAAGACAATGCCGTGACGGTCCGCGATAGGGATACCATGGAGCAGGAGAGGGTGGCGATTACCGAACTTCACTCGTACATAACGAAGCAGTTCTCGTAGGTTAAAAACCTTGATGTATAAGCACTGGGGAAGAACGATAACCAAAGAGCTACAAAGGCTCTGGAGCCGGAGCGATAAGTTTTTGCCATGTCATGGACCCGAACACCACATTCGGGTTTGGAAAATGGCCGAACCGTTTGGGAAGAAGCAGCGCGCAGACATGGACGTGCTCGTTGCCGCCTGCCTGCTGCACGACGCGCATTCGTTCAACAAGGCCGCGCCAAAAGATCATGAGCTGCGTTCGGCCATGCTAGCAGAACGATTGTTGAAGAAGCTGAAGTTTCCAAAGAAAAAAATACCCCTGGTAAAAGCCGCCATCATGGACCACCGGAGTGACGCGCACGGCCAGCGCAGCGTGGAAGGGGACATCCTGAAGTCTTTTGATAAGCTGGACGCTTTTGGGCCAATGGGCGTGTACCGCATCATTGCGCCACTCTCCATTCGCGGGTACGGTGCGGAGGATATTGCAGGTTGGGCGCTAGACGAGAAGAAGTTAGACAGGAAGTGGAGAGCCATTGCTTTTCCGGAATTGCGGAAGCAGTACCGTTCCCGTTTCCTGTACACGAAAAAGTATTTTACCGACTTGCGGAAAGCACTGGGGAAGCAAACCAACCACCGGCGCGTGGAAGAGGGGAGCGTGTACGCAAGGTAGGTGCCAGCGGGTGATAGAATGCGCCAGCAGCACATCCAACAGGAAGAGTTTCTATATTTGCTAACCACAGTCGTCCGCGGCCGGGTGGAGTTTTTGAAAAAAGAAAAGTGGGTGGGGGAATTACTGGCGTACGTGAAGGCAAAGTTTGCGTGAGTTTTGACCAGGAGATGCCGAAACAAGTTCGGCATGACAAGGGAAGGAAAAGGTAGCGGCCATTTTCTATTGTCATCCTGAACTCGTTTCAGGATCTCATTGCTATGTACTACGTATACATTCTTACCAATAAGTACAATACTACGCTCTACATTGGTGTTACAAACAACCTTGAACGTCGAGTCTTTGAACATCGTGAGGGATTATTGTCTGGTTTCACAAAAAAATACAAGGTCCACAAGCTCGTGTACTATGAAGATACTGATGATATCGGAGCGGCAATAGCCCGTGAGAAGCAACTAAAGAATTGGCATCGAGAATGGAAGTTCAATCTCATACGTCAGGAGAATGCTGCTTTCAATGATTTGGCTGCCGGTTCGTTTGGCAAGGAGAGCTAAACTCATTACGCGCAGGCCTCGAAGTACGGTATACTAAAGCTCCTTACGTTTACGTCACAAAAGATATCCCTCTATGACCAAAACCCTCCGCATCGGCATCCTCCTCGCCCTCGGCACGGCCGCTATCTCGGGTCTGTCGAATTTCGTGGCAAAGATGAGCGTGTCTGTGGTCAAAGACGCTACTGTGTTTACTTTCCTGAAGAACGCCATTGTCGGTTTGCTCGTCATTGGTTTGGTTATGCTTTTCGTGAAGTGGAAGGAGCTGAAGACCCTTAACCGCGCGGATTGGGTTAAGCTCGTGGCCATTGCCGTCGTCGGCGGGAGCGTGCCGTTCCTGCTGTTCTTCAACGGTCTGCAGCAGACGACAGCCGTGCACGCCAGCCTCATCCACAAGACCCTGTTCGTGTGGGTAGCAGCTTTGGCGTGGTTCAGCCTCAAAGAACGCTTCACGTACTGGCATGGCATTGCGCTCGCTTTGCTCCTTGGCGGTACGTTCGCGTTAGGCGGCTTCAATGGTTTCCACTTCGGGGTAGGAGAGTGGATGGTGCTGGGTGCAACGTTACTCTGGGCCGTGGAGAACGTCATTGCAAAGAAAGCCTTAGCTAACCTCTCGACGCTTACGGTCGTGGCGGCGCGGATGTTCCTTGGCTCCATCGTGCTCCTTGGCGCCGTTCTCATTCAAGGCAAAATGAGCATCGTCAGTGTGCTCACATTCGACCAGTGGGGTTGGGTTGTGCTCCCAAGCCTTCTCCTCTTCGGCTACGTACTTACCTGGTACAGCGCACTCAAGCGCGCACCTGCGACACTCGTCGCCAGCTTGCTCGTGCCAGCGACGTTCATCACCGCGATCCTCTCGGGTACATTCCAGAAAGCTCCAATGACCGGGAAGCAGTGGCTCTCGGGCGCACTCGTCACTGCGGGTGTTGCGCTCTTCATCTGGGCGTCACGTCGAACCGCATTGCATGTCCAAGCCCCAGACACGCACCGCACCCAAGCGTGACGGCGTAACGCGGGCAGCATGGTACGGCTTCGGGCCGAATCGTCTGCACCTCTGTGGCCCAGATGCAAACCGGGAAGTCTTCGCATACCTAGAGGCCGGTTCCACCGATCCTGGCTTGCAGTACCTCATGCAAGGTTTCAAGACGCTGTACCCATACCTGCAGGAGATTGCACGCGCCAATGGCATCGCAGACCCGTTCGATGACCGCGTGGTGGAAGCGTACTGGGTGGGCAACGCGCTGCTCGAGACCATCCCACAGCAGCGCTTCTACCGTCACCTGCGGGATACACTGGATTTGAAGCGGAAGTACAAGACGCGAGAGTTCGACCAGCTCGTCGAGAAACTCGGGAAGGGGGCGCGCATGCACCACAACGTGCACGTGCTGAACGCCTACAAGCGCACCGGCCATGACGCGAAGCTGCACACCCTGGAGAGCATGGACTCGTGCCGCGTGAGTTGGGGAAAGGTGACGGCAGTGGAAGGCGCATCAGTCACGGTGCAGCGGCAACCCCTGGCGCAACACGAGAAGAAGCTCTTGCTCGGTCCAGCCGTGAGCGTCACGCTCCGCCGTCGGCTGGAAGAAGATGGCAGCCTTGATGATTTGGCCGTCGGCGACATTGTCACTATGCACTGGGGTGTGATTTGCGAGATTATCCCAGCGGCAAGTGTGCCGTGGCTGAAGAAGTACACCGACCTCGCCATAGGCTTGAGCAACCCGACGCTATGAGTACCGACGTGTGGGTCTTCGGGAATATCGATCTTGCAGAAGACAGCTTGCCGCTGCGCATCCTGCCACAGCTCCAGCGCCAACGGCCAGACCTCACCTTCCGCGTTCGCGACCCAATGGAAGAGTGGGACACTGTACCCAACCCACTCATCGTAGTGGACACGGTGAAAGGCATCGCCGCAGTAACAGTGCTCAAAGACCTAGAGCTCTTCGAGGACGCCCCGCGGGTGAGCATGCACGATTTCGACTTGCTAGCCCAGCTGCAGTTCCTCAAGAAAGTTGGCAAACTCGGCCACGTCGTTGTGGTTGGGGTACCTCCTACACTCCAACCAGACGAGGCAATTAGGCAGATCGCAGCTGCACTCCCGAGAGCTTGAGCTTGAGGAAGTGTGAGGCACAGCTCATGCACGGGTCGTAGGCGCGTATGAGCTTCTCAATTTCGTGCTGGATTTGGTCGGCCGTGGGGTCTTTCGGTAGTAGCTCTTCCACCAGGCGGGCCATGTCCTGCTCGATGTTAATTTGGTTCTGGCCCGTAGGCACGATGATGTCTCCCTCGACGACCATGCCGTCTGGGCCAATGGTGACTTTGTGGTAGAGCGTGCCGCGCGGCGCTTCCACCACGCCAATGCCAGTACCTGAGGGGTGCGCTGGCGTGACGAGCGGTTCTTTCTTGAATTTCGTGGCTTGGAGGATTTCGATTGACTCATCGACACAGTGCAGCAGCTCAATAGCCTGCGCCAGGTTGTTGTCGTAGATGTTCGTGGATGGGAAGCGCGTGAGCACTGTGGGGATGCTCGCTTTCGTCTTTGCATTCAGCGTGTCTTTGGAGAGGTTTAAGCGTGCCAGCGCGCCAACCATGTAGGACTTCCCCTTGAACGAGTAGCCCGAGGCTTGGGAGTAGGGGATGACGACGTGCTCCAGATGGTCACGGTACTCGGTTTCCGAAATGTAGTCACCCTGGTCGCTGATGATGTGCCCATCCAGGTAGTTGAACGGGTTGGCAACCAGAGCCATGAAGTGTGTCTTGCGGTCGAAGCGGAAGTCACATTTGGCAAATCGGTCAATTGTTCGCAGCACGGCTGGTCGCACGTGCTCGAGTGTATGGATGAGATCCTCGACTTGCTCTTTCGTCGGCACGTTCAGGAAGCCGCCGACCATGGGGTTGATGGCGTGGACGCTACGGCCGGCAATGACGATGGAGAGCTTGTTGCCTGCGGCCTTAATGTCGAACGCGTCGTGCAGGATCTGGTGTTGCTCGGGGTCGTTCTCGTCGAAGCTGAGGAAGTTATCTTTGCCCCACATGTCTGGCAGGGCGAACAGGTACAGGTGCAGGGCGTGGTCACGGATGTTCAAGCCCGCCATGGTGAGCTTCTTCATGGCCATGCTCTGCGGTGTGGGGACGATGCCTAAGGCGTGCTCGCAGGCTTCGATGCTGCAGATGAGGTGAGCATTGGAACACGTGCCGCAGATGCGAGCCAGCAAGGCCGGCACCCCGCGGTAGGGCTTGCCGCGGATGGCCTGGGTGTAGAAGCGCTTGGACTCGGTAATGCCGAACTTGCAGGATTGCACTTTGCCGCCACGAATCTGCACGTCCAGCATTGCTGCACCTTCAACTTTCGTGAGTTCTGCGTTGAGTGAGAGGTCGACTGTGTGCATACAATCTAGGCGACGATACCGAACTTCTTCAGGGCAAGATCAATGATTGCCAGGAACTTCTTCTCGTCCATGGGACAGCCCGGAACCATGGCGTCCACGGTAATTGCTTCGGCGAGCTTCTGGCCCTTGGGCAAGAAGTCGAACTTCTCAACCAGCGGCTTGATGGCAGCCTGCTGCTCGGCGTTGAAGGTGTTACGCTGCGTTGAGGGGAGGCCGGTGCAGGCGCACGCGCCAATGGCGACCACCATGGTGGCGAGCTTGCGAATCTCTTTGGCCTTCGCCACGTGCGATGGGGTATTGAGCGCGCCCTCGATGAAAGCCACGTCCATCTGGTCCATGACGTTATTCGACTGCAGCACGCGGGCGTGGCGGAAATCGAAGAGCTTCTTCCAGAGCTCCCAGCGTTCGTTCATGAGCTCCGTGAAGATAACCGTGCTGTCCTCGCAGCAGCTGAACGTGAACCACCCAACGCGGAGTTTCTTCTGCGGGGTTTGTACAGGTGTGTCAGGCATGCGGGAAGTATAGCAAGAAGGAGCCTATTTCCGAATTGTCATGCCGGACTCCGATCCGGCATCTTGCAGCAAGATCCCGGGTCAAGCCCGGGATGACATGGTAAAGTAACCGCATGTCCCTCATCGACACGCACTGCCACCTCAACTTCAACGCCTATAAAGACGACCTCGACGCGGTGATCCAGCGCACATTGGACGCAGGTATGCGCGTGATCAACGTTGGCTCGCAGAGCAGCACGAGCCAGCGCGCCGTAGACATGGCCAAGCAGTACCCGGGTAAGTTCTTCGCTGCGGTAGCCCTCCACCCGTTGCACCTCTTCGAGACGTACGTGGACGAAGTGGAAATCCCGTTCAAGACACGCGAAGAAGTCTTCGATCCTCAATTCTACGGCGATTTAGTCAAGCATCCAGGCGTGGTGGCGATTGGCGAGTGTGGCTTGGATTACTTTCGCGTGCCTGAAGGCGTAGACGAAGCAACATTCACGAAGAAGCAGAAAGAAACATTCCTTCAGCAGATTAACCTCGCCCAAGAGCACGACCTCCCCCTTATCCTGCACGTCCGTGCCAGCAAGACCGAACCGAATCGAGCGTACCTAGAGACACTGGAAGTTTTGCAGCACGCGGGGTACAACCGCGGCGTGGTGCACTGCTACACGGCAGACATCGACACCGCCCGGAAGTTTCTCGATGCCGGCTTCCACATCTCGTTCACCGGTATTATTACGTTTCCGAACGCCAAGGAGCTCCTGCCCGTGGTGCAGTTCGTACCCATGGACCGCATCATGGTAGAAACAGACGCGCCGTACCTCTCGCCCCAGCCCGTGCGCGGCAAGCGGAATGAGCCGCTGTACGTGCAGTACGTGGCGCAGAAAATTGCCGAGGTGAAAGGCCTGCAGGTGAGCGCGGTGGAAGCGCAGACAACGGAGAATGCTGAATTCTTCTTTCGCCTTACCGCGTAGACAATGCCTATACTCATCCTCATATTTGGTGTCCCATTCGGCATTGTGGCGCTCGTAGCGTGGCTCATGGGTAGGCGTGCTCGAAGGCAGCAGGAGCAGAAGTACGCCCCTTTCTACCAGCGCATCGAGACTTTTGCCCAGGCACATGGTTTTTCAGCTCTTCGTGTTCCTCTGTTCGACACGTATGCGAGTGATGCAATCCGGCGACTGCTCCCGAAAGACCTCCCGAAGTACGGCCAGTCGAAATTGGTAGTTCCACTGTACAATGACCGTGAGGATTACTACGGGAAATACCGAAGCGCGTACGTGCTTACCAAGGGTGAGGTACGCATTCTGTGGTTGCCGAAGCACCTCCGTAACGCAGAGGAGTTCTTTAGCGTCCTGCTCTACCTCGCTCCCATGCCAGCGACCGAACACTGGTTCACGCTCTGGAAGGAAGAGTACTTTGACTTCGGTAAGGACCACGCGTTGGAATCCCGCCACTTCAATAACATTTACGCCGTAAATTGTAGTTCGCCAGCGTTGGCTACGGAAATCCTCCCTCCAGAATTCATGGAATTTCTCCTCCAGCAGCGTCGTATCCGAACGTACATTCGCCTTCGTGGATCGATAGCAATCGTTGGGCAGGAAGCAGCTTTCAGTGAAGAGCGATTACGTACCGTCATGCGTATTGCAGAGGAAGTGCTGCAGCGATTTACACGAGCATACGTAAGCCACCCAGTGCCAAAGAGAAGCCGCACACGGTGAGGAGTGCGGCGAAATTTGGGTAGTACTTAGCGGTGGTGGAGGCCACCAATCGGTCCGCACCTCCTACGGGCCAATCGTCGGAATGTCTGCGCTGTGTTGTCCTTCCCATTCTTACGTCGCTCCCCATCTTGCTCGGGGATAGTCTTGAATTTAACCGGTTTTCCATCGGGCCCCGTTGGCGGCTTGCTCGTTGGGAATACGTTGCGGGGGTCGAGAGGGTTAAATCCAGAACTCATACAGAACTCCATTTCTTGTGTCCATCCAAGGACGCGATTGTGAGGTTTATTTTTCTTCGGAGGGTTCTAGTGTACAGAATTTATATGAGAAGTCAACCCCGCTTTCCCCAAGGGTGTGGGTAGGGTAGAATAGGCACATGGAAATTATTGCCATTGTACTCACCGTGCTTGTGCTCATCGGCATTGGGTTGCTCTACGCCCGCCTGTCAAAAGGTGGTGGGAATGGTGTAGACCCCCAAATGCACGAGAAGCTCATCCGTATGGAGGAGCGTCTGGCGCAGTTGAATGAAAAATCATCGGAGCAGACCCGTGTGCTGGATGCAAAGCTTGGGGAATCGACCAAAGCCCTCCAGCAGCAGTTCGGCCAGTCCACGAAGATCGTCCAGGATGTTACGGAAAAGCTCACCAAGCTGGATGAGACGAACCGGCAGGTGCTGAACTTCAGCGACCAACTCCGCAACCTGCAGGACATCCTGCAGAACCCCAAGCAGCGTGGCATTCTGGGCGAGTACTTCCTGGATAGCCTGCTCAAGAACGTGCTGCCGCCCGGCAGCTACCAGATGCAGTACAAGTTCAAGGACGGGGAAATTGTGGATGCGGTGGTGAAGATTAAAGACCGACTGGTACCAATCGACTCCAAGTTCAGCTTGGAGAACTACAACCGCATGGCCGCCACACATGTGGAGAGCGAGAAGAAAATTCTTGAGAAAGCGTTTGTCAACGACCTCAAAGTCCGCATTCAAGAGACGGCCAAGTACATACGGCCGAGTGAGAACACCATGGACTTTGCCTTCATGTTCATCCCGTCCGAAGCTATCTACTACGACTTACTCGTCAACAAAGTCGGCGCCGTAACCGAAGAGACCGAGAACCTCATCCAGCGCGCGGCCAACAAGTACCACGTCATCATCGTCTCACCCACGTCGTTCTTGGCGTACCTGCAGACGGTGTTGGAAGGCTTGCGCGCCATGCAGATAGAAGAGTCGGCCAAAGAGATTCGGAAGAATGTTGAACTGCTGGGTAAGCACATTTCGGCGTACGACGCGTACATGCTCAAGCTCGGTAACAACCTAGGCACGACCGTGAATGCTTACAACACGGCGTACAAGGAGTTCAAGAAAGTAGATAAAGACGTTTTCAAGATCGCTGACGTTGGTGGGAAGATAGAACCGTTGGAATTAGAGAAGCCGAAAGGGGAATAGTTTCATTGCCATTGCGAGGAGCATACCCCTGTGTCGTCCTGAACTTGGTTCAGGACCTCTTCCTGGTACATGAGAGATGCCGAACTCACCGCTTCAGCGGGATCCCGCCTACTTTCTCCTAAGCAATTAGATGGCGGGACAAGTTCGGCATGACACAAGAAAGCAGGATGCTTCGCTCTTGCATTATTTGGGTTTGCAATGACAGTAGAAACTTGCCAAAAGTATTTTTTTGTGGTACAATACACTTAGTAAAATAAACATGCACAAATACCTAAAGAAGAAATTGCCCTGGTACCGCCAGTGGCATGAGCAGTGGATGACGAACCACGCACATTGGTTGGTTTTTGCGTGCGCGGTGCTCACGGCGACGTGGCTCTTCTCGTACGTCGCACAGTCGGCACCAGGCCAAGCAATCGTCGAGGACATTGCGCCTGCCGTGTACGCCCAAGACGTTCCCGATCAGTCGGTTGTATTGGCGAGCCCGGAAATCGTTCCGCCCATTCCCGTGGTGCCAGACCGAGTAGTAAAGTAGCGACACTCCGCTATACTGCAACCATGCTCGCTGTCCGCGACCTGACTAAAGTTTTCGGTTCGTTCACCGCCGTCGATGGGGTGACGTTCGACGCGCACGGCGGGGAAATTTTTGGTCTGCTCGGCCCGAATGGCGCGGGGAAAACCACGACCATACGGACCATTGCCACCATCCTTGGCCCAACCTCGGGCACGGCCACGGTGTGCGGCCACGATATCGTGCGTGACCCCGAAGCCGTGCGCAAGAACATTGGCGTACTCACGGCCGAAATTGGGCTGTACGACCGGTTCACGGCGCGCGAGAACATCCGCTACTTTGGCCAGCTCTATGGCCTGGGCGGACCGGCCTTGGAAACCCGCATCGAGGAGCTCGTGCGCATTTTAGACATGGGCCGTTTTGCCGACCGACGGGCCGGCAATTTTTCCACGGGCATGAAGCAGAAAGTCGCCATCGCCCGGTCCATCGTCCACGATCCACCCGTCGTCATCTTCGACGAGCCCACTGCCGGCCTTGACGTGCTCGCCAGCCAGACGGTCATTGCGTACATGAAAGACGCGCGGGCCAAAGGCAAGCTCGTCGTCCTCTCCACCCACGATATGGCGCACGCTCAAGCCCTGTGCGACCGCGTGGCAATTATCCACCGCAGCAAGCTCATTGCTCTGGATGCCACGTCCGCCATCCTGCAGCAGACCCACGCCGCCACGTTGGAGGAAGCATTCTTGCACATTGTGGGCGAGAGTGCGGCCAAGCAGGATGAGCACACTCGCGAAGAGCAACACCTGCAGCTGGTAGCCAAAAAGAAAAAATCTTTTGGCTTTCGTTTTCGCCTATGAGTACGGTCTACACGGTTTTCAAAAAGGAAATTATCGACAGCATTCGCGACAAGCGCACGCTGTGGACTGCCGTGCTCATGCCTATCCTGCTCATGCCCGGCATACTGGTGGGCTCGTTCAAGTTCCAGGAGTACCAGTTGAAGAAGGCCGAGCAGAAGCCTGCTCTCGTTGCTGTTGTGTCTGGGAATGCCGCGCCCACGCTGGTGGACTTCCTCAAAGCGCAACCGAAGTTCGAAGTGAAAGACGTAACAGATGCGAAGGTCGCCATTGAGGACGGTACGGTGAACGTTGTCCTTCAGGTGCCGGCAAACTTTGAGACCGAGCTTGCGGCGAGCCGAGCAGTGAGCGTCCAGGTCCAGCAGAAGAGCTCGAACGTGGATTCCAGCACCGCGCTGCCGAAGGTGCAAGCCGCCCTGGCGCTCTTCAACCAGCAGCGGGTGCAAGCCGCACTCATTGCCAAAGGCATTGCGCCCGAAACGCTGGTAGCAATTGTCCCCACGACCATTGACCTTGCCTCCGCTGAAGAGCGCGGTGGCTTCATCGCCGGCTTACTGCTGCCCATGTTCATCGTGCTCTTCGCCATCGTCGGCGGCATGTACATTGCCATCGACGTTTCGGCCGGTGAGAAAGAGCGCAAGACGCTGGAGGCGCTGGTGCTGGCACCAATCTCGCGCTTGAAGCTGGTGATGGGGAAGTACTTTGCCGTAGCCGCCACTGCCAGTGCATCCATCATCCTCTCGCTCACATCGTTGACGATCGCATTCAACCTCTTCCCGCCCTCCTTTGGGAGCGACACCGTGTCTATTACCCTCACCCCGCTCACGCTCGGGATCATGCTCGCTATGGGGGTCATACTCTCTATCATGTTCGCTGGCCTCCTGCTCTCGGTTGCTATCTTCGCCAAGAGCTACAAAGAGGCGGTGAACTACATTAGCCCGTTCTACCTGCTCGCCATCCTGCCCGTGGCCATCTTCGCCCAAATTCCTGGGCTGAAGCCAACGCTGGCCATGTTCCTCATCCCGGGCGTGAATGCCACGTTCGTCATGAAAGATGCGCTCGTGGGAATGTACGACCTGGCAAAAATTTTGCTCACGCTTGGCTCACTGGTTTTCTACGCCACCATCGCCATCCTGGCCGCGGGCAAGATATTCTCGAAGGAGAGCATCCTCTTTCGAGATTAGAAACCCGCCCTCCACAAGCAGGAGGGCGGTATAGGGTTCAAGATTTTCTGTCCACGTAGACGCGGAGCAGGTTTTCGTTGTGGACTTTGAGGAAGTCCAAGGCACTGGCGTAGGCACGCTGTCGCTGGTAATTCATAACGGCGCTGCCAGGAATGGATGCGACGAACCGCGGGTGGCCTTGCCGCATTTCGGCCTCAAGCCGAATGGTCGCCGCGTAGAGTGCCAGCAGGAACGCTCGGTCGTGGTTGGGCGTGCTGGCGGCACCGAGGATTCTACCGCACCGTTCAATGGTGAGCGCGAGGATGCGTCGTGGGTTAGCCAGATCGCTATCCGAGCTCTGGTAGAGTCGATCCAGGTAGGTGAGCTGCACTAAGGTGCAATGCTTCCACGAGGGTACGCCATCCTGCGCAAACTGACGCCGAAATTTTATCTGGGTGTGGTCGCTGGGCGCAAAGCTGATGTCCTGGAGCGTTAGCTCGGGGAAGTGGAGCTCTGACTCTATAGGCCCAACGCGGTGGTTGAGCTCCGGCATGATAGTTACCTGGGCACGTATCGCGTGCTGCAGAGCTGCCTGGTAGTGGCCGCGGACGTCACGCTGGTGCGTTGCCTGGAGCACGGGGTGTTGGACGAGCGCGGCGATTGCTTGGCAGTGGACTGCTGTAAGATCGCTAATCCCAATTTGCGCTGCGCTATCACCGATGCAAATGAACGTTTCCATGTTCTCTCCCTCGTTTGTATTTTCTTGGGGTACGGTCGTAGCCTACGCCCCCAGGCAGCAGGAAGTCAACGGGGTTGACATGTTCACGCTTTCCTGTATTGTAATTGTTTCGAGAAGGAACGCTCTGTACCCGAAACACCAAAATTTGGAGGGAATCACATGTTGGACGTCAGATCGCTCACGGAAGAGCAACGCCGCGCCATGGACCGCGACATGGAATTCCTCGCAGAGTTGAAAAAAGAAGGTTGCCTTGAGGAAATCAAAGACGAACGATTTTCACAACTCGCAGCCGCCGGCATCATTGCCGTTACCTGTCCAGACGGTGAACACACGTACGACATCTTCGGTCACCTCTGCCGCTACAACCGGCGCATTCACCTGCCTGCACTCAACGGCGGAGGGATGCTGCTCTCACCATTCAACCCCCACTTCCACCTGGAAGGTCAGGCGCTCATCAATAGCGTGGCCGGCGGCTGGAAGCTGGGTAAGGGCAAGACCATTTTGCTCATTTCCCACTGGCCTTGTGGCCAGGCGCATGCCGACGCGTACCCGCTGGCGAAAGTCCTGCTGGACACGCTCCTGGCAGATGATTACATCACCGCGAAGCTCGGCGTGAGCGAAGAGGTCGTCCTGCCGTTATTCCATGTCGACTGGACGCCACTGGAGTCTGTGGCCGAAGCGAAGCGGAGACGAACCTACGTCATCAAGAACTGCGCTCGGAAGTACATCGAGCGTCACCTCTAACCAACGCACCTTACAGAACCGACGACCTATGTCGGTTCTTTTCGTTGAGCGGGAAACTTGCTACGGTAGTAGCTCCCCCTCTTCTTACCATGCGTATGTCCCACACCTGCCGCGCTATCGTCGTTCACTGTATGGACTTCCGTTTTGCCAAAGGCTTGGCGCAGTACGTTGCTGACCAAGGATTAGCTGGTGACGCAGATATCGTTGGCTGGGCTGGGGCTGGGAAAGCCTTCCTCGATCCTGCGAGCCAAGACTTCGCCTTGCAGCAGGTGGAGCTCTCCCACAAGCTCCACGGTATGACCGAAGTGCATGTCATCAACCACATTGACTGCGGGGCGTACGGGGGCTCGAAGACGCTCGGGGCTTACGACCAGGAGCACGCCTTCCAGGTCGAAGAGCTTCAGAAGGTGAAAGTTGTCCTCGCGGAACGTTTTCCACACCTTACTTTCGTCGCATACCTTGCGCGTCTCGCCGAAGCAGGTGTTTCTGTGGAAAAGGTGAACCTGTAGGTCATTGTGCCATTGCCTGGTGGGTGCGGGGGAGTAGAATGAAGGCATGCAGATCCTGTCCACCAACCGCTGGAAACTCACTAATCCGTAGATCCCTATCCCGCTGTGCCCAGCGGGATTTTTTCAAATCAAGAACGTTCACTGACAATTCGAGTAACACTTAAAACCGAACAAGGAGGTTTGCCTTCACAAACGCAAAAAATGTTCCTGAACGCCGCGTCTCCGTGCAGCAAGTTGGTAATGAGGTTGTCATTAGCACAGTGCAGAAAGTGGGCATCGAGGTCCTGATGAACGAATTTCGGTGCAAAACACTTCGGCACAACACGAAGAACAGCCCGTATACTCTCAACGGTTTAGCACTCGAGACGTACGAAGAGTATGTCATTGCGCAGCTTCTCGTCGCAATGGGCATTCGCTTCTTCCATCACCTGAAGATCGAGTTTCCCATTACCCCCAACTCAAGCCAGAATCTGCTCTGGTGTCCTGATTTCATTTTCGTGGAGCCTTTCCGCTGGGTTGGCCCAGAGTGCAACGGTTCAGTCATCATCGGCATTGAGGCAAAGAAGGTTCACTTCACAGGGAAGCCCATGTGGAAGTCCCGACTGCTCTGTGATCATTACGGGGTGCCGGTCCTCATCATCAACGGCAATCACCTGCCCAAGTACCAAGAGAAAGGCCGGCTGCCCTTGAAAGACGTCGCCTGAAGTTTCGAGCCCGTCACACATAAGTGGCGGGCTTTCTTTTCTCTGTGGTTCTGCTAGGCTCCCGATTAAAGAATACAGAAACGCAAAGGAGGTTAGCACATGAAAGCAAATCTTGTGCAGCACACCTTGGGCATGACGTACCTTCCAAATAGCGGCGACCCGGTTGCCATTCGGATTCCGGAGCTTAGCCACAACCCAATTTGCACATTCGTCCGTGGACGCACCGGTAGCTACCGGAACGGGAAGGTTGTGCTGTACTGCCCCACCGGCCCTGGCGATACGCAGGGGAACATCCAGCTCATCTGGAAGCCCAGCACCGGCTGGTTCTGCTGGATGCTGGGGAAGAAGTACAGCACCGTTCAGGTGGACCGCGATTGAACAGAGCACTACACAATTGAGGCACTCGTTACATTGTACGAGTGCTTCTTCATATGTACCCCTTTTCTTTTTTCCTGTTCGTTAGTATGGTACATGCGCGCAGCGAATGCTGGAGAGGTCGCATAGTGGCCTAGTGCGCTCGCTTGGAAAGCGGGTATACCGCAAGGTATCGAGGGTTCGACTCCCTCCCTCTCCGCCATGCACCACTCGCTCCGCTCGGATGCATGGCGAGCCAGCTATCTGCCGGTGCATGCCCTGTACCCGAAGAAGTAAGTAGTTCAGGGCAGCTCGTTTCGTGTTCAGAGCTCCGTGTGAGAACCACTCCGCGATTGGAGAAATATTGATACGTTACTATGGAAACAGAAAAAGTCGCCGTCAAAGGGAATTGGCTTATCCGCGCAAAGCGTGAGGACGTTTACGGTATCATTTCGAATTGGGAAAAGATGCCTGAACATTTTCCCCGTGTTGCTAAAAAAGTGACCGTACTGGAAAGGCAAGGCACGCATTTGCGTGTGCAATCAATTGCCGCGTCATTCACTCCATTTTTACCTGGTGCGAAGGTCAACATTGACGTGGACCTGCTGCCAGGTCGTGGGTACCGATGCAAAACATTCAACACGACATTCAACACGTCGGGAGAAGAGGAGTTGCTCTTAGTTGATGACCCCGAAGGAACTCGGATTCAGTACACGTACTTCGTGACCGTCCGCAACCGTAAATGGACACGGCTCTATGCGTGGTTAGTCAAAACGTTCGGCCTGCCTTTCTGGAAGCGCGCGTTTATTGATCAGTTGTCTCTGCTGCTGAAGCAGGGTTAACTACCTCCTCCATAAAAAATTGCATGCGCTCCGTCCTCCACGGGAAAATTCATAACGCCACAGTAACCGAAGCGAACCTCGCATACGTGGGGAGCATCACCATTGATGCCGACCTCATGGAAAAGGCCGGATTGTGGTCGGGAGAGAAAGTGTTGGTGGTGAGCAACACCAGTGGTGCGCGGCTGGAGACGTACGTCATTGTGGGTGAGCGCGGTTCAGGTATCATCTGCATGAACGGCGCGTCGGCACACCTGATCAAGAAAGGGGAGCAGATTATCATCATGGGCTTCGAACTTTCAGAGGAACCTGTTGCAGCGAAGAACGTGCTCGTGGATGAGTGGAATCGTTTTGTACGATTTCTATGAAGCAGAAGAGACGTTGCGTTTGGCCTGGTGAGGATCAACTCATGGTTCGTTACCATGACCGCGAGTGGGGTGTGCCGTTGCACAATGACCGCAAGCTCTTCGAGTTCATGGTCTTGGACGCGTTCCAGGCAGGCTTGAGCTGGCGGACTATCCTGCATAAGCGGACAAACTTTGAGAAAGGTTTCGACAACTTCGATCCCACAATAATTGCCAGGTACTCACCAACAAAAATCAAGAAGCTCCTCACCGACGCCGGCATCATCCGTAACCGGCTGAAGATAAACGGTACAGTGAAGAATGCCAAAGCCTACCTGGCGCTCAAGAAGAAACACGGTAGTTTTTCGAAGTTCCTGTGGCAATTCACTGGTGGCAAGCCCAAAGTCAATTATTGGAAAAACGAGAAGCAGATTCCGGCGCGCAGCCGAGAATCTGATGCCATGAGCGAAGCCCTGAAAAAAGCCGGCTTTACCTTTGTGGGTTCAACTATTTGTTACGCCTTCATGCAGGCAGCAGGGATGGTGAACGACCACGTGGTTGATTGTCCGCGATGGAAGTACTGCCATAAGGAGAAATAATATTTATTTTTTGATTGCATAGTAAAGAGCAACCCAGGTTCTTTGGGTTACTCGTTTTTGTTTTCACAGTCTCTACGGTGAGTAGTTATGATGAAACGTATTGCCCGGCACGCTGCCAGTACAATGAGAGCTGTGAACAGTATTGCGATTGCATAGGGAATGAACATGAGCACCTCCTCCACTTCTTTGCAGTGAAGTATACCTCACGAGAGGATGGGAGAGAAGGGGAAGGTAAACGGTTTTCTTATCCAGCGAAAATTCAGGATGAAAGTATAACCGAGGAGCGGTGTAGTACACATGCGGGCGTAAAGTGAACGCGCCCCGAATGCACCTTCTTCGCACACCACCGCCTGGTTGATACAACCGTCCTTTGAATGACGGGATCAGCCACGCGTTGGCCATCCGCACGTTGGATGCCAAAACACCCCACCTCCTTCGTGGGGTGTTTTGGTTGTGGCAGGATGGGTACAAATGAATTTTATAGTTGTACCGGTGAACGACCAAATGTTCATTTGGTTTTCGTGAGTAGTCACGGTTCATCCACCTTTTCTGCCGCCAGAAAAGGTGGCAAAAGAGCGTTGGGGGCAAAACAACTTCTTTATCGAGCCCACTTTCATTTGTGTTGGAGGATGCGTGGTTTTGCCCCCAAACCTCGAACTTCTTAATGCATAGTACCTTTTCACCTAAAGGGAAAAGAGACTACTCGTTCAGCACCAGGGTGCAGGGGGAATCGCTGAGCCCGTCCAACAAACGGAATGGCGTGCTCCCAGTGTGCGAATCGATTCCCCCTGGCCCCGCTCCGCCGAAGCTGCTTCGGCTGCGGAGGCTGGGCTGGCTTCTTTGGGCTCCACCCTTTCTTGCCACCAAGAAAGGGTGGCATACACGTGGAGGAACTTCAGCAACTGAAAACCGCTAGGTCGTAACCCAGCACACCCGCAAGATCCCGGATCAAGTCCGGGATGACATTGGGCCTGCTTGACCGTAACCGGAGAATGCGGCAAGCTTGGAAAGCTACAGCCCTCACACGTTACTCGCACAAACATGAGCCAGAGCAGCTTGCATCCAAACCAGCCCGAATTCCCGGGCGTTTTCCGTCATGCCAGGAATTAGCCACTCACCCATTGAGGAAATTAAAGCCCGGCTGGATATTGCCGACGTCGTTGGCGAGTACGTACCCTTGAAGCCTGCGGGCCCAGACCGACTGAAGGCGCGCTGTCCGTTCCACAGCGAGAAGACGCCGAGCTTCATGGTGTCACGCGAGCGGCAGATCTACCACTGCTTCGGCTGCGGTGAAGGCGGAGATCTCATCAGCTTCGTGCAGAAAATGGAAGGCTTGGAGTTCCCAGACGCGTTGCGACTGCTCGCGAAAAAGGCGAACATCGAGCTACCCAGCTACGACCCGAAGTTGAACAGCGAACGCGCGGCAATAATGGAAGCGTTGAAACTCGCGGCATCGTTCTACCATGAAGTGCTCCTCCGCGCATCGACGGCAGAAGCTGCGCGACGGTACCTTGCGAACGACCGCGAGCTCACTGACGAGACGCTCGAACAGTTCACCATTGGCTACGCCCCAGATGCGTGGGATAGCGTGACGCTCGCCCTGCGGAAGCGTGGTATTTCTGATGCGCACCTCGTCGCCTCGGGGTTAGCGATTCGGCGGGACAAGGGGAGCGGAGTGTACGATCGGTTCCGCAACCGTATCATATTCCCCATCCGCGACCCGCACGGCAGCGTGATTGGCTTCGGTGGCCGTGCGCTCTCTGCAGACGAACCCGCCAAGTACATCAATACCCCGCAGACGCTGGTCTACAACAAGAGCGCTGTGCTCTACGGCTTAGACTTGGCGAAGGCCGAAATCCGCAAGCAGAAAGTCGCCGTGGTCGTGGAAGGGTACATGGACTGCATCGCCTCGCACCAAGCTGGTATCACGAACGTCGTCGCGTCATCCGGTACGGCGCTCACTGATGGCCAGGTGCTCTTGCTGAAACGGTACGCGCCTACAGCAGCACTGGCTTTCGATATGGATCCTGCTGGCGAAACGGCCGCGAAGCGGGGGATTGCCGTGGCCTGGAAGGAAGGTGTGGATGTGAAAGTCGTCAGCTTGCCGTTCGGGAAAGATCCAGACGAGTGCATTCGCAAAGATGCCGCAGCCTGGACCACGGCAATTGCGAACGCGCAGCCTATCTTGGATTTCTATTTCAGCCGCACGCTCGACAGCCGAGATCGCATGAAGGTACAGGATAAGAAAGAAGCGGCGAAAATTTTACTTCCCATCCTGACGCTCGTTGCCGATTCCATTGAGCAGACGCACTACCTGCAGAAGTTGGCGCAGTGGCTAAATGTCGACGAGCACATCCTGCGGCAGAAACTTGCTCCCCCCTCGGGTCGGGCCACCCAAAGTGCGAGCCCGGCGCCCGTCGTGGACCGGCGGGAACGCTTGAGCCAGCGTCTGCTGGGTGTTCTGCAGCTGGAACCTTCGGCGTTATCCGCAGTGGAAGGCCTCATCAAACCCGAGGCGCTCACCCAGCCGTGGCAAAACCTTTACAAATTCGTGCTGGTCCAGTATAGTAGCGACCACACCCCGAGTGCCGAAGCGTGGCGGCAATCCGCTGCGCAGGCCGATCCATCGCTCGCGGATGCCTTCGCCATCGCCTCGCTTGCGGTCAGCGACCTAACGGACGCGACCCCTGTCGAGCGCCACCGTGAAGTGCATGCCGTGGTTACGGAGCTCGCGCGGCTCTGGCTCAACCATGAGCTCCGCCAACTCACTGTAGCCCTGCAGCAGGCCGAAGCGTCGAAAGACGTCAAAGCTGTGCAAGAGCTTTCCAACAGCTTCACTGCCCTGACCGCACAACTGCGTCAGCTCTAGCGTTGCTGGGTTCGGTACAGCCTCTGGCCGGAGATTTTGCCCATGCCACAGAAGAAGTTTTCGAAGAAGCCTGCCCGCCGAAGTGGCGACGCAGGCGGGAAGGCCATCGCTAAACGACCGCGTGTAGCGGCCAAGCACCGCGCGCCGAAGAAGGCCGTCGCACCTCGTGCCACCCGGCAGAAGTTCGTTTTCCCCGTTGCCGTGGCAGACATGATGATGAAGAAGGCCAAGCAGCGCAGCTTCATTACCGAAGGTGAGCTCCTCTACGCCTTCCCAGATTTAGAAGACTACCTGCAGGACGTGGAGGATTTCTTGGCTACGTTGGAGAAGCTGGGTTTGCGCGTGGTGGAGAATACGAACATCCTCGGTGATGTTGATGATTCGCCCGTGGCGCTGACGAAGAAGGAGAAGAAGGCCAAAGAGAAGGAGATCGACATGAGCCGTTTGGACCTCTCGGATATCTCCGGCGACTCCATCCAGATGTACTTACGCGAGATCGGCAAAGTGCCGCTGCTCCGGCCAGGTGAGGAAATTACCTTAGCCAAGCGCAAGGAGGCAGGCGACGTGGAAGCTGAGAAGAAGTTGGTTGAGGCGAACCTGCGCCTCGTGGTTTCTATTGCCAAGAAATTCACGGGCCGTTCGCTTTCACTCCTCGACCTCATCCAGGAGGGGAACATTGGCTTGTTCCGCGCCGTAGAGAAGTTCGACTACCGGAAGGGCTACAAGTTCTCTACCTACGCCACGTGGTGGATCCGCCAGGCAATAACCCGCGCGCTCGCCGACCAATCCCGCACCATCCGCATCCCGGTGCACATGGTGGAGACCATCAACAAGTTCCAGCAGATTGAGCGGCAGCTCATCCAAGACCTCGGCCGCGAGCCGCTGCCCGAAGAAATTGCCGCCGAGATGGGAGAGACGATAGAGAAGATTCACCACATCATCAAGATTTCGCAGGAGACCGTGTCCCTCGAAACCAGCGTGGGCGAAGACGACGAAGACTCGACGCTCGGCGACTTCATCGAAGACCAGAAGACCATCAGCCCAGACCGCGCCGCGGCCATGCAGTTGCTCAAAGATCACGTGAAAGACATTCTGGATTCCTTAAGCCCGCGCGAGCAGAAGATTCTGGAGATGCGCTTCGGCTTGCACGACGGTGTTGCCCACACCTTGGAAGAGGTCGGCCAGGAGTTCGGCGTCACTCGCGAGCGCATCCGGCAGATTGAAGCCAAAGCCTTGGAGCGCATCAAAGAGCACGAGGTAATGAAGAAGCTGAAAGATTACTAGGTTGCAGGTTGCTTGAGAATTCGGTAGTCTGGATTTCCCAAGAGCCACTGCGTTGGCTATTCCGGGGTAGCTCAGTGGTAGAGCGGTCGGCTGTTAACCGATTGGTCGCAGGTTCGAATCCTGTCCCCGGAGCCAACGCAGTGACTTTTCATTTCTGGGGTAGCGAAGTGGGTTCTGCCGAAGGCAGAACGGGCAGCAGCGACCACGAGCAAAAGCGACGTGGGAGCGCCGGCGAGTTGCCGGTGGCAAGTCGTCGCTGCCCAGGGTAGAGCGGTCGGTAAGAATACATTGGTCGTCCCGCCACAGCGGGATCCCCGGAGCCAACATCGCGATTTTACATGTTGGGGTATCGAAGTGTGCTCTGCCATAGCGGAATACTCGGAGCTCAGAAAGACATTTACCATATGCGTACACGAAGAATAATTCTGTCTACTATTGGCATCCTTTTCGGAGCGAGCATTTTCGTTTACGGCGGGTACGATGATAGTCCTGGCGCGCAACTACTTGGGTTCGTGCTCGTCATTCTTGGTATTGTGGGCATTGTGAAGAGCAAGAGCAGGCTTCTTACGCAAGAGAAATTGGGCATAACCAACGAATTCTCGTTCATCCTACAACCATCTGAGCATGGTGTTGGGGTATTTACGACTCAAAAAATTCCCGCGGGTACGTACTTGCGTCTTTTTGGCGACGAAAGAGAACTCGGCAGTCGGTCACTGGTCAGGAAGACTGCAGATGTTCCGAAAGCGTTTCAGTCTTTCTGCATGCACCGAGGTGAAACCATGGTATGCCCGCAAGACTTTGGCTCCATGTCCGTCGGTTGGTACCTCAATCACTCGACACAGCCCAACGCTGTTCATCGAAACTTCCATTGGTATGCAGCGCGAGACATCAAGCAGGGTGACGAGATACTCATTGACTACAATACGCTTGAGGAGCCCGAAGACGCGAAAGAGAAATATTACAGGAAGTCCACGTAGTGTAGCCTCCTCTGGGTACGCTAGGTGACTTTGTGATTTGACTCCTTGTTTCAGTGGCAGTAGGGTAAGTCCATGCAGCACTTCCTCGCCAATAATAATCAGCTGAATACCTAATCGCCCTTGGCGTGCGCTGTGTGCTGCAATAAGTCGCTCCCGCCAACCAGGCGGGTGTTTTTATGTATTCCCCTGTAGTTTAATTGGTAAAACGCTGCACTGTTAATGCAGATAGTGGTGGTTCGACTCCACCCGGGGGAGCCATACATTTTGCACACCAGGTTCTCCCGCCATCCGCTTGCTTGGCGGAGGAGGCGGGATCCCGCTCCGCGGGAGAATCCTGCCCCCGGAGCCAGAGCATTTTAGAAAATATTGATAACCTATGCATTCAGGCTTTTCGTGCTAGAGTGACCACATGACTAAACCCCCAACGAATACAGGCTTTTCTGGCCTTGGTATTGCCCCCAGCTTGCTCGACACGCTCGACCGGTTGAAGTTCACCGTCCCAACGCCAGTGCAGCTTCGCTCAATACCTATAGGCATTGAGGGAAAGGATTTAATTGCGATTGCCCAAACCGGCACAGGCAAGACGCTGGCTTTCGGCATCCCCATGATCCAGCGGCTTGCGCAGATTAAAGGCAGGGGACTTGTGATACTGCCGACGCGTGAACTCGCACTACAAGTAGAAGAAGCGTTGCTGTCGCTTGGTCGGTCAGTGAATTTGCGGACAGTCGTGCTCATCGGCGGTGCATCCATGGATCGTCAGCGTCAAGGTTTGCAGCGGAAGCCACACATCATCATTGCCACGCCTGGTCGGCTGCTCGACCACCTCGAACAGCGCACGGTCACCCTCGATAGCATTTCCATACTCGTGCTGGATGAAGCCGACCGGATGCTCGACATGGGCTTTGCTCCGCAGATTAAGCGCATCCTTGCTGTGCTCCCCAAGCAGCGGCAGACCATGCTCTTCTCGGCAACGATGCCTACGTCGATAATGGAGATTGCACACAAGCACATGGCGTTACCCATTCACGTGGAGATCGCTCGGTCTGGTACCGCGGTAGAGAAAATTACCCAAGAGCTTTTCTTCGTGGACAAGGAATCGAAACCTCGTTTACTCGAAGCGTTGCTCCAGCAGTACCCAGGTTCCGTACTCGTTTTCATGCGCACGAAGCATGGCGCACGCAAGCTCGCCCGGCACATCCAAGACATGGGGCACATGGCGGCAGACATCCACTCAGACCGTAGCCTAGCCCAACGGCGCGCGGCGCTCGATGGCTTCAAGTCTGGGAAGTACCGCGTCCTCGTTGCGACGGATATTGCCGCTCGTGGCATAGACGTGACCGGTATTGAATTGGTCGTCAACTTCGACTTACCGATGAACGCGGAAGACTACGTCCACCGCATTGGCCGTACCGCACGCGCTGGCCGCACGGGTCGGGCAATTTCATTCGCCACCTTCGACCAGCGTCGCGACGTCCGCGATATTGAGCGACTCATCCGCACTGCACTTCCGGTGAAATCACTTCCAGTGCTCCCACCAGCGCGGCTCATCCGGCACCAAGAGGAAGACATCCAGCCGAAGCGCCGCGTTTCGCACCACCCGCTTCGCGGGGGACATTCGCAGCCGCCATTCGGCCAGCGCCCCCAAGGTGGCCGACCGCCGCGACGTGGGCAGTCTCCACAACGGGGTCGCTTCGGTGGACCTCGGCGGGGACGGTAGGGCGGCAGGCTGTAGACACATGGAGCAGCTTCCTTGAACTCACCTGAAGCGGTGTAGGATTTACAAATACCAAAAAACGTGCTACGCTTGCACATCAAGCGATACTTCGTGAAACATTACTTCCGTTCGTCATTCTGCATTCTTGCGGTGGCCGCGCTGCTTTTTGGTATGCTCCCAACGCCGCAGGTACGCGCAGACACTACTCGTCCTATTGTATTCCCGATTATCGGTTCAACGAGCTACTCGAATGATTTCGGTGCAGCTCGCGTTGGGCACTCGCACGCAGGCAACGACGTCTTCGGCCAGAAAGGGCAACCGCTCATTGCTGCAGTCGATGGCGTGGTGCAGTGGGTGCAAACACCTGAACGCGGCCAAGGCCTTGGGTTCTCCATCGTCGATGCCGATGGGTACGCCTACTGGTACATCCACGTGAACAATGACACACCCGGGACAGACGATGGAACGTCTCGTGGCATCTTCGCCTACGCACCAGATTTGCTCAGCGGCAATCCGGTGGTTGCAGGCCAGCTGCTTGGCTGGATTGGGGATTCTGGGAACGCCGAATCAACCCGCCCGCACCTACACTTCGAAATTCATTTGCCAAATGGCGCAGCGACCAACCCATTCGATAGCCTTACGGTTGCTCGGAAGCTGAGTAAACCAGTCACACCGCCACCGCTCGCGAAAGAGGTTTTACCCTACGGCCAGTTCACCGGTGGTGGGAACGTAACGCAAGGAGACGTAGACCTCGCAACGTCCGGCCTCGAAATTATTACCGGTGCTGGACCTGGTGGCGGTCCACAGGTACGCGTATTCTCAGAGCGCGGCACACCCCTGAGCCAGTTCTTCGCTTTCGAAAACACGTTCCGTGGCGGAGTAGATGTTGCAACAGGTGACACGAATGCCGATGGCGTCGCCGAAATTATAGTTGCCTCGGGTCGAGGGCGCGTGACGGAAGTGCGCGTCTTCACACTGCATGGTGATCAGCTCGCATTTTTCCCTGCCTACAGCCCGGCGTACAGAGGCGGTGCGCACGTCGCTGCCGCTGATGTAACTGGTGATGGCCGGGCAGACATTATCACTGGCCCGCTGCGCGGCGGCGGCCCGCACGTCCGCGTCTTTAGCGGGGAGGATTTCCATCCGATCCAAAACTTCTTTCCCTACCCAGATACTTTTCGCGGCGGGGTAGACGTTGCAGCCTACCCGGCAACAGCCGAGACGCCTTCGCTCATCGTCACCACGACGTTGCAAGGCGGCGGCCCGAACGTGCGCATTTACAATGGTACCGATCACGCACTCTACGGCTGGTTCTTCGCTCGAGACGAGTCGAATCGCGCAGGTATTCGCGTCTCGCTCGCGAATGTGCTCCCTCCGACTGCTGCTCCAGAGATAGTTGCAGTCCCCGAAACGAAGGGGTACCCTCGGGCACTCACCTTCGATCTCCATGGACAACTCTTGGCGACGTACAACTTCCTAGAACCGTGGTGGCAAGGTGGCTACGACGTTGCGGCGGGGCCGAGTAGCGTCGTGGCAATAACTGCGTCGCCGGCAGAGACGCGTCGGCGAACGACCGTACGCTGGCTGTACGGCCCACTCGCTTCGTATCGGTACGAGCGGCACCAGCAGTACTTCGTTGGCACTTGATATTTTTGCATTTCTGTTCGAGCGTTGGTGAAACGAACGCATCAGTGAAAGCCTGATCATTGAGAGGCGGAGTGCATGTGCGCTCAGTTTTTGTTATTGTAGCGGTTGACCAAGAGAGGTTGTACACTGTAGCCATGCCTGCAGCACCTATCCAGTTCCCTGGCTTGACGACGACCGAGGCGAATGCTCGGTTATTGAAGTTTGGCCCGAATTCCGTTTCGTCCAAGGCGAAGCTGCGACCAATTGTGGCGTTCGTGAAGAAGTTCAACAGCCCGCTCCTCATCATCCTAATGTCCGCATCGGTGATTTCGTTCTTCACCGGCAACCAGACGAGCGCCATCATCCTCGTGTGCATGGTGTTCCTGTCGGTCATCCTCGACTTCGTCAATTCGTACCGTTCCGAGAAGGCCGTCGATGCGCTCGTCTCCCGCGTCATCACCACCGCAACCGTCATCCGTGACGGCATGCAGCAGGAAGTGAATCTCACAACCATTGTCCCTGATGACCTCATCATCCTGTCGGCTGGCGACGTTGTTCCGGCAGACAGCCGCGTGATTGATAGCAACGACTTCTTCGTCAACCAGTCCGTGCTGACCGGAGAGTCGCTACCGGTCGAGAAATCGCACGTTGGCGAAAATGCCGTAGCAGAGAGCATCGATGCTGAAGCCCGTGATATTGTCCTCATGGGCACGAGCGTCGTCACTGGGTACGCGACGGTGAAAGTGCTCAGGACAGGGAAGCTGACGGAGTTTGGAAAAATTGCTGAACGTTTGACCGCCGCAGAGACCGATACCGACTTCGAACGCGGGATTCGGAAGTTTAGCAGTTTCATTATGAAGCTCACCATCATCATGGTGGTTTTCGTCTTCGCCGCGAATTCCATCAGCGGTCGTGGCTTCATGGAATCGTTCGTCTTCGCCATTGCTATAGCGGTTGGCCTCACGCCGGAACTCCTGCCCGTCATCATGTCCGTCTCGCTCAGCCGTGGCGCTGTACGTATGGCGAAGACCGGAGTCATCGTGAAGCACTTACCAGCCATCCAGAATTTCGGTCGCATGAACGTCTTCTGCACAGACAAGACCGGTACGCTTACCGAGAACCGGATCGTCGTCGTGCAGTTCGTGGATGGCTACGGCCAGGTGACGGAAGATGTGCTCCGCTACGCGTACTACAACAGCGTCTTCCACACCGGCGTTCCGAACCCGCTGGATCAAGCGGTACGAGAGTACAAGAGGTGGGACGTTGGGAATCTCACAAAGATCGATGAAATACCATTCGACTTTGAACGGCGTCGGGAATCAATTGTTGCTGATGATGGTGGGAAACGCCTCCTCATTACCAAGGGTGCACCTGAGGCAATTTACGGTATTTGCACCACCTACCTACGGAACGGGCAGCCGCAGGCATTCGACGAAACTTTCCGCACGCAAGCCGAAACCGAATTCGTGCGCCTCAGCCAGGAGGGGTACAAAGTGCTCGCCGTGTGCTACCGCGAAGCCGTGAAGCGGCCTGGAACTTACGAGAAGAATGAGGAGGCGGACATGATCTTCCTCGGGTACGTGGCGTTCATGGACCCACCGAAAGAGACGGTGAAGGATGCGCTGGATGATTTAGAGCACTTAGGTGTGGAAGTAAAAATTCTCACTGGCGATAATGAGCTCCTGACGCAGAAAGTGTGCCGCGACATTCAGCTGCCGGTGAAAGGTACACTCACCGGTGAGCAGATCCAGAAGCTGAATTCCCTGGAGTTTCAGAAAATTGTTGGAGCGACAACCATTTTCGCACGTATCAACCCCGAGCAGAAGGAGCGAATAATCCGTGCCTTGCAGAAAGCGGGCAACGTCGTCGGGTACTTGGGTGATGGCATCAACGACGCGCCGGCACTGAAAGCTGCTGATGTGGGCATCTCGGTGAACAACGCTGTTGATGTCGCGAAGGAAACTGCCGACATCATCATGTTGAAGAAGAGCATGCACAGCCTGAAAGACGGCGTCATCGAAGGCCGTAAGACGTTCCGCAATACGCTCAAGTACATCCTCATGGGCATGAGCTCAAACTTCGGGAATATGTTCTCGATGATGGCTGCGTCGGCGTTCCTACCGTTCTTGCCCATGCTGCCAACGCAGGTGCTGCTCAACAACTTCCTCTACGACACGTCGCAACTCGGCCTCTCCTCAGACCACGTTGATCAGGAAGACGTCGTTCGACCGACGGCATTCAACATCAAGTTCATTCGTAAGTACATGTTGGTATTCGGTCCCATTAGCTCGCTCTTCGATTTCGCTACCTTCGGCCTCATGTTCGCGCTCTTCCGTAATTCCGAGCATCAATTCCAGACTGGCTGGTTCATGGAGTCCATTGCCACGCAGGTGCTCGTCATCTACATCATCCGTACCAAGAAGATCCCATTCCTGCAGAGCAGCCCGAGCAAGCTCCTCATATTCAATACGCTCGTAGCAGTTGCCATCGCGTGGGCCATTCCCTCGTTGCCCTTTGCCAAGTTCTTCAACCTCCAGCCCTTGCCCCTGTGGGTAATTGGTACGCTCTTCGGCTTCGTTATTCTGTACTTGTTCCTCGTCGAGCTCGTGAAGCGCTGGTTCTTCCGGCGGGAAGCCAGGCTGGCGCAACGCCCAGCCACGGCAGTCTAAAAAACCTGCCCACATTGCCTCATCGTGGTAGGATTGGAATATGCACATCCCGACGCTCCATAGCAAGCCCGTTCGCCTGACGTACTTCTGGATTGGTATTGCGGCAACCACCGCGTACCGAGCAATCATTTTCTTCACTGACGCGAACCCCGCAATCCTGAAGATCACGTGGTACGTCGGGACAATTGGTTTCATCATCTACTTTGCACACCGCTACCAAGTTTCGGGTCGGCGCGCGCGGGCAATAGAGGAGTACAAGCTTACCGAGAAGATTCCGCAGCTCTCCGAGCTCACGCCCGAAGAGCGCGGGGCACTCAGCTACGTGCTCTCCACGCTCCGCTCCACCAAAGAGAAGTGGAATTACATCTTCATTTTTGCCACGTCGGCAATTGCACTCATTGCGGGCGTGATCATTGATTTCTCCTAGCTCTATGCAGTGGATTCTCTTCGCCCTCCTCTCTGCCGTCTTCGCCGCGCTCGTCGCAATTTTCGGCAAGATTGGCATCAAAGGCATAGACTCGACGCTTGCCACCAGCGTTCGCGCTGTGGTCATGGCCGTGTTCCTCGTGCTCGTCTCCCTCATTTTAGGCAAGGCGAAGCTGCTCCACAGCATTGAGAACAAGACGCTGCTCTTTATTGTCCTCTCGGGTGTGTCAGGGGCAATTTCCTGGCTCTTCTACTTCTTCGCACTCAAGACCGGGCCGGTCTCTGGGGTGGCCGCCCTCGACCGGCTTAGCGTCGTCTTCGTGCTCATCCTGGCCGCGCTCTTCCTGGGCGAACACCTCACGTGGAAGACGGGCATTGGCGGCATTCTCATTACCGCCGGAGCCGTGCTGATGACGTTGAAGTAGGTAGAAGGAAGCTCTAGAGCCGTAAGGCTGTAGAGCAGTAGGCTGTACGAAACAGCCTCGTACTGCGTAGCCCCTGACTATGCTATAGTGAATGAAGACAGCATTTTCGTCACTTCGCGCGCCTTCATCTGTATGGGTACGCGTAAGGCCTCACAATACTATGACATCACATCGTGCTGCCCTGCTTGCGAGGTGGGTAGCGCATTTTTCCTTATGAACCCGTAACAATCCCGTAACCTATGGCTACCACATCATCTTCGAAGAAGGAAGCAGTTGCAACGAAGAAGCCCAGCGTACTCATTACGACTTCGGTTCTCGTAACAATGGTTGGCGCGTTGCTGTTGGGGATCGCGATGGCGGTACTGCTGGTCACCATGGAGAGTAACGAGCAGCAGACAGCGACGAGCGAGGCGTATACCTGCGGCGACGCCAATGGTGATGGTCAAGTGAATGTGCTTGACCTCACGAAGCTCGCGACGTACTTGTTTCGAAGCGGAACGGCACCGGTGCCATTGGCGTCTGGAGACATGAATAATGATGGGGTAGTGAATGTTTCCGACGTGAATTACCTGTCTGCCTACTTGTGGAAAGCCGGCCCGGCACCCGTATGTTCTTCATCGCAGACGTACGCTTCGTGCAGTGACGTGCCTGCAACCGTTCTCTCTGGTCGGACGTGCCGGCCAACCACCTGCGCCCAGAGCTTGGTCGAAGCTGATTCGTACTACTTGCTCACGCAGGATGTGACCGCGGCGAAGACGGCCTGCGTCATTAAAGGGGACCGGATAACGCTCGATTTGAATGGCCACACAGTGACCTACGGCAATTCTCCGGCAATTGCCTTCAATAACGGTTTTGAAAACGGTAATGGCAGCAACCCTACTGGCTGGGATATAGCCACTGCGCCAAATGTTACCCGGTACCAGGGTACCTTGGTGAAACCCGTCAGCGTATTCACCGGGAACTACAGCCTGCGGTTTGACTTGCCGGCATCGCCGCAGTCCGTGCGTACCAGCAGCCCCGTTTCCTTCTCCGGGAATACCACGTACGCGCTGACGGCGATGGTCCACAATACCGTGAGCGATGATATTACCGTTGCAGTCGAACTTGACGGTACGAGCTACCGCGCAAGCCAAACCGGAATTACCTGGCGCGGATTCCAATTGATCAACGTTCTATTCCGGCCAACATCGAACGTTTCCGCCCCAGTGAAAGTGAGCATCAGCGGTTCAGGCATGTCTACTGACGGTAACATTTACGTCGACGACGTGATGATCCAACCGGCGCAGTACTACGGTATCGCCATTCCGACATACGATAACGGGCGGGTACCAGATATCGACTTGAACGCCCTGCCTTCTGGTAATCCCGATAACCTGAAGATAACCAATGGCACTATTGTTCAAGGTACGGGTAATCCGTTCTCCGGTCACGGCATCTACTTTGTCGAGGGAGTGAGCGACGTGGAAATCAGCAACCTCACATCCGTAATCCAGGGTCCGGAGTCTTCCAATATCTTCGCCGAATGGAGCCACAGCAATGCTATTCATGACAACACCCTCGTCAGCAACGTGCGCGCCCTTGTCAGCCGAGATAATTTCAGCGCTGCTATGCTCAATCTGAGCCGCACCCGCGGAGGAAACCTTATTTACAACAATACCTTCAGCAATGGTCCCCATAGCGGCTTATACATGGGCGATTTTGACGGCACCTCGGTGGGTGGGTCGCAGATTTACAACAATACTTTCAAAATGAAAGCGCGATATACCAATGGTTTTGCCATTGCCGGTGGTGACCGTAACGGGTTGATCCATAACAACACAATCCTGAACGTGGACGGCTACTACGGTCGAGGTATCCATGGTGGCAACGGAGCCCACTTCTACGATAACTACATCGAGGTGAGCGATGTGGCCTACAACCAAGAGTATGACGGGTGCCAACCGCCCGGGGTCTACGGCTTCCAAGTAGAAGAGGGCGAGGGGACGCGGGTAACCAATAACACGATTATTGCGCGAACCGGAACTGGTCTCTGCAATGCAATGGGGTTACGATTTACGAGCCCGCTTAACAATATTCTCATTAACGGTAATACGGTTACCGCAGTAGACAATGACCGTACCGATGCGTACCGCGCATACGGTGCGTCATTTTCTCGGGGGGATAATGACGCCGGAGACCTGTCGGGTGTACAAATTTCCAATAACACGTTTACGAGCAACAGCTCATGGATGAACTTTGGCTCAGTGCAGCACACACGTCTGCTGAACAATGTATTTTCGCTCGACACCTCTCTCGCGGCAGACGTTGGTGATTTCGTGCCACTGACGGGGTCTGACGGCTCCTTGGACACGTTGTACAGGAATGCATCATTCGGGAGCGAGCAGGCCGCCTCTCTTTTCCGTGCGAGTGATATCGTCTGGAATGGACAAGTCGATACCGCCGCCGATTTCGCAATGCAGTACGAGTATGCTCCTACGGTTACCACTACGGCGGGCCAACGGGTAGCCGGGGCCGCAGTCACCATCTCTTACGCCGGGACAGAGGTCTACAGTGGCACCACCGGCAGTGACGGTAAACTGACGACGCCAGCGTGGCTGAATGATTTTCGGAATAGCGGCGGTAACGTGACCGAGTACGCTTCGTACGCAATTCGCATGCAGAAGAGCGGGTACGCGGTGTACAACGGTACGTTTGCGCCAAAGAGTTCATACTACGGTTTCGTCACCCTGTCTACACCGTAGTCATTCGCTTCTCCCAATAGGAATGTACCTAAACACCCCGTACCAAACGTGCGGGGTGGAGTGCTCTGTACCTGTGACCGCCGCCTTACTCTACATCCGCTTCTCTTCCCAGCGGAAGGTAATGACCGCCAGGGCGACGAGGACAATGGCCCAGCCGGTAACCCAGGCGAGGTCGCCTTTTATTGCGCTGAAGCCCGCGCCATTGCCTACAATTTCCCGCATGGCATGCGCAAAGGGTTGGAGCGGCAAGTACTCCACGACGCTCTGTAGCCAGCCCGGCATGCTACTGGTAGGGAAGAAGATGCCCGAGAGGAAGAGCATAGGGAAGACGATGATGTTCGCAATTGCCGGCACTGCGTCCACAGTTTTAGAGAGGCCAGAGATGGTGAAACCTAAGCCGAGGAACATGATGCCGCCGAGGAGCACGGTGAGCAAAATGAGCAGGGGATTGCCGTAGATGTGTGACTTGAAGATGAGCGCACCGAAGCCAAGGAGTACCGCAGATTGGGTGACCGCGACGAGCAGGCGCGTAATAACCTGCGAGATCACGAAGTCTTGCGGCTTCATGGGCGTGGCGAGGAGGCGTTTCAATATGCCTTTCTCCTTGTAGTCCGTGAACACAAAGGCCACCGAGAACACGGCCATCTGCATGATAGACATTGCAACAATGCCCGGCAGCAGGAAGTCAATGTATCGTACCTTCTTGGCGCTAATATCCTGCACGTCGAGGTTGAAGAGTGTCGGAGCCTTGGCGATCTGTAAGGTTGTCTTGTCGAAGAGTTGGTTGAGGATGACAATAGCCGTCTGGGCTTGTTGCTCGTAGGCTACGTTCTTGAGGAGCGTGACATCCTGCGACTTCGGAGCCGATTTCGCCGTAGGGTCTGGGAAGAGTGCGTCTGGTACGAGCATGACGACTGCGCGGTCACCTTTCTGGAGCGCAGCGCGTTCATCAGTTTCTGTGCCGGTGTGGATGTGGAATGCTGCAATTTCCTCTATCGACTTCAGGAACGCTTGGGTGCTTGGAGTAGGGTTTCCAGAGACGACGCCAAGGTCAATTTGCTGTGGCTTGTCGAAGCCAATGAGGCCGAAGATGCCGATGAATATGAACGGCATGAACAGCGTGAAGAAGAGGGACTGCTTGTTCCGGACGAACATCTTCAGCGAGGCAAAGGTGAGCGTTCGAATGGTCATAGTGGGTAGAAGTTGAAAAAAAAGGGGGAGTTGGCGGGTTAGCGGGTTGGTGATGCAGGCTGACCCGCCGACCCGCTAGCTTACTGCTTGCTACTCTCGTAGTTTTCTTCCCGTAAGCTTGAGGAAGACATCTTCTAGCGTTGCTTGGTGAACCTTCACGTCGTGCAAGGCAATGCCTTTCTGCTGTGCGAACGGGAAGAGTGCAGGCAGGGTTTGCTCTGGTTGCTGTGTTTTCAGCGAGAAGCCGTGCGGTTCTACGGTGGCGCGCGTAACACCCGCGAGGGTCTGGAATTCTGCAATTGGCACTGCTTGATCGGTGTGGCACTCTATCGTTGTACCGACGTCTGCGAGTTTTAGTAACCCGGTTGGCGTATCGAGCGCGATAATCTTGGCGTTATCCATGATGGCGATACGATCGCAGAGCACCTCGGCTTCTTCCATGTAGTGGGTCGTCAAGATAATCGTCACCCCGCGACCTTTGATTTGGTTGATGAGGTCCCACAGGTTGCGTCGCGCTTGCGGGTCCAGGCCCGTGGTGGGTTCATCCAAGAACAGTACTTTCGGCTTGTTCACCAAGGCGACAGCAATGGAGAGGCGCTGCTTCTGGCCGCCCGAGAGCTCTTTCACCTTGCTCTTGGCTTTCTCCTCCAGCTGCACCTCACGCAGAAGTTCCATGGCATCAACTTTTTGGGCGTAGAGTGCGCCAAAAGTCTCAATGAGTTCCTTGAGGTTGAGTCCATCGAAGAAACTCGAAGATTGGAGCTGCACGCCGATCACATTCTTCACCTCGCGCGTATGCGTGGACACGTCTTTCTCATCGAGGACAACCGTGCCGCTGGTTATGCCTTTTAGGCCTTCCATCATTTCCAGGGTCGTGGTCTTGCCGGCACCGTTGGGGCCGAGAATACCGAAGGTTTCACCTTGGTGGACGGCGAAGCTAATGCCGTCCACCGCCGTCAAACCATCGTAGACTTTCTTGAGGTTGGAAACGGTAATGATGTCTGCCATAGGGTTAGGTGGCTGTGAGGCCGGTGATGAGGCTATCGAGGGTGAGGAGGAAGTTGTGTCTTTGTGCAGGGCTGATGCGACGGAAGGAACGCGTGAAGAGGCCCTCGAGGATCCGGGACGCGTCTTCGGCGATGCGTTTCCCGTGCGGGGTGAGGGTAAGCCTGTTGGTGCGACGATTGGCTGGGTCTTGGACGAGTCGGACGAGCCGCTGGCGCTGGAGCGTGGCGAGCATGCGGCTAACGGCCGCTTCGGTGAGGCCGTGGTACTGGGCAATGGTACGTTGGTTGAGCTTGGCCCCGTGCAAGACCGCAATGAGAATGCGGAACTGTGCGAACGTGAGATTCCCCGCTGCGCGTAGGCGCTGCTCGGCGGCGCGGCCCATGAGGCAAGCGAGCTTGTGCACCCGCGTCCCCAGGTCTTTGGTGAACGATGTAGACATGTGAATGTGAGCGTACGCCTCAATAGTTTACATGTCAAGTGTTTGGTAAAAATAGAGAGCATGGTACGCTGTGCTCATGCAACGAATACTCGTTTCCCTGGTAATTACAGTGAGCTTCGCATATGTGGCGGTGCTCCCCGCACGAGCGGCAACAATTGTTACGCCGACGTCTATTGCCACGCCCACGACGTCGTGGCGTCTGTGGAAAATTCAAACGAGCCGAGGGCCCTTCACGGCCAACGTTGTGGCCATCAACCTCACCAACCCTAAGCTCCACATCTACACGCTCACCGGCTCGGCGTACGACTGCTCGAATAACTGCCCGGTTGCTCCGCTCCACAAGTACGTCCAGCGGGTGCAAGGCTTTGCAGGCATCAACGGTACATACTTCTGCCCGTACGACTACGCATCCTGCACCGGCCAGTACGGGTCGTACTTCTGGATGGTGTATAACTCGGTGCGGCACACCTTCGTGAATGCGTCTCAGAACAAGTTCAACAGAGGTCCATTGGTCGCCTTCGATACCGATAACCACTGGCACTTCTGGCGGGAGACGAAGAACTGGCCAGGACTCACTGCCTTCGAAGCACGGTACCAGACCAAACTCGCGGCGCTCATCTCCAATGGCCCGGCACTCATCGTGGACAAGCAAGTCGTAGTCACATCCAGCGAACTCGACAGCAAGCAGCGCACGGTGAAGAGCAGTCGGAGTGGCTTGGGTTTCAAGGGGGTGAACGCGTACCTCATTGTTGCGAGTAATGCGACCGTCCTCGATCTTGCAGCGGTGATGAGTTACTTCAAAATGGAGTACGCAATAAACCTGGACGGTGGGGGCTCGTCCGCGCTCTACTACATTGGTAAGTACCGTGTGGGCCCTGGCCGGAACATCCCGAACGCCCTGCTGTTTTCTGAGGTGCAGGTGAAGTAGCCCCCGTTTTCAGCTTTCGGGTGGCGTGGTATGCTGTAGCCATGCGCATCGTGAAAGCTATCAGTTTCTCTATCCTAACCGTTGCCTTAACGGTCGGCCTTGCTGCCTGTGGGAAGAAAGTTGAAACTCCTGTAGCGAGCACGAACGAGAATGCGAATGAGAACGTGAATGTTGCTGTCCCGGATGTGAATGGGAATGCCAACGGGAATGAGAATGCAAATGGCAACGTGAATGTTCCGGTCGATGCGAACGTCAATGGCAGTGAAGATTCAGATAATGACGGGCTCACGAACGACCAGGAACGACTGTACAAGACCGACCCGTTGAATGCCGATACCGATGCAGATGGGTACAAAGATGGTGTTGAAGTTGCAACCGGGTACGACCCCACGAAGAAGTCCGAGGAAGATCCAAAGGTCATTAGCCAACTTACACCCGTGCAAACCCCTGGAGTTCCTGCGCCCATCGCTCGCTCAACGGCACTGAAGGCTGTGCAGAGCTTTCCCTTCCGGGCATCGAAGGCTGACGATCAGGTAACGATTCGATTAGATTCGAGGACCGCAACTTCAATTGTCAATTTCGCACTCGACTACGCCGGGGGCGTTGACAATATTGGGCCGACGCTCACGCTCGACAATAAGTACACGCTCCTCGCCGGAACCTTCGATAAGGGGAAAGTTTGGGTTACCGGCCGAGACTTCGTGAAAGGCCCGCACTACCTAACGACGAGCAATACCGTCGGCACCCTGACGCTCTTTCCGGCCCCAACGCCGCCATTCTCCATTGATGGTCGTGGCGAAGGTGGCATAGAAGATGCTGCCGCCGTGTCGACGAATACCTTCGTTGCAGATTTCCCGAAGAGCGGACAGTACAAATTTGAGTTCAACATCATCCGGGGTCGGGCGACGATAGCGGTTGAGAACGCTAGCTTGGTACTGAAGGATAAAGTGTACCCTGAGATCGATACTATTAAATCCGTCGTCATTACGGCAGACATTGCTGAAGGCTTACACACGATAACCATTACCGGTCAGGAAACCCCATCTTGGTCATTGCGGGTTTCAAAAACCTAAGCTCAAATTCTGTGGGCTCAATATTGTCTGCAGGCGGGCTTGCGCGTACGCTGAAAGGGGAGTAAACTCATGCTACTTAGCTAGGAGTTCTATGGCATTCTTCTCGACCCGTACCGACTACAGCCTCATCATGCTCCGGGCACTGGCCCGTTCGAAGGGCTTCGTTTCCCTGCGCATCATTGCCAAGAACAACCGTCTCCCGTACCGGTACGTCAGTCGTCTGGCAGGGGATCTGAAGAAAGCTGGCATTCTGAAGAGCCGGGAAGGCGTCCTGGGTGGCTACGCGCTGGCGAAAAAACCCAAAGACATCCGCCTCATCGAGGTCATTGAGCTGCTCGACGGCCCGATGGCGCCCTCACGGTGTACGGCATTGCCTGGCACATGCCCGCGGGAAGCGTACTGTACGCTCAAGCCACATTGGACAGCAATGCATCGGAAAATTCACGCGGAGGTTAGCACGTACACGCTGGCGAACATTTCCTAAACCTCCATGGGCTTCTCCGTTGACCACCTCGCGGTTCGCGTCGAGGGGAAGGACATTCTCCACGATGTCTCGTTCGTTGTTGAGAGTGGGGCCGTGCACGCGCTCATGGGGCCGAACGGATCGGGCAAGACAACGCTCGCGAGTGCACTGATGGGCCACCCACGGTACACCGTTACCGGTGGGCGTATTACCGTGGACGGCAATGACGTCACCTTCGCGAAGCCTGACGAACGTGCCAAGGCAGGAATCTTCCTCTCCTTCCAGTACCCGGTAGAAATTCCCGGGGTCTCTGTTCAGAATTTCTTGCGGACGGCGTGGCGGAGTTTGCACGGCGGGAAGTTAGATCACGCGGTGTTCTCGGCTCGCCTCAAGCATGCGATGGAGGAATTGCAAATCGAACCGGCCTTTGCGAAACGCCCGATCAACGAAGGGTTCTCTGGCGGGGAGAAGAAGCGTATGGAGATGCTCCAGCTTGCAGTGCTCCAGCCGAAGTACGCCATCCTCGACGAAACAGATTCGGGTCTGGATGTCGATGCAATGAAGATCGTTGCTGCCAGTATCGAACGTGCACGTCGCGACGGGGTAGGCATTCTACTCATCACCCACTACCCGCGGATGCTTGAGTACGTAGTCCCCAACGTCGTGCACGTCCTCGTGGACGGACGGTTGACGCAGTCTGGCGGGAAGGAGCTGGCGTACGACATTGAGCGGGTAGGGTACAGGGAGGTTACGCCGTGAGTAGCCCGGTGAGAGGCAACGACGTCGCTGATCCAATCCTGTACCAACAGCATTCGAAACCCGGCCTCTCCAACCAGGTCGTGGAGGCTATTTCCCATGCCAAAGGCGAACCCCTGTGGATGCGGGAGAATCGCTTGCGTGCGCTGCAAGTATTCACGAAGAAGCGCATTCCCACGTGGGGTGGAGAGCTTTCGGGTATCAATTTTCAGAACATTCACTACTTCTTGCGCACCGCCGATCGGGTCGCGCAATCTTGGGATGACGTACCCGCGGACATTCGCAGGACGTACGATCGCATCGGCATACCCCAAGCCGAGCAGAAGTATTTGGCTGGGGTGATGGCGCAGTACGAGTCTGAAGCGGTGTACCATTCGCTCAAAAAGAACTTGGAAGACCAAGGCATCATTTTCCTGGATATGGATACGGCGCTCAAGCAACATCCAGACATTGTCCAGCAGTACTTTGGAACGGTCGTGCCGGCGGGTGATAATGCCTTCGCTGCTTTGAACACCGCAACCTGGAGCGGCGGCAGCTTCGTGTTCGTCCCTGCTGGCGTGAAAGTTTCTATTCCGTTGCAAGCGTACTTTCGCATCAACGCGCCGAACGCTGGCCAGTTCGAACGCACGCTCATCATCGCGGAGGAGGGGAGCGAGGTGCACTACGTGGAAGGCTGCACTGCGCCCGTGTACTCTGTGGATAGTCTGCACGCAGCGGTTGTGGAAATTATCGTCAAGAAGGGCGCCCGCGTGCGGTACACCACGGTGCAGAACTGGTCGAAGAATGTGTACAACCTGGTCACGAAGCGCGCGTTCGTCTACGAAGACGCCACCATGGAGTGGGTGGATGGCAACCTGGGTAGCAAGCTCACCATGAAGTACCCCAGCGTGTACCTGCTCGGTCGGGGTGCACGCGGCGATGTGCTCTCCATTGCTTTCGCTGGTGATGACCAGCACCAGGATGTAGGCGCGAAGGCCATTCATGGCGCACCAGATACATCCTCCGCAATTATTTCTAAATCAATTAGCAAGGAGCGTGGCCGTACGTCCTACCGTGGCCTCGTACAAATTCCGAAGGGCATGACCGGCTGCAAGTCGTCGGTGGTATGTGACGCGCTACTCCTCGACGACTCTTCGCGTTCCGACACCTACCCGACGATGGACATCCGCGAATCCGACGTTTCCGTTGCGCATGAAGCGAGCGTAGGGAAGATTGGCGAGGAGCAACTCTTCTACCTGCAGTCGCGTGGCATTGCAGACCAGGAGGCGCGCAGCCTCATCGTGCAAGGCTTCATCGAGCCGATTGCGAAGGAACTCCCATTGGAGTACGCGGTAGAGTTGAATCGGCTCATCCGTATGGAAATGGAAGGGAGCGTAGGGTAATTGAACATCCGAGCGCAGGCCTCTGTGCCTGCGCGGGCAGAGACGCCCGCGCTTGAAGAAAAAATATGGAGATACAGATTCCCAAACTCAAGAATGATCCACTGCGGTCGCTGCCGGACGGTCTACCGACGCACCATGAGCAGGTGCACATCGATGCAGGCCACGTGCACGAACTCACCTTGTCTCCACAGGAAGGTGTTACAACGCTCGATATTGTCGTTGACGAAGGCGCGAGCGTCACCGTGCTGACTGCAGCGACCTACGCCGAGAGTGTTTTTCGAGTCCTCAACATCCAGGCAACCGTTGGGAGAGACGCACAGCTCCACCTCATTGATCGGGCCATGGGCGGGGCCCGCCTCGATACCGACGTGCAGGTACGGCTCGCTGCCGAAGGATCGAGCGCTCGTTTCACGGGCATGTACCACGGTCGGGGTGCCGAGCACCATCGCTGCCAGGTTATCTTGTACCACGAAGTACCGCACACCCACGGTGACGTGTACGTCCGTGGCGTGTACGAAGGCAACGCGCGCGGCGTGTTCACCGGGCTGATAAAAATTTTTGAAGGTGCACAGCAGACCAAGTCCTACTACCGAGACGATGTCCTCCTACTGGATGACGCCATCGCCGATTCACTGCCGACGTTGGAAATTGAAGCGAACGACGTGAAAGCGTCGCACGGTTCTACGACCAGCCGATTGAACGATGAGCAGATTTTCTACCTCATGAGCCGTGGCATCCCGCACGACGAAGCACGTGCGCTCATCGTCGCTGGCTTCCTCACGCCCGCCCTCAGGCGCGTGCCGGAAGCGCTCTGCAAACCGTTCCTACCGACCGAGTGAGCGTGCGTTCTTGGCCGCTGGCCGAGGAGTTTCCGTGCTTGACAGGTAGGAGTTTCCTGCCTATGCTCATTTTTACCTTTAGCACGCGTTTATGCTTGGAAAATCTGGGAAAAATGGCGATTCGTACGCTCCCTTACTCAAGAAATTAGAGCGCGACCAACTCCTCTCCAAAGGGCAAGCGAAGGAAATTTTGAAGCAGGCCAAGCACGGTGACCAGCACATTATTGATGTGCTCTTCATAGTGAGCCTGGCACCGACCGAGAAGCTCCTCGCTGCACTCGCAGACCACGCCCAGGTTCCTGCTGTACGACTTCGGGAGAAGATAATTTCTCCGTACATCCTCAACCTCATCCCGAAGGAAGTTGCCGAGGAGCTTCGCGTCGTCGTCTTCAAGAAGATGAAAGATATCCTCCACGTCGCGACCACGGCACCAGAGAACGAGCAGGTTGCAACGTTCATTCGGAAGAAGACCGGACTAGAACCCGAGGTCTTCGTCACTACTCCCGACGACCTGACGCACGCGTTGAAACGGTACCAGACGGAAATATCGTCGGAGTTCCAGCGCATCATTGATGAAGGCATTCGCGACGCCGCGGCGACGCAGGACAGCACCGAGCAGCTCGCGCAGCACGTCCCGATCATTGCCATGGTCGATACGATCATCGAACGTGCCGTTGCGCAGAATGCTTCGGACATTCACATTGAGCCAAACAGCGAGGAAGTCGCTGTTCGTTTCCGTGTCGACGGCATGCTGGCGCACGTCGTCTCACTCCCACTCGAGCTCCTGGCACCCATCATCACGCGGGTGAAGCTCATGGCGAATGTGAAGATTGATGAGTACCGGTTACCGCAGGATGGACGGTTCAGCTACGCGTACAACGATCGGGAAATTGTTGCTCGCGTTTCCATTATGCCCACGCTGTACGGCAGCACAGCCGTACTCCGCTTGCTCGACGCCAAGCAGCAGCAGATGAATCTCCGCAGCTTAGGTTTGAACGTGAACGACCTCCACACCGTACGTGAGCAAATTGCCAAACCGCACGGTATGGTTATCGTCACGGGGCCGACTGGATCGGGGAAGACGACCACGCTCTACACGTTGCTGCAGAAAGTGAACAAGCCGAACGTGAACATCTGCACAATCGAAGACCCCATCGAGTACGGCTTGCAGGGCATTAGTCAGACACAGGTGAATCCAGCTGCAGGCTTAACGTTCGCGAACGGCCTGCGGTCCCTCCTGCGGCAAGACCCGAACATCATCATGGTCGGTGAAATGCGCGACCAAGAGACAGCGAACATTGCCGTGAACGCCGCTATGACCGGCCACCTCGTCTTCTCTACGCTCCACACGAATACTGCGTTCCACGCTTTCCAGCGTTTGGTAGAAATGGGCGTTCCGCCGTTCCTCGTTGCCTCGGTGACGAACCTCATCATTGGTCAGCGGCTGGTTCGGCGCGTGTGCCCGAACTGCACCGTGGCTGCAAAGCTCACCCCGAAGCAGCTCAGTGAGTACGCTGTGGCGTTCGACCTCGAGGCAATTACCGCGAAGCTCATCCGTACGAATCTTCTGCCGGCAGACTTCCGTATCCCCGCAACGTTCGCTCGGGGTCGTGGCTGTGCGAAGTGCGGCGGCACTGGGTACTTCCGTCGCATCGGCATCTACGAATTCTTGCCCGTGGATGATGCGCTGCACGCCCAAGTGCTGAAGGATGCGTCGTCTGATGCCGTGGCTGCGCTCGCGGCGCAGCGGGGCGCCTTGACCATGGTTGAAGACGGCGTGCTGAAAGCGCTGCAAGGACTCACGACGCTCGAGGAAGTTACCCGCGTTACCATTTAACCCTATGGCACAGTTCCAGTACACAGCGCTGAACCAGGACAACAGCTACCAGAAAGGCACTGTCGATGCACGCTCGGTGAAAGCTGCAACCGCGGCACTAGAGCAGCAGAAGATGATCGTCATTAACATCCAGCGCGTCGAACGCCCACGCTTCCTGTGGTTGCAGGTCGTGCTCAACGGCATTTCGACACAAGATAGGATTTTTATAACGCGGAACCTCCACACCATGCTCCAAGCGGGAATTGGCTTAGACCGGGCGGTGAAGACCACTGCCGAGCAGGTGACGAACGTGAAGCTTCGGCAAACGCTGGAAGAGATTTGGGGCCAATTGCAGCAGGGGCAAGCCTTCCATAAAGCACTCGCCAAGTATCCCCAGTACTTCAGCCCATTCTTCACGAACCTCGTGCGCGTTGGGGAATCCAGCGGGAAGTTGGATGAGATTCTCCAGAGCCTCCTGGAGAAGCAGGAGCGCGATGCCGTGCTGCGGACGAAGGTGCGAAGCGCAATGATCTACCCATGCATCATCATCGGTGCTCTGATTGTGATGATCGCAATTATGATGCTCTTCGTCATCCCGCGGGTGACCGGCGTCCTCACCAGTTACAATGTCACGTTACCCCTCGCGACGCGCATCCTCATTGCTATCAGCAACTTCTTCGTGCATCAGTGGTACATTCTCGTCCTTGCCCTCGTAGCCATTACGCTTGGGTTCCGTGCGTGGGTCCGCTCGAAGCGTGGCGGGTTGCAGTGGGACAACTTCATCCTCCGCCTCCCGCTCCTGAAGACCATTATTCAAGAGTTCAACCTTGCCATCTTCGTGCGTTCGCTCAGCGCGCTCCTCCACAGCGGCGTACAGCTGGACCAGGCCATGACCCTGGCAGGTTCCTCTTGCAGCCAGAAACCCTACCAAGAAGCAACCAAGCTAGGCGTCCGTTTCGTGCAGAAGGGCGTGCCGCTCTCCGAAGTGCTGAAAGGTTCGCCTCGGCTTTTCCCGCCGCTGACGCTCCGTATGGTGGAGGTGGGGGAGCAGACCGGGAAGCTGGATACCATGCTTCGCCGTTTGGCGAACGTGTACGAGGAGTCAGTGCAAACCGCGCTCACCAATCTTTCCTCCACGGTAGAGCCTATCCTCCTCCTCACCGTCGGGGTCACCGTCGGCTTCGTTGCCATTGCGGTGCTCACGCCCATCTGGAAGTTCTCCTCAACAATCTAGGTATGCGCCGGCCTGGCTTCACCCCGCACCACTTTCTCAAACGTTGCAACTCCACCCAAACGCGTGTAAGGAGTTTTAAAAGTGGTGCGGGGTTCACCCTCATTGAGCTCCTCACGGTTATTGGTGTGGCGGGCATTCTCCTGGCAGCTGGCATTCCAGCTATGCAGAGCTTGCGCCAGAATGCGAACCTCGGCGGCACGGCGACCGAAATTGTCAGCCGCCTGCGGCAAGCCCAGTCGCAAGCCGTTGCTTCGGTTGGGAATGCAGACCACATCGTCGTCTTCAGTGCCGATCAGTACACCGTGGATGGCCAAATCTATAGCTTGCCGAATGGCTTGACGATTACGAGTGGTACGGGAACCGTCACATTCAGACGTCTCACCGGTACGGTCACTGCTGCGCACAGCCTTACCGTTCGCCTCAGCGGCGGGAGCCAGCGTACGGTTTCAATTTCTCCAGCTGGCGTTGTAAGCCAGTCCTAAAATGCGTACCCGTCGCCACCCTACCGGCGTGAGCGTCATCGAGGTCATGATCGCTCTTGGTATCGCCGTCATCATTGTCATTAGCGTGGGCAGTCTCATCATCAGCACGCACAGTTTGGATACAGAGGCGAGCAACCAGCTCCAGGCCGTCGGCTTTGCCAAGCAGTGGCTGGAAGTGGTGGACGTGAAGCGCAATGATTTTTTCGGTTGCGCCTGCGGTTCCTCCCCTGCATGTCAGTTGTCTTTGCAGCGTCAGACCGCCGGGTATTTGAGCTGCTGGACGCAGGATATTGGGAGCGCAGGGAACAGCGGACCATTCCATATTGACCCGGTCGTTGGGCTCCAGCCAAGTGCCGACGCGCCCGCCGTCGGCTTTACCCGTTCCATGAAGATCGAAAATCAGCTTCGCGACGTGACTACCGGTGAACTCGGTTCTGGCCCCGAAGACCCAAATACGAAACGCATCATCGTCACTGTCGAGTGGCAACGAGCTGGCACAACACGCAAAGTTGAACTCTCTGAGATTGTTACCGCATGGAAAAACTTCTAAACCACGGACGTCCGAAGGGCTTTACGCTTGTTGAACTGCTGGTGTACATTGGCGTGTCCACTATTGCGCTCTTGGTTTTCGTTACCTTCATGGTGGACGTCTCGCGCAGCGCTGCCCGGGCGCGGACGGCGCAAGAGCTGCACCAGAACGCGCAGTTCGTGCTAGACCGTTTGAACCGAGAGGTACGATCAGCGACGAACATTGACCCAAGTTCGGATGCTGGCAGCTTGGTTCTCTCCACAGTTGGCGGACCAGAGACGTTCACCTTGGACGTAAACAACGCCGTGACGCTCAACGGCGAACCGTTAACGTCGAATAACGTGAAGGTGACAGCTCTGCAATTTTCGTACGCAGCACCGACCGTCACCGTACAGCTTCACGCTGAAGAGAACACCTCTGCAGCCAGCCCGCAAGCTATTGACCTGCAAACCACCCTCGTCCCACGCCAAGCCGTGTACTAATGAAACGCCTACTCCGCCATCGTCGCCACCCATCTGGTGCAATCGCCCTGCTCACGATTGTTACTATTTCGGCATTCACACTTGCAATCGTAACCGCGGTCAGCGTCATTGCCACGTCACTCATTTCTAGCGCCACGACGCACCGCGTTACGGAGCAGGTGTTCTACGCAGCTGAGTCGGGACTGCACGATGGGCTATTCCGGTTAGGTATGAATCCTGGTGCGCAGACGTATAATCTGCCAACTATGAATGGCATATCCACTGCCGTGACTATTGCAATCGACCCCGTCGATCCGCATGGGAAGGACCGAATTATTACGTCTGTTTCAAACGGTCAAAGTATTCAACGTAGTCTTCAGGTGAAAGCAAGAACTGGTGCTCTTGGTAACTCATTTGCCTATGCAGTTCAGGCAGGCGACGGTGGTATTGATATGGCCAACGGTTCAGAGATTTGGGGCGATCTCTTAGCCAATGGACCCATAACCGGTTCCGGTACTATTTTGGGGGATGTATCCAGTTCAGGTGCCGCCGGATCAGTGACGGGGGTGACCATTGGTAAAGTGAATGCACCAACTCCTAGTCTGAATTGTCCAAACATCAGTGCTACAGATCCCGACTACAACAATCATGAATTAAAAAGTCATTCTCTTTTCGATCTTCAAGTATTTGGCAAAGCTTACTATCAGGTTCTTCCCGATCCACCAGGACCGCCAAGGTTTGTTCAGGCTGGCTCAGCTGGAAACGTGACTTGTAATATTTCTGGTGATGGCGCCAACTGCTTCGGTGGTCAAGCCAATCCAGCACCCACAGAGTACCCAATTACTCCACAGCAAATTGCCGACTTACAAGATCTTGCCGATAATAATACGCTCCCACCAGGTGACGTAGAAATTTCTAGTGATACAACGCTAACTTCAAGGAAGATTGTTGGCAACCTAACAGTAACCGGTGGCACTGTTACGTTAGACGGTCCCATATGGGTGACTGGCGTAATTGATATAAACCACCCAGGCGTCACCATTCGTTTACCTGCTAGTATCGGGGAATCTTCTGGTGCGTTGATCACCGATCAAACGATGGATATAAAAAATAATGCCATTCTGCAGGGTAGTGGGAATAGTAAAAGTTTTCTCATAATAATTGCATTGAAGAATGATACCTCAAATTTCGTTATTCGGGGTGCTAATAATTCAAAAGCCGTCATTTACTTTGCTCCGGATGGTCTTATTACCGTTAAAGAGAATGCGGGATTGAATAATACAACTGGCAAGAAGATTCAATTGGAGAATGGGTCGTGTATTCAATATGATCCAAATTTAGCGGGATTTTTCATCCCAAGCGGATCTCCGCAACCACCTCTGGCGCAACCAACGAGCTGGCGGGAGTTGTAGCAATTGACACGGATACCAACTAGCGTAGGATAGCTTCAAAGAAACAACACGGTTCTTACCACCACGAAAGGAGGGCACTATGCTCCGTCGGCCAATTTTTTTACCGGGCGATATTCTCTTGCTCTGTAGGCGCGGTTGGTTACAGGATGCATCCACGCCGGGGGATCTTTCCCAAACGGTGCATGAATTCCAGAGCCTCCCGCCGGACATGGAGAAGCTACCCGACATTACCGAGTGGGTGCTTGCCCAGCTTCGTAAGACGACGCTCCCGGAAGCCCAGCAGAGCATCTTGGAAATGCTGGCATCAGACATCATCACGAATGCAATAGCGTACGGTGGCCAGCAATCTGCGCGCGTCATCGCTGTGGAAGTGCTCGCTATTCCCAACATCGTCGTGAGCGTAGGCATTACCGATGATCTCGGTGCGATTCCAGCGGAGAAGTTCCTCGTGAACCCCACGACCCAGAAGAAACTCCATGAACTCTCCGACCATGGGCGCGGCCTCTTCATTACGCGGTGCTTCGCCGACTTCCTCCTGCAGAACGCAGATCCGACCTCAACGCTGAAGGAGATATGGTTTGGGTTCATGCTGGGAAAGGAACCCGCGTGAAGAGGCGCACTAAGCCGCGCCGTCTGCACTGGCCGTGGCTGATGATTTTGGACGTCTTCGCGTGCGAGCGACACTTACGCACCGACGACGAAATCCTGGCCGCCGGTCCGGATGACGCCATCGCCCGAACCGTTATCGTAGCCTGTGATGAGCTGCTGCGAGTGGTAACACAACCAGGTTTTGAACTTGGGAGTGCGATCCTGCTGTGGGACAGCCAGGCAATCTACCAAGTGGCGCACCGTCTCCAGCCGAAGTATTTCCCAGCTACTTGCTCCGTGCTTGCCTGCCTCATGCGTGAATGCCATGAAGCGGGCAACCCGTACAGCTTCACCCACATTGGGCAGCTCTGCAGCGAACGATGGGCAGCCCTGAAAATCTGTGCCGAGCCGCACGCCATGCTCTTCGGCGATTTCACAGATGACCCGTCTCATTGGTCACCCACGAAGTGGAAAGCGTACTTCGCTCAGCGGCCGCATGACCGTATCCGTGCCCCCATCCTCTACGCCATGGAACGCATGCTGGGCATCGCCTCAGCTGCAATCCCGGATGTGGTGCGGTACAACTTTGCCTACGACTTCCCTGAGCTGCAGGAGCCGCCTGCTCCAGCCACGGATGCATCAAACCAATACTAATCACCTCTGACTTTTCCGCCGCCAGCATACCTGGCGGCTTTTCTATCTCCGTATTGCGCTCCACCTCTGCCTTGCTAGACTGCAAGTATGATTGACTTGCGCGCACTACGGCTGGACTTCCCAATTTTACAGCGACAGGTAAACGGGAAGCCGTTGGTGTACCTAGATAATGGTGCGACCAGCCAGAAGCCGGAGTCTGTTCTGCAAGCAATGGACGACCTGCAGCGGAACCACAACGCCAACGTCCACCGCGGCATTTACACGTTGAGCGAAGAAGCCACGGCGCTGTACGAAGGGGCGCGGGAGAAGGTCCGGGTGTTCATCAACGCGCGTTCCGTTGAGGAAATTATTTTTACGCGAAACGCGACCGAGGCAATCAACCTCGTCGCTTTAAGCTGGGCGCGACAACATCTGAAAGCTGGCGATGAGATCCTCACCACGGAGATGGAGCACCACTCCAATATCGTGCCTTGGCAAATGCTCGCCAAAGAGCGAGGCATAGTCTTGAAGTTCATACCTGCACAGCCAGACCTCGGCACGCTCGACATAGGTGCATTCGAATCACTCCTTACGTCGAAGACGAAGCTGGTATGCGTGGGACACATGTCGAACCTACTCGGCACAGTAAACCCCGTGTCTACGTTCGTCGAGAAAGCGCATGCCGTTGGTGCGAAGATTTTAGTAGACGGCTGCCAAGCAGCCCCGCACATGCCGGTGGACGTGCGGCAGCTCGGCGCAGACTTCTTCGCCTTCTCTGGCCACAAGATGCTGGGGCCAACCGGCATTGGTGTGCTGTGGGCGCGGAAGGAAATTTTGGAAGCGACCGAGCCAGTCCTCGGCGGTGGTGACATGATTAAGGAAGTCACGAAAGCTGGTGCATCCTGGAACGACTTGCCCTGGAAGTTTGAAGCCGGCACGCCGAACGTTGTTGGTGCCATTGGCCTTGGCGCGGCGGTGGATTACCTAACGAAGGTTGGCATGGACAACGTCTGGCAACACGAACAGGACATGGCGAAGTACGTTTTACCGAAACTCACGAGTATCCCAGGCGTGCAGCTCTTCGGAATCCCGCAACCATCACTAGATCGAGGTGCCATCTTCTCGTTCTGGATTGACGGCATGCACCCGCACGACATCGCGAGCATCTTCGACGAGCAGGGGATTGCAATCCGCGCTGGTCACATGTGCGCCCAGCCCATGCTCGAGACGCTGGGGAAACCCGCCGCTGCCCGCGCCAGCTTCTACTTATACAACACGCAGCAAGAAGCTGATGTATTCCTCAACGCAATCGAAGACGCGAAGAAGGTGTTTGGGATGTAATCCAAGTGCTTGGACTTTTGTGAAAACCCAAGTGCACGTTTTTCAGCGTGAACATGTGTAATGGGTAGGCGAGGTCCCTTGACCTCGCCTGTTCATGACACGACCTCGCCTGGGTCAAGGGACCCAGGCTACCCGCACAATTCGTAGGATTGACTAATAACAATCGTAGAGTAGGATAGTTCCATCTTTGACAAACGTGGATAGTCCATCCACCATTGCGGCACCGACACATCGGGCATAAAAAGCGGCGCAGCTTCCTGTATGTGGAAGCACTGCCGTAAAGAAAAGGAGTCAACAATGGGCAACGAATTGATGCTCAACGTTGGCCTGGCAAACAAGCTGAAACTTGCGTTTCGACGACATGGCTACACCAATGAAGAGGTTGATCGGCTCTGCGAAGGGGACGTACTCGGTGACATCTTGAAAGTCCTCCGCGGCTTCGCCGAAATCAAGCCGCTCGAGCACGTCATCGACCTTGATACTAGACCTTTTTGTCCCTCCACCTACACCATTAATGAGCACAGGAAGGGCGGTACCTTCTGTTGGGACCCGACAAAGGTCCGGCTGTTCAAGCCCAAGTCGAACGGCGAGGTCATGGGTAGCGTTGACCTATATAAATACCTGGCTGACAAGCCCGTGTTCAACGCTTGCCTCCTGGACTACCTCCTGATCCACCGCCACCTCATTCCCGAGGAATGGAAGGACAAGCGCGTTTTCTTTTGGGGGACAATCTACCGTAGCGGGGGTTTAAACCTGTACGTGCGTTACCTGTGTTGTCTCAACGGTCAGTGGCAGTCAGGCTACTCCCTTTTCGATTTCGACTTGCATGACGCCGACGTTTCTGTTCTGCGTAAAAATTGAGATTGCACATTCGTAATTTGTGTTTTGCGTTTTATACACGCGTCAGGCTTACCCCTGGCGCGTTTTTTGTTTTTCGAATGCCGGTGCTAGGATGCTGGATAGGAAGCAAGATTGCTTCGCCCCTCGATATACTCGGGGCTCGCAATGACGAGTACGTCATGTACGAATCTACCCTCCTCGACCACTACCACCACCCTCGCAATACGGGGAAGCTGGAGCCAGCAGACCGGCAGCACCGTGAACCGAACCCGCTGTGCGGGGACGTGATTGAAGTCTTCCTCAAGCTCGATGCATCAGGAAAAATTCAGGATATTCGGTGGGAAGGCAGTGGTTGTGCCGTGAGCCAGGCGAGCATGTCGGCACTTTCCGAAAAGTTAGTGGACAAGTCCGCACGGCAAGTTGCCGCGCTCGGTGTCGGGGATATCGAAGGGTACCTCGAAACCACAGTGAACCCGGCACGATTGAAGTGCGCCACGTTGGGGCTTGTCGCTGTGCAGAAAGCATGCCAGAATAGGGCATAAACACACATTGTGCATTTGGAGGTTGCTATGGACCCGCGGTTCGTCAATCAGAGTACTCCGCTCGTCTTATTCTACTGTGCCGGTTTCCTCGTTTTGCTCTTCGGGTTCGTGTGCGTATTCATCCCGCCACGCCCACCCCGTACGCCCCTCTCACAACGGTAAGAGGGGTTTGTCATATTGGGCGCCCCACAGTGTAGCAATTTGTAGCTCTTCAACATGTCTGGTATCCTAGGGGAACTTAGCTCGTAACCATACTGGTATGCCGTACAAGAGTATTGTGGTCGACCGCGAAAAGTGCATTTCTGCCGGTAGCTGCGTGGCCGTGGCACCGGAAGTTTTCGAGCTTGATGGTGAGGGGAAGGCCGTGGTGAAGAACGCCACGGGTGATTCCGACGAGATGATTCTGGATGCCGCGAAGGCTTGCCCGACGCTGGCGATCACACTCATCGATAGCAACGGCAAACAAGTTGTGCCCTGAAGCACGTTCATCGTTAACCCAATTTATCCTATGGCGCACCAAGTGCAGCCACTACCATTCAGCAAGGAGCTGGATGGCATTTCGAAGAAGACCGTAGAAATCCACCACGATAAGCTCTACGCCGGGTACGTGGCCAAGCGCAACGAAGTTGAAGCGGCGATTACCCAAGCCGACGCGAGCAAGGCGAACCAGATCTACTCCGCCTACCGCGGCCTGAAGGAAGGCGAGACGTTCGCCGCCAACGGCATGATCCTCCACGAAGTGCACTTCAGCAACCTCGGTGGCAACGGCGATCCAGCGGGCACGAAGATTCTCGAAGCTATCACTACCACCTGGGGGAGCTGGGATACTTTCGTAGCTGCACTTACTGCCACTGGCATGGCGGCTCGCGGGTGGGCGATTCTTGCGTACGATCCTTCGGATAGCAAGCTCCACCTCTACGCCGCTGACAGCCAGAACCAAGGTGGGGTGTGGGGGTGCTCGCCCCTGCTCGCTCTCGATGTGTACGAGCACGCGTACTTCATAGATGTAGGCTCAGATCGTCCAACGTACATCAAGAACTTCATGAAGAACATAGACTGGAAAGCGGTTGACCAGCGGTTCCAGGCAGTCACTCGCTAGTGATCGCCGTACCGTCATCACTATGAAACGCCTTGTATACGGTATGAGCATCGTCGTACTCCCCCTAGCGCTCGCAGCGTGTACGCCAGGGTCGAACAGTAACACCAATGCCGTTGTTCTGGATTTGGTGAATGAGGCAACGAATACTGCATCGGCGTTGAATCAGTCCGCCTCTGCCGGTAATGCGAATGCTGTGCTCAACACGAACGGAGCTGTCAACGGCAACACGAACGCAGCTGCGAACACGAATACGAGCTCCCCAATTACCGTTTACATTACGTCGACAGGGTTCTCCCCGAGTACGGTTACGGTGAAGGCGGGGACGGTTGTAACGTGGACGAATTCTTCGGGTGGCAGCGTGGAAGTTGCATCCGACCCGCACCCGACGCACACGAATCTCCCTGGTTTCGTGTCCTCGGCCCTCGGGAACGGAGCTTCGTACAGCTTCACGTTCACGAAAGTTGGAACGTGGGGGTACCACGACCACCTTCATCCGACGGTAGAAGGGACAGTTATCGTTCAGTAACTTTTTCAAAGCTCACCGAAAGGGGGTGGCAGTATGGCATGTCCAAATTGCGGCCACGAGCATGAGGTGGGAACGAAGTGCGAAGCCGAGGGCTGCACGTGTGAAGGGTAGAAACATTTTAGCGAGTTTCTTCAGCGCTCCGCATGCCCGCGGGGCGCTGTTGCTGCTATACTGCCAGCATGGCATTCGTCCTACGAGCGAAGCGGTTTGATCTCAGCACCGGCGGCCAGCCGTTCGTCGTTGTGCTGCGCAATGAAGATTGCCAGAATTTCGGCATTCGCGCGGGCGACCGTCTGCTCTTGCAGGCCGATGGCGAGAAGATTGTGGTGCAAGCAGATCTCACGCACAAGCGCGTTCGGCCAGGCGAAATTGGTCTCTTCCGTGAAGTATGGCGCGAGCACAAGATTGCTGTTGGCCAGCCAGTCATCATCTCGCCCCTCGCCCGGCCAGAATCAATTGAAGCCTTGAAGAAGAAACTGCTTGGGAAACGTCTTTCGGAAGCAGAATTTTTCGCTATTGTCCGAGACATCGTGAGTAACAAGTTCGGCACGACCGAACTGACGTACTTCGCAGCTTCCAGCTTCGTCCACGAGTACTCCAACGACGAGCTCTACTACCTCACCAAGGCTATTGCCCAAACGGGCGAGCAGTTGCGGTTCGGCAGCAAGATTGTGGCCGATAAGCACTCGGTTGGGGGCGTTGCGGGGAACCGAACGACCATGATCGTCGTGCCGATCCTGGCGAGTCTGGGCGTCACTATCCCGAAGACGTCATCGCGAGCAATTACCAGCCCATCGGGTACCGCAGATACTATGGAAGTGCTTGCGGAAGTTGCCTTTCCACTCAAGCGCATTAAGGAAATTGTCCGGAAGAACAATGCCTGCCTCGTGTGGGGCGGGGGATTAGCCCTGGCGCCGGCAGATGATCGTATCATTAAGGTCTCACGGCCGCTCTCCCTGGAGCCGTACTCGAAGATGATCGTCTCCATCATGGCGAAGAAAGTAGCGATGGGCGTGACCCACCTCGTCATCGACATGCCGTACGGAAAGTACACGAAGATTCCTGACCTGAAGTCAGCAATGCGTTTAGCCGCGAAGTTCCGCTACCTGGGCCGGCGTTTCAAAATCAAGACGAAAGTTGCAATGATCGAGGCCAAGCAGCCGATTGGTGAGGGCGTCGGGCCGGCACTGGAAGCGCGGGACGTCTTGCGCGTGCTGCAGCAGAAAGACTACCGACCACGAGATCTGGAGGACAAAGCGGTTCGTCTCGCGGGCATGCTCATTGAGCTCATTGGCATGGCGAAGAAGGGCATTGGCGCCAGTATTGCCCGTGACCAGCTTATCGCGGGGAAGGCGTGGAAGAAAATGCAAGGGATTATGAGGAGCCAAGGTGGCAACGCGTCGCTCGACTCTGAAGATGTCACCCTTGGCGCCAAGCGGTTGCGCGTCGTTGCCAAGCACAGCGGGATAATAACCACAGTGAACAACCGGGCCATCGACGAGCTCGCCCGCAGCCTCGGGGCGCCAGACGACAAGCAGGGCGGCCTGCACCTCCGTCGACGCTTGGGTGATCGCGTCATTGAAGGACAAATTCTGTACACCTGCTACGCGCGGACAGCGAGCCGGTTGAAGCTCGCTGAGGGCGTGCTCAACCACGTCCACGTGTACACTATTGGGAAACGGTAGGGGACTTGACCCCGCACCACTTGGGGCAAATTTATAGAAGACCTGTACGCACGGATATTCAGTAACGGCAACAGTATCGAACACCGAGGGGTTGTGCCAAGTGGTGCGGGGTTGACGGGTTTCTGTAGCCTGCTACACTTTGTAGTAGTTACTTTCGCAATTCACCCCCAGCGTATGCCCAAGCACGCGATTCCGGGATTCGGCGAGCTCGAAACAGCCATCATGGACGTGGTATGGGTTTCGCATCCGATCTCGGTCCGTGACGTGCTGGAGAAACTGGACCGCGGCTGTGCGTACACGACGGTGATGACGGTTATGCAGCGCCTGTTCGATAAAGGAATGTTGAAACGGAAACTCGTGGACAATGCGTACCAGTATGCGCCGGCAATTCCAAAGGATCAGTTTGTCGAGCAGACCGTACGCAAAGCCGTTGACCAGCTCTGCAATGGATTCGGTGATGTCGCCCTCGCACACTTCGTTGATGCCCTCGATGACGTCGATGAGAAGCGTCTGGAGAAACTCCGTCGGAAATTATCGCCACGGGCATGAAGAGCAATCGCGTCCTCGCTACTATCGTCGGCAGCAGTGGGGCACTCGTGCTTGCCAGCACGGGAGTGCTTACGGCAATCTGGCCACACGTCGTGGGCACCATTATGGAGGCGACGCATGCAATCGCCTACGCGTGTCAGACGGTCCTCGCTGACCTCTCTCGTTCGCAAATACTCCTCGCCGTCATCGGCTCTGTCGTCATTGCCTTCCTAGGCGCTTGGCTCGGCTACACGTTCTTCCGTTTCTACCGCTTGAGTAGGCCCGCGAAGCTCTCGCCAATAACCACTCCCGTTTCGGTGCTCTCCATTGCTGCAGATGCCGGGTTAGACCCAAGTCGAGTTTCTGTCGTTCGATCGGAGCGAGCCTTCGCTATGACCGTGGGCATGCGTTGGCCCGAGGTTGTGCTGTCGACAGCTACCCTGCGGACGCTATCCCGAGCGCAGTTGCAAGCAGTGTTGGAGCACGAAGCGCACCACATGCAGCAGCGCGAGCCACTCCGACGCCTCCTCCTGAGCCTGGCGCTCTTGTGGGTTCCCTTCCGAACGCTGCGCCGCAGGTTGCAGGAGTCGTACGTCGCTGCATCGGAAATTGAAGCTGATGCGCATGTTCGAAATCAGCACATCCTTGGCACTGCATTGCTCCGGCTCGTTACGCCACCAGTTCCAGCAGCAGGCTTCAGCCCCTTGGATGCGCGCGTCGAGCGGCTCGTGAATCCTGCCTACCGTCACTCGGGTCAGCTTGCCATTCGGTACGCCGCCATCGCTCTCACCCTCGCTGGTGCGCTCATTGGCTTCGCGCCACGGGGCGTCGCTGCTGTGTACGGGCAGCACGTTTCCATGAGCACCCAGGCACACCTCACGGTTTGCCGCGAAGAACATGAACGCATGCTCCAATCGAAGCAAGCGTCCTGCGGGTCGCTCTCTACCCCGCAGACCTGCGTTACCAAGTAGTATGCGCAACCAAGACGGCCAAGTTCTCCTCGACATCCAGACCAGTGGTATGCACTGCCGAAGCTGCGAGTTACTCGTTGAGCAATCTCTCCAGAAGCTTCCCGGTGTTGGCAAAGTGCAGGCGAACTCGGATCGGAACCGCGTGCGGGTGATGTGCGACCAGCAGCGAGTGCCATCACCGCAGCAAATTGACGAGGCGATCAAGCAGCACGGCTACAGCGTGGTCACGGGTATGGTCCAGCCAGTTGGCACGCCAGCGTTCAACCATAAGCCGAACACGCAAGCAGCCGAACACCGTGAGCGGCCGACCGTTGCGCAAATATTCGGTGCGTTCACTATTGTGCTCGTCATTGGTTTTGCATTCTCCAAGGCGGGATTCTTGAAGTTCGACCAGGCAGTGGATGGCTCAGCCGGGTTCTTCAGCGTCTTGTTCCTCGGTCTCGTGGCTGCGAGTAGCTCGTGCGTTGCGGTAACTGGTGGCCTCTTGCTCTCTACCGTTGAGCGGGTGAGCGATCGGTACGGGTTACTGCCAGGCAAGAAGCGCTTCATTCCGGTGAGTACGTTCGTGGTCGGGCGCATTGTGGGGTACACCGTCTTCGGCGGCCTCATCGCTGGTTTGGGGAAGGCGCTCGCCCTGCCACCCTGGGCAGTCGGCCTCATCGCCATCCTGGCAGCGCTCTTCATGCTGGTCATGGGTCTGGACATGCTCCGCATAGCACCCACGTGGCTCAAAGTTATTTTGCCGCGCATGCCGAAGTTCATTAGTCGGAAGGTCATGGACGGCGGAGAGAGCGGCAAGGTGAGCTACGTCACGCCATTCACCCTCGGAGCACTCACATTCTTCCTGCCGTGCGGCTTCACCCAAGCGTTGCAGCTGTACGTACTGACGACGGGGAACGTTCTCTCTGGCGCGCTCATCATGCTCGCATTCTCGTTGGGTACTGCCCCAGCCTTGCTTGCGTTGGGCTGGGCCTCCAACGCGCTGAAAGGCCAGTGGGGCAAGCTCTTCTTCCGTGTGGCGGGCGCGGCAGTCATCGTCATGGGCCTCTACAATTTCAACAATGGCCTCACGCTCACTGGCCACCCCATCTCATTCAACGTCGGTTCTTCACCAAGTGCCGTTACGCCATCAGCTGCAGTTGAGAATGTCGTCCTGGAGGGCAGCGTTCAAGTTGTGAAGACTTCATTCACTCCATCTGGGTACTCGCCCGCGACGTTCACGGTCAAAGCTGGCCAGCCGGTGCGTTGGGAAATAAATGGCAATGGGAATGCCGGTGGCTGCCGATCAGTCTTCCAGGTGCCAGCGTTCAAGATTCAGGAGTTCATGAGCAACGGCGTGACCGTCGCCGAGTTCACCCCAGATAAACCCGGGACCTACGCCTTCAGCTGCAGCATGGGCATGTACCGGGGGAGCTTCACCGTCATTGAGGCCTAATGCAGACACAAACTATTCCACTGAAGAACATGGACTGCGACGCGTGCGAGCGCCTCGTGAACATGACGCTGCAGGATCTCCCTGGGGTCGAGAAGGTGGTTGCGAATCAGCGCGAGGTTGAAGTGACGTTCGATGAAGGAAAGGTCACTCCATCAGCCCTCCAGAGCGCCCTCGCTGACGTCGGCCACGCGGGGTAGGCGAGTGGAAGTTGTAGGACTATGCAGGCAGGTTGTTTCGTCCAGATTTCATGTGCCTGGTTTTCCCGCTTCGGGCATTGACAGAATTGCTATTTTGCGCTATCTTACGCTGTTACCGTAGAGGTAGCGATACCTTAACAAACGTGGGCATAACGCCCTCAACTGCGGCTCCGACAGACATTCGGACAATAACGGCGAAACCCTGGAAAGGAAAAAGCGCCATGAGTAACCAGTTAGAATTTGCCGCTCGGGTGATTCAGAGCCTGCCAGAGATGAGTACCCGTCAAAGGCAGCATTTCATTGGTGACACAAAGAGTCTTCAGGAAGCTCTGCGCAAAGCCCTGTGCCCCGTCACTATGGTCGATGTAACAACCAACGGTCGCACCGGCGAGCAGTGGATTGCCCACCTGGAGAAGCAGAAGTACCAGGTTGGCAACTACGCTAAGCAGCTGCTTCGGAACACTAAGTTCGTGGCTACCAATGGTATCACGTACACTCTCGCCATGATCATGGGTGACGAGTTCGAAGATGCCGACCGGACGAACGAGAATATTCGCACCGAAGCATACAAGCGTGGCTACGTCGACCCGTCAGTTGAAGTCGCGCCCTACCTTCGCGAGATGTTCTCGGATGAAGATCTCAAGAAGATGGGTCTCTGGGCACTCATTCTTATGCACGAGCCTATCGCTGACTCGGACGGCAACCTGAGCCTTCTCGGTGTCTACCGTGGCGACGACGGTCGGTGGCTCAACGCCTGTCACGGTCACCCTGACAACAGGTGGAATCGTGATATTGGTTTCCTGTTCCTCGTCCCCGCAGGTAGCTAAGCCCTTTGCACTTGCACACTTAGTTTTTCCTTCGGGCCTTGGCTTTAGCCCTTGAGCCCAAAGTGCCAAACCCCGCATCTCTCTTCGCCCACTGCGAATGATGGATGCGGGGTATTTATTTTGCTACCATACACATGGTACTAGGCGAATAAGCTGGGGACTACGGTTCCCAACTGCCGAAGCTAGTGGTATTTGCGCCCAGAATGTCCCCGATTATCCTGCCCGCCACTGCCGAACGATCGGCGAAGGTAGGCGGGGGTTAGGAACAGCGTGGTGCTTGCACGCTCATAAAAAATGAAGCTACTTGGTAGAGTGCCCTAGGGCATTTTCAATGCCGAAAACTATACAACCCTGCGAGTATTCAAGGGGTGGTGGCACTGGCGGTGCGCTCTACGTAACTGACTCGGACGGCAACCTGAACCTTCTCGGTGTCAACCGTAACGACAACGGTCGGTGGCTCAACGCCTATAACGGTCACCCTGACAACAGGTGGAATCGTGATATTGGTTTCCTGTTCCTCGTCCCCGCAACTCACTTCGTTTCCCCGTTGGAATTTCTTCTGGCGGGGTTTTGTTTCCTCAACTGCCCCAGCCAGCCGCCGAGCATGCGGCCGATTTCGTCGAGTTCTGTGGACAGGGGAATGAATTGCTTTTCCTTCAAAGACTGGTTCTCCCATAAGACCATGAGCAAGACTTTCAGCGTGTCGACCTTGCGCGTGGCTAGCCGCACGATGGGCGTCTTCTCCTCGCGCGGCAAGAAGCTGGCCCAGGCAATGGCCTCGATGGTGTCTACGAATAGCGCATCAACTTTAATACCCAACGAGTACCGGTGGAGCTTGGGTAACGCATGGTAGAATGCGTACCAATGGCGGTACGTTACTTTCAACCGCTCGAGGAGCGGAAGCAGTCGGGGGGGGGGCAGCCTCGAGGATTAAGCCCGTCCGGTTGTGTCATACCCTGGAGGATATCATTTCTGTGGAGAACCTGCTGGCGGCCTGGCGAGAATTTTTGCCGGGTAAGCGCAAAAAGGCAGATGTGCAGGCGTTCGGCCTTCGGTTGATGGATAATATTTTAGCATTGCACCGTGAGCTGGCGTCTGGTTTCTATAAACATGGGCCCTACACGCACTTCCGTATCAGCGGCCCCAAGCCGCGGGACATCCACAAGGCAACGGTGCGTGACCGCCTGGTGCACCACGCCATCTATCGTATTTTGTACCCTTTCTTCAGCCGGACGTTCGTTGCGGATTCCTATTCCTGTCAGTTGGGGAAGGGGACCTACGCCGCAATGCATCGGTTCCAGATTTTTGGTCGACGGGTAAGCAATAATCACACCCGCACCTGCTGGGTACTCAAGGGCGACATCCGGAAGTTCTTCGCCAGCATTGATCAAAGCATTCTTTTACGTTTGCTTGCCGAGCGGATTCGTGACGAGAGGATTGTTAGGCTACTTCGGGAGATTATTGGCAGCTTCTCATGGTCACCCGGTATTGGTTTGCCGCTCGGTAATCTTACCTCGCAGTTGTTCGTGAACGTGTACATGACGCCCTTCGACCAATTTGTGAAGCACCGGCTCCGTGCGAAGCATTACGTCCGGTATGCCGATGACTTTGCGGTTCTCTCCGACAAGCGTGCGTGGTTGGAAAGTCTGATACCAAAATTACAAGACTACTTGCAGGCCAATCCTCATCTACATTTGCACCCGCGCAAAGTGAGCATCCAGACACTGGCGAGTGGCGTGGACTTCTTGGGCTGGGTGCACTTCCCGCACCACCTGGTGCTGCGGACTGCAACCAAACAGCGGATGTTTCGGCGGCTTGCTGACCATCCCGAGGAGGCCACGGTGCAATCGTACATGGGCATGCTCGGGCATGGGAATGCCACAAAGCTAGAGCAACGTATTACCGCTTTATAAAAGGGTATTGACAGGGCAACGGAGGACTCTATAATACCCCCAGGGGGTATTCGATCATCAACGACGTACGTATGAAGCACCACGCACACCAGCAAGCATCAAGTTCGCCGTACACACGGCGTGCGCTGCACCGTGTACGGATTATCCGTGGTCAGGTAGAGGGCCTAGAGCGCTCGTTGGCGAAGAACGGCTACTGCGTGGATATTCTCACCCAGTCGTTAGCCATCCAGGAATCCCTGAAGAGCCTGAATGCGTACATTCTGGATCACCACCTCTCCACGCACGTTGTCGACCAGATCCACAGCGGCAAGCTTTCGCAGGCAAAAGCCGAACTCCTCCACATCTTTAAACTCTCCAATAAGAAGTAACGAAATCTTTTATGCTTATACTCGGCACTATTCTCATTCTCGTTGTCATTTGTTTGTTCGCCCTATGGCTAGGTTTCCAGCGCCGTCAGGAAGCGGCAGTCGTTGGAGCGTCCGGCGCGCAAGAGGCGACTATCATCGTGAAAGGTGCCTACCAGCCGAATGTCATTACCGTACAGGCAGGGAAACCCGTTGCACTGACATTCGATAGGCAGGAAGCCGTGGAGTGCTCGCGCTACGTCACCATTGACGGTCTGAAAATTCGCCAAGATTTACCAGCGAACCAGAAGACCACTATTCGTTTCACTCCCGAGAAACCCGGGGAGTACACGTTCACCTGTGACATGGGCATGTACCAGGGTCGCCTTATCGTTCAGTAACTCTATGACTACCTGTGACCTATCCCTGAAGGGGATGCACTGCTCGAGCTGCAGCCAGCTCATAGAATTAGCGCTACGGAAGACGAAGGGTGTTCAGAGCGCGAGCGTGAACGTGGCCACCGAGCGGGCGCACGTGGAGTTCGACGAGCAGGCAGTGGACGTGCCTACACTGGAAGCCGCGGTGAAGAAGGTCGGCTACGGCGCGCAAGAGCTGAAAGCTGGGGGCGCTGACGTGGAGCGGGCCGAGCGGGAGAAAGATATGGCCATCACGAAGCAGAAGTTCCTCGTTGCTTTGGCACTCTCCGTTCCTGTCGCGATTTTGAGCATGGGCATGTACATCTGGGAGGGCATAGAAGACGTACCGTACCGCTCCTGGCTGCAGCTTATCCTAACCATCCCAGTGATGTTCTGGTGCGGTTGGCAGTTCTTTACCGGCTTCTGGGGCGCCTTGCGGGCACGGACGGCCAATATGGACTCACTCATAGCCATTGGCACGGGAGCGGCCTTTCTGTATTCCGTATTCGTGACTTTTGGCGCCATTGCAGGTGAACTCTACTACGAAATTGCAGCCATCCTCATTATGTTCGTCCTGCTGGGCAAGTGGCTGGAAGCACGAGCGAAAGGGAAGGCGAGTGAGGCAATTCGCAGTTTGATGCAGCTGCAGGCAAAGACTGCTATCGTCGTCCGCAATGGACAAGATGTAGAAATACCAATCGAGCAGGTCGTGGCGGGCGACGTAGTGCGCGTGAAACCCGGACAGAAAGTGCCAGTGGATGGCAACGTCCTCGACGGCCATAGCAGCGTGGACGAGAGCATGGTGACCGGTGAGAGCTTACCTGTGGAGAAGCAAGCAGGCGATGCGGTCATTGGCAGCACAATTAATGGGAGTGGCAGCTTTACCTTCACGGCCACGAAGGTCGGCTCGGAGACGCTCCTCGCTGGCATTATCAAGCTCGTGGAGCAGGCCCAGGCCAGCAAGGCGCCCATCCAGCGTTTCGCAGACCGCGTGTCGGCGTACTTCGTGCCTGCGGTTATTGCCATTAGCCTCATCACTTTCATCGCGTGGTACTTCTTGGCCGGGGAGCCGTTCGTCGAGAGCTTACTCGCTTTCGTCGCCGTCCTGGTCATTGCCTGCCCGTGTGCGTTGGGCTTGGCAACCCCGACGGCCATCATCACCGGCACAGGCTTAGGCGCGCAGAAGGGGATTCTCATCAAAGGTGGTGAGGCACTGGAAGCGGCGCGGAAGATTGACGTGGTGGTATTCGATAAGACCGGCACCCTCACGCACGGCAAGCCCGTGGTGACGGATGTGGTGAGGTTCAGCGGGTCAGGACATCAGCTGGTTGGCGGGCTAGCAGAGGATGACATCTTGCGATTGGCCGCTGCAGTGGAGCAGCGCTCCGAGCACCCGCTGGCCGCGGCCATAGTGAACGGCGCAAAGGAGAAGAAGCTCACCTTGCCCGAGCCGCAGGACTTCCAGAGCATAACGGGCAAAGGCGTGTCGGCGACCGTGGAGGGGAAGAAGTTTTTACTCGGGAATCGTGCACTGATGGCAGACGCGAAAGTGTCACTCGGTGGCCACGACAGCAACGTTGAAGCGCTAGAACACCAAGGCAAGACATCCATGCTCGTCGCTGTGGATGGTGCGTTCGCTGGCATCATTGCCGTAGCCGACACCGTGAAGCAGTCGTCCAAGCTGGCCGTGGAAGCCTTGGCGAAGCTTGGTATTCAGTCGGTGATGATCACGGGCGACAACGAGCGCACAGCCAACGCGATTGCCCAGCAGGTGGGCATCCAGGAAGTCCGCGCCCAGGTACTACCGCAGGATAAGTCAGCCGCGGTCAAAGATTTGCAAGCGCAGGGTAAACGTGTGGCATTCGTCGGTGACGGCATCAACGATGCGCCAGCCTTGGCGCAGGCCGAATTGGGTATTGCCATTGGGAGTGGTACAGACGTCGCGCTCGAGACGGGGCAGATTGTTCTGGTCCGCGATGACCTGATGGACGTTGTCCGGGCAATCACCTTGGCGCGTCGGACGTTTCGGAAAATTGTTCAGAATTTGTTCTGGGCGCTCTTCTACAACGTCGCAGGCATTCCCATTGCCGCTGGGGTATTCGCTGGCATTGGCCTCACCTTGCGCCCAGAGCTCGCGGGCCTCGCCATGGCGCTCTCGAGTGTATCGGTGGTGAGCAATTCGCTTCTGCTCAAGCGGGTGAAGTTGTAAAGAAGCAAAAGAGATTGAGTGAAAATTAAAGAGCTCCGCGTATACGGAGCTCCCTATGGTCATGTATTACCGCGCAAAGGGTTCCAGGCGTTCAACTCTCCGGACGTCGCCATCATCAATGACGCGTTTGTCATGGAGGATATCCACCAGGGTATGCAGCTTGGTGTCTTCTTTCCGCGTGAGTACCACCAGGTCGCCTCGGAGGTCAGACAGTTTGTCGTCCAAGTAATCTTTGGTTACGAAGTTCGCTAAGCGCTTGTCCAGGTAGTCTCTGGTTACCATAGTGGCGCGGATGTCTTTTATGTCACTATGGACTGCGGTGAAACGTCGGTCAACGGATTCGGCGAAAACATGGATTGCTTCCATGATTTCAGTATTGTCGGGTTGGCTAGAGGTTTTAGGGGTCATAATGGTAAAGATGGGTGTGAGTCCATCCTCTCGTCAGGGGGCAGTATATACCCTTCATTGTAAGCGTCAATTTTGCTAACCCTCGCACATTTGGCCGCCTGTAGCTAAGACCGCCATTGACATTTCTTTCGTTTTCTGTACACTAAGTCGTTCATAGTTCTTGAACAAATGTGGGTCGAAGATCTTGCTGGAAAGCGGGACAAGCCCTCAACCGCGGCTCCGACGTATCGGGCAAACACTCTGGACGAGTTCACGCTGAACATGTCCAAACAAAGGAGTAGACGATGTCTACGCTGTACTCTGTTGGTTTAATGAACCAACTTGGCGATGCGTTTGAGGCTGCAGGTTACACACCGGATGATGTCACAAAGCTACGGACATCACCGCAGCTTGGTGCTCTCAAGCAAGTCCTCCTGGGCTACGCCGAGATCAAACTTCTCGAGCCCGTGATTGACCTCGATGCTGCCCCATTCGTGCCCAACGACTGGAAAGTTGAGGAGCATCAGAAGGGTGGCACCTTCCGCTGGGATCCCGTAAAGGTCAAGCTGTACCTCTCCAAGCTCCAATCCAAGGGTAAGTACATTGGTGGCCACGATCTCCGTAAGGAGCTTGCTGGCCAGCCCGTATTCAATGCCCGTCTCCTGGACTATCTGCTTGCCCATCCCCAGCTTATCCCTGAAGAGTGGAAAGGTAAGTACATTTTCTTCTGGGGAACCATTTACCATCACTCGAGCGGTGACCTGTGCGTGCGTTACCTGTGCTGGGGCGACGGTCAGTGGCAGTGGGGCTACGACTGGCTCGGCAGCGACTGGAGTGTCGATAGCCCTGCGGCTCTGCGTGCAAGTTGAACTTTGTACTTTGCTCCTTAGCTTGTTCTGCCCTTTGATTCTTTCCCCTTAGCCCTTCGGCAAGGGAAACTACGACACCCCGGATCTTCCACCACTTGGAAGGCCGGGGTTTTTCTTGTAGGCCCCGCAAGCGCGTCAGACTATAAAAAGAGCAAGGGAGATCGGATGATCTCCCTTGATTCTCAAAGAACTAGTACAGACGTTCCCGGTTGGACGGCACCCTCCTTCGTCCCACATGAGGCGGGACTTCGGAGGGCTGGAATTCCTAGTACAACCTTTCTCGGTTTGAGGGCAGGACGACCACTTTCGTGATGTCCTTCTCGGCCAGGAGGTACTGGAAGATGCGGGACATGCCGAAGCCGCAACCGGCGTGCGGCACAGACGGGAACTGCTCCAGCATGCCCAGGTACCAGGCAAAGCCCTCTTCGGCGTAGGTGTCTTTCTCCTTCAGGCGGGCGAACATGGGCGAGGCGTAGAGCCGATCGCGGAACTCGGCAGCGGTGTGGACACGCGCCGCTGAACCAATGCACTCGCCGCCGTAGGGCACGATGCAGTCGCAGCTCTGCACGTAGTCCGGGTCCTGCGGGTCGGGCAGCATGTTGAAGAACTTGATGGCCAGCTTGTCCACGTCGTGGGCGAACAGCAGGCGCATCTTGTCGCTCATCGGGTTGGGGTAGTGGGTGATGAAGATCGGCCCACCGCCGTGGCTCACGACGAGCTGCTGCTCTTGGCTGGACGAGAGGTCGCTGCCCCAGGGGAGCTTGAGCTCGGCGATGGCATCGGCGTAGCGGACGCGTGGGAAGCGTTCGGGATGGTTGGCCAGGTGGCCGAGGTCTGCGGGCAAGGCGTAGGCAGCGCGCTCATCTTGAGGGATGGCCAGCACGCTGCGCACAAGTGTTGTGACGAACTGCTCCATTTCTTCCAGCAGATCTTGGAAGCTGCCGCGGAACTCGATCTCCACCATTTCGAACTCGGTGAGGTGGCGGGTATCGATGGTGGACTCGGCTCGGGCCGAGGGGCCAACGCAGTACAGCTTCGGGAGCCCGCCATCGCCCAAGAGCGACTCCAGGTAGAGCTGGCCGGTCTGCGCGAAGTACGAACGCTTGCGGCCGCCGTGGAACCAGCGCGGGTCGCCGTTCACGCCAATCTCGAAGAGCGTGTCGACGTTCTCGCACGCGCCGCTGGCAGGCACGATGCGGGGGACAGTGATGCGGTGGAAGCCGCGCTGGCGCAGGTGTGCTTCGCCCTCCTGCATCATACGGTCAACGAACCGAATTGTTCCGAAGTTCGGGATGTAGCAACTCATGGAATCCTCCTGTGAGTGGTTTACGGGTTGTGAAGGTTCAGTGTGGACGTTGGTTTATGAAAAAATAGCCCCGCGATGTGCGGGGCCTTTTGAAAAAATACCCGGGGAAGTCCCGGGCCTTTGCAGTGGCAGCGAGCGCGGTGACGCACCGGTGGGTGAGTTATCCGTGCTTCCATATTGCTCCAAAAGGTACAGGGCAGCTCTCGGCTTGTCAAACGCACGGCAATCCTGCCCACAGCACGAGCATTGACCCAGCACCACTTGTAGCTTCTCTCTGATAAATGTGCCTTTAGGAGACTATTTATGACAAGTGGTGCTGGGTTGACATCCTGGGGTTTTCCTGTATACTACGGCCAGTAAGTTTTCGTCAGGTGTTTCCCCGAAAATCCGTCCTCCCTGTAAGCTAGGGAAGGCGCAGTATAGCAGCCACTAGCCGCTATAGGAGGACAGCGAGACGAGAAGAGGTCGACTTACATTCTCGTTTTTTAGATAGAATATTAGCAACAATGGCAAAGAAACTTTACGTCGGTGGGTTACCGTACTCAACCACGCAGGACGAACTCCAAGAGGCGTTCGGTCAGGCGGGCAAGGTTGACTCGGCAATCATCATCTCCGACAAAATGTCTGGTCGCTCGAAGGGCTTCGGCTTCGTGGAAATGTCCTCGGATGAAGAAGCACAGAAGGCGATTGAGATGTTCAAC
>Ga0172379_10000924_pt1 | contig 65375 bp, 51 predicted proteins | sample GrowelOW334metaG_FD_119756 | JGI IMG/M metagenome (GOLD analysis project Ga0172379, IMG submission 119756) | Groundwater microbial communities from an aquifer near a municipal landfill in Southern Ontario, Canada - Groundwater well OW334 metaG | ecosystem: Environmental > Aquatic > Deep... | reverse complement strand
TGAATCAGCCGAGCCACTTTCCCTGCGTCTTTATAATCGTTGACGAACAGGTCGAGGAGAATCGCGTCTTTATGGAAGCCCGGTTTAAGAGAGATTCTTTCAATCATGGCGCATCTCGTCTTTTCATCCGCGCTGTATATCCTCGCCCAAGCCACGTTTTGCCGCCATTTCTGGAATTCTTTTTGTAGCGGAGTCGTCGGTTTTTCGCCGCCGACCGATGGACAAGTATCTATAAAACGCCAGATGTCGCCGGCGTCAAGAAACAGTTCCTTGATAGCTATCATGTCGGCGGTTTCGCGCCGGTTGATTTCATATTTTTTGAAAGAGGAGCCTAAGTTGAAGGGAGTCGCTTTCATAATTTTTGAAGATAGCGCGAGGTTCGGGACTCCGGAATTTCTGAAATGGTATTTGAAGAGCCAATAGTCATCGTTGTCGCGGGAATCAAGAAAAAGCAATCCGTCCGTCCGAGCAATATTTTTCTGCGCATAAGCAAACACATTTGAAAAGATGACATTGGCGGAAAATTTTACAGTGATGTTAATATGGAAAATTATTCCCAGGGCGACGCTTGCGAGAAAGACGGGGAAAGCTTTAATAAAAACATTGGCTGAAGAGCGGCCCGCGCCGGCAAAAGCGCGATAGAGGGAAACGGGAATCGCAATCGCGGTTAAAGCGGCGAAGGCGAGTCTATCATTTTCCAATGGATTCCCGGAGAAGATGCGGGATAGCGCCGATTGAAAGTAACTTATGAAATAAGCGATTGCGGGCTTGCCTTCTTCAAACACATAGATATAGAACGAGTTGGTTTTAATGATGCCCAAAAGCGAAAAAAGAACGCAGGGGATATAGCAGATCAATAATGTTTTGACGGCCGCGCGGGCGGCCGGGCGATCTTTTTCGTCGGAAATCCTTGCTGCGAGATAGATAACGAAAACTGCAAGGAATGCCGCCGCGACGTGTGTCGTGAAGAGAGCGAGAGCGAATATGAAAATGAACGGTTTTGCGCTTCCGGTTTTGTTCACGAACGCGGATTGAAAAAACATGCACGAAAAGGACAGGAGGCAAACGGCGAAGGAAAACGGTTCCGCCTTGCAAGAGTAATAAAGCATAAGGGGCGAGAGCGCGAGGAAAAGCAGCCCGGAGTAAATGGCGGTTGGAATTCCGGATTTCCTGTTTGTTGGCGGCGCCGATTCAACGAATAATTTAGCCGTTGAGTAGAGAGCGCCGAGAAAGAACAAAAAGGAGAACAGGCGAAGCGCGACGATTTCGCGCGGAAGGAAGGCGATGAAATGGGCGGCGAGATAGTACAGGGGCAGGGAGTGTCCGTAGAGCGATTTAAGGAAAGTGATCGTGAAGTAATTGTCGGCGAAGAGGATCGTTTTCGCTTCGCCGGGAGACAGAGGGGCGGTTATGCCGGAGCCGGGAAGAAACGCATGGGCGAAGCCTGCCGCCGCCATAAGCAGGAAAATGATTTTCGCAGCGTTAATATGTTTTCCCGCGTTTCCCTGTTTCATGCAGATGTCTCGTTCGTTTGCGGCCCGCCGCCGCTCGCCTCTGATTACTGAAGGCATTATACTGTTCAGCGCATAAACTGTAAAACGCTATGGGGGCGCGCTCTATTCGAGGAGGCGCCGACGACTGAATTCCCGCGCGGCGCGGCGGTTTGTATTGGACTCAATGTTGCGAAAGGGGCGCCGCTGCTGTATCATCTAAATGTTGGAGAGTAGGCGTTGATTACAAAATTGCTGGGGATAATATTTTATCTTATTCTCCTGTCGTTGCTTGTCTACGGCGCCATCACTCGATTGGGGAAATTTCGCGGTTTTCTATCGAATTCCCAGGAAGTTATTTCCGGACGAAGCAATAAATTCTATCTGCAATGCGCGCGCTTAGGCCGTAAAATAGCGCGCCTGTTCGTTTTAATCGCAAAGGCCGCCGACAGCAGGCTGCGATCTCCGGAGGATGAAAAAAGCATATTATTCAGAATCGCGCTTTTCATCGTGTTCGCCGCCGTTCGCGTAGCCTTGATTATGCCGATTATTTTGTATGCGCATTTCCCATCGGTTTTCCCCAATCTTTCCATTTATCCCAAGCCGGCGGTTGTTTTATTCGGAGTGTTCTGCATTGTTGTTTTCGTCTTCCGCAGCCTGCTTGACGTTGTCTATCTTCCGCGCCGCCGCGAACGGGTTTCGCTGTTTTTATACTATTGCATCGGAGCATACGCGCTTGTGCTGTGGTATCCGATGTTTTACATCGTGCATTTCATGTTCAGGTGGTTCTTTCCGGCGCTGTTGGCGGTTGCTGCGCCGGCCATGTTTTTCGCGTTGAAAACGAAACGCGCGGCGATCAGCGCCGCGTTGCAGATATTAATAATTCCATCATGTATCGCTTTCGTTCCGGCTATGGAAGTTTTTACTTTTTTTCAGCAGTGCAAAACCGTTGAAAGCAATCCGGCGATGGAATACTATCTGAATTACTGCGACGAGAGCAGACAACTGATTTCGCCGGCCACGATGAATTCGAGCCTCTCCGAAAAGCAGCGCAACACGATCAGAAAAAAACACCGCGAGGCGTTCCAGATTGAAGACAGAGTCTTTATCGGGGCGAGCATCGAAGATTCTTTCGCTTATGATTTTGCCGACAAGTCGATCATGCAGATTAAGCCGGACAAAGGCATGTTTTCAATAGTCAGAGACGCTCCTTCCGGCCGGATATTCGTCGCTTCGCCGCAGGACAAAATGCTGAATGTCTACGATTCGTCATCGCTGGCCCTGATCGATTCAATCTCATACGGCGAATCAGGCGGCCCATATTGGCTTGAAGCGGATGAGGCGACGCGACGTCTTTTCGTCGGTTTCGGCGAGACCAGATCATACCGCGCGATCATATATGACATGGACGATATGAAGATCTTAAAGCTCGAATCGCTGCACGACAGAATGGGGGGGGCGCTTGGCGAAACCGCATTTTGCCCCAGGCGCGGGATGGTATATGTTCTCGACCTGTTCAACGAGAATTACGTCGGCGCTTATGATTTGGATGAATTGCGCCTGAAGCGCGAACGCAAACTTCCATGGTTCACATTGGGAATGAACTATTCTAATAAACTGGACTCTCTTTTCCTGACAACGCCGCTTTCGTCGTTCGGATTCTCAGAGGTGATCGAACTCGACCCGGACACTTTAGCGACGCGGGGCCGGATGAATGTTCCGATCGGCGCCAAGGACATCGCTGTCGGCGCCGACGGCTTCGTGTACGTGAGCAATTATCTGACAGGCGATATTTATAAAATCGATTGGAGCAAGCGGAGGATATCAGACTCGATACAGGCGGGCCGAAAGATCAAAAGAATGGAATACAGCCCGGAGTTGAATCTGCTGATGTTCACATCCGAACGCGGCTATGCCCGCATAGACCTCGGGAAGTGGCGGCAGCCGCAACATCAAAATTAAGTTGATATTTTCCGGCGGACTGAAGAACGATTTATACAGAAATCCTCGTCAACAATCTCAAACCCATGTGACGCCGGCGAGCTCGCGGCGTATGTTTTTCCTGATTTTGAATTTCGGGTATCCGACGATCATTGAAGCGGTGACTTCATTCTGTTCCGGTATCTGAAACATTTTCCGCAGTTCAGGCGATCTGTTGACGATCGGCGGCACGAGCGATATGGCCGTCGCTCCGAGTCCGAGCGCGTGAGCGGCGAGCAGCCCGTATGTCAGCGCGATATTCGCGTCGCAAGTGTGATTTGATGAATTTTTGTCGGCGTGAAAAAGCAGCATGGCGGGCGCCCCGCGCGTTATCGTGTCGCCTTTTCCAGCCTTCATGTCAGGAAGCCGGTACTTCAGGCTCGGCAGAACGTGTCCGGTAAGCGAATTGAAATCTTCCGGCGCGATCTGGCGGCGCATGAAAAAGCGGGCGATCGGATTTTTGATTATTTTCGCGAGTTTCTCGTACATCTCGATGACAACAGGCAACGCCTTTTCGATTTTTTCACGGCCTGAGACGATTGTGATCTCAATTTTGTGCGGAGTGAATCCCATCGGAGCGAAGGTTACGGCGTCGACAATATTCTCCAGCGTTTCCCGCGGGACCGGGCGCTCTTTGAAGACGCGGCACGACCTTCGGGACTCCATAAGTTTCATAAACGCTTCGCCGTCCATTTCGCTTGCGGAGGTTTCAAAAATCTGCCGGCCGTACGACAGGCCCGAGACGGACACCGAGTCCGACGGGCAGACTGCCATGCAATGTCCGCAGGCCATGCAAAGGCCGGCCCTTTCGGAGATCGCCGCGGCGGTTTGTTTATCGCCGCCGTTTTCCAGCGTGAGAATCCACATGGGGCAGACTGAAACGCACAGGCCGCAGCCCTTGCAGGTTTCCGAGTTAATTGACTGTGAAGCGACCATAAGCAACCTCCGCATTTCCGGCATTGAATTCAGTTTGAGCGACTGCGCTTAATAGAATGGAATTGACGATAAGCAAAAAGGGGCGCGACTTGCGCCGCGCCCCCGGTGTTGTTCGGATTACTGATCCATTTTGGTGAAAAGGGCTTTCTGCCACAGATCCCAGCGGTCTAAGTAACCGTTGTCTTTGTACCACTCGATGGTCTCGCGGATGCCGTCGAGCATGTCCGGGTACTCGAATTCATAGCCGAGCGCGCGGAGTTTGTCGTTGCTGAAAGTGTAGATTGCCTTCAGGTAGTAGACCATGTCTTTTTCGACGAACGGGCGGGTGCCCATCAGTTTCGAAACGGATTTGGCGACGTCCGCCGCCTGATCGGCCAGCTTCATAAGGAAGTCCTGCGGGATGAAGATCGGAATGATATGGACGTTCATGAGCGGGCATACGAACTCGACGAATTCGCGGATCGAGTAGCGGCTGCTGTCGATGACGTTGTAGCATTCGCCGACGGCTTCCTTCTTGGTGGAAACGAAGTAGGCGGCGCCGCAGACGTCGCGGACGTTTACGCCGACGATGTAGGAGTCGAAGTTGATCGGGAAGGGCATGATGGGGAACTTGGCGAGCAGGAAAAGGATGGTGGCCATGCCGTAGGTGTTGCGCGGGCCGTACACCGGCGCCGGGCGGACGACCGCGACCGGAAGTCCCTTTTTGACATATTCGAGGCCGATCTCTTCCTGCATGAGTTTCGAGCGCTCGTAGTTCGTGCCGGGGCGCTTGACGTTGTCTTCCCGAACCGGCAGTTCGTCCGGCTCCGGGTGTCCGTAAACGGAAACGGTCGAGAACAGCACGAAGCTGCTGACCTTGTTCTTGAGGGAGATATCGCAGATGTTTCTCATGCCGCCGACGTTGACCTTTTCGCACAGCTCCCACGGAGCTTCATAGTCGAAAACGGCCGCCGGGTGGAAAACCTTGTCTACTTTTGTCTTGAAGAGCGGTTCGAGCGATTTGATGTTCGTGATGTCGGCCGGGATGAAAGTCGCAGCCGGGTTGAGGTACTCGCGGGGCGCCTTTTCGAGGTCGGTCGCGATGACTTTGTAACCCTTTTCGATCAGGTAATCGACCATGTGGCCGCCCGCGAATCCGCAGGCTCCTGTGACGATCGCCGTCGGGGTCGTTTTAGCCGCCACGGGTTTCTTCGCAGCCGGTTTCTTTGCGGCGGCTTTTTTCACTACCGCTTTTTTCACCACTGCTTTTTTTACGGCGGGTTTCTTAGCGGCCGCTTTTTTCGGAGCCGCTGCTGTCTCTGCTTTTTTTGCCATGTCCAGTTGTCTCCTTGGTTAGTTTTTCGGTTCCCGACTCCGAACGCCGGAGCGGAATGTTATATGAACGCGGGCCGTGTTCTTGTCCCCGGCCGGCGATTGTAACGTTTGTTTGTTGAAAATTATCTAAGAGAAACTTTTGAAAAAGTTTTCCTTAGAATCCTTTCAAAACTTTTTTACGCTCCGCGCGTCTTCGCGCGCTTCGCTAAATAGGTCGGGCGCAGCATGATGGGCACAGCATGCTGCGCCCCTACAACTGCTGCTCAGGCTTCTGCGCCCCTACAGCCCATACGGGCTTTCAACCGTTTGCCGCGGCGGTTGCCGGTTTGGCGCCTGGCGCGGCCGCCAGCCCGCGGCTGGTCATCAGCTTAACGAGCAGGTTTATCAGTCCGAGAGCGGCGAGCACGAGCAGTATCAGCACGACGCTCAGCGCCGCCGCCTGACTGTAGTCGCTGCTTTCAACGGCGTTCAATATCGATATAGTGATCAGCGGCAGGTTGCCGGTCACGAGAAAAATGACCGCGCTGATCGCGGTCATGCTTTTTACGAAGCTGTATGCCAGCCCGGTGAGGAAGGCCGGCGCTATGAGCGGCAGAGTCACGCGCATGAACGTCTGCCCGCGGGTCGCTCCCATGTCGAGCGACGCTTCTTCGATCGCTTTGTCAATCTGCGACAGGCTCGCCACGCCGGCGCGGATGCCCACCGGCATGTTCCGGAACACGAACTGGACGATGACGAGAAAGGCGGTTCCGATGAGCATGAAAGGTTTTTCGTTGAAGGCGAGCACGTAGCCGATGCCGACGACGGTGCCGGGCAGCGCGAAAGTGAGCAGGGAAATGAACTCCATAGCGCCGCGGCCGGGAAATTTCGCGCGAGTGACGAGGAACGCGATCAGCATGCCGAGCACGCCGCAGACGGGCGTCGAGATCGCGGCCAGCCAGACCGAGACGGAAATCGCGCGCAGGTTGTCGGAACCCTTGGCGAACAGGCCGGTGTAGTTGCTGAACGTCAATGTGTGGTCGGCGCCCCACTGTTTGGTGAAGGAGCCGAATAGAACCATGCTGTAGAATATCAGGATCGCCGCGACGAATGTCATGCAGACGGCGAACAGGCTGTATCGCGCGGCGGGGGGAAGTTCCTTTATGGCGCCGCTGCCGGGCTTGCCGGTGACGGTGACGAACGATTTGCGTTCGAGGAGATACTTCTGGACGAGGAAGGCGATGAGCGACGGGAAGAGCAGCATGATGGCGAGCAGGGAGCCGCCGCTGAGGTCGTGCAGGGCGCCTGTGATCAGCAGGTAGGCCTGAGTCGGCAGAACGTTGTAGCGGCCTGAGAGAATCATCGGCGTGCCGAAGTCGGCGAGCGACTCGATGAAGAGCAGGAGCATTGAGGCGGCTATGCCCGGCAGGGAGAGCGGCAGCGTGACCGTCAGGAACACGCGGATGCGCGAGGCGCCGAGGTCCATCGCCGCTTCTTCGAGCGTGGTGTTTATCGCGCCGAGAACGCCGAGCATGACGAGAAAGGCGGTCGGGAAATATGAGAGCGTCTCGACGACGGTCATGCCGAACAGGCCGTAGATGTCGAAACCGGATTTGTAAGAGTCGAAACCGAGGCTGAACAGCGCGTTGGTGACCCAGCCGTTGCGGCCGAGCAACAGGATGGCGGCCATCGCGACGACGAACGGCGGCGAGATGATCGGGAACGTGGCGACCATGCGGATGAAGCCGGGGGCCGGGATTCGCACGCGCGTCAGGCAGTAGGCGAAAATGTAGCCGATGAGCGTGCCGCAGAAGGCGACCGCGACGCCGAGAACTACGCTGTGGACGAAGGGAACATAGTTGTAGGATTTGGTGACGACGCCGGCGAGATTGGCGAAAGTGAAATGGCCTTGGGGGGTTGAGAAACAAACGACGAGAACGCGCCAGACGGGATAGACGACGAAGAGGGCGAGCGCAGCGAACAGGGCGAGAATCGTCGCCAGCAGCGCAGGTTCCGCAGCAAGCTTTCTTATGTCGAGACCGACTTCACGAAGCCGCTTCATCGGCTTTTCCCGCTCTCCGGCAAAGAGCCCAAACAGCGCCGGAGTTTCCACAAGAAATTTATTTACGAATTTATTATATATGAAACAAAATCAATTTGTAAATTAATTTAATTAATTATTTTTTCATTTAGTGAAAATATATTTGACATTAAAATTCAGGTTGGAACATATTTTGCGATGCGGCGTCATGCCTTCACAAAGGCCGGGAGGCTTGCCTGCGTATAGGCGCCACCATGCAGGCGCGGGAGCGTGGGTGGATTTATGTAATATAGATTGGAAGCAGTAGAGGGTAGAAGGCAGAGGGTAGAAGGCGAAAAGAAAAAACAAAAAAGAAAAGCGTCATTGCGAGGCGCTTTTTGCCGAAGCAATCCCGGACGTAGAATGCGTCATTGCGAGGAAGCGCAGGCTGACGAAGCAATCCCGAATGGAGAATGCGTCATTGCGAGGAAGCCGAAGGCTGACGAAGCAATCCCGAACTCAGTTCCCATATCAAGCGTTGGACCGAAAGCTCGATGGGTGGCGCGCGCATATTAAAGTTAATTTCTCTTTATCCCTGTGTCTTCGTGGTTTGTGTCGTTATCATTATAGTAGTCCACATCAATCAGCAGGAGTAAGAAATGACAAAAGTCTCCGACGCAAAGAAGGATCTGAAGGAATTATTCTCAAAACAGCAGCTTGGCGTTCTTGCAACGCGCGACAGCGAGAGCGATGGACCTTACACGAGTCTCGTCGGCTGCGCGGCGACGGACGATCTCGCCTGTCTGCTATTCGCTACAAAGCGCGGAACCCGCAAGCACAACAACATGATTGAGAACCCGCGCGTGGCGATGCTGATCGACAGCCGGTCCAACCAGGCCGCCGACTTCAGCGATGCGGTAGCCGTCACAGCGATCGGGAAAGCTTCCGAGGCGACGCCTGACGAATTTGACGGTTTCAAGCTCGCCTTTCTTGCCCGCCATCCGCATCTCGCCGGATTCCTCGACGTTCCGACTACTGTCCTGATGAAAATCGAAATTGAGAAATATTATTATGTAAGCAGCTTTCAGAAGGTAGTGGAAATAACTGTTTAAAGGCAGTAGACAGCAGACAGCAAACAGTAGACAGGGAAAAGCATAAAAACAGAATACAGAATACAGAATATAGCGAAAGAAAATAAAGAAAAACGTCATTGCGAGGAGCGTAGCGACGAAGCAATCCCGGACTCAGTTCACATCTCATCGCAGAAACACATCAATCCCGGACTCAATGCCAATTAGTTGGAGTTAATGTATATAACAATCAGGCGCCGCCTGTCAGCGCACGCCATGCCTCAGAAGGATTTTGCTCATTGTCTCTATCTTTCCCGTTTTCACATTAAAAAGAGCGGCCTCCATTGAAGAGTCATCTGATGAATTAATTCCTAAGAAGCGCCTGGAACCATGGCGCCAACCGAGTATTACGTCTTCCGATACACGATCTTCTTCAAATGGATCGCCGAAAAAACCTGTGACGTCCGCCTCACCCAAGTATTTTCCGTTCAAATCAAAACGCTTATATATTGCTTTCGCAGCCCGTAAAACGGCTGAATCCTCAGCGCTTTTTGACTTCAGAAGTTCCCGTATAATAACCGCTTTGCCCGTGGGAAGAAGCGTCAAATGAGGATTATAACCTATCACAATAAAGCGGCTTGTCTGCTTCATTGATGGAAGCGAAAAAATTAATGCCTCATTCACTCTTTCGGCATTGTTTTTTTCAGGTTGCTCGACGCCGCTTAAGACGCCAAGAACTTTCCCTTTGGAGTCAATGCTCATGAAGCTTATGTGCCGCAACAACATTTTGGTCGCTCCGGATTCAATGTCGTAACTGTAAATGCCCCGTTCATTTTCTTTTTCTTTTTCGATTGCCGGCATTCTAATGAAATATATGCTTGATCCTTGCGGCCAGACAAACGAGTTGGCGCCTGTAGGAAAATCTGTTAATTCGCGCGCCTCTCTTGTTTTAATGTTATATATCCATTTTTTCTGGTTGTAGTCTTGAAAAAAGAGCTTGCTTTCATCCGGCGACATAAGCAAGCTGGTGATCATTGTGGGATGCTTATATTCGAAATCTTTTTTTCCGTTATTATTAAGAACGCATATAGCGCTTATGACATTTCCATGTGTTTTTATCAAGCCGTTTGTGACAAGCCGGTCGGTTTTTGCGGCATACTTGTATTTAGGAATACCTACATAAGGCAACCGCCAATTCTTCTTTTCTAATTTGTCCTTATCTAAATCGTACAGCCACACATCTGCCTTTTTTATCCAATGGAAATGATTATAGAAATCGACTATATTTTTCATAGGATCATCCAGCGAATAGGCAAACCAGCTTCTGACAATTACAACTTTTCCGGAACCGGGTCCAGCCGATGTAGTCATGTAATAATCGGGCCGAGGCAATGTAAAAATCCAACCGGCGGCAAAGACCAAAAACGCAAGCGCAAGTATCCATTTGGCTGTTTTCTTCAATATCCTTCGCGCTTTAACATTGACCGTTCGCGGTGTATCAGGCGAATGCTTGAGAGCCCAGCGTTCGGACTCCTCGGCAAAAACATGGCGGAGCAATACAGAACGTATGACGGCGGCGTTAAACCCGAAAAAAGCGCCTGCATATATAAGGCCGAACGTGCCGAAGGAACTATCGCCGTATAAGCCCGGGCGGCCTTTAATAAAAATTAATGCCGTCATGATGATGCCGCCGGCGATCAGGGAAAGGACCGACCCGATAACCGGCTTTTTTATTGACTTGGAATCGGCAATAAAACAGGAGGCAATATATATCGCGGGCGCCAACACGAAAATCAGATTGAAAAGTTCGTAATCGGATTTGTTACTCCACAGATGTTCGTCGTAATTCATTTGAATTGTCAGGATAAATAAAGCCAAATATACTGCCGTACGAACAATTACCGACGCGATTTTCCATGCTTTTTTATCATTTCTATTCAAAATGCGATGTATGAAGTTTAGGATGGATACAATTAGAATTGTGATAAGAACGCCATAAAACTGAACTCCGATAAATCTCCAATAAATATCATAATCCCCTGATATATACATGGGCAGAATTTCCAGCATGGATAAAAATGCTGTCAGCGCGAGGGTCAGCGCAAATAATCTGCCGGTAAAAAATATTCTCGGAGTTTTCATAAAAGTTCAACTTTCGAGTTGTATCCTCTGATTCATCTATTTTTCATCATACCACATAGCGCCATACGGCAACAACCACATATTAGAAAATGGGTTCCGGTTCTCCGGCGGGTATGACGGTTGTGAAATGCAGTAGCGAGCATCGAGGGCAAAGCAGCCGGCTGAACGGTCTTGTCTGAATTACCACGCGAAGCGTGGCAACGAGAACAAGGCGCTAATGTCATGTTCCGATGTAGGGGCAGGTTTCAAACCTGCCCCTGACTGGGGCGGGATTTAATCCCGCCCCTACATTTCAATCAGACATTGCATGTTGCCGCGCATGCGTTGGCCGGGGCGGGCGACGGAATATTATGTGAGAAAACAACATGAAAACACCGGTTGTTATTTCGCGCGGGCGCATGTAGAATAGGCGTGAATTAATTGAGTATCTGGAGGCAAATATGGTGTCGAAACGAATTCCTGTTCTAATAGCATGTGTGATTCTGAGCGTCGCGTGTTTGGCTGGCGTGACGGGTTGCGCGGGCAAGAAGGCCGGCGGTGACAAGATAGTTAAGATAGGGCTGATCGTGCCGTTGACGGGCGACATAGCGGCGATGGGGCAGGGGATGAACAACGGGGCGACGCTGGCGGTGGAGCAGGCGAACGCGCGCGCTGACGTTAAGGCGAAAAAGATCAAATTCGTGTTGAGTTCGGTCGACGACCGGGCTGACCCGAAAGAAGCGGTGAACGGCGCGAACCTGTTGATTTCGGACCAGGCGCTCGTGGGAGTCGTCGGACATCTGAACAGCCAGTGCTCGATCCCGGCGTCGCAGGTTTACGCGCGCAGGGGCATCATAATGATTTCGCCGGCGTCGACGAATCCGAAGCTGACGCAGCAGGGTTTGAAAAACGTGTTTCGCGTGTGCACGACGGACAACGTGCAGGGCAGTTTCGCGGCGGATTTCATAATGAATGAAAAAGGAATTAAACGGGTCGCGGTGATGCACGACAAAACGACGTACGGGCAGGGGCTCGCCGAGGAATTCCAGAAACAGTTTATCAGGGACAAGGGCGTCGTGACGTCGTTCAACGGAATCACGCTCGGAGACAAGGATTTCAAGGCGGTGCTGACGAAGATAAAGAGCGAGAACCCGCAGGCGATATATTACGGGGGCATGTACAGCGAGAGCGGCCTGATCGCGAAGCAGTCGAAGGAACTCGGAATGACGATACCGTTAGTCAGCGGCGACGGGATGTTTTCGCCGGAGTATATGAAGATAGGCGGCAGGGCGACGGCGGGCGACATCGCGACGATGATCGGCGCGCCGCCGGAGCGGCTGCCGACCGCCGAGAAGTTCATCGAATCGTACAAAAAACGGTTCCCGAATGTTGCGTTTCAGCCTTACGACGCCTACACGTTCGACGCGACCGGGATTATCATCGACGCCGTGATGAACGTCGGGCCGGACCGCAAGAAGATCGCGGACTACGTTCACGGAATCAAATACAACGGGGTGATCGGCGAAACGCAGTTCGACGCGAACGGCGACACGCTGAACAAGGCGGTCACGGTGTACGTTGTAAAGAACGGGAAGTTTGAAACGTTGAAATAACGCAACAGCAAGAATAATCGGGCACAGGCACAGCGAAAAAGCCGCGTTGCCAGTCCCCATTTTTCTCGCGCCGGATCAAATATTAACGGATAGATTGAAGAATTAATGCTGCTTCAGCAGTTAATCAACGGACTGACGCTCGGAAGCATCTACGCGCTTATCGCGCTTGGCTATACGCTTGTTTACGGAATCCTGCTTTTAATCAACTTCGCGCACAGCGAGATATTCATGATGGGCGCCTACTTCGGCGTCTTCGCGCTGCTGCTGTTCGAGAAGCTGCACTGGTTTCAGGGTTCGCCGGCGCTGCTCGTTGTGGGCGCGTTGGCGGCGGCGATGTTCTGCACGGCGCTGCTCGGCGTGGCGGTGGAGTTCATCGCCTACCGGCCGCTGCGGAACGCGCCGCGTCTGGCGCCGCTCATCAGCGCGATCGGCGTCTCCATTTTTCTCCAGAATTTCATGATGATAGTCGTCAGTCCGGAATCGAAACCGTTTCCGGAAACTGTTCCGCTGCACGTTTACAAAATCAGCGGGACGGCGTCGATTTCGTCGCTGCAGATAATCATAGTCGTGGTGTCGGTGGCGCTGATGGCGACGCTGCACCTGTTTGTGAAGTACACGAAGCTGGGCAAGGCGATGCGGGCGACGTCGCAGGACGCGGAGACGGCGAAGCTGATGGGGATAAATGTCAACGCGGTGATATCGCTGACGTTTTTCATAGGCGCGGCGCTTGGCGGCGCGGCGGGCGCGCTCAACGGGATGTACTATGGAAGCGTGAAGTACAACATGGGATTCGTGCCGGGCATCAAGGCGTTCACGGCGGCGGTGCTTGGCGGGATCGGCGACGTGCGCGGAGCGATGATCGGCGGTTTCGCGCTCGGCATTATCGAGAGTCTCGCAGCCGGCTACATTTCGTCGGCGTATAAGGATGTGTTCGCGTTTATAATACTGATACTCGTTCTGGTGTTTCGTCCGCAGGGACTGCTCGGCAGGAAAGCGGCGAATAAGTTGTAAGAGAGAAAAAGAGAACCACGGAGGAGAAGAGACACAGAGAAGGGTTGTTGCAGGACAACACCCACAACAGGGTTGTGGGTGGCGCCCGAATTGTTTTTTCTCCGTGACTCCGTGACTCAGTGGTGATATTTAAAAGTAATGACTGACGAAACGAACAAAAGCAAAGCCAACGGAGTCGCGCCGGAGCGGCGGACGTATGTCCGGCTCTGGACGGGCTTGGGGATAGTCGTCGCGGTTCTGCTGCCGCAGGTTCTTCAGTATTATCAACAGGATCATCTTATTCATGTGGCCGGGCTGATCGCGATATATGCGCTTCTCGCGCTCGGGCTTAACGTGATCATCGGATACACAGGAATTCTGAATCTGGGATATGCGGCGTTTTACGGGATCGGCGCCTACACCGCCGCGCTGCTGTCCATACATCTGCATCTGTCGTTCTGGATTCTGTTGCCGATAAGCGGACTCGCGGCGGCCGCGGCGGGAGCGCTGATAGGAATGACGACGCTGAGGCTGCGAGGCGATTACATAGCGATAGTGACGCTCGGGTTCGTGGAGATCGTGCGTCTCGGGCTTAACAATCTCGATTCGATAACGAACGGGCCGAAGGGGCTGCCGGGGGTGGGGCAGACGATAGCTGCTCCGCAACTAACGCTCGCCGGGCATGTTCTCAAGCTCGACACCGATCTCGGCTATTACTACTTCATACTGCTGCTGGCGCTGGGGACGGTGTTCGTGCTGCTGAGGCTGCACAACTCGCGCGTCGGCCGGTCGTGGGTGTCCATCCGCGAGGACGAATCGGCGTCGGAGATCATGGGGGTGAACACGACGGCGATGAAGGTGCAGGCGTTCGCGGCGGGCACGTTTTTCGCGGGGGTGGCCGGCTGTGTCTACACGCATTGGGTGGGGTTCATCACGCCCGAACTGTTCACGTTCTGGGAGTCGGTGCTGCTGGTGTGCATGATAGTGCTCGGCGGGATGGGGAGCACGGCGGGGGTTCTGCTCGGGGCGCTGCTGATCGTGGGGATACCGGAAGTGTTGCGCGACATTTTGCAGCAGTTTTCGGGAGTGGGCGGCGCGTCGGCGATGAAATCATTTTACGACAGTCTGATACTCGCGCGGATGCTGATATTCGGCGTGATAATGATAGCGATGGTGATATTCCGGCCGCAGGGGCTGATACCGCCGAAGCGGCCGCGGTTTAACGTAAGGAAAACCGGGGCCGACGTTCCGGCCGGGGGAGACTGAGATGGGCGACGCGCTTCTCGACGTCCAAAACCTGACGATACATTTCGGCGGCGTTCGCGCGGTCGAGAATGTATCGTTCGCGGTGGCCGCGCGGGAGATCGTGTCGCTTATCGGGCCGAACGGCGCGGGGAAGACGACTGTTTTCAATTTGCTTACCGGCGTCTATCAGCCGCTGTCCGGCGCGATAAATTTCAAGGGAACGAAGATAGGAAATCTGAAGCCGAACAGGATCACACGGATAGGGATAGCGCGAACGTTCCAGAATCTGAGGCTGTTTCAGAACATGACGGTGGCCGAGAACGTGATGGTCGGCTACACCTGCCGGATGCGCGGCGGGATGGCGTCGGCGGCGCTGAGGACGGGGCCGTTCAAGAGGTGTGAGGCGGAGGCGGAGGAGAAGGGGAGCGAGTGGCTCGCGTTCGTGGGTCTGACGGCGCGGGCGAACGAGCTTGCGCGCAATCTTCCCTATGGCGAGCAGAGGCGGCTTGAGATCGCGCGAGCGATGGCGACCGGCCCGGCGCTGATTCTGCTCGACGAGCCGACGGCCGGCATGAATCCGTCGGAGTCGGAATCGATCATGGAACTGATCCGCCGGATTCGCGATTGCGGAGTGGCGGTGTTGCTGATCGAGCACGACATGCGGGTGGTGATGGGCATCTCCGAACGGATAATAGCGCTCGACTACGGAGAGAAGATCGCCGAGGGGCTGCCGGCCGAGATTCAGAAGAACGAACGAGTGATCGAAGCCTATCTCGGAAAGAAGAAAGAGGCGGGATGAAAAGATCGGGTCTCGGGTCTCGGGTTTTGGGTCCCGGGTCCCGGGTAAAAGACAAGGGAAAAAACGGCATTAGGCCATAGGCTAAAGATAAAGCCAAAAGAACATGTTAAAAGTAGAAAACATATACACATCGTACGGGAAGATCGAGGCGCTGTCCGGGATAAGCATCGAGGTGGGCGGCGGCGAGATTGTGACGCTGATCGGCGGCAACGGCGCCGGGAAGACGACGGCGCTGAAGACGATCGCGGGGCTGCTGCGCGCCCGGACGGGCCGGATCACGCTCGAAGGCAGGGATATAACGCGAACGCCGGCGCATGCGATAGTGAGGCTCGGCGTCTCGCTCGCGCCGGAGGGGAGGCGCATCTTCGCCGAAATGACGGTTTTAGAGAACCTCGAGATGGGCGCGTTCACGCGGGCGCCGGGGAAAATCAAGAGCGAGCTTGACGCGGTGTTTGCGATATTTCCGCTGTTGTCGGAAAGGCGCGGGCAGTTGGGCGGCACGCTGAGCGGTGGCGAGCAGCAGATGCTGGCGATCGGGCGGGCGATGATGAGCGCGCCGAAGCTGCTGCTGCTCGACGAGCCGTCGCTTGGGCTGGCGCCGAAGGTTGTGGAGACGATTTTCGAAACGATTCAGAAGATAAACGCGGGAGGCACGGCGATTCTGCTGATCGAGCAGAACGCGAACATGGCGCTGTCCGTCGCTGCGCGCGGGTATGTGATCGAGAGCGGCCGCATCGCGCTCGCCGACTCGGCAAAGTCGCTATTGAACAATGACCGCGTCCGCCACGCTTATCTCGGCGTCACGGAATAAGGATAAAGATTCCTCGCAATTAAACGGCAGACACGAAAAGTCGAATTCCACCGGCGCATTTTCGATTCAATCAGAATATATTATAATTAAAACAATATTTATGACTTTGTTGTTATTTTATATGTAACTATATATTAGGCATCACATAATTAAATGTCGTGAATGAATATTCGGAAATGCCGTGAGAGAGCATTTTATATTTGTCTTAGTCGGAACTCGGGAGAACTATTATGGCAGTTAAGAAAAAAAACGATATGGAAGAAGAGGCAAAGAAGGGCGAAAAAGTGACAGGGGTTGAATTAGCGGCGGAGGCTGAAGAAAGTAAAGAGGGCGCCGGATTTCCGGTTGTCGGCATAGGCGCGTCTGCCGGGGGGCTGGCGGCATTTGAAGCATTTTTTTCAGGAATGCCAGCCGACGCCGATCCCGGCATGGCATTTGTGCTTGTGCAGCATCTTGCGCCGGACCACAAGAGCATCCTGACCGACTTGGTCAAGCGATATACGCGGATGCAGGTGTTTGAAGTCGAGGACGGCGTGCGGGTGAAGCCTAATTGCGCATATATCATTCCGCCCAACCGGGACATGGCTTTCATGGACGGGACATTGCAGTTGCTCGAACCGGTCGAGTCGCGCGGGCAACGAATGCCGATAGACTTTTTTTTCCGAACTCTCGCTCACGACCAGCGCGAGCGGGCTATATGCATTGTCCTTTCGGGAACCGGAAGCGACGGAGCGCTCGGAGTGCGCGCGGTCAAGGGAGAGGGCGGCATGGCGATGGCGCAGAATCCGGAATCGACGGAATTCGACGGCATGCCGCGCAGCGCAATAGCCACCGGAATGGTGGATTATGTGTTGCCGCCTGCTGAGATGCCGGCCCGGCTGATCGCCTACTCCACGCGAGCGTTCGGAGCAAAACAAAGCTCCGCATCTCAAAAACCGCCCGCAGCGGAAAACGCGTTTAAGAAGATATTCGTGTTGTTGCGCAGCCAGACCGGGCACGATTTTTCCCAATACAAACAGAGCACAATATTACGACGCGTCGAGCGGCGCATGGCTGTTCATCAGATCGAGGGTCTGGAAGAGTATATTCGCTATTTGCGGCAAACTCCAACCGAGGTGGAGGCCCTGTTTCGCGATTTGCTGATCGGAGTAACAAACTTTTTCCGCGACACGGAAGCGTTCAAGGCGCTCAATGAACGTGTCATTCCTGAACTTTTTGCAGGAAGGCCTTCCGGCTCATCCGTGCGGGTCTGGGTTCCCGGCTGTTCCACCGGCGAGGAAGCATATTCCATCGCTATACTTCTATACGAACATCTGGAATCTCTCAAGCAGAATTTCATTTTGCAGGTTTTTGCGACAGACATAGATCGCTCGTCCATCGAACATGCCCGAGCCGGCGTTTATCATCCGGGCATCACAGCCGACGTTTCGCCGGAACGGCTTGAAAAGTTCTTTACGCGGGAAGCGGACGGCGGCGTCTTCCGCGTCTCGAAAAAGATACGCGATATACTTATCTTTTCAGAGCAGAATGTGATCAAAGACCCTCCGTTTTCAAAACTCGACCTGATCAGTTGCCGTAATTTGCTAATCTATATGGATGGAGATCTTCAAAAGAAGCTCATACCTTTGTTCCACTACGCTTTGAAGCCGGGCGGATTTCTCTTTCTGGGCACGTCTGAGACGGTGGGCGGGTTTGGCGACATTTTCAACACGCTGGATCGCAATTCCAAGCTATATCAGCGCAAAGAGGACATTTCCGGCATTCATCGCCTTGTCATGGGGAATATTATTCCGCCAATATCTGAACAGGGAACGGCGGCGCGGCTTTCGAAGAATGAGCGAGGCGAAAAAAAGATGTCGCTTCGCGATTTGGCCGAACGGACGCTGTTGGAGCAATTTGTTCCGGCGGGAGCGCTTATCAACAGGCGCGGCGACATACTCTTTCTCCATGGCCGTACGGGCCGATATCTCGAGCCTGCTCCGGGCGAGGCCGGAATGAATATTCTCAATATGGCGCGCGAAGGATTGAAGCGTGATTTAACCGCAGCCATGCAAAGCGCGGCCGCCCAACGGGTGGCAGTCAGGCGCACGGGCCTGCGGGTCAAAACCAACGGCGATTTTACGACAATCAATCTTACGATAAGTCCCGTTGCGGAAATCGGCGGCGCTGAAGAAGCGCGCGATTTGCTTCTCGTTGTTTTCGAGGAAGCGCCGGAGACGGACCGGAAACAAAACACGAAGGCTGAGGGTTCTACAGATGGCGCAGCCTTGACGGCTTCGGACTCTGAGGAGCTTATCGCGGCGCTAAGGAAGGAACTGCTCGTGAAGGAGGAATACCTCCAGGCCACGATCGAGCAGGTGGAGACATCCAATGAGGAGCTTAAATCCTCGAACGAAGAGATGCAGTCGGTCAACGAGGAGCTTCAGTCCACAAACGAGGAATTAGAGACGTCAAAAGAAGAACTGCAATCGGTGAACGAGGAGTTAGCAACGGTTAACGCCGAGCTGATGCAGAAGGTGTCTGATTTATCGCGGGCAAACAACGACATGAGCAACATACTTGCTGGAACGGGAATAGGCATCATCTTCGTTGACAGCAAGCTTCACATCCAGCGGTTCACGCCGACCGTCAGGGAGATTATCAATCTGATCCCGACGGATGTCGGGAGGCCGGTGGGACACATAGCCTCGAATCTCGCCGGCTATGACAGGCTGGAGGAGGATGTGCAGGGTGTGTTGGACAATCTGGTAATGAAGGAAGTTGAAACGCAGACAAAGGCGGGCTTGTGGTATCAGTTGCGCATCCGCCCATATCGGACGATAGAGAATGTGATTGAAGGAGCCGTGATCACTTTTGTGGACATCACGGAGATAAAGAGGGCGAGGGAGTCGTTGAAAAAAAGCGAAGCATTAAGCCGGCTTGCCATAGTTGTGCGCGACTCGCGCGACTGCATCACGGTTCAGGATTTGAACGGGCGCATAATGGAATGGAATCCGGGGGCAGTGAGGATGTACGGCTGGAGCGAGGCGGAAGCGATAAAGATGAATGTGCGCGACCTGATTCCGGAGAGCAGGCGCAAGGAAGAGCTTGCGACTGTCAAGCGGCTTAGCCAATCCGGGGTTGTCGAACCCTATTTCACGCAGCGGATAGCAAAAGACGGCCGGATCGTGGATGTGTGGCTGACAGCCACGGCGCTTGTAAATGAAGTAGGGCATGTGTATGCCATAGCGACAACGGAACGGAACCGGGACAAGGAAGCATAAACGGGATAGTTGCCGCGTTGAAGGAGAAAGAAAGTGACTGATAAAAAAGGCCGTTCAGGCCCACCGGACGAACTGCGCGAAAAGGCAGAGGAAAAAGCGCGGGAAAAAGCAGCGCATGCGCCTGATAATCCGGAGGCGCCGCCTGCCGGAGAATCGAGGCGGCTGACGCATGAATTGCGTGTGCATCAGATCGAGCTTGAAATGCAGAACGAGGAGTTGCGCCGCGCGCAGGCGGAACTGGAAATCTCGAGGTCGCGGTATTTCGACTTATATGATCTGGCTCCGGTCGGATATTTCGATATCAGCGAAAAAGGCATTATCATAGAGGCCAACCTCACGGCGTCGACGCAGATGGGCATGGCGAGAAAGGCAATGATCGGCAAGCCGCTGGCCCGCAATATTTTTATCGAAGATCAGGACATCTACTACTTCCACCGCAGGCAATTATTCGAAACGGGAGCGCCGCAGGTGTGCGAGCTGCGGCTGACGAGGGCGGACGGCTCGTTGTTCTGGGCGCGGATAGACGCCGTGGCGGACAACAGCGATCCGGCGGTGCCTTTGTGCAAGGCGACGATGACCGACATAACAGATCGTAAGAAAAGGGAAGCAGAGATTTTGCATGTGGCGCGGGACTGGCAAACGACTTTCGACGCAATGAACGACGCCGTCTGGATTCTGGATGCGGACCAGCGCGTGTTGCGGTCCAACAAGGCGGCGGAACGGTTTTTCAATCAGCCGGCGGAGGAGTTTATCGGCAAACGCTGTTGGGAAATAGTGCATGGCTCAGAGGAGCCGATCCCGGAGTGTCCGATATTGCGTGCGCGAAAAAATCTGCAACGTGAAAAAGAGGAATTAAAGATCGGCGAAAAATGGCTTGAAATAACAGTGGACCCAATATTGGACGAGAAGGGCGGATATGCCGGGGCAGTGCATGTGGTGAGCGACATCACCGGGCGCAAGCGGGCGGAGGTCGAACTGAACAATCGCGAGGCGCTGCTTCAGAAAGTCTTTGATGTGTTGCCGGTCGGCCTCTGGTTCGCGGACAAGGACGGGAAACTGCTGCGCGGGAATCCGGCCGGAGTGGCGATATGGGGCGCCGAGCCGCATGTGGGAATTGAGGAATACGGAGTGTTTAAGGCGCGGCGGTATCCCTCGGGCGAGGAGATAGCGCCGGACGACTGGGCGCTCGCGCACACCGTGCGTGAAGGCGCGACAATCATCGACGAGACGCTTGAAATCGACGCTTTCGACGGAAAGAAAAAGATCATACTGAATTCCACCGCCCCGGTGGTTGACGACTCGGGAAATATTTTGGGCGCGATTGTGGTCAATCAGGATATCACCGGGCACATGCGGATGGAAAACGCGACGAGGGAGAACGAGGAGAGCCTGCGGAAGATTTTAAGGCTGGCGCCGATTCCGTTGTGTTTTGTCGACAAAGAAGGCGGCCTCCAATACTTTAACGAACGGTTCATAGAAATCTTCGGATATACGCATGAGGATATCCCGACTTTCAGCGAATGGTGGCGGCTGGCGTTTCCCGACGAGAGCTACCGGAAACAGGTTATGAAAATCTGGGATGCCGCGGTGAAAAAGGCGGCCGCGGAGGAAAAGGATATCGAGCCGGTTGAGTATAAGGTAACCTGCAAAAATGGAGAGGTTCGCAATATTGAGATATCCGGAGTGACGATCGAGGATAGTTTTCTGGCAACATTTATTGACGTCACCGAGCGCAGGCAGTCGGAAGGGGTTTTGTCATTTCTGGCGCAGCACAGCGTCTCGCTTCAGGAAAAGAATTTTTTCGAACTGCTGGCGGAATATCTTGCCGGGAGTCTCGGAATGGATTTCGTGTGCATCGACCGGCTGGAGGGGGACGGGCTGAACGCGCGGACGCTTGCTGTGTGGTGCGACGGCAAGTTCGAGGACAATGTGACGTACGCGCTGAAGGACACGCCGTGCGGCGATGTGGTGGGGAAGGAAGTCTGTTGCTTTCCCGCAAGCGTTTGCCAATTTTTCCCGAAAGACGACGTGCTCAAGGATCTGAAGGCGGAGAGTTACATCGGAGTCACGCTCTGGGGCCATTCCGGGAAACCGATCGGGCTGATAGCGGTGATAGGCCGCCGCCCGCTGGCTAACCGCGCTTTGGCGGAGGCGACGCTGAGAACTGTGGCGGTGCGAGCCGCGGCGGAGCTTGAGCGGCTTGATTCTGAAGCGGCGCTGCGGCAGTCGGAAGATAAGCTCCGGCAGTCGCAGAAGATGGAGGCGGTGGGAAGGCTGGCGGGAGGCATAGCGCACGATTTCAACAACATGCTCGCAGTAATCAACGGCTATGCGGAAATGGCGATCGAATCGCTTGCGCCTGGCGACCCGTTGCGTGAGGATCTTGAGGAGATTTCCAAGGCCGGACAGCGGTCGGCCGACCTGACGCGCCAGCTTCTGGCTTTCAGCCGCCGGCAGCCGCTTGCGCCAGTTATCATGGACATGAATGTTGTGGTCGCCGGAATCGAGCCGATGATAAGGCGGCTGATCGGCGAGGACATCGCGCTCGAGATTAACATCTCCGCAGGGCTCGGCAAAGTTAAAGCCGATCCCGGACAGATCGAGCAGGTGATAATGAATCTGGCGGTCAACTCGCGCGATTCCATGCCTAAGGGCGGAAAACTAATAATTGAAACTTGCAATGTCGAGCTGGGCGATGAGTATGCGGCAAACAATCCGGGAGTGACGCCAGGCCATTACGTCAGGCTTTCGATATCGGACACCGGCGTCGGAATGGACGCGGATACGATGGAGCATATATTCGAACCGTTTTATACGACTAAAGAGACGGGCAAGGGCACCGGGCTCGGGCTGTCAACAGTTTACGGCATCATCAAACAGAGCGGCGGCAATATTTTTGCTTACAGCGATCCCGGCAAGGGCACGATGTTTAATATTGATCTGCCGCGCGAGTTTTCCGAAAACGAATCGGCGGCGCGCGAAAAGACAAAAGACAAACTGGCGACTGGAACGGAAACGATTCTTGTTGTCGAGGACGAGCCGAGCGTACTCAGCCTGACAAAACGCGTTCTCGAAGCGGCCGGCTACACAGTTCACGGCGCCTCGAACGGCGGCGAGGCGTTTATGTTGTGCGAGCGCATCGGCGATTCGATTCAGCTTATGGTGACGGATATAGTCATGCCGGACATGAACGGCCGCGAGCTCGCGGAACGTCTCGCGAAGATATGTCCGAACATGAAGGTTCTGTTTATGTCCGGATACACCGAGGACGCGATCGTGCTGCACGGCCTTCACGACCATGGGATCAATTTCATATCTAAGCCGTTTTCAACGACGGCGATGGCGGACAAAGTGCGAGAGGTTCTGGACGGTTGAGGGTTGACGGAAAGCCCCAATGAAAAACGTCTGTTTTGATCCGGGATAAATGAACCGGCTTACTGCGCGGCCGGTTTTTTCTTCGGATAAACCTGTTCGCCGTTTTTGAACACTTTTTTGATATAACCCTCGAGTTCGAACATTTTCATCATGCTCATGGAGCCGTCCGGATCGCCGGAAAGCGTGAGCTCGCCGATGAGTTTCGAATCGGCGACAATGAGGTCGGCTTTGCAGCCTTCCCTGATAGAGCCGCGCTGGTCGTTTTCGAAAAGGCCGGCGGTTTCGCAGGCGCCTGCGATGCATTCTTCGAGCGTGAGGCGCTGAGCCGGCTCCACGGCGTGGGTGGCGAGCCAGATGGCGAAAAGAATGCTGTCCGGCATTCCGTCCGTGCCGAAAAATGTGGGGATTCCGGAGCTGATGGTCGGGTTGTGCGGGCACATCAGGCGCACGCGTTCCGCGAGCCGGTCGGTGTAGTTGTAATCGAGCAGGAAGTTCGGCTGGATGCAGAGCCAGACGCCGAGCGCTTTTGTGTCGGCGAGCGTTTTGTCGAGGGGCAGAGGCAGAGCGTAGTGTTCGATGCGCAGGTTCATGGGCAGCCCGCGTTTCGAGGCTTCGGCGGCCCATTTGGCGGCGCAGAGAATCGCTCTTTTTATTCCCAGGTCGCCGATCGCATGGATCGCGCCGTGCTTCAGCCCGTTGTCCATCGCAGTCACGACGTCTTCTTCAAGTTCCTCCAGTTCGCTGAAGTACATGCCGTCAGTTCCGGTGTCGGCGTATGGGGCGGAGACTTTAGCGGTGCGCGACCCGAAGGCGCCGTCGGCGAAGAGTTTGATGCCGACGAGGTCGGCGAACTCGCCGCTCGCGATGAGGCCGTGTTCTTCGAGAATGGGGAGGCGCATTAGCACGTCCGCAAGCTGGAGTTTGTTCAGGTAGAATTTCGTGATCGGGAAATCGCAGGCGCGCCCGGTTTTCCATCGTTTGCGAAGCATGAGCGCGGCGATGAACTGGTTCACCGTCGCGGGCATCATGTCGTGAACGGAGGTGATGCCTTTTTCGAAATAGTTTTGGAGTTTGCGTTCGATGGCGGCTGCGATTTTTTTGAGCGGGTAGTCGGCCTCGACGATTTCGAGGGCGCGCATGGTGAATTCTTCGAGAGTGAGCCCGTTATCGCGCAGTTCGCCGAGGAGCGGCCTGTCGTAAGAAGCGGCTGCGGCTGCGATTTTATCCATCATGACAGAGGAAGCGATGCCGCTGTGGAGCGAGACGTCGAGCATGAAGACACTGCGGCCGCCGGAGGCGTCGTCCAGATCATTATTTGTGAGGTCTTTGATTTTCGAGCTGTCGAAAGCGACGGCGAAGACGGTTTTTTCGGGGTCCTTGAGGCGGGCGGAGGCGGATTTGATGCGCTTGAGCGCGTCCGCCTTGTCGGCGCAGCCGAGCATGGAGGCGGCATTGAGCATCTCGAACGTGGCGTAAACGAGCGTGTGGTTGTGAGCGTCGGTGAAGCCCGGAAGGAGCGCGCAGCGCTCGATTTCCTCGGCGACAATGTTTCCTTTCGCTTTTTCCGCTTCGAGCCACGCGCCGACTTCCGCGCGCGCGCCGGCTTTCACGATTATTCCTTCAGCCGGCGACACGACCGCCTGAAAATCGCCCGCTGTTTCGCGGCCTGCAACCTGATCCGGCAAAAATGATATGTATTCCATGGATGCGCTTCCTTTTGGCCAGGATTGAAACCAGCCCCGCAATTAGTTATTTGCCGACCCGTTTCTTTATTTCCGCTTTCAATTCCTCGGTTATGTTTTTCACCGACATCGCCAGTTGCGGAATGAAAACCACAGAGATTTCGTTCATGGATTCGGTTGCGATCGCCGGCGATTCAGCCACCAGTTTTTTGCCGACCGGGGAATCGTAAAAAGCGATCATCGCCTTAATGTCGTCATCGGAGAAGTGTTTCGCGTAAATGGGAACGTAAATCTTGTTGATAAGCGAGTCCACATCGAAAATCGCGAATATCGATTTATAGGTTTTTTCGACGTAGCCGGGAACGACCTCTTTTTCGACCATTGACCGTTCTTCGGCGGTCAGGCCTATCGGGTCCAGCGTTTGTTTGAACATATCCGGGGCCTGTGTTTTCATCCGCTCTATTATCGCGGCGCTGACCTGCTTCATCGTTTCGTCCATTTTCATTTGGTTGATGAGCTGCCTGATAAGTTTCGCTTTCGCTTCAGGCACGTTTTCGGCGGGCGTGAGGTCCAGCGCCCGCGCGGAGGTCGCGCACGACATGGCGAACGCGCAAATCGCGATCGCGGCAAAAATTGATTTTTTCATAGCAGACTCCTTTTGAATTAAAATGCCGTTCGAAGCGCCGGCATTTCCCGGATGACGGCAAGATCATTTTTTCTCGAACTGGAGAACAGCCTCGTAGCCGTTATGGTCGCTGAGCATCTTGCCGTTCAGGAGCGGTTTGTCGAAAACGAATTGGCTTGATATGACGGAGATGTTCCAGTCGGACCCGTTTTGGTTGTAGAAGATGTGGTCTATCTGGTCGGGCGCCGGGTTGGCGCTGACGTGAGTCAGGCCGGCGTTTGCGACGATCCATTTGCATTCTGGTTCCCGCATTTCGCAATTGAAATCGCCGAGGACAAGGATGGGCCGGCCGGAGCCGAGGGAGTATTGTTTCATTGCGGCGAAAAGCTGTTCGTAATTTTTCATCCTGTACTTTTGGTGGCCCGCCTGAGCGTGAAGCGAATAAACGTCGATGACGGGTCCGCGTTCTATCTCGACCGTCGCCGCGACAAATCCTTTGTGGCTCATCGCGTCGTAATCGGTGATATCGGTCCAGCGCTCGAACATGAACTTTGGCATCTTCCAGCGCGAAAAGATATAGATTCCGCTGCCCGGCGCGCCGATGATTCCGGAGTCGGTGCCGCGCGCGATGAAGCGCATGAAGAGTTTCTTTTCGATCAGCGTGCGCTCCGGAACGAAGACTTCCTGAAGGGCGGCGATGTCGTATTTGCGAAGTTGCATGCCGATCTCCGGGAACCTGTCCTTCGCGCGTGGCAGGTCGCGCTCCCTGATGATAGCGTCCGGCAGGCCGCAGATGTTGTAGGTTACGGCGCGCACGATGACGGGTCTCGGCTTTACGGCGTCTTTCCCCTCGGCGAAAACAAAAAACGCTATCGAGGAAACGGCGATTACAAACAGCGGCAATATTCTCTTGAACAAATCCGGCCTTTTGCGCATGACGACTCCAATTCAAAGTTTAATGTTGAGATTATAATATATGGATCGAATATGAAAAGAAAATATCTTAAATCCGCTATTGGGGCGCGGCAGGCGGCGGGGAATCGACGATTTTTCCGACGAACGGTCTCAGCTTCGGCCGGAATGCGGTCCACTCATTGCATACTGAGGCCATGCTGGAGCCGGGCGTGTTTTGCGCGACATTCTCTGAATGAGCAAAGATTTCTGCGAGTTCCATGGTGAGATTTTTCAGTTCCGAGGCTTGCCTCGGGTTCGGATATTTGCTGACTTGCAGGCCGAGTTCGCGGATCAGGTTTTCCAGCGCTAATGATACGTTACCGCCGTAGTTCAGACCGGTGTTTTGAGACGTTCGCGCGATTTCGAGAGTTTTGTCCGCTTCAACAAAAGCGGCTAAGAGATTTGGATCAACTTTTCTTTCCTGCTTTTGAGAACATGAAAAGGACACAAATGCAAATGCCGCTAAAAGAAGCGGCAAAACAAAACGAGACATATTCAAGCGGTTAAAGCGAATCAGCGGCTTGTTGTTTGTCGGCATGCTATTTTTCTCCTTAAAGTATTGATGGCTTTGAGCGCTTCGATATTCTTGTCTGTTCCGGGCTGCTTTCTCAAATCTCAATCTTCAATATAAAAACGGTTGAAACCGGACAGATAATAGCATTTTGCCACAAATCCGTGGCGGAAGATAAGTTCTGTCGAAAAAAATGTAGCCTTGGCAATAAATAATATATTCGCCGTTCACTCCGAATTGGTTATAATTTCTGTGACAACATGCAGGCGCAGGGAGACCTAATGCGAAAACTCTACTCAACGCTCGGAACTCTAATCATCATTTTATCGCTGTTTGCCGCAACCGCCGCGTTCGCCGCCGGGGAAACAGACAAACCGGTTTTCTATTTCGGCGTTTTGAGCGACGCTCATACGAGGCCGGACCCGGACGACCCGCACAACAAGGCGTTCGTCAAAGTGTTGAAGGCGATGGGCGAGCATAAGCCGGCGCTCGATTTCATCATCAACCTCGGCGACTCGGTGGACCAGCTTTTTCTGCCCGGCCGGCATGGCGCCGAGAAATACTTGGGACCCGATAAAAAGCCGATTCCCATCCTCGATCTATATAACAAAACCGTGCGCGACAATGTGAAAATTCCATATTACGACGTGTTGGGGAATCATGAGTTTTACTGGGATGTCATGTGGAATCCGTCCATAAAAAGGCAGAAGATCGAGAAAATCATGCTCGAATCGCGCAAAGAGATCGGTTCTATGCCGGGGCTCTACTATTCGTTCGACAACGGCGGATTCACAATAATCGCGCTGGATTCTTCGAGCAAGGCGACCAGCCATTCCGATTCGTGGCTCGGCGGGTTCGACAATGCGCAACTGGATTGGCTCGAAGCGCAGCTTAAGCGCGGGCGTCCCGCGATTCTGTTTTTCCACCATTATCCGGCGACGCCGGTGGTCACGAAATTGATGAAAGGCGGCCATATGATACCGGCTGCGGATCGCATTTTCAAAATTCTCGAAGCCAACAAGGAAAATGTGGCGGCGGCAATATTCGGACACGGCCATCATTTCATACGCGACTCGATTTACGGCATTCCGATTTACATGGCGGGCAGCCCGGGCACAGCGCCCGGCTACACAATTGTCGAGTGCAAGGCCCCGAAATCAGTCAGCATTTTTAATGAAGCCGATATAAAGTATAATGAATCCATAAATCGAAATGAGGCAGGAGAGTGACATGAAGAGACAACTTGGATTGAGAGCGCTGACAATCGCGGCGGCATCGATTTTGATCTTGGCGGCATCCGCCGGCGCATCCGGCAAGAAGGCGGAAGGGCCTGCGCGCGGAATTCCGGCGCCGACGAATCCGGCGATCAACCCGGCGGGCGCGCCCGCGGGCATCGAGTCGCCGATCGAGGCGATGGGCTACGGCGATTTCAAAGGGGTGATACACGCGCACTCCTATCTCTCGCACGACAGCGAAGGCTCGGTGTCACGCATCGTGCAGGCCGCGCAGACAGCGGGCGTGAATTTTGTTCTTATGACTGACCACCCGTCTCCGTATTCGGTCAACCACGGGCTGCGCGGAATGCACGGCGGCGTTTTTTTCATGCCCGGACAGGAGATCAACCTTGAAACCGGCGGCGTCGTGCTCGGAATCAACCTGCAGGAGACTGTCGCTTCCGGCAAGCTGCAGAAAGTTATTGACGACGTTCACAAGCAGGGCGGGCTCGCCATTCTCGGCCACGTCGAGGAGCACACCGACTGGTCCGCTTCCGGCTGGGACGCGATGGAAATCTACAACACGCACTACGACGCCATACTCGACGGAAAGATCGACAAGACTATCGCGCTAATTCCCTATCTGGAGAAAGACCCGGAACGCGTCTGGCGCAGCATCCTCGACAAGCCGGTCGTCTATTTCAAAGCGTGGGACTTAGCGCAGAAGAAACAGCGCGCGCCCGGCGTCGCCGCGAACGATTCGCACGAAAACGTTGTCTATAACGGCTTTCAGCTCGACGCATACGAGCGCAGTTACGGATTGGTGGGCACGCATCTCTTTCTGATGGAACTGAGCCAGCCCGAAATTTACCGCGCGATCAGGAGCGGCCACGGCTATGTCTGCTTCGACACTTTCGCTCCCTGCCGCGGCTTTTATTTCATCGCCTCGGACGGCAAGAACACCGCCATCATGGGCGACGAATTCAGACTCGATCCGAAAACGCCGTCTACTATGGAAATCGGCGTTCCGAAAGACGCCAAAATCCTGTTGTTGAAAGACGGCGCTGTTTACAAAGAGGAGACGGGCAGGGCGATGAAGATTGAACTCACGGAGCGCGGCGCCTACCGGGTCGAGGCGTATCTGCCGGGCAAGAAAAGCATCCAGTGGATTTTCTCGAACCCGATTTATGTGAGATAATATTTTGGGAGGCCGGCGGGGCCGGCGCAATAAACAAATTCAGGGGTGGTTAAAATGCTGAAATACAAACTGCTGCATCCCGAGATACTCGAAGCGCTGGCGGCGGCCGGGCATAACTCGCGTGTGCTGATCGCGGACGGGAATTATCCGTTCTCGACGACGCTCGGCCCGAAGGCGCAGTTGGTTTTTCTCAACCTGTCGCCGGGCTGCGTCACGGTGGCGCAGGTTCTCGAAGCGCTCGCGTCGGCGATACCGATCCAGGGCGCGTCAGTAATGGCGCCGGCGAAAACGGGCCCGTATGCGATGGCCGGCGATCCGCCCGCATGGAACGACTATCGTAAAATACTCAGGAAAAACGGCGCAAATGTGAAGCTCGAAAAACTCGACATTGCCGGATTCTACGCGGCGGCTGCGGGCGAGGATGTCGCGCTCACCATCGCCACCGGCGACCAGAGCTGGTACGCGAATGTGATGCTCAGCATCGGCGCCGTCGCAAAAAAATAAATCATTGAATCGCTGAAGTTAAATGCGGATCGGACTTGAGCCGCGACAATATGCCGGGGAGCGCTATGGAAAATTTGAGATTCGGAATTCTCTCCACCGCGAGCGTGAACGAATACGCTTTTCTGCCGCCGATCAAGAAAACGCCGTGCGTGGAATTGCTGGCGATCGCCTCTCGGGATCTGAAGAAAGCTGCCCGCTACGCCGCGGAACACGGCATTCCTGAAGCTTACGGCGAGTACGAGCGACTGCTCGCCGATCCCGAAATCGACTGCGTTTTCATACCGCTTCCGGTGTCCATGCACGCCGAATGGGCCATCCGCTCGCTGGAGGCCGGCAAACATGTGTTGTGCGAAAAGCCGGTGGCCGTCAACGCGGATGAAGCGCGCGCGATCGCCGCGAAGGTGAAAGAGACCGGGAAAATATTCGCCGAGGCGTTTCACTACCGTTACCATCCGTTCGCCGCGAGAGTTGAGAGTATAGTGCGGTCCGGCGGCATTGGAGAAGTTCAGCATATTTTCGCCGTGCACGGCGTGCCGCTCATGGACAAAAGCAAGGTGCAGTTCAGCAAAAGTCTCGCGGGCGGCGCGCTGTTGGACATCGGATGCTACCCGGTCAACTTCGCGCGCTGGATAGCGGGCTGCGACGAGGCGACGGTGACCGCGGCGCGCGCGAAACTCACGCGCTCGGGCGTGGACGGCACGATCCGCGCGAATCTCAAATTCGAGAATGGAATCGACGCCGAGATACACGGCAGCCTCGTGAGATACCTGCCGATGTCCGCCCGCATAAAGGGAACCAAAGGCGAAATTTATATCATGTCGCCGTTCAATCCCGCCGTGCAGACCGGCAAGATCGTTGTCGACATTTATATGATCATCCACCGGGAAGGGCTGAAGGTCCACAACATACGCGTACCGTCTATAACTTCATATCACGCGCAACTTGAAGCGTTCTGCGAGGCGGTCCGAACCGGGAGCCAGCCGATCACGAACGCCGACGAAGCTGTCGCCAATATGCGACTCCTCGACGCGATTCGCGAAAAAGCCGGATTATAGCGAGCGTTTTATAACTCTGCTTGAAAAGAAGCTTGAGCGTATATTGAAGCCGTAAAAACCGGGGACAAAGCCAAAGAAACGGGGTAATAAAGCAAGGATGTCCTCCGAATACGTAAGATTATTTCACTTTATTGATACGATTATCAGATCGATCATAAAATTTGAATATGTTACTCTGGCTGAATGCATATGAGAGCGCCGGAACATAATTGGTTTCCATACGTCTGGACAATATACGTAATAATTTTAATTGTTTTGCTCAATCGACTAAAATATAACACAATTGTATTTATCGAATATTTGTTAAAACATTACGGAGAACATTATAATATAAATGAAAATGACATTAACAAGTATCGCACTAACCCAGTTATACCTTGGAAATTTATTAAATTATTTTATAAAAATGACGATATTGACGATCTCAACATGAATAAATTAAAGGTAACCTGCAAAAAATATTTTAATATAATATTATTAATGATTGTTTCATTTCCGATTTTAATATTTACTATTATACTAATTTATGACGTAATTTATATAATTATTCATTAAACTAATACGTTTAACTGATCGATTTCGTAAAAAATACTCTATGTGCGCTATTTTTTAATGAACATTGCTGGGATTCAGGGGGTTCAGGGATTAGGGATTCAGGGGACGCCTTACTCAATTAAGACAGACAATGGATAATATATGAAATGGAGCCCAGTTGACGGACAGCGATATAGTGAGTAATATGGATGGATGGCCCGAATCGCGAGATTGCGCGACTCGCGAAAAGGCCGGATTGATAGCGAGTGCTTCATAACTCGCCTTGAAAAGAAGCTTTAGCGTATATTGAAGCCGCAAAAACCGGAACCGATGCCAAAGAAAAGGTGTAATTAGTAAGTTGTCCCACGAATCCCCTAGCTATTGATAGTAGCATTTATGCATATGAATGCGCTTATAAGAGGTGCTAATGAACACAAATATGAAAAACTTTACTTTTAGACATTGGTATGTATTGACTTTATTATTGTTTTTATTCCTTATGATTCCGCTTTTGTATTATTCACATTGTACTTCTAATATTATATACATTTCACTATATGTATATGGTTCCTTTCTCACTTCGCAGATGTTTATATATTTATACAGAAATGACGAATTGCAAACAACAATATATCCAAAATTGCGTTTTATAATATTATCAGAACTTTATATTATTGCCGTAACAATATTAATATTTATAATATTATTATTTGTTCAACACTATTATAAAATTAACTATTCTGATACTAAATCTTATAATATAATCTTTATTATATATGCTGCGATAATAAATTATCCTGTATATCATTATAAAAATAAAATATTATTAGAAAAACTATTTGATAAAGTTAAGAATAATAAACCTAAAAAAAGAAAAAGCAAACATAGAAGAAAGAAGGTAAAATAGAAAAATACGATGATGAAGTTACTTGATTCAAAGCAGAAAATTGACTTCTAAATCTGATAGCGCAGAATAGTAACAAGATGCAGAAACGACTTTAATAATCCGTTTCATGACAACCGAATTATTCGTCAGCGAGAGTTGTTTTCAGCGATAGCTTTAACTTCTTCGAGCATGGCTGCGCGGTCCGCGTCGGTTATATAGGGCACGCCGGCGAAGTATTTATGACCGGCCATTTCCATTCCGCAGAACTCGAATATGCCCGCGTCTGAAGTCTGGCTCAGGCTCTTGAGCATTCCGTTGTCTTTGTATACCGGATCGGGCGTTCCGGTTGTGTTGAAGATGAAAACCTTTTTGCCCGGCAGCAACCCCTTGACGCCGTCCGCGCCGACTCCGAAGGCGAACCCGTTTGTGAAAACACGGTCTATGTAGCCCTTGACCATGGCGGGAAGTCCGGTCCACCAGATCGGATATATGAACGTAAGGAAATCGGCCCATTTTATGTTGTCCTGCTCGGCCTGAATTTCATCCGGCACTTTGTGTTGCGCGTAGTAATCGAAGTCGCGAACGTCGAGAGCGGGGGAGAAGCCTATTGTGTATAAGTCGCGAATCCGCATTTCGGCGCCTTTATGCTTCAGAGCTGCGGTGTATGTTTCCAGAATTGCGTGGTTGAAACTCTTAGGATTTGGATGGCTGTAAACGATCAAGTGTTTCATGACGAACCTCCCTGATTAAATTTTGCCGATAAAACTGAAAAGGCTCCGAAAACAACGCGGCGCGTTACTGTTTAACGCCTTCGACGATAAGCGTGATCTCAACGAGATCGCCGGCGGCGGGGATTTCCTTAGTCATGCCGTAATCGCTGCGCCTGATGTTGAACGACGATTCGAACGCGGCGCGATAACCGCCCCATGGGTCTTTGCCCTCGCCGAGCTTCTGCGCGGCCACCGTTATCGACTTTGTCACTCCGTGCAGCGTGAAATCGCCTGTCACTTTATACAGGTTGCCCCGGACATGAGTGACTGTTTTGCTCTTGAAACTCATTGTCGGATACTTGTCGGCGTCGAAAAAGTCCGGGCTTTTAAGGTGAGTGTCGCGTTGCGCGTTGTTGGTGAAAATGCTCGCGACGTTGATTGTCATCGAGACCGAGTTGAGAGCAGTATTCTTTTTATCGAACGCCACGGTTCCGGATATGTCCGTGAACCCGCCGCGCACGAATCCGATGTTGAGATGTCCGACTTTGAAAAATGCCGTTGTGTGAACGGGGTCGATTTTATAAGTGTCAGGCCCCGGTTTCGCGGATTTAGCGGCGGGAGCGCTCAAAACATGCGTTGCCGCTACGAGCATGAATGCCGTAAAAATGATCTGCGCTTTGAACAGGTGATTTTTTTTCATGATTGTCTCCTTAATATTTGTTAGAAACAATCTATCAAACCGTGCGCGCGGGAAAAATGTTCCGCTTAATGAAATCAGGACGGTTTTCGCAAGACAAACTTTTTACGCCGACCGCGAAATGGCGCTTCACCGGAAAGGGTTGTATTTTTAAAGTGTTATATTTTGACAATATTATACATCAAACAAGGAAATCAATAAACATGAGCGTTTGAGACCGGAGAAAAGCGTTGGGCGCACAGGGCGTAACGGTGTGGATGATGAGGGGCGAAGTCGCGCCGTGGAAAATGGCCATCCGCGCGAATTTCATTTTTTGCGAGCGTCGACAAAAATCGGATTGCTTATTAATAAAGCGAAACTATAGTTATCGGCGACAACGCGGTAATAATCCATGCCGTCTTTGGGAGCGTCCGGGAAAGAAAAATCGAATTTAAGAGGCGTGGAGCCGAAAAAAGTGCGGGCGACTTTCCCGTTTTTGATGATTTTGGCGCGGATCTTAATGCCTCGCATGGGCTTTGAGCCGATCGTTCCCGAGACTCGCGCGGGGCCTGAGAAAACAACGGTTCCGCCTGCCGGAGTCGCCGAGCCGCCCGAATCTATTTTGAAGTCGTAAAGGCGCAGAACTTTGCCGTTGTCGACCTCGGCGGCGTACATTCTGCCCGCGCGCATCGCTTCAAGGATCCCCGCGCGGCTGAACTCGCGGACAAGGAAAACGGTCTGCGAATTCGCTATAGGGAACGTGTCGGCGAGACCGTAGAAATCGCGCTCTCCGGCGGCCCAGAACGGAGCGGAGCGGCCGCGTCCGGAAGCGTATCCGCAAAGGGCTTTATCCCAACTGCCGCCGACGCAGCCAACAGCGCGGTAGCCTTCATAAATCGCGGAGAAAGCGGTGAAGGCGGCAGTGTTTTCCATTTCCTCGACGCAGCCTGTGTTGCGGACTTCGGCTGAGAAATCTTTCGGGATGAAGGGAAGCCGCGCGAACAAGGCCGGCAATATCTGGGCCGCCTTAAAACGGCGAACATCTTTTGATTCGGGATGAGCCCATACGGTGAGTCCGCCATGAGCGCTGACGTAGTCCGCGAGCAGGCGATAGGGGGCGTTCGTGGGGCGGGGCGGCTGATACTGGCTGTAAGCGTAACGGCGAAACGGATAGCACATTAAGCCGACAAGCAGCGCCGCCAAAACCGCCAGAATCGCGAACGGGCGCAAGGGATGAGAGTAGTAATTTATCTGCTGTTTGCGCCAGAGGCCGACTTTGAATTTGTGTTTGACGCGGACAAAGAACGCCGCGCATCCGGCCGCGAGCAGTGCCGCGCACAAAATGAACTGAAAAAACGAACCGGCGCTGAACCGCGCGGAGTTCGGATTCGAAATAAACGGCATGTGTTGCCAGTCGGACTCTTTTTTCAGGCCGTAAACGAGCATCTCGCATTCGGTTTTGTAGAGAGTGAGGTTGCCGGCGCGCGGGTCGCCCTCCCACCGGTAGTAAGGAGCGACTTCGAATCCGGGAACGAGGATGACGTCCGGGTTTTCCGCCTGCGCCGCGTCTATTGTTTTCAGGTATTCACCGACCTTCGCCATCGGAATCGAAGGCCGTTTCATCGTGACTCGCGCGACGCCCCTGAAGGGCGGAATTCCGTATGTAAACGACCGCTCCGCCTTGTCTGAAAACAAAACGGCGCGCGCGCCGCCAGCCTGCGCCATTCGCGCTATCTCCGAGTGCGTGTATTTCCCGCCGCTCATTGACGAGTGAACGTGTATTACCGCGGGAACCTGTTCGTAACTCTCCATCTATGCCGCCTTATGCCTAATTCGCCGGATCCGCCGACTCTCAATGCTTTCCTATTTGTATATCATAAATGGCCGGGCGTAAATCAGTTTTTTATGTCTTTTCCGAAAAGCCTTTCGACTGGAGGCGGTTTAAAATAAAAAACAACGGGCATATCCCGTTGTTTTCCGACAAATTAAATCGTCTTTACCCAGCCGAATCGAACCGCAGGCTTACTTTTTGGGAGCTTTTTTCCCGGCGTGTTTCGCGCATGTTTTGCACATGTTTCCCACCTCCAGTCGATAATGTAGTCTGATAATATTTTACAGCGGGAAAACCAATTTCCATGCGTGGCACATAATATATTTGAGTGTTATCGCCGGGAACGCGCGGAGTCCAATATCTCTTTGTCAATTTTGTATTTTCTTAGGAACTCCGTCACGGGCGCGGCGAGTTTGCGAATGTCGATATCGGATATATTCGACTCGTTGATGCAGACGAAGCGCGTTTCGAAGTCCGGGTCGCAGCGGCTCAGGTTGCGGAGAATGTCCGTGAAAGCGTCTGACGCCGCGAGTTTCGAAAGCGACTCAGGGGGCAGAAGCGTCTCTAAAACCTTGTAGTTAACAATCTCAGTTTCGATCGCGATCAAATCGTCGAAAGAGAACGTGTCTGAAGAGTAAACGAGATGAGGCGGTTCGGGATCGAAGATCAGGCCGGATTTCCGGGCGATTTTTTCGAGCGGAGCGCCGGGGAAGACCGAGAGGCGGAAGAAATTAATGTGAGTCAGTCCGCGCGCGAGGCACCACATAAGCGTGTCGGCGAAGTCGCCGGGTTTTTCGCCCGGCAGCCCGTACATAAGATCGATATAAAGTTTGTGAGCCGGAATGAAGCTCAGGATTTTGCCGAGATTTTTTTCGAATTCAGCGATGTCGAACCAGTCCCGGCCGATGTTTTTCTGAAGGTTCCGCTTTACCGTCTGTATGCCGACCGGCACCTCGTGAAAGAGTTCGGCGACGAGAGCGAGGAGTTCTTCGTCCGGCGTGTGAAAGTTGAGGAAGGCGGACAGTTCAAGGCCGGGCTTGCGTTTCTTTTTGACAAATCGCAGAATTTCCTTTGAGCGTTCGACGTCGGAGTCGAAATCGGAATCTATGAACCAGATTCGTTCGATATCGTCGTTTTCGAGGAGGAGCCCGATTTCCCTTTTAACGCGTTTCATTGAGAAATAGCGTTTGCTATAGGGAGACCAGAGGCAATAGGAGCATTTGTTGGGGCATCCGCGCGCGGTTTCGTAGAGCGCTATGCCGGAAACGGCGGCGGCTTTTTCGGGCGTGAAGAAGGAAGGAATGGAGTCGAGTCGCTCTATGGGTTTGCGCGGCCCGCCGGAGACGATTTTGCCGCCGGCGCGCCTGAACAGGCCGGGTATTTTTCCGGTTTCGCCGGCGAGCACGCTCAATAGCGTTTCGGAAAAAGTTTCTTCTCCCTCCCCGAAAACCGCGAGGTCGATGAAGCTGTGTTTTTGCATCAGCCTCTCCGCGGCGTACATTTCAGGGCCGCCGAGAATTATCAGGGTTTCCGGACAGGCCAATTTCAACTGCCGCGCGATTCTCAGGCAGCGGCCTATGTTCTTAACTGAGCAGGAGAAGCCCGCCATGCGCGGGTTGCGGGCGGCGATGTCGAAAATTATGTCTTCATCGAATGCATTGCGGTTTGCCAACAGCGTTTCGAATTCAAAGTTACCCGCGATCTCCTTGTTTTGAAGCGCGAACGCGGCAAGGTATTCAAACGGATAGGAGAGGGCGAGCCCGTAACGCTCCGGGGAAACGTCCAGCGGCTCTTCAACGCCGCAAAATACTATTTTTCGCTTCTGTTTCATCCAATATTGTCCCGAGGCGCCGCCGATTCCCTATAGACCAGCGCCGATTTTTCGCAAAGCATTTTTATAAAGCTGATGACCGATTCGCGCCGCACGCCTTTTATTGATTCGGCGGCAAATTCCGCGATGGCTTTCGAGGTTGCTGGTTTCGCGAGCAGTTTGAACAGAATTTCCGCGACTTCCGGCATTTTCGGTTCGAGTATTTCATATCCATGAGTCGCGTAATTGTTGACGATAAAAAATGTTTTCGGCTCCTCGAACGGAGCGCCCCATTGTTTTGAGCCGGGTAGGCCGAAGACATTGTGGCGCAGCGTGATTTTCTCGAATCGGGGGACTCGCGCTTTTGCCGAATCGAGACCGGAAACCGGGACAGGCAGGTTTCGCGGAGACTCGTTCAGCGTTTTTTCGAGCGATTCGGCGAGCAGGAATTCCGAGCGCCTGAGTTTGACGATAGATTCGATGAGCGGCGCCGCCGGGTTGCCGGGCGACAAACGCGCAAGGTATTCCGGCAGCAGCAGAATGATGTCAGGATTCGCGTCGACGCCGGAAGCGCCTTCGCCGATCTTAGTTATGAAGCCGTTCCATTGGGGAATGGCGATATGAATATCTTCGCAGATATCAAAAAAATCGGCGCGGAACTCTTTTTCGATAAGTTCTATATCGGCGCGCTTCAGCAAATTATTGATCACGGTGAAGTTCATTGCGAAGCGGCCGCTTTCGTGGATGTCGGCGAAGGAGAATGACGGCGAGGAAATAACCATGTGAGGCGGGTCGGCGTCGAAGACAAAGCCGGCGTCGCTGTTATCGTAGAGCCGGGTTCCGGGCAACACGCGCAGAACGCTTGCCGTGATGTCGTTCGCGCCGCGCCGCCACAGGCGCGCTATGGTATCTTTGAAATTCCCGCTATTGTCTCCGGGAACGCCGAGAAGCAGGTCAATCATAATTTGAAAGCGATCCTGCAACGAGATCGCTCTTTCAAGGGACTCGTCATCGAACCAGTTCCTGTTGAGCGTCTGCCTGACATCCGGATTGAGAGCCTGAAGGCCGAGTGACAGGCGGCGGAAATTCGCCCTGTCGAGCAGATCGATCGATTCGGCGTCCAGATTGTTGAAAAGGAAATAGCCGCGGAACTCGACGCCAGGTTTCCTGTATTTAATCAGCAACTTCAAAACATCCTTCAGCCGCTTGATGTTAATGTCGAGATAGGAGTCCGTGAAGTCAATAATTGTTTTGTTGCGGGGCGGCAAACTGTCCATGAGGAAGCGGAGGTTGCGCTCGAAGTTTATAATTGAATGGAAACGGACGCTGTGCATGTTCCAGTTGCAGTAGGAACATTTGTTCGGGCATCCGCGCGACGTTTCGAGAGGAAACTTGCGTTCGAACGACGAAAGAATGGCTTCGCGGAGCGGAACGCATTCGGACAGGGGCGGAAGATCATCGAGATTTTCGACGAATGACTGCCCGGAGTCCGTGAACGCTTTGCCGTCTTTGCGATACATAAGGCCGCGAACCTTTGCCGGATCGCCGCCGGTTGTGAGGGCCTTCATGAACTCGCGCAGGACGATCTCTCCTTCGCCGCGCGCCGCGAAGTCCAGGCATGGCGTTTTAGCAAATAAAAGTTCCGTGATCTGCGGGCCGCCGGCGATCGTGATCGTTTCCGGCGACACGAGTTTCAGCTTTCTCGCGACGTTCAGGCACTTCTCCACGCTCCAGTAAAAACAAGTGAAACCGACGACGTCTGGTTTGCGCCGGCGGATGTTTCTGAGGACGACTTCATCGTTATCGGCGGCGTCGAATATTTCGATCTCGGCGTCTGTATCAAGGGCGACCTGCGGATCAGTTTTCAGGAAATTTACGAGAGTGAAAGGCGCCATGGCGCGGTGTAGCTTCCGGTCCGATCGGAAACCGCCGACGAATGAGACGAGAAGGAGGCGCTTCTTCATAAAAGTTCACGCAGCCGCCGCGTTTGAGGCAGCCGCAATGCTGACGCCTTTCTATTCGTTGATAATTTTATCAATTATCGGCTCTTTGCGCACGAACACCGGGAAAAGTTCATTCGAGAAATAATAAGCGTTCATCTGATAGAGGCCGGCGCAGATTTCGTTCAGCGAGCAGATGGCGCAGCAGTCCGCTTTGTCGTGTTCCCAGTCTTTCCAGCGGAGGCAGCCGCGCTCGTCGAGAAAGTATGTCAGGCGCTCCTCGCGTTTGACGATGCGCCGCGTTTCCGTCGAGCGACTCGCGTGTTCGGCCATGTAGCAGAGCGGAACGCGCTCGACCTGAAACGGTTTGCCGTTCGCGGCGAGCAGGTCCATGGCGAGAGCGAGTTCGAGATGGAAATCGGAAAGGCGCGGGATCGTGTCCGGGTTCTCCGCCGTGCGGTTCATGCGCGGATCGAGATTGTTCCACGTTACATGCGAGAAAGAGGGAAAGCGGCCGAGCAGGAATTTTGTCGTTTCGCTCAGGTGGCCGGAGTTGTATTTGTTGATGGTGGTCAGGATGTCGAGAGTGACATCCGGATGTCGTGAAAGGTTATCGAGCGCCTTGAAGATGTTTGCCGCCGAGTCCGGGTTTTGGGTGAGGGCGGCCTGAACCTCCGGCAGATGCGAGTGCAGCGAGACGCAGACGTGCGTGAGGCCGTTGTCGATAAGCGACTTGAGGTAATCGGGGTCGGCGAGTTTCTGGCCGTTCGTGCAAAGCTTGCTCATAAAATCCGTCTCGCGGCAGTGGGCGAGGAAACGCGGAAGGTTCTCCGAGAGAGTCGGTTCGCCGCCGGTGAACAGCACGCACAGGAATCTTTTTTCTTTCAAATCGTCAATGTAGGCGAGCCCTTTTTTCAACGGCATGTCAGCTTCCCGCTCCGGGTTGGAGCAGAACCGGCACTTCTGGTTGCAGCGCCGCGTGACCTGCATGTATCCGAGGTTTGCCATAATCAGTCCGTTTTATTTTTTCGCCGCCGCGAATGGTTTCGGTTTGAAACCGAACGCGCGGCAGTAATTCACGTGAATGCCGGGACAGAGGTTCTTTTTCGCGCACGAGCCGCATTCGAACGGAAAAATGTAATAGCGGTTCATGACGAATGAATCGGCTAATTTCTGCATGTCGATGCCGCCGCGCCGGTCGAGCGCTTCAAAATCGAGGAACCATGTCTGGAGGCCCTGCGAGGCGTCCGCGACGCATGCCGGAATGTTTTCGGTTTTCAGACTTTTCCCGAGCGCGCCCCTGAAGAACCCGCGAAGCTCGACGTCGTTCTCAGCGCTTTCCGCGAGCGACGCCCTGTTTTTGTTATATAGCCGGATGCCGTGTTTTTTAACGAAGTTGAATTCGATTTTGATAAGCGGCGCGCCGCGAGCGTTCAGTTCGAGCGCAGGCGTAACGCCGGTTGCTGAGAGGACAGCCTCAAGCTGTTTTGCGTCGGGCGCGCATGCGGTAACGTTTTTGTTCGGCAGGCGGTTCCTGAACGAAGTGAAACCTGAATAGTCCGCAAGCTCGAAGCGGAGCGCTGCGCCGGCGGGAAAAGCGGAGGGGCTCAGATTCATATCGTCGACGGAGGAGCCGTGAACTATGAGCAGGCGAAGCGAGTTGTTGATGAACCGTTTCGCGGCGCTCAGGCCGGACGCCGGAACGCGTAGAGCGGCTGTGGAGCCGGAGTCGGCGGCTTCTTTCGACCGGAAGAGATCGTCGCACAAGCCGCGCAGAAAACAGAAATCGCAGCGTTTGCCGCGGCAGGGCAGTTCCGCGTCTCCTTTCAGAAACGCGTCGAACAAATCCATGCGTCCGCGAACCTCGTCTTTGATCTTCAGAGGGTTCTGGATCAGTTCGGGAAACGCGGCGAGGTAAGAGGGCGGGAAGCGGTTGGTCCAGACAAAGAGATCATCGCGCCGCGAGTAGGCGAACGCCTTGTTAAGAAATTTTATTCCGTCGGCGATATCATAGAACACTTTATTCTTATGATTCCACGCCTCGCCGTAAGGAGTGACGTGAAGGAGGTCGAACTCATGGACGCCGAGGCCGATAAAATAGTCCATAATTTTGTCTATGACATTGTAGTTGAAGCGGTTAATGACGATATCGACGTTGACGATGAAGCGGCCGGAGTTGAGCGCGTTAGTGAGGCCGGCGAGCGCCTGACTGAAGCTGCCGGGGGCGCGTGTCTGGGCGTCGTGCAGTTCGGGAGTGTGTCCGTGCATTGAGAAAGTAATTTCGTCGAGTCCTGCTGCTGCGGCGTTCGCGAGAAAGTCCGGGTAAGCGAACATTCTGCCGTTGGAGACGACTTGAACGCGGCGGAAACCGAGCGATTTTCCGCGCCGGACGATGCTGAAGAATTCCGGGTGTAGAGTGGCTTCGCCGCCGGAAAGGATGAGGCGCGAAGCGCCGTCCGCGCGCCCGTTTTCAAGCTGCTTGTAAATCTCGCGAGTCGGAATTGAGGTTCCGTCCTGACTCTCTTTATCGAGACAGAAAATGCAGTTGTTGTTGCACAGCTTTGTCAGTCGGACCCAGAGATGCTTTTCCGACGCCGCCGTTTCTTTTTGTAATGTTTTCCCGTCGAGCATAATAACTATGTTTTGACTCCAATCCATTTTTCGTATGGGCGGATTAGACTATTTTTTCAGAATCGGCTTAATATGTTTGTCGCCGAAGAGCGTGTAGTAACTGTTGAAGAAGCCGCCGCAGGTTTTTTCGTAGAGGCATCCGGCGCACTTTTTGGTCTTCTTTTTCGCCATGTTCGGTTTCGGCGCGGCGTACTCGCGGTCGACCATGTCGTCTTCCCGGCGGACGCGCTCCCAAACCATTTTCGGCTCGAAATACAGGTCGCTCGAATATGCGTGATAGTCCTTGAGCGCGCAGAACGGGATGCCGTAGAAGCGCAAAATTTTGTCCGATTTGAAAGCTATGCGCTCGACGATCTCCGGGAGAATCTCTTCGATTTGCGGGAGAGTCGGCACGAGATATTCGCGGCCGTCGAGTTTGTCCGGCGGCAGATTAACATTTGAAAAAAGAATGTGCCGCAGTCCTTTGATCGAGAGCAGAAAATCCACGATCCCGGAAATGTCGACGATGTTCGGCGTAACCAGCACCGTGTCCGTGATCAGGTATAAATCGGGTTTCATGCGGACGACGTTTTCCATGCCTTTGACGAACCGCTCGAAACCGTCCTTCGTTCCGGTGATTGAGTTGTGCAATTCGGCGGTGTGGCCGTGGACGGAGGCGACAATCTCGTCTACGTACGGCATCGCCGCGCGGCAGAAGCGCTCGTCGGCGAACATCATCATGTTGGAATTGACGCTTGTGCGCATGCGTAGCTTTTTTGCGTAAGCGAGAATCTCAGCGAATCGGGGGTGCAGGGTGGGTTCGCCGCCGGTGAGCGTGACGTGCCCGTAACCGTCGGCGTGTTTTTCATCAAGAACGTCCTTCACCTGCTGAAACGGAATATGAGGCGGGACTTTGTTGTCCCTGAACCAGTTTATTTTATCGAGTACGCAGCAGAACGCGCACTTGCTCGCGCATAGGTAGGATATGTAGAAGTCGAACTTTTTCATTTTACCGGTTTGAACTCTTTCCAGCCGAACAGTTCTGGATAGTCCGCCCAGGGGCCTTCGCAGAGTTTGAAATGCCGGCAGGGCGGGCAGGCGGGACCTTTTGTTTTGAGCCGTGTCGCGCGGTGGCCGTCGAAGTCGTCGATGCTGCCGCCTTCGTCTATGACTTTAATTTTTTTGTGAAGAGATTCGACGGCGTTTTGCTCGCGGCCGGGGATCATGCAGAGCGGGAATCCCTCGGTGAGGGCGACGCGTTTCGAGGCGGCGGCGATGTCGAGCGCGCGGAACAGATAGGGGACGGCGAGAGTCATGGGCGGCGCGACGCGAGAGGCGTTCGCTTTGGCGTTGCCGTCGATGTGCGGAAAAGCAAACTGCATCTGTCCGACGCCGAGCGAGCAGAGCATTCTCGCGATGTCGGGCAGGTTTCGATAGTTCGATTTAGTGATAACGGTGTTTGTGGCTACGGTCAGTCCGAGCGCGAGCAGGTTTTTAATGCCGATGACGGTTTCGGCGAAACTGTCTTTTTGTCCGGTCAGGAAATCGTGAAGGGCTCCGGTATGGCCGTGGATGGAGACCATGAACTGGCGGGCTCCGGCATCGGCGATCGACACTGCATAGTCGCGGTAAGCGAAGCGGCGGCCGTTGGTTTGAATGATGACGTTTTTGTAGCCGCAGGATTCGCGGGCGAAGCGGACGAGACCGGCGAGGTCATCGCGCATTGTCGGTTCGCCGCCTGTGAAAAGAACGGAGTCGCGTTCCCCGGCGGCGGCGGCGAGCGCGTCGCGGATAGAGTCCGGCGGCAGGTCGGCGTAAATCATCCGCTTGTCGCCGGCGGCGCAGAACAGGCAGTAGTTGTTACATCGGAATGTTATTTTAACATCTATGATTTTGGCTTGGGTGTCGAGAAGGCTCAAACGACATTGATCCCCCGTTCCAGCCAGTTGATGAAGACTTTTTTTGAGGACTCGTCCTGTAGCTTAGTGAAGACAATATCGAGAACGCCCTGATTGATCTTGTGGCGCCTGTTTTGCGGAATTTTGGCGAAGAGGCTGCCTTCCTCGACATAGTTGAGGAGCGGGCAGACGCCGCAGTAGGGCTTATAAGCGCAGTCGCAGCAGCGCGGGATTCCGTCGAGGATGGAAGCGAGGCAGGTTTGTTTGACGATCTCGGCGCCGACTAATTCGTCGTAGTTGTTTTCGCGGACATTGCCCATGAGGAAGGATTCGTCGCCCTGCATGGCGAGCATGCGGCCCTCGTCGCAAGTGTAAACGCTGCCGTCGTAGTTGAAGGCGATCTGCCCGATCCCGGCGCCGCAGGGGGAGCGAAGGTCCATGAAGTTCGGGTCGAACTCGCCGAGAATCTTCAGAAGGAACAGCCAGGCGGTGCGGTCGATAAGCAGGGTTCCCTGTTTGTTCAGGTCGATAATGTAGTCGAGCGCCTTAGCGTAGAAATCGAGGAACTCCTCGGGGGAGTAGCCGATGTCCGGGATGGCTGACTGCGCGGAGCCGATCGGGTTGTAGTGGCGCAGGTGGATGCCTTCCATGCCGAGGTCGACGAACGAGTCGACAATCTCTTTGTGGAAGGGAAGCGAATGGCGGGTTATGGTAGTGAGAGCGCCGGGTGTGTAGCGGTCGAACTCGACTTTGTAGCGGCGCATGATGTTTTTAATGTTTTTGATCAGCCTGGCGTGGCCGCCGCCGCGGTTTTTGTTGTGAACGAAAGCGGGGCCGTCGAGCGACGTGCAGACGCCGATCTTGCGCGAAATCAGGAACTCCAGCTTCTCGTCGTCCATGAGGCTCAGGTTGCTGACGATCGTCAACTGAAGATTCCGTTTGTGCATCTTGTTGCGTTCGATCGCGTAGTTGGAAGTGAATTTCACGGCTTCCCAGTGAAGCATCGGCTCGCCGCCCTGAAATTCGATGCCGAAGTTGATGCCCGGAGATTCGAAAATCGTGTCCACCACGCGTTTCGCGGTCTCGATGCTCATATCGTAATCGTAAGCCTTCGGCCCGCAGGCGCTGGCGTGGCAATAGGCGCATTTCATATTGCAGCGCAGGGTGGGGATAACAATGAAGAGGAGCGGCCCCTGATAGATGAACATGTTGCGGCGCTTGAATTTTTCGACAGTGACGGGCGAGGGTTCGCCGTCGCCGGAGTGAATGCAGCCCATCGCCTTGAGGTCGAGATAGTTCTTGTTGTTTTCGCCGATATTTCCGGCGGATAGGAGATCGAAGTCCGCTTTATCGAGCGTGATGTGTTGTCCGGCGTCGTTGGTGACGACAACCATGTCGCCGAGTTCGCGGAACCTGAAGAAGCCGCGCCGTGCGGATTCGATTTTTGTTTTAGATCGGGGCATTCGTAAAGCTCCTACAGAATCTTGTTCAGATAGAGAACGTAATTGCGGAACTCGCCGGTGAGTTCGGCGTTCCCGGCGGACGGAATGCCGGAGATCGAGACGCGGACGGCTGATTTATTTTCGGCGACATCGAAGAGCGCGGCGCCGGAGTAGTCCTCGACCGCTTTCTTCACGGCCGCTGGTTTGTAAATTTTTTTGTCGAACGAGTATTCAACCGTTCCGGATTCGCTTTTTGTCGACATGGCCAACCTTTGCCGGCGCGTGGCCGGGGGGAATAGCGGCGATTTATTTTCTGCGCGGAGCCCGCTTTGCGGCGGGTTTCGGCTTCGCGGATTTCGCGGCGGTTTTTGCGGGCGCGGCGGTTCCGAACGGAACGCAGATGCCGAGCGGGTCGTCTGTATAGCTCGCGTCTTTCGTGCGCTCGATGATGAGTTTCAGTTCCGCGTCGAGTTCCAGTTCGAGCGTTTCGTCGCAGGCGGGAGATGGGCCGAGGGGGCCGTCCGGATCGGAGGGTTTCGCCGGGCTGAGCGCGGACGCGAGGGCCTGTTCGAGCAACTTCTCCCTGAACTTTTTGTTCGTTTCGTTCATGTTCAAACGCAGGGTTTCGGCGAGAAGCGAGTTGAAGAACTCGCCCGCGGCGGCGTCGAGTCTGGCCTTGGACATTTTCTTCTTCGGCTTCAGTTCGACGATGACGCCGGCGGGGCCGTCGGGCGCGAGAAAGATGTAAAAATCATCTATGAAAAAATATGTCGCGCTGAGGGCGGCTTCCAACGGATAAATTTTGCCGGGGATTCTGAGTTGTAAGGCGTCGTTCTCAACCTTAAAGAAAAAATTCCGCTTTTCCATGACGACGCAGACGTCCTTTCGGGTTGTTCTTTACGGTGAGGGAAGACAGTTACCAGCTTCCGTGCGAGCCGTGCGAGCCGTGCGAACCATGTGAGCCGTGAGAGCCATGCGAGCCGTGTGAACTGTGAGAGGCGTGTGTGCCGGTGCAGCCGGTGTTGGCGACAGGATTGGAACAGTTATAGTGAAGATAAGAATTGCCGCTTGTGTGCTGGGCATGCACGAGAGAGCCTTCAACCATCATGCCGACAATGGCCGTCATCACGGATGTTTTGACGATGGCTTTCCGGGTAATTTTGCCTTCTTCGCTGCTGAAAAAGAGCTTAAGCTCCTTCTTAGCTTTAGGATAGAATCCTTTTTGGGCGCTTTCCAAATCTTTCTTGGTTTTCATGCGGCTCTCCCCAATATAATTCTAAGTAATTAAAAACATACATCATGTAACACGGTTAATAAATAATTTGTTCATAAATATTATACATAAATACAGAATAAGATCAAATGGTGAAAACATCTGTTTTGGCGATATGATTCAAATTTGGCGCGGAAGCGGTGTCAACGGGGCGGCAAAGGCTGGATAACCAGCCTGTTGACGCCTCCGGCTTTCAAGGCTTTCAGTTCCTGATTCATATAGAACTGTGCGGCGCCGGACAAAATGATGTCCACCGGGAAAGCCTTGTTTTTGAGGAAATAGACAGCTCCGTCGTGTTCGGATTCCGTTTGGCGCATGGAAAGCGTCATAAAAACAAAAGGATAATAAAGCGAAACCGAGAAGCCGGCTGGCGGGGCAAGGCCGCAAAGCGGGTTGTCGAGTTCGACGCGTTTGATACCAAGGTCGCGGAGCAGGGCGGCGAACTCGGCGTTGTCAGCCGCTGATTTTTTAAAATAATTGCGGAGGCGCGGTGATTTCAGCGCCGCCAGCCGCGGGTCGCTTTTCTGTTTGATCAGCAGCCGTCCGGCGACAGGAATCAGGCCGGCATCGCGGATTATAGCGATCGCGCCGAAATCGTTTGCGACCGCCTCGAAAGGCGCGTATTCGCTCAGCGCCCGAAGCAGACGCTTCAGCCGCGCCGTTCCGGCGTCCGTCATAATCGGCGTCGCGAGAGTGAACTTGAGCTTTCGCCCGGCGCTCGCCTCGATAGCAGCGGCCGCTTTTCGCGCCGACGGGATATTCCGTTCGTCGAATTCGCAGCCGAAATATATGCGGCGGATTCCGGCGGGGCAGGAGAGTATCCCGGCGGGCGTGTCCGCGAATAGGGCAGTTTCGACGCCTTGCGAGGCATATTTCAAAGCGCGTTCGAGCGCCGCGCCGCCGGGGGCCGCAGCCGTGATTTCTTTGCAGTTTACTTTTTTCATCGCCTAATCAGTCATTCGTATCCGATGATAGCAGACGCCGGAGCAAGCGGCTCCGAAGAATTGTTCGTAATATCTTTGCGAGAGGCGGATGTAGCCCTCCCGGCTGTCGGATTCCTGATAAATTTTGCGGCATCCGTCGAGGAATTTAACGCTGTTCGCTTTCGCCTTGTAACCGAGCAGGCGTCCGACGACCTTGAAGTCTCTCACGCCGGCCTGCATGAAGTCATAAATGGAGCAGACGCCGCAGGCGGTTTCGGATCGCCGCTGCGCGTTTGTTAAGCCGCGCCGTACGGAATCAGGAGCGGGCGCGCCGTTCGGGCAAGTGACTTCATAGTCGAAACAGCAGCCGTTGCGAACAAGGTCCGGCGGGGCCGCAGGGTCCGATATGTCGTGCTGGTACCGGCACACGCCGTCGACGTTCGCGCAATACCAGTTGAAGATCAGCGCCTCGAACCTGAGCTTTGGGAATCTCCTGACGAAGCGCGCCGCCTGTTTCGGACTGACCGTGCGTGGCAGAATGACCCTCGAGACTCCGAGGCGTGAGAAGAATTCGACGGCGTCGCCGTTTGTCGGCGCGGCGACCGTGCTGAGAGCGATTTCGGCGCGGGCGCCGTAGTTGCCTTTGCGCAATAGGCGCAGAAGGCCGGCGTCGGCGACGATAAGGCCCGCCGCGCCGGCATCGAGGCAGCGGTCTAAAATCTTCTTCGCGGGGCCGAGTTCGTCGTTTGTGTAATATGTTTTATTGACGGCGGCGAAAAGGCGGACGCCGCGTTTCGCGGCTATCTGCGCCGCAAGTTCGATGTCCTCGAAACTGTGAAAATTGGCGCGCGGCAGTTCGCGCCGGCTGAACGCGCTGTTCATGCCCGGCGGCTGAATGGAAAAGTAAAATTCGTCCGCGCCGAGGCCGGGCAGCGTGCGCGCTTCGTCCGGATTCGACAGCGGCGCTATTATTCTGAATGTTTTTCCGTCACTTTTTGTCGTCATCAGGCAATATGACCGGCAGGCCGGCTTCGGTCGCCGCCTGCGTGTAAGCTTTCCTTAGGACTTCGATGTCTTTGTCCAATTCCAGTTTCCGGGAAAGGAACGGAACGATGTCGGCGATTTTGTTCTGCGCGCGGTACATTCTCAAAAGGCCGTCGTAGGCTTCTTCGCGTTTCGGGTCGGCCTCGGCGGCGCGCATGTAGGCGAGTCCCGCCTCTTTCGTTTCGCCTTTCTGCTCGAACGCCCACGCCATCCACAGGTGGCCGTCCGCGTCCTTTACGTCAACGTCCAGCAACTCCTGCGACAGACGCATCACCCGGTCGACGTTAGAGGCGTCGCGCTCCAGGCCGCCCATCGCTTTTATAAGTTTTTTGTTCTTCGGATACTTCTCCATCTGTTCCTTAAGATAAGAGATCGCGCCGTCGCGGTCCTCGCGCCGCGCGAATGATTTCATTACTCCGTCCATGGCGGTGTCGAGACTGGAGTCGAGGTCCTTCTCGCGCTCGCCGATCTCCATCAGGCGCGCGAGGTCGAGCTGGCCGCTGTTCTTCTGCAGGTCATCCATAAGTTGCGTGTAGACTTCCTGCGAGTGCTCCAGAAGAACTTCAAGCCCCTGCCGGTAGAGAACCTCGGCGGTCACGGCCGCTCCGGCATCCTCGTAGTATTTCGCGCGGCGCGAGTAAACGCCGAACTCGGCGGGATTTTTGCGTTCCAGCGACTTGTCCAGATATTCGACCGCCGTTTTCGCATCGCCGTCCGCCTCAGCGATGTAACCCAGCCGGGCATAGGCGTATCCGCTCTCGGGCAGCGCCGCCGCCATCTTTTTATAGTGAGCTATGAGTTCATCCTTTTTCTTCAGGTCTTCGAGAAGGGTTGCGGCGTTTTTCCAGGCGTCTTCGTTTTTCGGGTCGTATTTCAGAGCGAGCTGGTATTGCGCCTGCGCTTCGTCTTTCTTGTCGCCGCGCCGCAGCAGCCCGGCGAGCGCCATTCTCGATTCAGTGTCCTTAGGTTCTTTCGCGAGAATCTTTTTGTACTGCGCGACAGCCTTGTCGGTCTGAGAGCGCGACTCGTACATCGACGCGAGCAGGCGCATCGCCTGCATGTTGTCCGGTTTGCGCTTCAGCATGTCCAGCAGAGTCTGTTCGGCGTCGTCGTATTTCTTTTTCCTGATTTTCAGAACAGCGAGCGAATAGACCAGTTCGTCGTCTTTCGGCCACCTCTTGAGAGCTTTCAGCGTTTCGGTCGTAGCGTCGTCGATTTTTTCGTTCTGAACGAGAATCGCGACGAAATTCATGAGGACTTTTTTATTGCCCGGTTCGGCTTTGATTGCGCGGCGGAAGTAGTCCTCGGCAGCCTTGAAGTCCTTTTTGGACCCGGCGATGATGCCGAGCGAAGCGAGAACAGCCGCCGAGTTCGGCATTTCCAGGAGCGCCTGTTCGAGAGCCGGTTCCGCCGTATAAACGTCTCTCAACTGAAACGCGACCACGCCGATGTAATAATTCAGACGCGGATATGCCGGCGCGTACAGCTTCAATTTATTCAGCAGCTTCATCGCATCGGCCCATCTCGAATTTTGTGTGAACATGACAGCCTGCGCGTAGAGCAGGTCAGGTTCGTTCGGCCACTTCCTGAGCGCCTTCGCGGTTTCCGCCGCCGCCTCCATGGATTTGCCGCTTTGCGAGAGAATCGCAATGTAGTTGGCGACCGTCTTTTTTTCGTTCGGATCGATCGTGAGCGCGCGGCGCATGTAGCTCAAAGCCGTTTCGTATTTCTTCTGCTGGCCGGCCATAGCGCCGAGAGCGGAAAGAATCGGCGCAGATTTGGGATCCTCCTGAAGCGCTTTCTGAAGCGCAGGTTCCGCTTTCGCGTAGTCCCCCAACTGAAACGCGACAATTCCGATATACGAACTGAGTTTCGGGTATTTGGGCGACAGAGACCTGACGCGAACGAAAGCCTTGAGCGCTTCAGGCCATTTCTCCATCCGCGTCAGAGCGACAGCATAGTTGAACCATATCTCCGCCGAGTTCGGTTTCTTCGTCAGTATCGCTTGAAACAGTTCAATCGTCTGATCGTATTTGCCGAGTTGAAAGTAAAGCGACGCGAGAACGCCGACGACGGATATCTCGACGTTCTGCTGCTTGGAGACGTAAGTTTCAAGCGCCTCGGCGGCTTCTTTATATTTTTCGAGATTAATGCGCGCGTTGGCGAGCCCGAGGAAGGCGTCCGTCTGGTCCGGGTTGCTCGCGATAGCCGACAGGAAAAGCGATTCCGCCGTGGTGTATCGTTTCAACTGAAGGTGGCAGGCGCCGAGAAGGCCGAGGATTTTAGAGTTGCCGGGATGAGCCGCGAGGTAGTCTTCGAACACGCGCGCGGCGACGTCGAATTTTTTCTGCTGATAGGCGTCGAGGCCGGGCTGGATGTCGTTAAGCATGCGGAATTCTTCGGGGTCGGGCATGTTGGGGAGAGGAGTCGAATTTTGAGCGAGCGCCGGCCCTGAGAAAACAAAAAACAAAAACGCCGCGGCGAACGCAAAGCGCGAGAGAACGGTTGAAGCCTTCGCTTTCAGCGTGTTCGGTTTTTCGATCATCGCAATAAATATATAGCAATAATTGATTGAAGTGAAGCGCGGGAGATATGCGAATGCGATAAAAGCATGTTAATGCGGCGCAGCCGAAAACGGGCGGATATTATTTTCTTCCGGTGGCCTTGTTAGCGAATTCCAGAAAACGGGACTGGATTTCCTTGTTGAGAAGCAGGCGTTTGGAAACAGGCATGTTCAGGAAGGCGCCGGTGATATTTTTCAGGAAATCGGCGGTCGGCCCTTCGGAGCCGTCGAAAAGGACATGGTGCAGTTTGCCGCGTTCGACGGCCATCATGAGAATGCGTTCGAGAGTGTTGGCCGGAGTGAGGGTGCGCTTCTCGCGCGGCCGCATCCACAGAGATTCGAAATTGCACGACCGCTCGCAAACTCCGCAGCCGAGGCAGATTTGTTCGTCGATCACGGCCTTGCGGATTTTCTTGCCGCCGGCGCTGATTTCCTCGCTGATGGAGATCGCATTGACCGGGCAGATTTTCTTGCATTTGCTGCAGCCTGTGCAAGCCGCTTCTTTAACAGAGGCGATGAAGCCGCTCGTGTGAACGGCGTATGTGAGGCCCTTGTCGTTGATCGCGCGCAGCATTGCGCAGCAGCATCCGCAGCAGTTGCAGATGAAAGTCGGGCCGCTCGCGATGTTGTCGGCGATCTGGACGAGGCCTTCCGAGCGCGCCTGTTCGAGCAAATCGAGTGCTTCGGGAACGGATATCTCGCGCGCGAGTTTGTTGCGAACGAGGAAATCCGAGCCTTGTCCCAGCGCGAGGCATATTTCTTCGGTCTTGCCGCAAGGTTTTCCCATAAGGCGCGTTTTGTGGCGGCAGAAACAGTGCGAGACGGCGAGGTATCCGGCCGACTCGATGAGTTTCGAGGCGCGGTCGTTGTCGAGCGCTGTTGAAAGAGCGCTTTCATCGAGCGCCGTTTCGGACGCGAGCGCGCGGCCGATCTGAGTGCGGCCCTGAAAAACTTCGGTCGCGAAATCGCCGTGTTCGTATTTGTCCATCAGCTCGGCGACGCGTTTCTGGTCGAAGTCGTCGCGTTCCTTCATCAGCGAGAACTCGAAGAAACCGACGATCGTCGGCGCGAGCATGTAATAGGTTTTTCCCGACGCCCCGTGTTTGAAGTCCATGACAAGCCCGCGGCCGGCCATTTTCTCGAACATGACGCGAAGCTTGTCTTCCGGCACTCCGGTGCGCTTTGAAAGTTTATCAATCGGTGACGGCTTGATCGGCATCAGCGACGCCACGCGAGCGTGTTCTTCGTCGAACAGGATTTGCAGAAGTTCGAAAAATTCGGGTTTCGGCGGGGCGCCGATGGGATACTTGTCGAGCCGTTCCTGCAGATTTTTATAGACGACTTTAACAGCGGGTCTGCTATTTTCCATTTTCCGGCCTCCTCAACAAGCCGCGGGGACAGCCTGTGAGCCTTTCGATTCACAAAAATTCTAAGAAAGCGGTTAGATATATTCCGCCCGGACTCCATGCGGGGTCGGCTTCCGGGCGGATATCATCGTCGCAATAGGATAACCGCGCCGCAGTTTTTTTTCAAGGACTCGAAATACGTTGGCAAAAATGAACATTCAAAGGTTTATTCGGGACACTATTCTATTGCCTCAAACGCCATTACTCGATGAGCGCCGCCCGCTCGGTGTCCGGACTGTCCGGGTTGAAAGCGAGGTCGCTCGCGCAGAGCAGGTACACAGCGCCCTCGCCGATATTTTTGAACGCGTGCGCGATGCCCGGCTCGAATGTGAGCCGGAACTGCTCGTGCGAATAAAATATCCGTTCGAACCGTTCGCCGGTATCCTCGTCTTCGACCGCCAACAGCGTCGGCCCGCCGACTATCAGAACATGTTCGGTCTGTCTGCCGTGCCTGTGGTTGCCGCGTATCGCGCCTGGCTCCATGCTGACAATGTGCACGTTAGCGAATTTGCCGTCACGCAACGCAGTTTCGTCCAGCGGATGCGTGTTCCAGCCGCGCGCGTCGCGCGATACTTCCAACTCGATTATTGATAAGCCTTTCATGATTCATCCTTTTCCGGCGAGCTATTTTTTGAACGCAAAAATGCGCGCTTCGCTGTTTGCGTAAAGAAGCTTGAACAAATCCGGCCGCTTTTCGGCCCATTCGGCTTCAACAGGGAAATTAATATCGTCGTGAACCATCGACTCGAGCGCGATCGGTTCGAGCGCCGTAATGAAAACGAGATCGATTTTTTTTCTGCGCAGATTGTCGATCCACGCGACGGGCGTTCCGTTCTCGCGGTGCCACTGAGGGCGCTCGGAGTCAGACGGCATTTTTTCGCCCGCGCGGCGCGCCGCCCGCCAGTAATCGTGAAACTGCCAGTCCGTGTGGCGGTCGATATTAACGGTCATGACATCATGGCGAAAGCCGGTTCCGAACAGACCGTAAGAGCGTTCGTTGCCGACGGATGCGATTCGAAGCGATTTCCCGCTTGTGGTTTTGTCGAGTTGCGCCCAGGCGTTTCCAGCCACGAATCCTCTATACCAATCGTATTTATGGTCGCGCTGATATTTCCACGATGCGTTCAGGCCCGCGACGAGAAAGACGGCGCAAGCCGCCGCAGCGATAATGCGTGAAATCGGCCTGCGCTTCAGCAACAGGGCGACAGCGGCGAAAGCGAGCGCGTCCGCGAGAAGGAACATAGCGGACGCCGCCGGCGAGAGCAGAACGCCGCCGTGGCCGGAAGCGAGCCTGAACAGACTCCGGGACAACAGGAAAAGATGGTCGGCGTTCTCTGTCAGGCTCACGGACATCGCAGGGTAGCCTGTTGCAATGACCGCCGGAATCGCGAGCCACATCCAGATTTTGGCGGTTTTATCCTGCGCGTTGTCGATAATCAGCGCCGAGTAATAGCCGAAAAGCAAAAATGCCGGAAAGAGGAACCGGCCGTTGGTTAAGTTGTTATACGGATTCGCGAACCAGAAAAGGGCGATAAGGACCCATGGCATTGCGAGAATGAAAAGTCTGCCGCGTAGGGGGCGGCGGCCGAGAGGGAAGGCCAGGAGCATCGCAACGCCGCCGGAAAATATCAGAAACGCTTCGAGCCAGAAACCGAGAAAGAACAGGCCGATGTTCGCCAGATCGAAGGGTTTGTCGGAGTGGAAAGCGCGCATCGCGTCGCGGCCGTAGGCGCCCGGAAATATGTGAAGTCCGAAGAGATTGACGTCGAGCGGAAAGATCGGGTTGCCTGTCGCTGTCCAGTTTCGGAGATACCAGAAGCCGCCGAAAGCGAGAGCGAGAGCGAAGACGGCGAGGAGGTCCGAAGCGGCGCGTTTTGCGCCGCGCCCGCGAAGCTGAAAGAGGAAGAGCAGGGCGATAGGGATGGCGTACATTAGGCCGATGGATTTAGAGCCGATCAGCAACCCGAGGGCGGCGCCGAAAAGAATGAGATGCCCAGCGCGGCGCGTTCGGGCCCAGCGGAACGCGAAGTAGAGAGAGATTAGGAACCAGGCCGCGAAGGCGATGTCGACGCGCGGAACGGTCGCCTGCTGGATCAGGCCTGGGGCGAGCATAACCGCCGCCGCGCCGACGAGGGCGCCCGGCTTGCCGATGCCGGTTTCGCGGGCGAGAGCGGCCACGGCAAGGGCGCCGAGCAGCCAGCAGGCGACTTGGCCGGCGTTCACGAGCAGGTCCGACATTTGCGGCGCCATAAGCCACGCATAAAACAGTTCAGTGTTCAGAGGATAGTATGTCGCCGCCTGCGCGCCGTAGGGCAGGGGAACGTAAACGATGCGGCCCGCTTTAAGCCAGGTCGCCGGAAATGTCAGGTGATATATGAACGGATCTCCGCCGGCAGGCGGCGGGGTTATGAAATCCCAGAGGAGAATGCCCGCGAGAGCGAGCACCGCGAAGACAAAAAAAAACCTACGGGCGCGAGCCGCCAAGGTATGGCCGGAGCAGGCGGCGCGGGGGCCTTAGGGCGGAACACAACGAAACTCGCGGCGCAGACCGCGAATGCGGCGGCGAGCAGCCAGCGCCAGTCGAGCGCTCCGGCGAAACCGAGCGAGGCGGTTATCGCGACAACGCCGGCGAAAAACGAAACTCCGGCGCCGAGCATGACGTCCGCCCAGCGTGAGCCGCCGAGCGCGCGCCCCGCGCGCCAGGCCGCAACCGCCATCAGCGCGTTTGCCAGCAGCAAAATGATTATTCGCAACATCGGTTCCATTTCATGTAATCATAACATATCAATTTATTATAAGGAAGTTGGCTTGAGGAAAGAGAAGCCGAATTGTTTGCCGGGAATTTTGCGTCGCCCGGAATGAGCATTTTTATTTGTAATATTATAGAATGTAATGCTGGCGGTTAATAACAGCGCGGCGGGAAAGCGCATATTTGGGAGAAGGCTTAACTATGAGAAAGATTTCCGGAATCCTGAAAGATATTTTGACGGCGATTTTATTCGCGTTGTTTTTTATCGGCGCGGGGCGCGCGAACGCGGCGCCGGATAAAGCCGCGCTTGCCGCGAGGAAAGCGCCGCCGAACGCTGTCTTTATTGACACGCTCGATTTCAGCGGGGTGAAATTCTGGTCGATCGGCGTCAGCGGGAGTTCCGCCCTGATGCCGACATTTCTCGACAAGAAATATTATTACCACAGTGTCCAGATTTACGGAGAGGCGCTGATAGGGATCGAACTGAAAGGCGCCGCGAAAAGGTTTATCTCCGCCGCGGGAATCGAGGACGGCAATGATCCGAACGTAAGCGGCGCGTCTTTTCAGGTTTGGGTCGACGGGAGAAAAGCGGCGGAATCTCCGATAATGCATCGAGGTGAAAAACCGTTCATGTTTTCCGTCGATCTTTCCGGCGCGAAAAGGCTTGAACTGGTCGCGAACAGAGGAGCGGACGGATTTGGCGGATACCGCGCGATATGGGGCGGGGCTTTGCTGTTTCTCGATCCGGCGGCGAAGGAAAAGCCGGCAGTCGCCGAAAAGGCGCCGGACGAAAAAACGACCGGCATCCACCATCCGGCGGAGGCAGCGCCGGCTATCCACGGACCGCGTGTCGTCGGCGCGTCGCCCGGCAAGCCGTTTCTTTTCATGATTCCGGCGACAGGCGAAAAGCCCCTGAAATTCTCGGCGGCGAAACTGCCCGCCGGACTCGCGCTCGACCCGAAGACAGGCATTATCTCAGGCGCGATAAAAAAGGAAGGCGAATACGTTGCGAAAATAAAAGTAAGCGGCCCGAAAGGCGCGGCTGAAAGAGAATTGAAAATCGTCGGCAGGGAAAACGCAGTTGCGCTCACGCCGCCTATGGGTTGGAACTCGTGGTATATGTGGGGCCTGAAGATTGACGACGCAAAAGTGCGCGAGGCGGCGGACGTGATGGTGAACAGCGGGCTTTCCGCGCACGGTTATCAGTACATACTCATCGATGACGGCTGGGAAAGCGTTCGCGATGCGAACGGGAAAATAATTCCCGACAAGCAGAAATTTCCCGATATGAAGGCTCTAACCGATTACGTGCACTCGAAGGGCCTCAAGATCGGGTTATACTCATCGCCCGGCCCGAAGACGTGCGGCGGCTATGAAGGCAGCTACATGCACGAAGCGCAGGACGCTGAAACATATTCGGAATGGGGTTTCGATTTCCTGAAGTACGACTGGTGCAGCTATGATTCGATTGCGAAGGATAGATCGGCGCCGGAGCTTAAGAAGCCTTATATTCTTATGGGCAAGGCGATCCGGGAGACGAGCCGTGATTTCGTTTACAGCCTGTGCCAGTACGGAATGGGCCGGGTTTGGGAGTGGGGAGCGGAGGTCGGCGGCAACATGTGGCGGACGACGGGCGACATCGGCGATATTTGGGGCGTTATGTCGCTCTACGGATTCAATGCCGGCAACTATTACAAATTTGCGAAGCCCGGCAACTGGAACGACCCGGACATGTTGATGTTTGGCAATCTCGGCGGCGCGTGGGGGCAGTCGGCGAAACCGTCGCGCCTCAGCAAAAACGAGCAGATCACGCAGATGACCATCTGGAGCATGCTCGCGGCCCCGCTTATCTACAGCGGAAGCATGTCGGATATCGATTCGTTCACATTCGATCTTTTGACCAACGACGAAGTTCTCGACGTTAATCTCGACCCGCTCGGCGCGGCGGGGCGCCCTGTTAAACAGGACGGATTTGCCGAGGTCTGGTCGCGGCCTCTGTGGGACGGCTCGATCGCTGTCGCGCTTTTCAACCGGGAAGCTGAAGCGCGCGCGATATCTGTTGACTGGAAAGAGCTCGGAATCTCCGGCAAGCGTTCCGTCCGCGATCTCTGGGAATGGAAAAATCTCGGCGTTTTCGACGGTTCGTTCTCCGCGGCTGTTCCCGCGCACGGCTCTATGCTTCTTAAAATCGGCGAAGCAAAAAATAATCGATGATACGGCGAGGTATTGCAGGCATGAAACGAATTGTTTTTCTATGCGTTATCGCGGCGTCGCTGTGCGTTGGCTTGACGGTCTGCCGGGCGCAGGAGATGTCCGGCTTTGAAGGCGCGGCCGTTTTATACGACCAGAAATTTTCGCCGTCGATTGTCACGGTTCCGGCTATGAAGAAGATTCGCGATTTTCTAACCGGGTTCGGCGCCGAAGCCGTGCATACCGGGCAGATGATGGAATGGATGAATAAATCGATCGAGCGCGGCGCGCGCGGAACGCTGCTGGTGATGAACACTGATGCGATTCCGGAGTGGGTGGCGGGCGACAAAGAGAAAGGCGACTCGCTGATCCGGAGATATCTCGAAGCCGGCGGAACGGTTGTCTGGTTCGGCGACTATCCGGGCAATAAGATCAGTTTCCAACTCGAACAGCACGAGAAGTGGGGCGGCGGCGGCAGCGTTTCGCTGATCGGCATCGACGCGTCCGGCGACTTGGGCGGGCGCGGGCCTGCGGAGCCGACGAAAGACGGGTTCGCTCTCGGCTTGAAATCCGGCTGGGAAAGCATGTTTCCCGTGCCGGCCGGCCGCGTGACTAAAGTTCTGGCGGCGACGAAGGACGGCCTCGCCGCAGCATGGACAAAACAGTTCACCCCGGATTCGCCGGGTTTCGTTCGTTTGTGGGACAAGAGCGTCGGCGACAAAAGTTTTGATGGCGAAATGGCGTCCGAACTTTTCCACATCGTCTCTAATCTGATGCCCGGCGCGGGCGGCGCAAAAACGATGTCGCGCATCTATCTGCATAAGCCGAGCGATTATTATCCGCTCGTTCACCGCGAAGGCGGCCGGCTCGTCCGCGAGATAACCGTTAGCCGTTTCGACGAATCAGCGCCCGCGGGGACGCAGTACAGTCTCGTCATCCGCAAGGGCGACAAAGTTTTCGAGCGCATCCCGATAGAGAAGGAAGCCGGCGCCTCATATTTCATTAAGAACCTTCGCGTTCAGATATACAGGCCGGACGAGGAACTCGCTCTTGTAGCGGGCGGCGGCGGAAAAGAGACCACGCTTGCGACTGCGGCGCTGAGCGAAAGCGCTTTTATCGCAAGCGAGGAATTCGCGGCCGAGCCGTCGATTAACTCAGTCGACATAGGATACGCGCTGACGCCGATGGATATCGTTCTCGCCACTCCGGCGCAGAACGTGAAGGCGTCTTTCTGGATGTCGTTTCCGGGCGACAGCGGCGCGGAGCGCAAGGTTACAGCATCCATAAAAATCGAGGGTTCAACCGGCGGCGCCAGGGAAGTCGCGGTTAAGGATTTCAGCGTCAAAAGCGGGCAGGTCGCTGATGCCGAAATCGGTTTCAACTGCGCGGATATAGCGCCCGGCTCGTATAAGTTGCTGTTCAGCATTGCGGAAAACGGGAAGGAACTTTACTCCGGCGGCCGCACGCTTCTGATCTCGGCGCGCAAACCGGCCGTTCGCGGGTTCGGCGCTTTCTATGGAGCGATTGATTACCTCGGACAGATCGGCGTTTTCGACTATCAGACGAAGAAGTGGACCAAGATGAGTTGGAACAAGGCGTGGGAGCGCGGCCCGGACAAGGATATCGTGGTGAGCTTTCCGAACGGGAACCGGTATATATTCTGGCGCGGCTTAAACTACGTTCCGTTCTGGGTGTCGAAGGCGAACACGGGGCTGACGTACGAGTGGCTCGAAGCGGGCCAGAACCGAGGAGTTTTGCAGGACGCCGTCGAGCCGCTTCAGGACAAGGAATGCCGGTATTCGCACGCGGACATCGTTTCCAACACGGCGGCGCGCGCGGTTGTCGAATGGCGATACGCCGAGATCGGGCTAAACTACGTAATCAACAAAAACGAATGGGGCGATGAGGAGTATGTGTTCTATCCCGACGGATTCGGCGTGCGGAAAGCGACAGGCCGGATGGAGCCGATGACGTGGCACGAGGCGAGCGAATTCATAGTTATTCTTCCGCCCGGAATCAATCCGTACGATGTCTATCCGCATGAGGTTTTCAGAATTATGTCTCCGGACGGCAAAAAGGCCGGGGCCGTTCTCGACTCGGGCGTGACGGGCGATGCGTTCGGGGGCGAACCGGTTGTCTTTCGAGTCAACTATAATTTCAGGGACAAAAACACGCCGATACTCGCCGCGCGCAAGTTCGAGGGTTTCGGGTCCGTCTATGACGGCTGGAAAGACGACGGCCGCTACATATCGCCGAACTACTGGGGCGTTCATTTCCCGATTCAGCGCGGCTATCCGACAACGCGCCAGCAGCCGCCCGGATGGCGGGAGCGGGCGGGTCACGCGTCGATCGCGACGATCGGAGTGGAGCCGCTCGAATCGAAGCAGATAAACAGCAAGACCGACAGGAAAGTCTGGGCATGGCTGATCGGCAACACGGACATGCCGGACGCCGCGCTGCTGGGCGCGGCCCGCTCGTGGCTCTCGCCCGCTGAAATCGAGGTGAGCGGCGCCACTGGCGGCAAGTATGATCCATACCAGCGCGGCTATGCGCTCGGGGCCGGCGGCGATTCGGAAATCGTTGTCAGGTTCAAGGGCGCCGAGCCGGTCTTCAACCCGGTTTTCATCATCGACGGTTATCCGCGCGCGGACGTCCGAATCACCGTGAACGGAAAACCGCCCAAAGAATTTCAGGCCGGCTATGAGGAAGATTTCAACAACAGCAGCCTCGTTGTCTGGATCGGCGAAACCGTGCCCGCCGACGCCGAGATTCGGATTTTGAAGAAATAAGTTCAAGTTGTGAAACACAAATCATTTCATTACGCGCAGCGGGCAGATGCGTGGCATGTTGTCGGAGTTGTTCGTTTAAGGTTTGGCATTATTTGAAATTCGACTCCTATTCCAATCGTTCGATGGCGCCTATTGTGGCATAGCTGCCGCAGCGCTATATTGAGCGCATGAATGACGGGGGAAGTATCATCAAATGAAGAAAACAATTATAGGAATAGCCCTTGCCTCTTTTGCTTTTGCGCTGCTCCTGATAGGGCCGAAAGCGATGGCGGTCTGGCTTCTCATAGCCACTTTTTTCGGACTCAGGGAGTATTACGACATACACAAGTCGAAAGGCGTTCGCGCGCTGCCATGGCTGGGAATACCGGTCGGATGTTCTTTTATCATTCTGGCTTTGTTGCCGATATATATGGAAGGGAAAATATTCGGGCCGCAGAATTTCGCGCTCATGGTGACGTTTATCGTTCTTGGAACGCTTGTTTACCAGTTATACTTTGCCGCGAGAGGAATGCATCCGGTCAGCTCGGTGGATATTGCCGTGACGCTTTTCGGGAGCGTGTATGTGGGCGGACTGTTGAGTTACATTTTGCTGATATGGGATCTCGGCGTTAAGTATTTTCCGGACGATCCGCTTAAAACCAATCTGTGCGTTTTTATGCCGTTCTGGGCCGCTTACGGATCGGACGGAGCGGCGTTTCTTATCGGCTCGAAGTTTGGAAGGCACAAAATGTTTCCCCGGGTCAGCCCGAACAAATCTGTGGAAGGCAGCCTCGGCGCGATTGTCTTCTGCGTGGCGGGGATCGTTATTGCCGGCCTCATACTTGGCTATTCTTTCTTCGCGCTTGTCGGACTCGGCATACTCGCCGGGGCGGCGGCGCAGACCGGCGATTACTGCGAATCTGTTTTTAAAAGGGAACACGAGATAAAGGACTCCGGAAGCACATTCGGCTCGACGCACGGCGGCTTTCTGGACAAAATGGACAGCATAGTATTCGCGCTTCCGGTAGTTTATTATTTTCTTTACTGGTTCCGCCCGCCGGTTTCGCCGGGGGGCTGAGAAGGCGCGCCGGCAGATAAAGCGTTCACTGAAGATTTCGAGCGCTGTAAGCTGAACGTTAAAAACAATCCCAAACATGAATTCATTTCAACGCAGAGTTATTATTTTATTCCGCGCATAGGGCAGTTGCGGGGCATGTTGTCGGAGTTTTCGAACCAGTCGAAGTAGTTTTCGGCGCCCCGGCGGCCGGAGTCGATCAAGCCGCGTTTCTGTTTGTCGTTCAGATGGAAATCAGTGACGGGAACGCCGAGCGTGTCGATGTAAACGGTGCGCGCCCAGTCGTCGGAGTGAAGGTGTTTGTTTCCGAGGCTGTTCATGAGCGCGCGGGTGAGCGCTCGGGAGAATTCGAGCAGGTTGCGGACTTCCAACACGCGCTCCTGCCGGCTGTCGCGGTAGACGCCGATCTTGTCCGGGTTGTCGAGATGGAAGCCGAGCGTCTGCTTGTTGTAGACGTAAGGGCTGGCATTCGGGTATTGTTTCAAGAAATCCTCGTTCTCCTGTTTGTAGTAGTCTGTTTCGACGGCCATCGAGCCGCAGTCGGAATCGTCAATATATTTGTAGCGATCGAAAAGTTTGACCGGGTAGTTATTCACAACTCCGCCGTCCACCATAACGTCGCGTCGCTCGTTGTGGGTCGACGCGAAGAGGAGCGGAATTGACATTGAGGCGCGCACGGCGTCGGCGATGATCACGCCCGGAGTGTTCTCGCAGGAATAAACCTCTCCGTAGCCGGTGTTGAGGTTCGTGCAGCAGACGTACAACTCGCGCATGTTGCGGCGGTCGCGAAGTTTCGCGCGCGACGCGAGGTCGCAGAAGGTCGCTTTCCGGCTGCCGAGTTTGCGAGAGATCAGAACGCTGATCCAGTTGTGGAAGTACTCGCCGGAATACCAGCCGAACTTTCCGATCAGGCGCGCGATGTCGAGCGCTTCGGCGGAGAGGCTTTTTTCATCGTCGAGAAATTTCTTGAAGTCGGTTTCCATGACGGCTTTTTCAAGTTCGGCGGCGGTGTAGCCGAGCGCGAACAGCGTTGCAAAAATGGCGCCCGCCGAAACGCCGCCGCATCTTCTGACGCCTTCTATGACGCCTCGCTCCTCAAGTGTCTTCAATACCCCGGCATACGCAAGACCTTTCACGCCGCCGCCTTCAAACACAAGGTTTATAAACGGATATTCCATATAAATGCTCCTTGAAAATATGATGTCGCTATTAAGGAAAACTTTTGAAAAAGTTTTTCTTAAGATCCTTTCAAAACTTTTAACGCTTCGCGCGACTTCGCGCGCTTCGCTAAGAATAACACTGTTTTGGCGGTGTCGGTTCCATGAAATAAGCGAAACTTCAAGAAACCCGTCATTAAAGCTTTTGGGAAAGTATGAAAACCTTTTTCTCGAAAAAGGTTTTCAAGGTTTTAAACAGAGCCTTCAGGCGCTGCCGGCGACGGTTACTCCGCCGAGGAGAATGGAGGGCATGTTGTTGCCGCGTTCGACGCGGAAGTCCGAAGTTATCTCCTCGATCGAGTTGAGAAATTCGAACACATCGCCGCCGAGCATAACGTTCTGGACAGGGTAGGCGAACTCGCCGTTGATGATGCGGTAGCCGTGGTCGACGGTGCCGGAAATCTGGCCGGTGACGGAATTCGGGGACAGCGAAGCGGCGTAGATGTAGAGTCCGTCAGAGATGCCGCGAATGAGTTCGGCTTCAGTTTTGCCGCCGGGAGTTACCGTTAAGTTAGAGGCGGAGATACCGACGTCGGAGTTATATGAGCCGCGCGCTGCATGGCCGTTGTTTTCCTCCTTCGCCTTGTTCGCGGTATAAGAGTTATGCAGGTATGAGGTCAGGACGCCTTTGTCAATGAGATTCGAGCGGCGGCGGGGAACGCCTTCGCCGTCGAAGGCGGACGAGTACAGGCCGGCGTCCAGCAGAGGGTCTTCGGTGACGGTGAGTCGTTCGGAAGCGATGGATGATCCGCGTTTTTCGGCGAGGTATGAGCGGCCGCGCTGGATTTCCTCGGCGCTGGAGGGTCCGATCACGCTGCGGATGAAGCTTCCCGCCGCGAGCGGCCCGAGCAGCGTCGGGAATTTGCCGCTTTCGATTTTCCGCGCTCCGAGGAACGACACCGCGCGCTCCGTGGCTTCGCGCGCTACTTCCTCCGGGGTTTTCAAATCCTCAAGCCGGCGTCCCTGCGTATAGTCGTAGAACGAGCCGACGTCGTCGCCGCGCCGCACTACGGAAAAGACATAGAATGAAACGAACGTGGCGCGTTCGGCGGACGCGATGCCGCGAGTGTTTGCGAGAGCGTAGCCGAGCGCTGTCGCGCCCGCGCCGCACTTCACCAGAACATCGGGTTCGATCGCGCGCGCCGCTTCGACGCATCGCAGGCCCCACTCGATCACCGCCGGCAGTTCTACCTGTTCCACTTTTTCGTCGAACATGCCGCCGATCTGAGCGTAAGCGTTCGCCGCGCCGGGCGGTTGCGGAAGGGCAATGAAGTCCGGGTCGGGCTGCGCCTCGCGCGACATCGCCGCCGCGTCAGTCCCTGCGGCTTTTGCGTCGGAAGCGTCGAGTCCGCGGCCTCTCGAAAACCCGACGCCGCCGTGATGGAACGCCCGCGCGCCGTAGCCCGCGTCGTACTCGACATCGCACGAGCTGATGCTGTTCTTTTCTATTTCGACGGAAACGCTGCGCCCGTCGACGACGATTGCGTCGGCGTCCTGAGCGCCGGCGCTCGCCGCTGAGGCGCATGCTTCGCGTGAAAGTTTAAGCAGTTTTTCTATGTCCACTGTCGCTCCTCCGAATCAATAAGGCTTTAAGCCATATAATATGATAGCGCAAAAAGAATGATTATAGAAAGTGATGCGGCTGCGCGGCGAATTCTCAGCGCGTGTAGTCGTCTTCGACGCGGACGACGTCGTCGAGGTCCGGGGTTGAGACTTCGAAGAAGCGGCTGTCCTCGATGGCTTCCATTCGGTGCCTGCGGCCGGGTTCGACGATTCGGTATTCGCCGGGCAGCACGATTTTCTCTTCGATTTCGCCTTTTTCGTTTTCGAGCGTGAATTTAACTTTGCCCTCGATGAGGCACATTGTTTCGTGTTTGACATTATGGTACTGGAAGCTGAGCCGGTGGCCGGCTTTGATGATGAGGAATTTGCAGGCGTAGCGCGCGCCTTCCCCGTAAACGAGCCACTCTTCGCTGCCCCAAGGTTTGTCGACAATTTTCATTTAACCTGTCCTCCGATTCTCTGTGCGGCAGTGTGGCCGCGACCTCATGTATTTTAGGCGCAAGATTGGAAGAATAAAAGATTTGACGCCGATAACGCTGACGGACTTTACCGGCCAAGCGTTAATTGATGTTTAATAGAAGATTCCTCACTTCGTTCGGAATGACAAAAAGAGGAAGCGCCGGCAGAGAAACTAATAGGAATTGAGTTCGGGATTGCTTCGTCGCCTTGCTCCTCGCAATGACGTGTCTGCGAGTCCGGGATTGCTTCGGCAGCCAAAAACGGATTCCCCGCAAAGATGCATTTCTTGTTTTTCTTTTCGCTGTATTCTGAGTTCTGTATTCTGGCTGCTTCTTTTCCTTTGCTTTTCCCTGTCTACCGTTTACTCTCTGCTGTCTACTTCTTTATTCCCCTTGCTTTCAACAATAATCGTGACCGGTCCGTCGTTCATTGCCTCGATCGCCATCATAGCGCCGAAGACGCCTTTGCGAACCTCGAGAAGTTCGTTCGCTTTTTCGACGAACAGATCGTAGAGACGTTCGGCGATTTCGGGCGGCGCGGCGCCCATGAAGTTCGGCCGGTTGCCTTTGCGGCAGTCGGCGAGCAGAGTGAACTGCGATATCGCGAGTATTGAATATTTCAGATCCATCACAGAGAGGTTCATCTTTTCATGATCGTCCTCGAAGATGCGCATGTTGACGATTTTTCTGACCATGAATTCGACGTCGGCTTCCGTGTCTCCATGAGCGACGCCGAGGAAGACGAGCAGGCCTGGCCCGATGCGCCCGACTTCCTTGCCGCCGACCGACACCGCCGCCGATTTCACCCGCTGCACGACTGCTTTCATAGTTTTTCTCCCAATACGTTATCGAAGTGAAATTATAGCAAAGATTTTGCTCTGTTAATTCCATGCGGCGGAATAACGCTGAAAAGGCGGCAACGCTTGACGCGCCGCGCCCGCGAGGATTAAACTTGTCGGACGCCGGCAAGGCCGAACAGCCGGCGAAAATTCCAATAAGAGAGGTCGCGCCTCATGACAAAGAAATTGTTTATCGGAATGCCGGCATTGATTGTGGCAAT
>Ga0172379_10000923_pt1 | contig 65461 bp, 43 predicted proteins | sample GrowelOW334metaG_FD_119756 | JGI IMG/M metagenome (GOLD analysis project Ga0172379, IMG submission 119756) | Groundwater microbial communities from an aquifer near a municipal landfill in Southern Ontario, Canada - Groundwater well OW334 metaG | ecosystem: Environmental > Aquatic > Deep... | reverse complement strand
ATCTGAAAACTGCCTTCGTTCCACGAGAAGAACAGCCATATCGAATTGTGCCTTAGACACCCGACACCTCATATCACATTCTTCGTCTTCATAGTCCCAACTACAATGACCAGGACTCAAAATTGCTTCCCAGTCAAAGCCAAGAGGACATTTTTCAGAATTTTTTGGAGTGAGCCGTTTGTAAAGAATAAGATGACTAAGGTCATTTTTTCTCAACCAGTCGTTAAACAATTCGGAAAAACCACAAAATTCAAGACTAGGAGCATATGATTTACGAGATGTATCGTAAAATATCTTACCATCCTCTACTTTCCAACAGGACACAAGACCGCGGTGCTCTAACAAAATATCGCTATCTGTCTTAAGCACAATATCGAGCATTTCAATGCAATCACCAAACCTATTAGGGTCATATGCGCTGGCTTTCTCGAACAGCTCTTCGCGAGTTAAACCATTTGGATGTTCCTTGGCTAAAATTGAAAGAACTGTAAAAGACATTGACAATGTTGCCACAATTCTTACCCCCTTCTTTTTCTCTTTTAAGGTAACATAACAATATTTTTATTTCAATCAGGTCACCGCAAGAATTGTTGCCAGAAATTTTACCGAGTGCTATATTAAAATCTGAGTTTGAACTTGTACCTTAAAAAGGAGGAATACTTATGCTAGGTCAACTGCAATCAATAGAAGAAATACAAGCCAATTATATTAAGCGGCAAGCTCAAGAAGAGGCAGAGCGGGCGCAACGGCCAGCTCAACGCAGTTATTTAGTCGGCAATCTAGGAATAATAACATTTAGTCCAACCTATTCTAGCGCTCATCTTGACCTGACCGATGAATATTCAGCTAGACAGGCACAAACGTGGAATGAGGACCTTTTTGATCCAAAGCAGAAATGGATAAGTGAAAACCATTTTGCCGATGGCATGGACCCAACGGGATTTGGAGATTTTACAGTTGACCTTACACTTTCACTAAACGAAACAAAGATTTCCAAAGATTATGTTGAATGTATTACTTTCTTTACTGATTTGGCAAAAGACGGCAATGGTAGTTATGGTTATTTTCTGTTTACAGAATGCCACCAACAAGGGGAAGATGTTAAACTTGATAACCTCAAAATGCCAGGCAAAGAAGCCATTGTTCGTTTGTGCAAAGAGCTATATCATACTTATCGTCCGGAAAATGACACTACAGATATTTTTTACATGATGGATAGACAAGAAAAAGCCATTATCCAAATTACAAGTCAAATCAATCAAAGACCTGATAACCCTTATGAATGGCTTAAAGAAATAGCCGAAAAGCTAACATCTTATCTTTAAATCACATATCAAGTGGACGAAAGTCCACTTTTTTAGTAAACTCAAAAACCTCTAGGAACGTTTTCTTGACCTTCTGTATCAGGATGAAGCGGTACAATTTGAGAAATTTTCCACTGACCGTTGTCATTTACCATCTTGTATTGAAATTCTGGTTGCATCGATGTAATATTACACGTACCTATTCCCCATTCAGCGCTAACTTGAGCCGTTGCCGTGGTACTGGTCTTGTCTAGCTCTTCAGTACTTATTCGACAAGGACCGGCGACAATGTAAACATTATGTAAATCCCAATATGATTCTTTCGTGTCATCAACTTTTGCTTGAAGTTCTTGTGTGAGATAGCTTTTAGCCTTAGTTAAATCAATACTGGAACCGGAAAATGTATCAAAAATACTTTTTTGAAAATTCTCGGCAATTTGAGCCGGTTCCTCAACAGGAGCTTTTGAAGACGGGCTAGCTGAAGGGCTAGCAGAAAGAGTTGGAGTTTGGTTTTTAGTAATCTCTGATGCTTTTTTAAGCTGAGACGTGCTATACCAAACGAGACCAATAACCCCAAGGAACAACAATGTTGCTCCAACTGAAATTAAAACCACCCAAATAGTGCTCATCCCTTTCGATCGAGACATAATCCTCCTTTTGTAATTTAAAATCCCAATCTCGATGTATACAAATACACTCTTTTCAATACTTATATAATAATTTATTTAATGTTCTTATCGATTTCTTGATCATCAATACGATATTTTTTTGTCAAATAAAATTTTGTAATTAACTGATTAACAGCAATCGCTGCCACCAAAAGAATGATAAAATAAAATATTCCTTCAAGAGTAAATTTAGGTATTTTTTTAACTTCTAAATAGCCGACAACACCAGCAACAACCCCGATACTAGTGATTAGTCTCAAGGAAGAAATTGCACTAACCGTACTTTGAGATTGTAATTCTTCAAGCATTTGTATGGCTGAATCAAGATAATCCTTAGTCATTAACCACAAATCTTTAATATATTCATGAGTATCTTGTAAAGTTTCATACTTAAAATCAAATAATGGCTTGAGCTTTTCGTCAATTTGCTGTAAATTTACAATTTTTTGCCTAGTTTGAATATAGGTATCCATTTGTTCTATTCTAGCGTCTATTAAAGTAATGGTTTTTTGATAAATCGATAGTTCGTTTCTATACTTTTCAATCTCACTACCCTTAATTTCGTCCAACTCTTTAATTCTTTCTATTTTCTCCCAAATAGTTCGATGAATCGATAAATACCTATGTAGTTGTGTCTTATACTCACGAAAGAATATTTCTGCTTCAATTATTTCCCTAGCTAATTTATCGCTTTCTAAATTATTAATTAAAATGATGCCTGGGCTACGATAAACTTCAATTTTCCCAGTAGACAACATTGAGTAGACTTCTTCATTATGATCATTAAATAATTCTTGAGCCTCTTGCTTAGTTGCATCACTTACCATAACAATATACGGCAAAATTGTCTTAATATTGGCTAATTCTTTAGGTACGGGCGCACCTTTGCTAAATAAATATGATAAACTCTTAGAAAGTTTGCTGTCATAATAATCTTTAATTGCTTTAAAATCTTTTTCTAAATCTTCAAATTCTTTTTCTAATACGATTAAACCATCTTCGTATATTCGATAATCTATTTTATCATTTGTGTTAACAAAAACGTATTCTAAAAAATTATTTTGTCTAGAAATATCTTTGACATCAAGTCTTTCTCGAGCTAATTTAAATTCCTCCGCATCAAAAGACAGATCTGTTTTTCCACTTTTTAAAAAATCCCAAACTTCGGTGAGATGCAGAGTTGTCCTCTGAAACCAACCACCAATATATATTTTATGTATGATCATAATCTAATTGTAACATAATTTAAATCCTCACCCAAAACCCTTGAAAAAGAGAAAAATTAGGTTAATATTAGTTTATGTTAATTCTGTAATGTCTGTGATGGAGGAGACGATGAAAAGACGAGAATTTCTGAAATTTACGGGTGCTTTGCTAATTAGTGTTTTAATCGCTGGCTGCGGTGGCGGCAGCGGAGAAAATCAAACACCAAATCCCAGCATCAAGGTCAAGGTTGACCTAGAGGGACAGACCAGCAAGATTGTAACTCTCGAACCCAATAGTACGGTTGTCGATGCTATCAAAACCGCCTTCCCATACCAAAAAGGGGATAAGAAAACTACCATCAACGGGCTTACTGGTAACTGGGGTTACAAAGTCGACAATATCGAGCCATCGATTTATGCAGGGGATTACCACCTCACAACAGATGCTAACATAAAACTTTACCGCTTTTGAGCGCATCTTTGCCCGGGAATTATTCTCGGGTTTTTTAAAATTTAGGACTTTAAAATATCGATAAAAACATTGCTAGGAATTTCAACTCGACCTAAGCTCTTCATCTTCTTCTTACCTTTAGCCTGTTTTTTAAGTAGTTTATTCTTACGAGTAACATCACCGCCATAAAGTTTAGCCGTAACATCTTTTTTCATAGCAGAAATATTTTCACGAGCCAAAATTTTACCACCAACCGCAACTTGAATAGCAACTTCAAACATTTGCCGTGGAATTAAATCTTTTAATTTTAAAGCTAGACTTTGAGACTCACTCTGAACGCGCGAGCGGGGGACAATGCGATTAAATTCAGAAATCACATCGCCGGCAATCATTACATCAAGCTTGACAAGATCACCTGGCCGCCAGCCAATCAATTCATAATTTTGCGACGCATAACCAGAACTGCCAGACTTTAATTTATCATAAAAATCAACAATTATTTCTGAAAGCGGCACTTCGTAATCAAGCAAAGTCCGATCACCAATATAATGAGTATTTTTATAAACACCTCTCTTTGATTGAACAAGCTCCATTATCGCCCCCATATGTTGAGGTGGTGTGATTATCTCTAAATCAACCCAAGGCTCTTCGTATTCAATTTTTCCATTAACTTCATGTGTTTTATACATTACCGAAGGCTGAGTAACAATTAAATCAAGATCGTATTCACGCTCTAAACGTTCTTTAATAATTTCTAAATGCAATAATCCCAAAAAACCACATCTAAAACCTTGGCCAAAAGCTTCGGAATTTTCTGGCAAAAAAGTCAAACTAGAATCATTAAGTTGAAGTTTTTCTAATGCTTGGCGAAGGGAACTAGTATCCTCACCCTGCATAAAAAAGTTAGCGAAAACCATTGGTTGCAATTTTTTAAAACCGGCAATAGGGGAGACATTAACAGGGGATTCTGAAGTAATCGTGTCACCAACTTGGACCTCACTTAGATTTTTAGCGCCGGTAATAATATAACCTATCTCCCCCGCCTCCAATGTGTCCTTTGGCAAATATTTAAGTTTAAATTCCCCCACTTCGATTGTGTCCTCGGTTTTTTGATTAGCCAAAAATTCAATCTTGCTTCCCTTTTTAATCGCACCTTCGAAAACCCTAACGTAAGCAATAACTCCACGAAAAGAATCATAAACAGAATCGAAAATTAATGCTTTAAATTTATCCCCTACTTCTTTTTTTGGTGCCGGAATCTTTTCAACAACTTCTTTCAAAACTTTTTCCACTCCCTCACCAGTTTTAGCAGAAACTTTTATAATTTCATTTCTATCGATTTGCAGCAGTTCTTCAATCTCTTCCTCTACCCTCTCAACCTCAGCATTTACTAAATCAATTTTATTTATCACCGGAATGATTGTTAAATTATGAGCCTGGGCTAAATGTAAGTTTGCTAAAGTTTGGGCCTGAATACCTTTCGTTGCATCAACTAATAAAATCGCCCCCTCAACAGCCGCTAATGAACGAGAAACTTCATAAGAAAAATCTACATGACCAGGAGTATCAATTAAGTTTAGAGTATATACCAAACCAGCAATTTCATATTCCATTCTTACTGGCTGTAGTTTAATTGTTATACCTCGTTCGCGCTCCAAATCCATCGTGTCTAACATTTGTGGCTTAATTTTATCTTTTGAAATTGTTCCAGTCACCTCTAACATTCTATCAGCTAATGTCGATTTTCCATGATCAATGTGGGCAATAATACAAAAATTTCTAATATTTTCAAACTTCATTTATTTTAAATCCTCTATCATTTTCAGGGCTTCTTCACGAGTAGAAATCGTACCTTCTAAAAAGGCTTCTTCAATTTTCTTTTTTATCTCCCCCACTTTAGGACCAGCAGTAATATTTAAAATTTCTATAATATCTTGACCGGTAATTAATGTAAATTTTTTCAATTGTTCTTTTTCTTCTTCATTGGCCTGCTTTTCAAACTGCTCTTTTTTCTTTAAGGCTTCAAAATACATCCCTATTTCTGGTTGGCCATCAGGTCTAATTGATGAGCCCAAATCAGCCTTTGTTAGATCTAACAATAATTGAATATGTGAATTAGTAAAAAGTTTTTTTTGTTTTCTTTCTGACATTCCCTGAAAAGCATGAACAATCCGCATGTGCTGCGTGATTGCCCAAACACACGAATCAATAAATTCATTAGAAAACTTTAATCTCTGCAAAATTTCATTCGTCATTTTAGCACTCAAGATGTCATGTTCAAAAAAAGTAATTTTACTTTTAGGATGATCACGAAAACCTTGAGTGTCAGGCTTTCCGATATCGTGGAGCAAAACTGTCCAAGCAAGCTCGGCTGATGGATTTTCTAAAGACTCCATCGCCATTAAAGTATGAGCCAAAACATCACCTTCACTATGAAATTCTGGTGGTTGCTCTACACCTTTTAATTTTTCTAATTCCGGAAGTATAGTTTTTACCAAACCTGATTCTAACAATTTAATTAAAGCTTCTTTCCTATTTAAACCAGTTATAATTAATGTCAATTCTTCACGGATTCTTTCAATAGAAATTTCTCCAATTTTCGAAGCATTTTTAATAATCGCTTTTTGAGTTTTTTCTTCTAAGCTAAACTCAAATCGATAGGTAAATCTTATTGCTCTAAGCATTCTTAAATAATCTTCTTCGATTCTTTCTTCTGGGATTCCAACAAACCGAACAATTTTATTTTCCAAATCTTTTATACCATCAACAAAATCGATAATTTGCAATTTTTCCGGATCGTAAAAAAGAGCGTTGATAGTAAAATCACGCCTTTGAGCATCTTTCTCTGCCGTTGTGAATTCTATTTTCTCTGGGCGGCGATGATCAGCGATACCAATATCGCTACGGAAAGTTGCAACTTCAAATTCGAAATCTTCTATATTAACTGCCATTACACCAAAAGCTTTACCTCGATCGTAACTAGACGGAAATATTTCCTTAACTTCTTCTGGTTTTGCTGAAGTGGCAATATCAATATCATGAGGATCTTTTCCTAAATAAAAATCTCTAACTGCCCCACCGGCAATATAGGCCTCGAATCCTTTTTCTTGCAAAACTCTAACAATACCAAAGGCCGCTTCTTCTAAAGGAGTTATTTTACGTTCAATTTCAAAATTAATTTTTTCCATACTCTAATTTTAGCACATTTTTCTTCTGTTAGCGAGACTGCTTAGTAAATTTAGGGTTAACAAAAATAATCTTTTATTTTTGCAACTATTTCTTTACGCATAATAATACTGTCTGTTTTTGCTACATTATTATTAAATTCTAACCCCAAAACATCTTCTAAAAATTTTCTTGTTTTCTCATCCATTGAAATAATATAATTATATCCTTCGACAATATCTATAATATTAGTAAAAACGAAATCAATATTTTTACCTTTGAGACTTTTAAAAACAAAGTTGTTAATTTCATTAATTCTATTTTCAATCAAATCTTTGCAATTAGCAGACTCTATTTGAAAAATAAAAATTTTTTTATTATTAAACTCTAAGTGATCAAGAACATCGTGTGTCATTTGTTTAAAAAGTTTTTCACCAGTTAGATCAGATTTAAAGACAAACATTTGATTGATAAAATTATCCGGAATTTTTGTCAGTTTCTTAAGATAGTTGGCAGCCACAATATCTCTTTTGGTTGTAAGATTACTTTTAAAATTAATCGTATTAGAAGCAATCGCTCCATAAAGATAAACTGCTATTTCTTTGCTGGGTTCAATTTTTGTTTTTTTATATTTTTCGACAATTAAAGTTGCGCAAGAACCAACGAGCTCAATTTGAACTTTTGCCCATGGATAAAGATGAGACTCATTAGCTATTCGATGATCAATAATTTCCTTAAGTTTTTGAGGACTAATTTCTTTCCCTAAAGTTCCTAAAAAACTTGTGTCCACCATAATAATTTGATCAAATTGATCTAAATTACCTTCGAAAACTGGTAAAACCTTTTCTTTAAGATAATTAGCAACAAAAATAATTTCATCGGAAAAATTACCCAATAAAATTGCCTGAGCATTTTTCCCTTGTTTTTTAAGTAAATCCGTGTAGCCAATGGCTGAGGCGTAGCCATCTAAATCGGGATTGGCATTACTTGTGACTAAAATTTTATCTTTATTCATTTTCTTGCTTAGACGATTCTTCTTTCTTGCCAACCACTTTTTTTTGAAAAACAATCACAAAGACCCCTAGAGCGAAAACAACCATTGTAATCGCCTCAAAAACATCAGCCCAAACACCAGTAACTAAACCAGGAATTGAAAAAATAAAAGAAATACCAATAATTAAAAGCCCGAAACCAATTTTTGTTTGATGTGTTGTAAAAGAATAAATTGCCCCTAAAATTGAAATGATTAGCAAAAAAGCTTGCTGCATGAAACGCTCCCTTCAGTCGCTTTATTATTTTAATTTTCCACTTATGATCATTTTACCATCAAAAAGATTGATGTTTTCAACTTCATAATTTGTATAGAATTCTGAGAAATTTTCATCCATCGTCTTGCTAATAGATTCTGCTATTTTATCACTAATAAATTTTGGCATGGAAAGATTACCAGCAGTAAATTTTTGAACTTCAAATTTAACTTTACCACTATTTACTTTTGGAACTGTAACAATTTTTATTTGAGAACTTAATGGTTTTGTTAATGTTCCAAAAATATCAACACTATTTTCATTAATAATAACTTGGGTATTCTTAATAATAAAATTCCTGCCCGATAACCCCCCTGAAGTTACAGCAGTTAATTCTTCTTGTGTTATGGTTATTTCAATATTTTCTTGCAAATCCGAGGATTTTATTTTTTCGTAAAAACTATCTTTATCTTGAAACGTTGAGGCGACAATCTTAGAAGGAAAGTTTATTTTTTTGATTTGATTATAACAATAAAACGTACCAATAATTGCCAGCACCAATAAACCAACAAAAAAGAGAATCATTGTTTGAAAAGTACAACAACTTTTATGGAGCGCTTTTTTATCTAGCTCAGAATAGAATTCATCTTCCTGGTTCTTCATCTCTAACCACCTTTCCTCGAAAACGACCAAAAATCACTTTTATAGAAGAAGTTTCTTCGCAACCAAATATCCAAGTTAAAACTAAATAGATCAAAACTGCTATCGCGGTGCTTGCCAACGTTTGAATTAGCACTCCCCAAAAACGAGTCATGTCAACAAAAATCGCCATTACAAACTTTGTCTCTTGCAAGGCAACCGCCATAATAAGTGAAGCTAAAAGAACTTTTAAAAAGAATGCCACCACTGGCCATTCTGTTATTTGTATTTTTTTTCTTAAAAGTAAATATAAAATTGAAGCATTAAAAAATGAACCAATGGAATACGCTAATGCTAGACCAAGAACGCCCATTGAACCTGCTAAAATTTTACCAGTAATTACTGAGATAATAACCGTAATAACCGTTACCATCATAGGTATTTTAGTATTATGTAAAGCGTAAGATGCCCTAGCAAGGAGCGGAACTGTGCTTGTAAAAACAAGGGAGAGAGCAAAATAACCTAAAGTGTTAGCGGTATCGATGGTTTGTTGCCAACCAAAATGACCAGAACCTAAAATAATTCTTACTATTTGCGCTCTAAGAAGAATAATACCAAAAACCATCGGAACAATGAAAAAAAGAATTGATCGCAGAGTTTTAGTAAAATCGTTTCTAAAACCTTGCCAATCATTATGAGAAATTTTTTCTGAAAGAGTTGGAAAAATTGCCATTGCAAAAGAAGTTCCAAAAACTACCATTGGCATGGTTTGAATATTATCAGCCAAATTATAAATCGCAATTGCCGAACCACCTAAAACAGAAGCAATGCTAGTAAAAAACAAAAGCATTATTTGATTAGCGCCCAAGCCAATTGCTCGCGGAAACATCAAGATACCAATTTTTCTAACAAAACTATTTTTAAAATCAGCCACCATCTCCCATTTAAACCCAAGCCTTATAGCAACTGGAATTTGGATTGACATATGTAGAAAAGCACCCACAACAACGGCAATTGCTACCCCCACAACACCAATGCGTGGCGAAAGAAATAATGTTCCCAAAATAATTGATAAATTATAAATAAGAGGCGCTAGAGAATAAACTAAAAATCTTTTATAAGAATTTAGAATAGCTCCAAAGATATAAGAAAGACCAAAAAAGATTGGCGAAGCCAACATTATTCGAGTTAATTTAACTGTAAGCGAAAGTTCTTCTTGATTGAACCCTGGCACAAATACTGGAGCAATATATGGCATTAAAACGCCTAAAATCAAACAAAAAATTATTAAGCTTAAAATAGCAATGTTAATAACCGAGCTAGCAACTTTCCAAGCCTCACTTTCTTTTTTTTGATAAACAAGACTCGAAAAAACCGGAATAAAAGCTGACGATATTGCGCCTAAAATTAGAACATTAAACAAGAGATCAGGAATCCTGAAAGCAGCATAGTAAGTCGATAAAATATCTGTAGGAATTTTTTGAGTCAAATAGTGGTCTCGCAACACTCCTAAAACATTTGACAAAAAAAGGGTTACGATAAGAATTAGGGAAGCGCTAAGATAAGAATTCTTGCCTCCCAAAAAGCTTAAAAATTTTCTCATAAGTCCATTCTACGAGATTTAAACACTTAAAACAAGGTTTAAATTTAAGATTTACGTTTACGCCAAAACCAGAAATAACCAACTATACCAGTAACACTCAAAGAGATAATTAGATAAACAAGCCAAATAAATTTTGGTGTAATAGTAATCCCTGCAACTTCTATCATTTTCCCTCCTTAAATTTTTAGCTTGTCGCCTTCAATAGTTTCCAATTTAATTAAATCTTTTGTTATTCTTTTTAAAGATACTTTTTTATTTTGTAAAATCTTTGCCGCCACTTTCTGCGCATCGGTAATAATTTTAGCTACTTCTTCGTCAATTTGAGCAGCTTTGCTTTCTGAATAGTTTCTTTGTTCGGAAATCTCTCGGCCTAAAAAGATCATTTCTTCTTTTTCACCTAAAACAATTGGCCCAATTTTATCTGACATTCCGTAAACCATTACCATATCACGAGCAATTTGTGTTGCCCTCTTTAAATCGTTTTGAGCACCGGTTGTTACATCACCAAAAATTATTTTTTCGGCTACATAACCACCCAATAATTGAGCGACTTCATCTTGGAACTTAGCTCTTGAATAAAGTTTCTTATCTTCTGTTGGTAAAGACCAAGTGTACCCTAAAGCCATTCCGCGAGAAACAATAGAAACTTTGTGAATAGGATCGCAGTTAGGTAAACTTTTGCCAATAATTGCATGGCCTACCTCATGAAAGGCGGAAATTTCTTTCTCTTGCTCCGAAAGAAGATGTGATTTTCTCTCTGGTCCGAGAATAACTTTTTCAATCGATGAATTTAATTCATCTTGTCTGATTTCTTTTAAGCCATTTCTAGCTGCTAAAATAGCCGCTTCATTAACAACATTTCTTAAATCAGCTCCTGAAAGACCAACGGTTGAGCGAGCAAGTTTTTCTAAATCAGCATCTTTGGCAAAAGGTTTGCCGTGAGAATGAATTTTTAAAATTGCTTCTCTTTCTTTAATATCGGGTAGGTCAATGACAATTCGTCTATCAAACCGACCCGGTCGAAGTAAAGCCGGATCTAAAACATCTGGCCGATTGGTTGCTGCCATAACAATTACCCGAGTATCTGTTTCAAAACCATCCATTTCAACCAAGATTTGGTTTAAAGTTTGTTCTCTTTCGTCATGAGAACCACCAAGACCTGACCCACGTTGTCGCCCAATGGCATCTAGTTCATCGATAAATAAAATTGCCGGGGAATTTCTTTTAGCTTTTAAAAACAAATCCCTAACTCTTGCAGCCCCAACCCCAACAAACATTTCGACAAATTCAGAAGCAGAGATTGAGAAAAATGGCACATTAGCCTCTCCGGCAACCGCTCTGGCTAAAAGTGTTTTACCACAACCTGGTGGACCAACTAGCAAAACACCTTTAGGAATTTCTGCGCCAAGACTTTTAAATTTAGCTGGGGTTTTTAAAAATTCTACTACTTCTTGTAGCTCTTGTTTTGGCTCAATCAGACCAGCAACATCTTTAAATGTAGTTTTCTTAGCTCCTGGGGTAAAAAGTCTGGCTCTCGATTGACCAAAAGACATAGCCTTATTGTTGCCAACCTGGGCCTGACGAAGCATAAAATATAAAATACCGCCAATCAAAAGAAAAGGTAAAATAATTGATAAAAATGAGGACCAAAAATTCCCTCGATCAGGATTTTTAACATCAATACTCACCTTGTCGGAGGTAATACCGTAGTCTTTTAGACCGACTCCGGATTCTTTATAAGATTTAATTTCTGTGCCGTCTTTTAACTTAGCAGTTATTTGATTTTGATCAACCGTAATAGAAGAAACTTGATTATCACTCACCTCTTTAGCAATTTGAGAAACTGGCACTTCTTTTGTTTCTGAGCGGTTGAGTGGCACAACTAAAGAATAAATAATTAAGGCAAAGACAACAACAGTAATTAAATAAAAAATATTTCGAAAACAACTTGATTTTAAATTTATATTCATGATAAAAAGTTTTATTTAAAAATTTTGAAATGGTGGCTAAGGCAGGATTCGAACCTGCGACCTCGGCCTTATGAAGACCTCGCTCTACCACTGAGCTACTCAGCCCCTTCGTTATCCTCAGAGTAAACTCACTTGGGCCGTCTTTAAAGATAATTTGGTAGCGGGGAACGGAATTGCACCGCTGATCTTCAGGTTATGAGCCTGACGAGATACTACTTCTCCACCCCGCGATATTAAAAAACTTGAAGCTAATCTTACTCAAAAAGCCTCAAGAAATTTAGCTCTATAGTTATTTTAGCAAAGAGAGCTTGTAAAATCAAGGTGTGTATTGTCTTAGAAACGCCAAGAAGTAAGAAGACCACCATTAAATCTGCTTCTTTTTGAAATAAAGTAAAAAGCAATTGCTAAAGCAATTAAAACTGAAACTGCTAAATAAACAAACCAGTACAATTTGAAAGATTGCTTAAAACCGGCAATTAAACTAATTTTTTCAGGCTGATCTTTACTAATCACCGTTTCTTTAACATTTAAAGTACCGAAACTTAAAGTGTCCGAATTACCATTATTATCAGTCGCCAAAATCTTAACTTCGGAAGTGCCATTATTTTCAATTTTTTGATCTAAAGTATATGTTTTTTCTTTACCAGAACCAGTTACGCTAGCTGCTTCTAAGAGATTATATTTTTTATCAAATACCTGAGCTTCAAGAGATTTAACTTCACCAGAAATTGTAACTTTAAATTCTACTTCCTCACCAGAAAAAATGCTGTTAGGAGTAAAAGCGGTTTTATCTTTAATAAATTCAAAACTTTTTGCTCCTGTTGGAATAGATGTTGGCGAAGCAGTAACTGATGGCGAAGGTGTTGGTGTTGAAAGCTGAGCAGCAACTTGTTGTTCAGCTAAATTTCCTTCTGCAGCCGTACCAAATTCCTGAACAGCAACAATCGTCTCAGCACCTTGAAATTCACCAGAAACCACCGCAATACCAATTTCACGATAGTTTGGACCTAAGATATTTTCTCTATGAGTTGGTGAATTCATCCAAGCTGTAAAAAGTTCATTAGCGTCACTGTAACCAATTGCTAAGTTTTCGCCAGCATAAGTATAAACATAACCAGATTCATTAATAAAATCCCAAGGGGTTTTACCATCTGGGGAATTGTGAGCAAAATAATCTTTAGCTAAAATGTCTTGAGCTTTCGCATAAGCAGCATTAGATAATTTAGAATTTGCTAATAGATTGCCTAATCCGTTTTGAGATCTAGATTCATTAGTTAAACTAACTAAGGTATCAGCTGAATAAGTTGCCGCGCTCGCAAAAGAAATATTAAAAATAAGAGTACTAATAAAAACAACAAGACCAAATATATATTTAATTGCTTTGAATTGAATTTTATTCATTGCCCCTCCGCTCCCCGATGCAATATCGGGGAAGTCCCTCCGAAGCCCGTCAGGGCGTAGGGGGACGCTTTCCTTTTATTTTTGTTTTAAGGTGTCTTTTTATGACATTAAGACAGTATATCACAAAAAAGACCGCCTGTCAATGTTGCGATATTCGAGAGAACTTAAGGATTTTTACTTAGTAAAGTATTGCCACCATAAAAGCCAGTTAGGAATTCTTGTTGGCGCTGTTACTCCCGCCACTGTTTCTTTTTCTTTATTGAGTTGTTCCGGAAAACTATTAGCAGCCGATGATTCTGCTTTAGGAGTTTCTATTGGTAAAATAACCAGTTTTTCTCCTGATTTTTTAAGTCCCAATAGTTTACGCGCCTCTAATTCTTTAAAAGAATCCGACTGATAATATAAATTAAGATTTTCTAAATCTTTTTTTTGTTGGTTCAGAATCACAATTTGTTCATTTAACTTGTAAATTGAATGTTTTAAATCCCAATTTTGCCAAATAGCCCGGCCCAACAAAAAAAGCACCCAAAAAACTCCAAGATAAACCCCTACCTTAGTAATTTTAGACAATATTTTATTTTGATTAAATTTCATCATTAACTATGCACCTACTATATATAGTATACTATATAATAAACAAAAACCCCGTCAAATTACGGGGCTTTTGTTTACATACAATGTGAGTGATCACCAACGACTGTTTGATTCTGGTGGTTCTCTATCTTCTTTGTCTTTCGAACGAAGCATTAACCATTCATAACCATAATACCCACCAAGAGCTGCGCCAGCAGCAATAATTAAAATACTTAAAGCAACCAAGAGTTTACTCCAACCACCTGCTGCCGCACCTTTTTCGGAAGGTGTCGGGCTAGGAGTGGGGCTAGTAGTAGCCTCTGGCGTTACATTTGCATCAGATTTTGGTGTTTGAGCAACTCTTTTAGTCGTCGCAACACCGTTTCCAATTGAAGGCGTGGTCTTTGTTGTTAATGTGTTATTAATAGACGAAGTTCCAATAACACTTTTTGGTGAAATTCCGGAAGTTTTTACATTAAGCTCTGTAACTCTCCCCTTTTCACCTTTTTTTAGAATCAAAACCTTAACAACATAAGATGTTCCTGATTGGAGATTATTAATCTTCGTGCCAGTTAAATTACCATTTAAAACTTTTTGTGAAACATTACTTTCGCCATAAATATTCCATTCAACCAAATACTGCTCAACTAATTTAGAATAATTCCAACTAAGAGTTAACTCGTTGTCAGTTGAAAGACTGTGGGTAACATTTGCCATCTTTGGCGACTGTTTTAAGACAATTTTAACCTGTTGATTAATACTATTACCACTTGGATCTGTGGCATAAATCGTAAAACCAGAAGTTTTTATATTTAGATTTTCGGTCAATTTTGGTGTTTCAAGGTGCCAAATACCATCTCCAACAGGTAAGGCATTTAATTTTTCTGGAAAACTTGGATCAAGGACACTTGTATTTGCCCAAACGTCCAAATTTTTCTCTCCTTTGAAGAACATGTTTAAATCAATTTTTTGGCCTTGAAGATAAACTCTATCTTGTGCAAAACCTTCGATTTTTGGAGGCAGTGGAGATGTAATGTCTTTTTGAACTATTGCTTTCTCTGGTTCGGAAGTGGTTTTTTTTGAAAACTCGGCTTTCGATACACTGACCTTTTTTTCTGATGCCGAAGCCTTATCCGCACCGAAAGCAATTGCTCCAAATGGCAAACCAAAAATCAAAATCAAACTATAAATCAAACAGCGTTTTAACATTTTCGATATGTTTCTTTTCATTTTACTCCTTATAATAAATTTTTAAGCTACTATTAACTGTGCCATAATCCGGACTGGTGACCCTACCCATCTCGCCTGGCGTCAAGCCAAGGCGGACCCTAAATTTGTGCGTAAGATCGTCCCTGAAGATTTTTGCGTAAAACTATAGCAAATCAAAAATAACAGATATTAGTGGCAAGGACAATCAATGTCAACCCCCACACCTATTTCATCAACAAACTTTGTTTTGTGATCCAAAACAACCAAATCGACAATAGGTGTGGGGGTCAAGTCCTGTGCCGAGTAGCACAGGACAAAACAGTAAAATGATTGAAATTATTAGAAAAACAGGATAAAATGTTAGTAGATTTCAACAGGCGTCTTTTCTTTTTTGTTGCTGGTGGGCGCGTAGCTCAACGGCGGAGCAATCGGCTTATATCCGATCGGTTGATGGTTCGAATCCATCCGCGCCCACCAAAAGCAAAAAAGATAACCATACACGCCCGGTTGCAGGTTCGAATCCTGCTCCGCGCACCAATTTTCGTCTTCCATCTTGACAGAAGACGATTTTTTTGATATACTGTCTTAATGTCATAAAAACAGATACCTTAAAACAAAAAATAAAAAGGAACACAAAACACGGAGTGGAGGGGCAATGAACAACTTAACAACTACCGCGACAAAATTAAACATTTTGCCTAGTGGTAAAACAAAAACTAAACAATCAAAAGCTACAACCAAAAAGAAATCTTTGGTAATTTCTAAACAAACTTATATTAAAATTGGTATAAGTTTTTTGGTAATTACTACTCTAATCAGCGGTGTTTGGTATTTTAATCGTGCTTACGCTGATAAAATTTACCCTAAGGTAATGGTTGCCGGCATTAAAGTTGGCGGCCTAACTCACGAACAAGCTAAAACCCAAGTTGAAGAAAAAATTAAAATTTTAGAAAATAATGGTCCAGAAATCACTTATAACGATCAGACCGTAAAACCTACCCTTTCTGAGATGGGAATTACTTTTGATACAGATAAAATTTTAGACCAAGCTTTTAATTATGGCCGTGGAGAGAGTCTTAAAGAAAAATTACAAGAAAATTATCAATTAGCAATTAGTGGTTTTGTTTTAGAGATTAAACCTCAAATTGATGAAGTAAAGTTTAATGAGTATTTATCACAATTATCTTCTGTTGTCGAAAAAGAACCAAAAAATGCAACTCTTTCAATTGAAAATGGTCAAGTTAACCTTACTCCTTCTGAAAAAGGCCGCGGGTTAAATAAGGATCAATTAAAGAATGATTTAACTGCCCTTATTAATTCTGGTAATATTTCAGGATCTATTGTTATGCAAACTTCCGATTTAGAACCAGCTATAAACGACGAGGGCACTACTGAAGCCAAATCTCAAGCAGAAAAATATCTCACGGCTGCGCCTATTACCGTGACTTTTGACACCTCTTCTTGGTCAGCAGGAAGCAGAGAAATCAGCTCTTGGATTAAATTTAATGAAGATGGTGATAAACTTGCTACTTCCATTTCACCAAATGCTTTTGTTAATTGGGTAGCCGAGCAAGTTGAAGTTCCTGCCACTGATCGTGAAGTTGAAGATGGTACTGGCAATGTTATTTCCGAGGGCCAAGATGGCCGTGGAGTCGATACTGACACCTTAACAGCTCAAATCAGAGACGCTTTAGCTCGCTCACAAAGTAGCAGTTTTGCAATGGTCACTTCTACTATTCCACGAGGACAAAAAACTATATATCCTCACGCTCAACCAGGTCGTTATGGTAGTAAATATATTGATATTAATCTTTCTGAACAAACTTTATACGCTTTCGAAGGCAGCACTTTGGTTAACCAGTTCTTAGTCTCGACTGGTAAAAGCGGTTACGCGACTCCTACAGGCGAATTTAGTGTTTATGGTAAAGATCGTGCAGCTTTAATGGATGGACCTGACTACTATCTACCAGGTGTTCCTTACATTAGTTGGTTTTCTGGTGATTATTCTATTCATGGTACCTATTGGCACAGTAATTTTGGTCACCCAATGTCTCATGGTTGTGTTAATATGGCCACTTCTGACGCTGAATGGATCTTTAACTGGGATGACGTTGGTACACCGGTCTACATTCATTATTAACAGAAGATTTAATTTGAGTTGAACCTGTCTTGCTATCACGAATATGATAAAGACAGGTTCAAAAAAGACTCCTAGAGCCCCTCCAGGAGTCTTTTTTGTTACCCGCGATTGTTTGTACCCCCTACTTTGTTTCTTTTCTAAGCTCAATATTAATCGATGTGGCAATCCCCTTCTTCTGATCTTTTTCAAGATACATAAGGTGAGTTTTAAAATCAACATATTGTGGTCTTGTCGCCACAAGATAGTAAACTCCAGGATTTACTTTAAACTTAAACCGACCAGATTTATTAGAAATATCCGTGCTAATCAATCGGTTATCTTCTTTATGGTAAATACGAACAATCGCTTTAGGTAAAGGACGTGAGTAGGTGTCAGAGACCATACCTGCGGCGACAACCCTCCCAAAGCGCGTAACATCAAGAACAATCATCAGGGCACAAAATGCTAAGAAGATAATATAAACCGGATTAAAATTAATCACCAACATCATAATCGCAAAAATCATTCCTAAAGCAAAAAGCGGTAAACGAATCTGTTGAGTAAAATGATTTAATCTGATGACAAAGATCCACAAACCTAAGCCAAACGTTGATTTGGCGTGTGGATCAAGAGGTATGTTAAAGAAAATGCTTTGATTTACATCGGCAATTTTAATTTCTGAACCAGTGTAAACTTTCTCGTAAAAACTAGATGCCTTTTCACTTGAAGGAAAAACAAAATCAGCCCGACTTACTTTCAAGGTAAAAGTACCCTCTTTCATAGCAAAAGTGTATCTTCCTTGCTTGTCAGAAATAGCAAGCTCTACTAAATGATTATTCTTATCAAGAAGTTTTACTATTGAAAATGGTATTGGTTGACCAGTTTGAGAGTTAAAAATCACTCCCCAAGTTTTACGTCGCCTCTTAGAAAGGCCAAGCATTTGCGAAAGATAAGTAAACCCATAAATAAGCTGTGGCCATAAATTATTTACGTTAGAAAAAGCATTAACCAGTGTTGGCATAAGCAAAGCGCCGGCAATCAAAACTGCCACTACTAGATTTGCCTTAGAAACCTGTTCAGGACTATTTAAGAATCCTGCAACATAAATAGCTGATCGCTGTAAAACCGCCGAAGTTGTCGAATTCACTTGAATTTCAGCCGTTGATTTTGTTGAATTATCACTTACGGCAATTTGCTGACGACCAGGAGTGTTGAGAATAAAATCACGAGGGGCAAATGTATGAACACCATTATCGGAGCTTTGGAATGTATAAGGATGAGATTCATCATAAGTTAGCTTGGCTTGAGTATCGCTAGAGGTAAAATAAACTGATTTATCGTAGCCTTTAACTACATTACCACCAACATCAGCGGCTGTTAGTTTAACTGCTGGGAAACTTTGTCCGGCATTTCTTGATTGCGGCATATTACCCATAATCAAGAAGGCAACTACCCCACCCTGCTTTTCAATCGCCTTTTCCTCTTCTGTACGACTTTCCAAGGTAGTAATCGTTAAAACTTCCGAGTTTGGACTGTAATGGTTAGCGCCATCAAAAGCCCGAACGTAAAACTTGTAAGTTGTGTTAGGTAAAAGCCCTGAAAAATCAAAGAAGTTATTTGCTGTTGTGCCAACTAAAATATTGGTAGTAGGATTATAAATTTCGTACCCTTGAACACTAATGTCATCTGAAGAACTATCCCAAGCTAAAGTTAAGGTAATCGCTCCTAGCTTAGTTGCTCGTAAATTCGATGGCACGGTTGGCGCTTGAACATCGGCCGACGAAGAAGTTGGCACAGGGCTTGCGCCTGGAGACGTTGTTACCCCACCTGAAGGAGTTGCGCCCGGAGATGTTGTTGGCGACTCTGTTGATGATAGTGTCGGTGAAGGAGGCTTGTCACCATGACCTTGGGACAGTGTCGTCTCTGAGTTCGACGGAGAAACTGCCGTTTCAATATTATCGCCATTTCTAGCTTTAACTCTATAAGTATAATTTGTTGAATGAACTAAACCAGTGTTGGTAATACCATTTTCTCCACCCCAAGTAGCATAATCTTGCCAAACGGCGGTATCGCCATTACTGCCATCGGCCTGGACATATTTACCCAAACTTTCGTTGGAAATAGCAAATTGAGTTGGAGAAGGGTTACCATTAACATTGACGATCACCTTAAGAGAGGTACTAGATGACTGCTGAAGGGTTGGCGCTAAAGGCGTGTCGGCTAAAGTGTAAGTTGAAGCCGCTGTACCTGAATGCGATGATTGACCAGCCATGTTGTAAGAAACAACGTAGCGACCAGAGTACTGAGTGTTTGTTGAAAGTCCAACCTCATCGCAATAAGTCAAATCCACGCCTGGGCAAGTTGCCTTCAAATTATCGCCTGCATCGTAAACTTTAAAACCAATTTCGTTGTAAGAAGTGTCTGTAAATGTCCAACGAACAGCCGTTGTCGAAATTGCTTGTGGAGTGCCAATTGTCGGCGCATCTGGGAACAACAACCAACCAGGAACGTTATTACCAGAGTCAATACAATTTGCTCCAGGTGTAATTCTAAACTCATTGGTATTATTTTGGCTGTCTTTAACATCAATATACTCCCCTGAAGTCATATCAGCTGGAATTACAAATTCCCAAGCAGTATCAGGTATTGAACTACGAAGAGTTAAAACCTTACCGCTGCCACCATTTAGATCCCAAGTCTTTCCATCAGCGATTGTCTGGACAAAACCAGCTTCAAAGGTAATAGTTTTAGCTCCATCAACCGAAGCATCCATGGTTAAGTTATTGAAATCTGTCGAACCAGAAATTACTGTTGGGCTAGTTGAATCAAAAGTAACTGTTTGATCACCTGGGGTTGCTCCTGCAGAAAAAGAACCGACAGAAATATTCCAATCTTTAGCAACATTAACGTTTAAACCATTGGCATTGAAAACCCCATTAGAGTTTGTAAAATTACCATCAATATTAATTGCATTAGTTGAAAGTTGAAGAGTTCCAGCCCCTGAGTGAGTAAGGTTGTTAAAGGCTTTGCCTGTCCCAGTACCACCCGAGTTCAATGTCTGAGCACCAACCGATTTAGTAAAATCAACTATCGAAGTACCAGGAGTAAACGTATTGGAGTTAGTCCAGTCACCACCAACTAAAATATTAGCTGTCGTCGCCGAAAGAGTGGCCACATCACCGATAGTTAAATTACCGTAAACAGTTAAATCATTACTGGTAACAGAAAGTTGCGCCGAAGAAAGACCAGTAACTCCTAAAATCTCTAGATTCCCTTCCAACACAGTTGCCCCGGTTAAACTATAGATTGGATCACCAGAAAAAGGAATTATAACAGCTGCTAAGGTAAGATGATGATACGTATCTGGAGGTAAAGTCCTCTCACTATTTGAATAGATATAAAGTGTTGTGTTGTTAGTAGTCCAATCAGCGGTTCCGCTAGTGTGTCCATAATAACCCCAAGACGAGTTTGTCCCTAAATTAACTTGCCCGCTACCAGACACAAAAGCACCACTTAACACATTAAAAGTTTTAGCATTAATTGTGTTACTTCCACCATTTAAGTTTCCTCCATCAACATTCAAAACCGTGCTGGAAGCTGTTCCCAGAGAAAGAGTGCCAGTGTTTAATGTTCCGGAATTAATGCTAATGTTTGTAACAGTGGTTAAGTTACTAGTATCTAAAGTCCATCCTCCACCGGCTCCATTGATTGTTAAATTATAAAATCCGGAGGCACCACCATTAATTGTTTTTCCGGTTGCACCACCATCGAAAGTGACTGTCCTCGTTTCTTTGTCAAAAGTAGCCGTGTTGCTCCACGATCCCGCAACAGTTATATCACGACCATTAGCATCAAAAGTACCAGCCGAATTAGTGAAGTTGCCATCGACGTTTAGATTAGTATTAACAAGCTGCAAAGTACTTTCACCAGAGTGAGTAACATTGTTGAAAACTGAGGTAGAACCAGGATCAAAAGTTTTTGTGTCAGAAGCAGCGTCAAAAGTAACTGTATCGGTTGTACCTTTAGTGTATTTAGCAACAGCACCCCCTATCTCTGTTCTGGAAAAATTTCCACCAATATTAATAGTCGTATTATTGGAGTTATTGAAGTCAATAACAGGAGTACCTGAAATGAAAACCTCACTTTTAAGACTGAAATTTCCGTCAATGTCTAATGTCCCAGCTGTCGGTACAACAGTGTGAGTAGAACTTTCGAACGCGAAAGAACCATATACCTCAACCTTACCGGCTTGGTAATGCAAGGAAGGAATAGAAAGACTGCCAGAATAAAGATAAAACTGCAAATAAAGATTAGAACCAAAATTTCCTGTTCCAGCCAAATTAATAGTAGGCGTTGAATCATTGCTTATTTCAAATATAGAATCATTAACATCTACTCCTTGAATTAATCCACCATCACCAATAGAAAGTGTTAGGTCTGGATATGACCAATAAAAAATCTTTCCATCTCCAACAGTTAATGTGCTATTAACTGTGAGGGTAGCACCATAAAAATATACAGAATTAATGTTAAATGTGCCATTAACTGTAAATGTTGGACCGTACACATATAAAGAGGTTGCATTACCTGTAATAGATGCCCCTGGATTAATTACAAAATTGTAGAAAGATGAAGATCCAGTTCCTCCAATAGTCTTACCACTACCAGTAAAGGTGAATGTACTTGTGCCAGTAGTAATAGTAGCACCAGACATATATGTCCAGTTACCAGAAACAGTGATGCTCGCCGCCGCGTCTGGTTTTAAAATACCCTTAGCGGAGCTGCTGGTATAATTAATATTAATATCATTGTAGCTGTCACCATTGAAAGCGCTGTATTGCCCGTCGTTAACATTGAAAGTGTTAGTAACAGTTTGAGCCGCCGTTGGGTCAACGTCATAAGTGTCACTTGGGGTCACGTAGGTGTTAGCAATGGTTAAGTTGTACCAAGTATTAGCGCCAGTGATAGTTTGGGTTGTCGTGCCATTGAAAGTCACTGTCGAAGCACCAGCAGTAAATGTGTCAGAATTGGTCCAGTTGCCAGCAACATTGAAGTCAATAGTTTGAGTGCCATTAGCTAAAATCTTGTTATTACCGGCACCGTTATAGATTGTTAGGTCGGTTGACGTGATTGTCGATTTAGTTGTTACATTAGTATTTTGGATAACACCATTTCTAATAGTGTTCCCAGTTAAACCAACGGAAAGACTACTAGAAAGAGTTAAGTTGTGGCCATCTAAATCAAGTGTCGCAGTTCTGTTGTCGTTACTGGAATAAACAGTAACCACAGCGGCGTTAATGTCACCTTGCAAAGTGTAAGTAACACTATTGGTATCTGAAAAAAACTTAACATTACCAAAAGAATTTCCGGCGGCCACATTAGTAGCCCCACTTGCGTTATATGTTAGCTGAACATTACTTAAAACAGCGTTATTATTAGTTACCGGTGTACCACTGTTCCAAACCTCAATAGATAAATTGGTTGCACTAGTAATTGTATTTGTAGAACTTCCTAAAGAAGTATTTCTGACCGAAATAGAATTCGTTAAAGTAGTAGTTGTTGTTCCGGCTGAAGGAAAGTTGATTGTCCAAAACTGATTGTTCCAATAAGCAGCACCACAATTTATAGAAGCCGAACTCCCAGTGAAAGCAACTATGCTGGTTCCCCTTGTGAAAGTACCAGTAGAAACATCCCAGTTACCACCAACCGTAACAGTAGACGACGAACTGCCAGCATCCAAAACTCCGCCAACAGTCACATTAACTGCCGTCAGACTATAATCGGTTGTTGAAGGCCGCAGGTCTAAAGTCGCGTTAGTATTAATAGTAAGATTGCCGCTCATAGCATTGGCACCCGTAAGATTACCAGTTAAACTGTAAGTTGCCGATGTTGCCGGTGACAAAGTTAAATTATTATAAGCAAAAGTAGCAATGTTAACACTGGCACCAGTACCAGTAAAAACAACTGTTGAACCAGTACCTTTGTTGAAATTGGTCACGCCTAAACCTGATCCAGTGCTTGTTACCGTAAGGGTGTACGAACCACTACCAAGATTTAAAGTACCTGAACCAGTAACTGACTGAATTGTCAGATTAGAGTTAAGAGTAGCAGTCCCAATAATAATAACACCTGCCAAACTTTCTGCATTAGTTGAAGTATTAGTAATAATCGAAGTACCAACAAAATCTAAAATACCACTACCTCTAGAATAAATCGCATCACCAGTATTATTCCAATCACCAAGGAAAAATGTATTTAAGTTATTAGTATCAAAAGTGCCATCAGAGTTAGTAAAGGTATTATTCTCAACAATGGCATTGGAAGTCAATTGTAAAGTACCAGCACCAGAGTGAGTAAGACCATAAAGCTGATGATTTGAATCAGTACCACCAGAGTTTAATGTTTGTGTCCCAGATAATTTAGTAAAATCAATTGTTCCTGAAGTTGTCAAAATTCCAGTCGCCGAGATTGTCCAGTTACCAGACGCAAAAACACTATTAGCTTGCGGAGCAAAAGTCGAAGTACCTCTTGTCTCTAAGTCGGTGACTGATGCCTGCCCTCCCGATGTGTAATTAAAGCCACTTTCCAACCAAAGTTTTTTCGTAAATGTCGCGTTGCCACCACTAACCGAGAAAAACATATTGGGATCGGCAAGGGTAGCCGCTGTTGCAAGTAAGGTATTGGTCATTGGTCCTACAGTTTCATGACGAATAACAATATCTTCGGTATACATTTCTAAACCAGTAATGTCGTTGGTGGTATTTAAAACTTGAGTAATTAAGTTACCTTTATAAGTAACATCATCTGTAAAGAGAGTTAAAGTATTGTTAGCGGCAACACCAACAGAATTAAAGGCAAAGACTCCACCAGTTGTCGTCGTGGTTGTTTGTTTAGCCTCACCATCAACAGAGATCGCCACAGTGATACCGGCACCAACATTGGTGGATTTATTTTCATTTGTATAGACTGTCCCGGAAATATAGGTTACTCCCCCGCCAAAAGTCCAATTTGTGTTATTACCAGAGTCGTTAGAGTTATTAGCAGTAATTAGCGCTCCACCAGAAGCGTTAGAATCTTGGGCATCAACATAGGTAAGAGTTGGCGCATTAGTGGCGTTAAGATTCCAAGCAGTGCCAGAAGATGATGAGCGTAAACTTATCAGTTGACTAGTCGCGCCATTCATTGTTAGAGTACCAGAAACAGCGGTTGTTGACGAAGCCGCAAATTGTAAAGTTCTAGCCGCCGTTGCTGACGCCGTCAAATTATTAAAGGTCGTTGAGCCAGAGATTGCCTGAGTAGATCCTCCCGCACCATCTAAAGTGACTGTTTGGGTTCCAGGAACAGTTCCGGCAGAAAATGACCCACCAGAAATATCAAAGTTACCAGCGACATTAATATTTAAACCGTTAGCATCAAAAGTTCCGGCAGAGTTAGTAAGGTTACCATCAGCATTTAGAGCAGTATTAGCAAGCTGAAGTGTTCCTGCACCAGAGTGAGTAACATTATTGAAGGTAGATAATGACCCTGGATCAAAAGTTTTTGTCCCAGAAGCAGCATCAAAAGTAACCGTGTCAGTTGTGCCTTTAGTGTATTTAGCAATGGCACCAACAGCACCAATCTCTGCCCTTGTAAAACTTCCACCAATATTAATGGGTGTGTTATTGGAGTTATAAAGATTCATAGTAGGAGTGCCCGTTCCAAATATCAATTCACATTTGATACTAAGGTCCCAATCAATATCTAAATTTCCAGCTGTTGGTACAATATTATGAACAATACTTTCAAATGCAAAAGAGCCAAACACTTCAACCTTACCAGCTTGATAATTTAAAGAAGGCAGCGCTAAATCACCATAATAAATCATAAACTGTAAATAAAGACTGGAACCAAAATTTCCCGTTCCGGTTAAATTGATAGTTGGTGTTGCGTCACCAATTATTCTAAACACAGAATCTGCAACATCGACTCCTTGAATCAAGCCACCGTCACCAATGTTAAGCGTTTGGTTAGAGTTCGACCAATACAACATCTTAGCATCACCAACAGTCAGGGTACTGTTGACCGTAACAGTAGGAGCATAAACACTTATATTATTTACACTAAATGTACCATTAACTGTAAAAGTAGTGCCATAAACATATATATAAGCTGTATTGCTTGTAATAGAAGCGCCTGGATTAATTACGAGACTATAAAGAGACCAACTAAGCGACGTCCCCCCAATAGTTTTACCACTACCAGTAAAGATGATTGTACTTGTACCATAAGTAAAGGTAGCGCTAGTTGCTAGAGACCAGTTGCCAGAAACAGTAACACTTGCTGCCGCATCTGGTTTAAATATACCCTTAACAGTACTACTGGTATAATTAATATTAATGTCATTGTAACTGTCACCATTAAAAGCGCTATATTGACCGTCGTTAATATTGAAAGTGTTAGTAACTGTTTGAGCCGCCGTTGGATCAACGTCGTAAGTGTCGCTTGGTGAACCAGCAGTATTGGCAATCGTTAAGTTATACCAAGTGTTGGCACCGATAATGGCTTGGGTATTGGCTCCATTAAAGGTAACTGTTGAGTGACCTGGTGTGAAAATGCCTCTTACTGAGCCACCTGCAGTATCAAAGTTAAAATTGCCCATCACCGAAAGGCTACCACCAGTGTCATCAAAACGAAGCTCGCTTGGAGTAGGATTAGTATCGTGAGAATATATACCAACTTCACCAGTAACAGTGATTGTTGAGTGACGAGCATTCAAAATTGAGGCATGGGAAGTTGCCCAGTTAGCGCCAACAAACATCCAACCGTTAACAGTAATAGAATAATTGTCGGTGTCAACTTCTAAGGTATCGTTAGTTTGCCAAGGGGCAATAGTAAAACTAGAGCTGGTGATATTGCCACCCATTTTGCCATAAACAGTCGCGCTGCTAATTCCGCCACGGGTTTCTAGATAAGGATAAGGATAGGTTGCTGAAGCCCCAGAGATAATATCTGGCGAAGCTGGGTTAGTCGAACTAACCATCATGGTAATAACTGGTTTTGAGGCGCCAAAATTACTAATACCGTTATTAACATACGACCCATTAAATGCATTTACATAGATATTTTTATTACCAGTAAGAATGCCGCTATTTAAAGTTAAAGTTCCTGTGCCCATTAAATAGGCTCCGTTTGTTAGAGTCACCGTACCAGCACCGGCTTCAATGATTAGGCTGTGCATACGCTTATTGTTATCACCCCAACTAGCAGTATTGTCGATCGCTCCCGTACCGGTAAATTTAACTGTTGAATTACTGTATATAAATTGATCGTTATTCGTCCAGTTACCAGCCATATTAACATTAATCGTATGATTAGCAGGACCAACGCCGCTGGCATCAAGAATATTTTTACCACCTGTATTGGAGGTACTAATTTTTATACCACCACTACCACCGCCATTAGCATTAATTGTCGCGTCAGTTGTCTGAGAGCTATTGATAATTTTGCCATAACGCGTGTTGTCACCATCCCAACCAATTTGGTTAAAACCAGTGCTTGAAACAGAATTTAAGGTGTAACCATTCAAATCCAATGTGGCTGTTTGCCCAGAAGAACCAAAAACTCTAACATAATCACAGGTAACATCGCCACCTAAAGTCTGAGTTGATGAAGATGGAGCAACCGCCAAAATAGAGTAAAAAGTACCGGGAGTAATAGTCGTTGCTCCCGAACCAGTATAAAGAATTGTCAAGTTCACCATATTGGCACCGTTAGAAACAACTAAATTAGACCCGCTAACATTCAAATTAGGACCATATTGACTAGCAACTCCAGTAATATGAGAGGTACTTGGATTGGTCCCCATCAACGTAAGCTGATTAATTATGGCACTATTATTTGTCCAGCTAACATTTTTGTCGGTATAAGCTGTTTTTAGATTATAAAAAGTATTAACCCAGCTTTTACCATTAATTGAGCTATTACCGGTAATTTCAACGGTCGAAGTATTCCCAGTCATATTAACAGTCCCTGTCGACGAATCCCAGTTACCGGAAAGAGTAATAGTTGAAGCATTTGGCGTTAAAGTACCCACGATCGTCGCATTAATCCCAGCGACATTGTAGTTAGAAGCTGTTGTGCTAAAGGTTGCGTTAGTATCAATTGTAAGACTCCCTGTCATAGCATTAGCAACAGTAAGATTACCGGTTAAATCGTAGCTTTCAGCTGACGCCGGTGTGAATTGGAGGTTGTTGTAAGGTACAGTTGTCACATTAACATTGCCGCCGGCATTGACAGCTGTGTATTTAACAGTTGAACTACTGCCAGTTGAAAGCGTCCCAGAAACCACTAATGGTGTGGCTGATGTACCACCTAAAGTTAAGATGTAACCAGACGAACCTAGATTTAAGGTAGCAGTTGATCTAACTTCAGTATTGTCATTAACCGTAGCATTTCCTCCTGGCGTGTAAGTGTAACCTGATTCTAGCCAAAGTTTCTTTGAGAAAGTTGCGTTATTAGAACCATCAACCGAGAAAAACATATTAGGGTCAGCCAGATTATCAGCTGTTGCAAGCAAGGTGTTGGTTATTGGCCCGGCGGTTTCGTGACGAAGTGAAATATCTCCGGTGTACATTTCCAATCCCGTGATGTCATCTACCGTATTTAAAACTTGTGTAACAAGGTTTGATTTGTAAGTTACATCGTCAGTGAAAAAGGTTAAAGTTTCGTTAGCGGCAACCCCAACAGAGTTAAAACTAAATACTCCGCCAGCCGTGGTTGTCGTTGTCTGTTTAGCCGTACCGTTAACTGAAACTGCCACCGTAACACCAACACCAACGTTGGTGGATTTGTTTTCATTGGTATAGACCGTACCAGACATATAATTTACACCGCCACCAAAACTCCAGTTGTAATTATTACCAGAATTTAATGAATTGCTAGCGCTAATTGTTGCTCCCAAAGTAGCATCGGAGTCCTTAACATCTAGATAAGAAGTTGTTGGCGTGCCGGAAGTGGCAAAATACCAAGTAGTACCAGGAGAAGATGAGCGCAAAGAAAGCAGTTGTCCTGCCGCGCCATTCATGGTTAAAGTACCAGAAACCATATTTAATTGACCACCTTCAAACTGTAAAGTCCGGGCAGTAGCAGCTGTTGCTGTTAAATTATTAAAAGTTGTTGAACCAGAAATTGCTTGAGTGGATCCTCCTGCACCATCTAAAGTGACTGTTTGCGTTCCAGGAGTCGCCCCGGCATAAAAACCTCCACCGGCAACGTCCCAATTGCCAGCGGCATTAATATTTAAACCATTGGCATCAAATTCTCCCGCAGATTCTGAGTTAGAAAAGTTGCCATCAATATTTAAGGCAGTATTAGCAAGTTGTAAAGTTCCCGCACCAGAGTGAGTAAGATTATTGAAAACGGATGTTGTGCCTGGATCAAAAGTTTTTGTACCTGCAGCGGCATCAAAAGTGACTGTATCAGTCGTACCCTTGGTATATTTAATTTCAGGAACGCCAAAGGCATCTGTCCTAGAAAAACTTCCACCAATATTAATCGTCGTATTGTTGGAATTATTAAAGTCGATAGTAGAAGTCATTTGATCGTACTCTTCGCCCATGATAGAAAAATCACCATCAATATCTAATGTCCCGGCTGTTGGTGTGATAGTATAAGTACCACTTGTAAAATATAAACCATAAGCTTCTACTTTTCCTGCTTTATAATTGAGAGAAGGCAGTGTGCCATTACTATCGACAAACATAAACCTTAAATAAAGATTAGAACCAAAATTTCCTGTACCAGTTAAATTAACCGTTGGCGCAAGATCTTCTACGTTAAAAATGGAATCGGCAACATCAATTCCTTGAATTAAACCACCATCACCGATAGAAACCGTTGACCCACCAACATAATAAAGACCTACATATTTACCATCCCCAACTGTAAAGGTACCATTAGCCGTAAAATTAGGACCAAAGTTATACACATAAGGAAGATTATTGGTAACTGACGCACCTGGATTTATTGTTATATTATAAAAAATACTGTAGCTTGCTGTTCCACCAATAGTTTTGCCGCTACCAGTAAAAGTAATTGTACTCGTACCATAAGTAAAAACGGAATTAAGCGCTTGTGTCCAGTTGCTAGAAATATTAATATTAGCACCTGCGTCTGGTTTAAAAATGCCATTAACAGTGCCGTTAGTATAATTAATATTAATATTGTTATAGGTGTCGCCATTAAAACCGCTCCATTGGCCATCGTTAATATTAAAAGTATTAGTCACAGTTTGAGCAGCAGTTGGGTCAACATCGTAAGTATCACTTGGTGTACCAGCGGTATTGGCGATCGTCAAATTATACCAAGTATTAGCACCGGTAATAGTTTGGGTTGTCGTACCATTGAAATTAACTGTTGAAGTTCCGGCTGTAAATGTGTCAGCATTTGTCCAGTTGGTAGAAACATTAATAGTTGCCGAACCAGCGTTTAAAATATTGTTTGCCAAAGCTCCGGTTCTTATAACAACATTCGCCGCCGTAATAGTTGAAGCATTGGCTAATAAAGTAGCGTAATTTGACGTATAGCTAGCCTGGCCAAGATTTAAAGTCCCAGCAGTAACTGCATTACTTGCCGTATCAACGGTTGAGCGATAAGTGCTATTGGAGCTATAAATAAAAAGATTACCAGTTGCGGTAACAGCATTAGCAAGTGTGATAGTCTTGTTGTTACAAGTAAAATATAAATTCCCAAAATGACCACCAACAAAAGATGTGTCTAATGTAGGATTATATACTGTATTTAAATCATCAATATTATACCCAGGGCTCCCATTGTAAGTTCCGTTGAAAACTAACGGGGTAGTATTGTTGTACAAATAAAACCATGCATTCCCACCACCTCTCTGTAGAGTAACTTTAGCACCCGAGGTACTACCAACTGTAAAAGTACCGTAAACTTTTGTAGCAATGCTAGACAAAGTTACAATTTGACCGGGAGTAGTCATTGTCAAATTGTACAGTGAATGAGAAGCAGACGATCCAGCACCTAAATTTGCTGTACCCGTAAGAACAACTGTTGAAGTCCCGTAAGTAAATGTACCATTGGAGGTGTCCCAGTTACCAGAAGCCGTAAAAGTTGACGTGCCAGTGCTGCCATTTGCGCCAGCATAAAGAGTTCCACTAGCATTAACAGTTCCATTTACACAAGAAATGTTGTAACTTGTAGTTCCAACGTAGGTATTAAGCGTTGCATTAGCATCAACTGTTAAACTGCCCGTCATGGCATTAGCAACAGTAAGGTTACCAGCTAAATCATAGCTTTCAGCCGAGGCAGGTGAAAATTGAAGATTGTTGTAAGGAGTAGCGACAACACTGACATTGCTCCCAGCATTAACAGCTGTGTATTTAACAGTTGAACTACTGCCAGTTGAAAGCGTCCCAGAAACCACTAATGGTGTAGCTGATGTACCACCCAAGGTTAAAATATAACCAGAAGAACCCAGGTTTAAAGTAGCAAGACTTCTAATTTCCGTACTATCGTTAACCGTAACGTTACCTCCTGGTGTATAGTTGTAACCACTTTCTACCCAGAGTTTTTTGGAAAAAGTTGCGTTATTAGAACCATCAACCGAGAAAAACATATTAGGGTCAGCTAGATTATCAGCTGTTGCAAGTAATGTGTTAGTTAAGGGTCCCGCAGTTTCATGACGAAGCGAAATATCTCCGGTGTACATTTCCAAGCCCGTAATGTCATCTACCGTATTTAAAACTTGGGTAACAAGATTTGATTTATAGGTAACATCATCAGTAAAAATAGTAAGAGTGTTGTTAGCGGCTACTCCCACAGAATTAAAGCTAAATACCCCGCCGGCAGTCGTTGTTATTGTATTCTTTGCTCCACCATTAACTGAAATAGCCACCGTTATTCCCGCACCAACGTTGGTGGATTTGTTTTCATTAGTATAGACCGTTCCGGAAATATAAGTAACTCCCCCACCAAAAACCCAATTTTGATTATTACCAGAATCATTAGAAGTGTTAGCCGTATTGGTGGCACCCAAAGAAGCGTCTGAATCCTGAATATCTAGGTAAGAGGTTTCGGCTGGATTAAGAGTACCAAAATACCACCAAGAACCAGAAGAAGACGAACGTAAGGAAAGCAGTTGTCCTGCCGCACCGTCCATTGTCAAAACACCTTCTACAACCGTAGTCGATGCCGCAGCAAATTGTAGAGTTCTAGCAGTTGCAGTTGTCGCCGTTAAATTATTAAAAGTTGTTGAACCAGAAATTGCTTGAGTGGATCCTCCTGCGCCATCCAAAGTGACTGTTTGCGTTCCAGGAGTCGCCCCGGCATAAAAACCTCCACCGGCAACATCCCAATTACCAGCAACATCAACATTTAGCCCATTAGCATCAAATTCGCCGGCAGAATTAGTAAGATTACCATTAATATTAATAGAGTTGGTCACAAGCTGCAAAGTATTATTACCTGAGTGAGTAAGATTATTAAATGTTTGATTGGCACCTGTGCCACCAGAGTCTAAGGTTCGGCTACTTGCAGAATTAAAATCAAAGGTAGAACTACCGGCGGTTAGAATACCATATTGAGTCATATTGCCACCAACCGTAACAGTCGAACTACCAGCAGTGAAAGTCTTATTAGCATCGTAAGTAGTAGTATTGTAACCAACTTGAAGATTGCCAGAAATGGTTAAAGAATGATTGCCTGTGTTGTAATTAGCAACTCTGCTAGCTTGCTGATCTCCATTTACCATTAAATTACCATTTATAATTACGTCACCAGTTTGAGCCACAGTAAAACCACCACCACTTAGCCATATTGACATATCATAAGTGTGTGCTGGCAGATTTAAAGTACCGCTCGTACCATTACTGTGAAGACTGAGATGGCCAGTACCTACTCCTACTAAAACCGCAGCCGGATCAAGTGATAAAACATCGCCAGTTGGTTTTTTGAGATAAATGGTTTTATCAGTCGCAATTGAAAAAGTCCCTGTCCCGACTGTCAGAACCCCATCAGTCCCAACTGCTTGTGCAAGGCTGGTGGTGTTACCACTTTGGCCAACAGTTAAATTATAAAATCTTGATTCCCAGGCATTTGTGACACCAGTTGTAATTGTTTTAGTACCTGTTCCATTCATTACAACAGTTGAAGTCCCTGTTTTAAGAGCATTGTTGTTTGTGCTATCCCATGCTTTAGCTGAAGTATTCCAGTTACCGGAAACTGTAATGGTTGAAGCCCTCATTTCAAATGTCCAAGTGCCATTGTTACCAATAAAATCGTTACCAACATTTAAGGCATAATTACTGCCGCTCTTAAGATCAAATGTACCATTAGTAATATTAAAGTCATGGGTTACATTAACTGCACTTTGGGCTATCCAACCACCACCAGCTCCGTCAATGGTTAAATTATAAAAAGCATCCCCATTAGTCGTAATGCCTCTATTTGTTGTTGATCCGTTAAAGGTGATTGTCGAAGTGCCGGCCTCAAAGGTGTCATAGTTCATGAAATCATTAGCGACAGAGATAGATGTGCCTGTGCCAGCAACGAGCTTGTTTGAAAAGGCGACACCAGAATTAACTATGCTGACATAATTGTTAACAGTTAAAGAGCTATTTATATCCAATTCGCCATAATAACCACCTGCTGTTCCCATAATTAAAGCATTACCTACAGATATATCGTGAATGTCGGCATTTAAAGTTGCTTTTTTACCAGTCTGACCAGAGACTATAAGGTTGTTAGCAGAAATACCGCTGGATAATTTAGCATAACATTCGGTGCCGGCTGGACATGCGCTACCAGTAGTGATAGTTAAATTGGGATAAATTTCGCTCGATACAATTGTAGGAGAGGCAGGATTTGAAGTGCCAATAATATAGCTGACTGTCGGCAAAGAAGCACCAAAAGAGGCAGCAGTATTAATATATGGAGACGAGTTATTAGGATAAGCAAAAGTAATATACCGGCTACCATTTATTGTGCCACTTTGAAGATTTAATTGACAATCATACCAAAAAGTAATGTCACTCGACAAAGTAACTGTGTTACCCGGCGCATTAATTTCTAGATAGTTAAAAGATGTTGTGCTGGTCCAAAAATCAGCCGGATTAAAATTAATAGAGGCTGTCCCTGTTGTGCCAGTCATTGTAACATGAGAGCCGCTTGAGCCGCTTGTCCTATTATAATGGCCAGTAGTGCTATTCCATGAACCCGATAAAGTAATTGCTGAAGCATTGGCGGAAAGAGTTCCATTAATAGTTAAATTTATTGTAGATATTCCGTAATTTGAGGTTGTTGTATTTAAAGTAGCGTTTGCATTAATAGTCAAATTCCCACTCATCGCACTAGCACCAGTTAAATTACCGGCTAAGCTGTAAGTAGTAGCGGCTGTTGGAGTTAAGGTTAGATTGTTGTAGGCAACTGTTGCAACATTTGTCGCCGTGGTTGTGCCAGTATAAGTTACAGTCGAATTGGTACCTTTTTGAAAGGTTGTTGTATCAAACCACGACATGGGCGTTCCAGTGCCAGTAAGCGTCAAAGTATTTCCACTTCCCATGTTGAGATTTCCTAAGAAAACCACACTAGTAACAGAGGTCATTTTGGCATTCGACCCAAGAGTTAAGACACATGTAGGGGTTATATATACCACCCCCAAATCGCCGGCGTTGGAAGAAGAGTCAGTCAATGTTGTTGCTCCATCAAAATATAACATCCCAGATCCTCTTGAAAATGTCGCCGACCCAGTATTGTTCCAAGCTCCAGCAAAATTCATACTTTTATCGTTTGTATCAGCATCAAAAGTTCCGGCAGAATTAGTGAAAGTGCCATTCACATCAATATCGTTGGTGGCTAACCTCAAAATTCCCGCACCAGAATGAGTAAGATTATTAAATAATTTTCCTGTTCCCGTACCACCTGAAGTAAGAGTTTGTGTACCGGAAGTTTTATTAAAATTAATGGTCGAGGTACTGGCAGTGAAAGTACTATTATTAGTGTAATCTCCACCAACATTAATAGTAGAACTTCCAGCATCAAGTTCAGCAGTCCCTGCACCACAAGCGCGAATAAGAACATTTCCACTAACATTTACTGTTGAGTTATTGGCAATAAATTTGCCACAATGACTAGTTCCACTAGCTGATCCTATCGAAAGATTGACAGTATTTACAGTGTAGCCGGCAGTGTCAAGTGTAGACGTAGCGCTGTCCACAGCAGAGTAAATATCAAGTGCACTAAAAGTAGTTGTTCCACTTAAAGATATGGTATTGGTGGCATTAAGAAATATATAAACTACTCCATAGGTTGCAGCCGGTATAGACAAAGGAGATGTTGCCCTGAAGGTCATTTGTACTGATGTTATGCTATACAATCCAGTCAAAGAAAGCGGTGTAGTATTGTCGTACAAATCTATAAGTTGATTACCATTTAATGTAACCGCACTAGAGGCATTACCTACTGTTAGCACTCCTTTGATGCCAGTTCTATTGGCAAAAGTAATGGTTTGGCCAGCAGTAGTTGTTGTTAAGTTATATACATATTTTAAATCTGTACCTGTGGTGATCGAACCTGTAGCTCCTGTCATTGCAATGGTAGAAGTATTGTGAATAAATGTTCCCGCGGAATGATTCCAGTTACTTTTTACAGTAAAAGTAGAAATCCCAGCTACAAGAGTTCCTCCAGTATCAACCAACATTGAATGTAAGGTAAGAGCATTGCCATTTGTATTTAAAGTTCCAACCACAGAAATATCCCCTGCAGTTGTTCCGGCAGCGGTGATATCGACGCTAGCAACATCCAAAGTCACTGACCCTGAAGGGATCGAAACATCGTAAGTAGTAGTCCCAGTTTGCCCTGGATATTCACTGTTACAACCACCCCACTTAGCCGTATCCGACCAGTTACCAGTTGTTCCGTCCCAAGTACAAGTAAAATCAGCGGCGGCTTTAGCCGTTGGCGCCTGATAAACATTACTATAGACAACTGTTCCCGTAACTAAAACTATCCACAAACCCAAAACTAAGGTATGGACAACTTTACTCAAAGGATTTAAGTGCCACCTGTAATACCAAGGATATTTTTGACGCAAAATATCGTGCAACGGCGTCATTGCCGGCACGGTCGCTCGAGTGCTTTTTGTAATTTTAGAAATTTCGGCATCTAAAGACTTCGCTTCATTTACCTCATCTTGGTTCATTAAAACCCCTCCTGCTACACAAAACCTAAGAGTTTCCCACTCTTTTTAGAAAAATAAATTCCTACTATATTATATATTATAAAAACTTAAAAATCCAAAGAAAAAATATTAAATGGTATTTAAGTCTTTAATTTTGAAATTTACACTCTGTAACTCTTCAAAATTTGATGTTCGTAAAAGCACTAAACAAAAATTCTCTATTTCTTTTAAAATATCTTGATTAATTTCTAAAGTATTTTCTAGAGATTTACGGAAAAACTCTTCTATTTTTTCTGCTAATTTAGATAAATTTTCGCACCTCATTAAAGCTGCACTACCCTTAAGAACATGGGCTAAACGCTCACCTTCTCTTAAAGCTACTTCGTTTTTTAAATCAGAAATTAAAATTTTCAAAACTTCTTGAAGCTTACCGGCAATATCTCTCGTTTGCCTTAAAAAAGTTTCCTCATATTTTTGTAAATCAGCCATTTATGAATTTAGAATACTATTAATTTTTTGAATCATTTCATCAGGTTCAAATGGTTTATGAAAATAACCATGAACACCAACTTCTTCCATTTCTTTACGAACTTCCTCATCGCGATAAGAAGTCATAACAATAATTGGAATTGCCTGAGTCTGAGCCGAAGCACGTAAATTTCTTAAAAGCACAACCCCGTTGCCCGCTGGTAACATTAAATCTAAAATTACCACATCTGGCTTAAGAGAAAAAACTGCTTGCTGACCCTGTAGAGCGTCAACTGTTTTAGTTGTATTAAAACCAGCCTTTGCAAAAGAATCAAACAAAATTTTGCTCAATAATTCATCGTCTTCAATAATTAAAATATTCTTCATATTTTTATTTTAAACTATTCGGCTTGCTGTTTACCAGAGGATATTTGTATAAGTTTAACAATCCCCCAAGCCACCAAAGCGTAAACAATCAGCGCAACTAATGCTGATGGCTCAAAAATTGAGGTTGTTTCGGCTCCTTGGGCTAAACTCGTATGAAATATTCCATTAAAAGGCGCCACAAAAACTCCACTTAAACCATAAATGAAATTGACAAAACCACTTGTATGACTTGCTCCCGCAAGCTTCAAAACAAAACGGAAAGCTAATAGTATTTCCAGCACTCCGAACAAGAAATAGACGAAATACGTAGCCGTCTGAGAACCACTTGCTTGCCTATTACCCTGATTATCCACCGCCGGATTAATGTTTCGCTGAGTCGTTGTTGTTTGACTTGACTGGCTATCAGCCGTCCCACTACTAGCAGGGTTTGTTGCAACAGTGTTAGTGTTGTCCTGTGTTGTTGTTGTCTCTTTAATAATTTCTGACATAATAATCACCTCCTTCTTTTATTTAAACATTTTTAATTACTTTTTGTCTGTTTTTTCGGTGGCAATTTTTACTACTTCGTGATAGTTATTTTTTAGCTTGTCTTTAATGTCAGTGGCATCTTCACTGGTAATCTTTTTTTCCGTTTCGTAAATTTTTACCACTTTACCAACAACCTCATCATACTTTTCTTTGGTGATATCTCCAACCAGTGATAGCTCTTCGGCAATTTTTTCTTTGATTTCATGAAGATATTTTTTAATATCCTCCCGTGTTTCTTTGCCGGATTGCGGTGCAAATAAAATGCCGGCGATTGCCCCTGCAAGCACACCAACCGATGCTCCAATGATTATTCCTTTTGTTGTTTTGTCCATTGTCATGGTTACTCCTTTTTATTACTTTTTATTAAGGTAATTACTTCGGAAGTCATTTTACGGATAAATTCAAATGTTAAAATGCTGTCTTTAAATTTTTCCAATGAAGTAATTGTTCGTTCGATAAAATCCTTGAATTCCCCTGTGGTAGTTTTGGCTGTAATAGCAATTTCTTCAAACTTCCTGATTAATTTATTGATTTGGATACGAATTATTACCGCCCAAATAAAGAGAATGATCATAAAAATTGTGCCCACAAGACAAAAGATACTGACAGAAACCTGGAAAAAACTATTTAAATTCATAAAAATCCTTTCAACTCAATATTATTATACCACAAAATTTCCTTAACTTGGTTATTAGGGACGGTGCGCTCTTTTAATTGGGTGTTTAATATTTTTAAAAACTCTGTGATCTTAAACACAAAAAAGACGGCTTTAAACCGTATTTTTTGATGGCTCCCCGGGTCCGATTCGAACGGACAACCTAATCGTTAACAGCGATTTGCTCTACCGTTGAGCTACCGGGGAATACAAAGTTATTTTATCATTTTAAGCAAGCAAAGTAAACACATATTTGTATTTATTCAAATTTTGTTTTATTCTAAATATAGAAAGCTTAAAAGGAGGATTTTATGAGTCATCGAGCAAAAATTATTTTAATAGTTATAATTTTAGCTGTCATTGTTATCGCCGGTGGTTTATACGCACTATATAGAACTAATTATTTACCTTCTGTTAATTTGTCAAATTCTAGTTGGCTAGATGAAAAAGATAAAAATCTTGAGAAAAAGGATGATATTGTTAGTGACCTACCAACTAATGCCTCGACTGTTCGCCTTAACCTGCCTACCTCAATTAGTAAATTAATGATTTCTCAGAAAAAAGGGTTAGGGGGTTTAGGTGTCCAAACTGACGACCCCAAGGTTTACGATTTTGTTTGGATGGATATTAAAGAAGGCACCCAAATCAACAGCTTAGCTTCTGGTAAAGTTGAAAAAGTTAATCGAAAAGGCTTAGGAGAATACGAAGTAATTGTTAATTTTTCCTATGGTTTATGGGGAAGATATTTAGCAATTGAAAAGCCTTTAGCTAAAGAGGGTGACTTGGTCAGAGAAGGCCAACCAATTGGCACTGGCTTAATTGGCAGTCAACCAGATAGTAATTTATTAGCTTTCTCGATTGCTGATGAGAATCTTACAGAAGGAACCAAGAGTTCATTTTCTTCAGGAGTAATTGTTAAACCTCTTGATTACCTAAAACCAGACGTTAAAGAAGTTATATTACAAAAATACAAATAAAATTAGGACTTAATTTTGTTATTTATCTTAAGTAATCTTTTAGTTTTTGAGATTGCTCATTTTTCTTGAGCTTCTGTAAAGACTTAGCTTCAATTTGACGAATACGTTCTCGAGTCACACCAAATTCTTTACCAACTTCTTCTAAAGTATGGGTGCGACCGTCTTCTAAACCAAATCTCATTTTAAGAATTTTTTGTTCTCTTGGTGAAAGAAAAATTAACGATTCACCAACGTGGCCTTTCATTAATTGATAAATAGCATTTTCTTCAGGTGAAAGAGATTCTTTGTCTTCAATAAAATCACCCAAACGCGAATCATCTTCTTCACCAACTGGTGTTTCTAAAGAAACTGTTTCTTGAGAAATTTTTATAATATGTTCAACTTTTTCAACCGGTATTTCCATTTCCGCCGCAATTTCTTCAGGTAATGGCTCTCGACCCAAATCTTGAACTAATTGTCTTTGGGTACGAATAAGCTTGTTGATTGTCTCAACCATATGAACAGGAATTCTAATAGTTCTGGCTTGATCAGCAATTGCCCTGGTAATTGCTTGCCTAATCCACCAGGTTGCATAAGTCGAAAATTTATAACCTTTATGATAATCAAATTTAACAACTGCTCGTAAAAGTCCGGTGTTTCCTTCTTGGATCAAATCTAGAAGTGAAAGTCCGCGGCCAATATATTTTTTAGCAATCGAAACTACCAATCGTAGATTGGCCTCAGCTAATTTTTTCTTAGCCGTTTCGTCACCTGCTTCGATACGTTTGGCTAAACGAACCTCTTCATCCGGTTTTAAAAGAGGAATTCGGCCAATTTCTCGCAAATACATTCTTACTGAATCATCGGAAATATCTTTTAGCTCACCAACTTTTTGGGTTGGCTCGTCTTCAATTTCCAATAACTTTCGGCCTTCTTTAACATCAATTCCTTGAAGAAAAAATTCATCATACAAAGCATCTAAAAGAGGAACCTTTTTTTCCGGTTCTTCAAAAGCTTGTAAAATTTCTTGGTAAGTAACAAAGCCTGCCTGATGACCTTTTTCCAAAAGCTTTTTTAAGTTTTCTGGAAACTTAATTTCAACTTCCTTTTTGCGTTTTGAAGGCGAAACTTTTTTCTTGCTCATTTTTGCCTTCAAGCTCAATCTTTCTTTTGAAGATTTGTCTTGTCTGTCCCTAGAAGATTTAGCCGCCCGAGAAGTTTTGTAATTACTTTGATATGGCATCCTGGAACTCCTTAATTAATTTTTTTAGCCGTTCGAGATCGTTAGATATTTCAGCTTTTTTAATTTCTTGAGAATAATAATCTTTTAAGGCTTCTTTCTTATCGCTTTGGACTTTTTCTAAAACTACTTGCCAATCCTCCATAAGATCATCATCTACCTGTTCATTGGTAATCAAAATAAGTTCGTCAATTTTAATCTGCAATTGACGATTAAGATCTTTTCGCAAAGACTCTTTAAGTTCTTTTTCAGTTAACTGAATATCGGTTCTTTGATTATTTTTATTATACCATTCCAAGAGATAATTGTAAATCATTTTCAAATCAGTGTCTTGGAAGTCTTCTGCCTGAAGTGCTTTTCCGGCTTCTTTAATTTTAACCGGATTTTTAAATAAAATTGACAAAAGCAATTCTTGAGCGGATATTTTCGGTTTTTTTTCTTGCGTGATTTCTTTTTGTTTTTTCGACTTTTCGGGAGTAACTTTTGTCAGAGCATCGAAAATAATTTGCTCAGAAACTGCCAATTTTTTGGCTAAAAGCCCAACATAATGAGCCTGCTCAATTGTATCAGGAATTTTTTTCAAAATTGGCAAAACTTCTTTAGCAATTTCTTTCTTGTCGGTTGCTTCAAGACCTGACGGATGATTTTTTAAGGCTAATTCGAAATACCAATCTATAATTGATCGAGCATTTTTGACAGCTTCCAACCAAAGCTTGGGATCTTCAGCAATCATTTCTCCCGGATCTTTAAACTCACCCAAAGTTACCATTTTAACATTAAAACTTTCACTAATTGCCATCTCGTATGCTTTTTTGGCACTTGTAAGACCGGCTGTATCAGAATCAAAAGCGAAAATAATATTTGGGCTGTAACGATAAAGAATTTGCAAATGATCGGGAGTTAAAGCTGTCCCAGAAGTAGCAACAACATTTTTAACCCCTGACTGCCAAGAAGCGATTACATCCATTTGACCTTCGACAACAACAGTAGCCTTCTCGGTTCTGATTGCTCCTCTGGCTTTCTCAAGATTATAAAGAACTCGACTCTTATGAAAAATTACCGTCTCGGGAGTGTTTAAATATTTTGGTTCTTGATTAGAATCTAACACACGACCAGTAAAAGCAATTGTATTACCCATAACATCACGAATGGGAAAAATAATTCTTTTGTAAAACTTATCGGGGTTACCAGCACCCTGAAGCTCTTGGTCGGAAAAACCATGCTTCTTTAATAATTGCATCATCGCTCGCGATGAAGGCCCGTAACCAATCATAAATTCTTTAATAGTTAAATCTGTTAGTTTTCTTTTTTTTAAGTATTCTAAGGCTATTTTTCCCGCCGGATGAGTAATTAAAATTTTATTAAAAACTTTCGCAGCAAATGCGTTGACAGTAAAAAGCCGACTTTTTTTATCAGGTTGCACTTGGGAGATCTCGTCTTGAGTTCGGCGTTTTAAAATCACCCCTGCTCGGTCAGCTAACATTTTTAAAGCTTCTGGAAATTCTAAATTTTCCATCTTCATTATAAAAGTAATGATGTCACCACCTTCAGAGCAACCAAAACAATGCCAAATTTGTTTTTCTGGGGATATCATTAGAGAAGGTGTTTTTTCATTATGAAAAGGACAAACTGCTCTATAATTAACCCCAGCTTTTTTTAGGGTTAAATAATTTGAAATTAGATCAACAACATCAATTCTTTTTTTTATCTCTTCGACTTGGTCATTCATAGTATTTTCAATATACCCCGCCTACTACGCCTGAAGCAAGTTTTGGGCTTGCAATGGCGGTCAGGCAGAAAAGGTGACAAAGACAATAAAATTAGTATATGATAATAAAACCAAGACGAAACGAGGTAGGCTGAGATGCTAAAAAGGTCATGGTTGATTGCACTGTTCTATTTACCTATTGCCGCTCTTCTCTTTTTTTTAGCTATCCCTTTCTTTACACTTCTTTTCTATCACGTCGGTGGTTGGCGCCGAGATTGGGTTAATTGCCACTAGTTTTCTTCCGTCGTTTCTCTACGACGGATTTTTTATATAAGTCATGGTCAATGGACAATTAGATCTAAATTAAGATATAATACGGCTGTTGGATAAGATACTCCTGTCCTACCCTTGGGACACCAAAAGGAGTCCAAACATGAGAACTTAAGGGCCCCAACTATTCAAATACGGTCGAATTGAATAGCTTTATAAACCTAACTTGATTGGAGAAATCATGGACAAAAAAGAGTTTAACAAAGCCATGGAGGAATCGGTTCAGAAGCAAGTTCTAGAAGAACCATACCCGTTATGGCGAAGATCAAGATGGGATGAATGGGGCTCACCAGTTGGACTAAGTCTTGGCTGGGCACTATTCATAATTCCATTAGGCCTATTTCTTTACCTCCTGCACCTAGCAGGATTGGTCGGATAGAAACTAAAAAGACGGCGAAAACGCCGTCTTTTTAGTTTATTTTTTTCAATTAGAAACTTCTTCGTGGACGATCTTCCATTGGACGTGCTTCATTAACGGTAAGTTTTTTTCCATCTAATTCTGACCCGTTAAGTGTTTCGATTGCTTTTTTCGCTTCTTCTTCAGTTGCCATTTCAACAAAACCAAAACCTTTTGATTGCCCGGTCATTTTATCGTTAATAATAACTGCGGATTCAACTGTACCAACTTTAGTAAAAGTTTCTCGTAAAGTGTCTTCTGTCATGTTGTAAGACAAGCCACCAACAAATAATTTTTTAGCCATTTTTTTCTTTCTTTTTAATTAACATTTAATTGTAAACCGACCTAATTTCTTAATAGTTCAGCTTACATCGGTATGTTTGCTTTAGTACTTAAGTAAATTAACATGCTCACTATAACATTACTGTCGAAAAGTATCAACCGCGGATTCGTTTACCCTAAACGTAGTCAAGAGAAATCCTTTATTAACACTTCTTTCTTTTCCTTTTTCCACCTTTTTACCTGCTCTTCCCTTTTTCTTGCACTAGAAATATCCTCACACTCTTCACTATAAACAAGCTTAACAGGCCTTCTACAGGATGTATATTTTGCACCCTTTCCTTTATTATGCTTGGATATCCTTTCGTTAATGTTATTCGTTATTCCAGAATACAGCGAATTATCACTACACCTTACAATATAAAAAAACCATTTTTTATTCATACGACTCACCAAAAGTTTACTGAAATGGTCCTTCGATTACACTCGGGACAAGTCAGGATAAACGGAGAGGCAGGGATTCTCAACCTACGGTTGATGACCCGCAGGGTCAGAACCCTTATTCTTTACTAAGCGGAGAGGGCGAGATTCGAACTCGCGAGGCTCTTACGAACCTATTCGCTTTCCAAGCGAACGCACTCGGCCTCTATGCGACCTCTCCGCTCAACAAAGAATAAAACTCATAATCCTAATCTATTAAACAATATTTCTTTCTGTTGACCTTGCTTTTTTAACTCAACCTCTCGTTTCCTTGCCAAATGATAAGTTTGATATGCTTCGTAATAAATCAGCTCAAATGGAATCAACCCTTTTGTACTTCTGACTTTACCATTGTTATGTTCACTAAAACGCTTAACAAGATCTTTCGTTGAACCAATATAAACCCATTCTTTAATTTTACTTTTAATAAGATATGTATAATTCATAAATTTAAAATTTAATCTTATTATACCAATTATTCCTGTAACTTAAAAGGCCGCCTGATAAAAAAGGCGGCCGACATAAAAACATAGATCGCAGGCAAGTTACCGGCACATACACGCGACAACAACGCGAGACACGCGCATAGTGGCAGGTGCCTTAGACGGTTTCTTACTCCGATGGCCATGACCATTATGGCCATTCCCGTTAGGAGGGGACGCACTGATTTTCTCAGCCTTACGAACCAGCCTATTCAATGCCTTCAATTCACCTTCCGAGCCTTTGGCTGCCATACTGTCCAATTTATTCATTTCTCCGTTGGACAACCCAAGCTCGACACCGAATACCTTCTCTATCCTTCCTTCAGTTACAAACATAACAGACATTTTACTACTCCTCCTGTTCTTGTTTACTTACAATGGTCGTCGTTACCAAGAACAAGAGTACTTCAACTACTGTTTAACAAACTACCCACCCCCTTCCTGTGAGGTATGTATAATTCTATGTTATTGATTATGACGAAACGAAAACCGCTTGTCAATACCCTGCGTTAACCAACCTGTTCTTCATCGTCAATAATTTTTGAAAGCATTATTTTTTTCTCTACTGAAGCAATTAATTTTCGCGTTGCCACCACCGAATCAGGTGAAACTGAAACTGAAGTTGCTCCTTCTTTGACCATTAACTCAGCAATTTCCGGATAAGTTGTTGCCGCCTGACCACAAATAGAGACACTGATATGGTGTCTACGACAAGTTTTAATTACATGGGCAATGCTAATCCTGACAGACTCATCTCTTTCATCAAATTCCTCCGCCAAAACTTCGTTATCACGATCTATTCCTAAAGTTAATTGTGTTAAATCATTTGAACCGATCGAAACTCCATCAATACCTTCCTGGCAAAATTCATTAATCAAAATAACATTTGAAGGAATCTCAACCATCATCCAAAGCTTAAAGTCTGGTCCACGACGTAAACCTGACTCATCAATTAATTCTTTTACTTTTCTAAATTCGGCAATAGTTCTAACAAAAGGAATCATCAACCATAAATTTTCATACATTCCCCTTACACTCTTAATAGCTTCTAGTTCTAGTTTGAATAAATCCGGTTCTTTAAGATAACGATAAGCTCCTCGATAACCAATCATCGGATTATTTTCTTGAGGCTCAAAAGCTTCGCCACCTTTTAAATTTCTATATTCATTAGTTTTAAAATCAGTTGCCCTGTAAACTACCGGTCGAGGAGAAAAAGCTTTGCATACATCCGTTAATCCATCAACAATTTTTTTGACATATTCTTCGCTTTTACCAGCTTTCACTAAAGCGCGGGGATGTTCACCAATTTCGGCAATCATAAATTCTGCTCGCATTAAACCAACACCATCGGCTGGTAGTTGAGCAACTTTTTCCGCCACCGAAGGCTCACCCAAATTAACATAAACTTTGGTCGCCGTAATTGGCACTTCCTCAGCAAAACCACCATGATCATCATGAGCCGCCGGTGCCTCTGTACGTGTTATTTTACCTTTATAAACAAAACCTTTGGCGCCATCAACAGAAACAACTTGACCAGTTTTCAACACATGGGTCGCCGTTCCTGTACCAACAACACAAGGAATACCTAACTCACGTGAAACAATTGCCGCATGAGAAGTTTGTCCTCCAGTTTCAGTAATAATTGCCGCCGCTTTCTTCATGGCCGGCACAAAATCTGGACTAGTTTTTTCCGTTACCAAAACTTCGCCTTCTAAAACTTTATCAATCTCTGATGGTGAGTGAATAATTTTAACTGGACCAGAAGCAATTCCCAAAGAAGCGGCAATACCTTTGAGAATAACTTCCAACTTACCATCGCCAGCTGACGACTCTCCCTCTTGCCGAGCTTCATTAGTTGTCGGTTGTTGATTGTCAGTTGTTGTTTTTTTTATCGTCGTCACTGGTCTTGATTGAACAAAATAAATATTACCACCCTCAATTGCCCATTCGGTATCTTGAGGAGCATCGTAATGTTCCTCAATTTTTACACCAAATTCAGCTAATTTCTTAATTTCCTCATCAGTTAATTTTTGCTCTTCTCGTTCTTTTTTAGTACAAGTAATATGTTTGTTTTCTTTACCAACCTTAATAATTTTCCAAGCTTGTGGTTCAATATTTCGTTCCAAAATTTCTAAATCTTTTTTTCTAACTACATAACGATCCGGGGTGACACTACCACTAACAATGGCTTCTCCCAACCCCCAGCCGCCTTCGATAACAGTTTTTTCCATGTCCGAGCTCACTGGCTCGATCGTAAACATAATGCCCGATTTTTCGGACTGTATCATTTTTTGGACCGGCACAGCAATACCAACTTTTAAATCATCGAAGTTATTTATTTTACGATAATAAATTGCCCGCGGTTCAAACAGAGACGCCCATGCTTGACGAACAGCTTTAATCACTCCATCGGAACCAGAAACATTTAAAAAGGTTTTTTGTTGACCGGCAAAAGAAGCTGTTGGTAAATCTTCTGCGGTAGCGGAAGAACGAACGGCCACAAAAATCGCCGAAGACGACGTTGTGTAAAGTTTTTGATAAGCAGCAATTATTTCCTTAGCCAAACTACTCGGTAGGGGTTTTGATAAAATTTCTTTTTGGAGTTCTAAAGCAATAGCGTTTAATCTTTTGCTATCATCAACATCCAGACCACTTATAATTTTTTTTATCTTCTTGTTTAAACCTGTATTTTTCAAGAAATCAAAATAAGCCGTTGAAGTTATAATAAAACCAGGTGGTACTGGTAATCCTGCTCGTGTTAGTTCACCTAAATTAGCTCCTTTGCCGCCGGCAACAGCAATGTCTTCCTTTGAAACGTCTCGAAACCAAAGAATATTTGACAAAATCCCTCCTTGATAAATTTTTAATACGGGCCATTATTGTGATTTTCTTAAAATCTTATATATTGTTTCTATTTTAAAACCACGGCGTTGTAAGAAATTAGCTTTTTTGTGAAAGTCTGCATCGTTTAACCGACTTTTACTATCAAGGGCAGTCTTGGCTAGCTTTTCTTCGTTTTGACCAATTAAAACAGCCTCGATAATATCTTCTGAAATTCCTAGCTTTTTTAATTCCAACTTTAAAAGATAAGATCCCTCTGGTTTCAAAAGATTACGATCCGCTACCCACATTTTAGCAAATTTTTTATCGTCCAACAATTTATTCTTTTCCAAAACATCGATCGTCTTTTTTATTTCTTTATCGGAAATTTTCTTCGCTTTGAGTTTTTCCGTTACCTCAAAAATACTTCGCGGACGAAATTTTAAATAATTAAGAGCAATCTTTAATGGATCGAGCATACAATGACAAATTCCTAATTTTTAAACAAACCATGTATCTATTTAAACAAAATTTAGAACCGAGGGAAGCTACCGAGCGAAGCCGGTCGAGGAACGCTCCGATTTGCCGAAGCTTGGCGATGAGGCAAAATCGGAAGCGACGAGTAGGTTGGATAGGGTGGCTGAATGCGAGCGTAGCGACCCGAGGACCTATCATTGATTGCTGCTATCTCTTCTTACTCCTTATCCGCCTTCTCTTCTTTCTCATCTTTGACCATTACTTTTTCTTCAATCGATTTGGCAATTTTAGGATTTTCTCTTAAAAATTGCTTGACACCTTCACGACCTTGACCCAATTTCTGAGCACCCATTTGATACCAAGAACCAGCCTTACTAATTATTCCCATTTTAACTGCTATATCTAATAAATCGCCTTCTTTAGAAATACCTTCACTAAACATTAAGTCAAATTCGGCCGTCCGAAAAGGCGGGGCAACTTTATTTTTAACAATTTTTACTTTAACCCTATTGCCAATAGGAATATCACCTTCTTTAATTTGTTCTGTTCGACGAATATCAAGACGAATTGAAGAATAAAACTTCAAAGCCATACCGCCAGCAGTTGTTTCAGGATTACCAAACATTACTCCAATTTTCATTCGAAGCTGATTGATAAAAATTACCACCGCTTTAGAACGGGAAATTGCCCCAGTAAGTTTTCTTAACGCTTGTGACATCAACCTGGCTTGCATACCCATTTGAGCGTCACCCATCTCACCTTCAATTTCTGCTCGTGGAACCAAAGCAGCTACTGAATCAACAACAATTACATCAACTGCATTAGAACGAACCAACGTTTCAGCAATTTCTAAAGCTTGTTCGCCTGTATCTGGTTGGGAAATTAATAATTCTTCAACATTAATACCTATTTTTCTTGCATAGTCAGGATCGAAAGCGTGTTCAGCGTCAATGAAAGCACCAATACCACCCTGTTTTTGAGCTTCAGCAATAGCATGCATTGCCAAGGTTGATTTACCAGTTGATTCAGGTCCAAAAATTTCAATAATTCTCCCGCGAGGAAAACCGCCAACACCTAAAGCTAAATCTAGAGAAATTGAACCGCTAGGAATCGAAGCAACCTGTAATCTTTCTTTTTGACCGAAACGCATGATTGCCCCCGTACCAAATTGTCGCTCGATTTGCCCTAGAGCCATCTCGAGAGCTTCTTGTTTTCCTTTGTTTGCCCCTTCACTGTGAGTTGCCATTTTTTCCCTTCTATCCCTCCTAATAATTTTCAATGATTTAATTTTTAAACCAGACCCAAGCGAGCCATATATCTATCAAAGTAAATCGCGCAGCCGAGCGGGCAGGTGTGAACGCAGTGAACGAGCGAGGCGAGCGCTTAGGACCAAAATTCTCGCTGGGAATTTTGAGTCCGGTACTTTGATGGATATTGGCAAGCAATTTATTTTAATACTCAGCTAAAATTTTTATTACTTTTACAGTCTCCTTTTGAACGCGATTAGTTGCCCTAATCTCGATATTATTTAATCCTGTTTGAAGCTTAACTGTTTCTTTAAAATTACCTTTGTCATCTAAAAATACCACTTGGTCATTAATTTTCAAAGAAGACCCTTCATCAGTTTTACCAATAACTTCTACCCTATCTTGATGAATAACGGTCTCAGCTGAAGGGGACCGAATTTCCAAATTAGGCGGAGCTGTAAAATTTTTGATCGCATAAAAAATATAACCCAAAAAACCAACAATCCCTAAAAAAACTAAAATTAAAACAATAATTCTAGGTGTAAGATAAGCTTTTCTTTCTTTTATCTGAACCTCGGGAGCAATATTTTTAGGTAAATTGTTTGTTCCTCTTTCGTGATGAAAACAATCAATCAGTTCTTCTTTTGGCGCACCTAAAAATTCTGCGTATTTAGCCAAAAAACCTAAAACATAAACATCGGCCGGCAATTCTCCATAAGAGCCCCGCTCTAGCGCGTCAAGATATTTAACTCTTACTTTTGTTTCTTCTTCGGCTTGTTCTAAGCTCAGATGTTTACGTTTACGAAAAGCGCGCAATTTCTCGCCTAGAGTTTTTTCTGTTAAAATTTTTTTACTAATAAATCTTGCCACGTTTTAATTAAAACAAAGAGACCAGATTAGGTCAAACGAAGCATTTCTAAAAATTTAAAATAAAATTCAAAATTGTTTAAAATTAAAATTATAAAAGCAACGATTAATAAGAAAGGCGATAAAATCAGTTTCGCCCTGTAATCAACCTTTTTTTGCTTAAAACTAAAACCGATTAAGAAACAAATCATTAGAAGAAAACTTACTAAAACCAGGACTAAAACGCTCGATGGCCCAACAAGAAAAATTGTTAATAACAAAATATAAAAATCTGAACGATCAAGAATCTCCGAATGAAAAATTTTTCTCAAGAGCAACAAAATCAAAACCAAACCAATACCAATCGCTAAAGCCCAAACGCTAGGTGAACTCATCGCCCAAGCGGCTTGATATAAATAATTACTATTTGGTGGTAAAAGATATTTTCCAAACTCATCACCTTTTAAACGAAAATAAAAATAAGTTATATTGACGGCAATCTGTAAAAAATAGATCACGATTACAGCAATTAATGCTCGACGAGCAGCTTTAGAAGAAATTTTACCTACCAACGTCAAATAGAAAAGCCAAAGAACAACCACACAAGAAAAAACTAATGGTACCCAAAATAATAAAGTAAAAAGCCAATTCATAAAATTTACCTCATAAATTTAATTTACAACCAACAATCGCCAACTAACAATTAGAAAATATTAATAGTTTTTTAATCAGTTGTCGTTTGTTAGTTATAGATTGTCAGTTATTTACAAAATTGTCAAATCAGTACCGAGCTCATAAACATTAGGATCGTTACCACCATCGGTTGAGTGCTTGGTAATATTTTCTGGTCGCTCAAAGACACAATTAAATTCATAAGTCTTATTATTAACAGAAACTCCTAAACGATAATTATAAGTTGAGTTATTAAGAGGATCTATTGGTAACGAGTTAAAAGAAGCGCCAGTCGAGATAATTGTAAAATCTAAAGGGATCCAACCCTTGCTATCAATCTTTTCACGAGTCGCATCGTCAAAAAAACCAGTATCAATCGAAGAATAAGGTCCCACCAAACCTTGAAAATCGTGCTTATCAGCCAAATATTGGTTAACAGCCATTGAGAGTTCTTTTATGTCAGCAAAACGTTTCGCATCTCGAGATTTTTCCAAAACTTTTGAAGGTTTCAAAATGTAAATAATAGCCCCACCCAACATCGCAATAAGAGCTAAAATAATTAGAATTTGGATAAAACTAAATCCTCCCCTTTGCCCTTTAAACAAAATCCTCCTTGAGCATTTTAAATTATTATCTTCGTTCGGCCAAGAAACTTTCTACTTTTTCTACCACCAAAGCTGGTGTAACTTCAGATTTAACTAAGTAGTCAACCGCCCCAAGCTTAAAAGATTCGTAAATAGCGTTTTCGTCACCAATATTTGTTAAAAGAATAACCGGCGTATTAAAAGTCGCTGTCTGCGATCGCATTTTTTTAAAAACCGCTAGACCATCTAAGCCTGGCATTAAAATATCTAACAAAACCAAATCAGGCTTTGCGCTAGTTGTTTTTTTTAAACCATCCCAACCATCATAAGCTGTTACCACTTCATAACCATCGGTAACAAATTTTTTTTCATACATTCGAGATAAAGTTGCGTCATCTTCAATAAGAAGAATCTTTCCTTTGCTTGGCATAATAAACCTCTCTCTTAATCATAAACTTTCACAAAAACTTGGTCAAGCAGTGTAAACAGGTAAAGTAAAGTAAAATGTTGAACCTTTATTTTCAACTGATTCCAACCAAACCTTCCCGCCCATCATTTCTAAAAGTTTTTGGGTGATCCAAAGTCCTAATCCAGTACCAGTAATTTGGACCGTTTTTGCATTTTTAACTCGATAAAATTTACCAAAAAGCTTTTTTTGAGCATCTTTACTAATACCAATACCAGTGTCTTTCACTTGACAAGTAACTTCCTTGTCACTGGCTTGAACGCTGATTTCGATTGAACCTTGCATAGTGTATTTGATTGCATTGCTTATTAAATTGTTTAAAACCTGACGGACACGAACCGAATCGGCTTTAATTTTCGGAATTGATTTATCATGAAAAATAATTTCAAGTTTTTTATTTTTAGCTTGCGGCTGATATTCACGAACCGTTTGACTAATTAAACTCGTAAGATCAATTTGTTCTGGTTTGATAGTTATTTTACCTTGTTCGATCCGGCCAACGTTTAATAAATCATCTACTAAATCAGCTAATCTCCGGTTAATACCGACGACTTCCTCAATCGTTTCTTTAGTTTCTTCATTAATAACACCTGTATCACCTGACAAAATCATGTCTAAATAACCTTTAATAGCTGTAATAGGCGCTCGTAATTCGTGAGTAGACAAGGAAATTAACTCTTGTTTCATTTGCTCCAACTCAAATTCATAAGTAATATCACGAAAAACAACAATCGCCCCAACAATGTCATCTTTAATATCACAAATGGCTGCCAACGAAAGATAAGCCGGAAAAAGAGAACCATTTCTTTTACGTAAAAAATAATCTTTTGAAATAATTTGATTACCGTCTTTTAAAATCTTTGCAAGAGGAGAGTCTTTTGCTTCAACTGGTAATTTTTCTTTATTAAAAATACCTAGGGTTTCCAAGAATGCGCCACCAAGTAATTCTTCTGCCAAATAACCGGTAATTTTTTCACCCGCTTTATTAAAATGAATTATTTTTTGATTTTTATCTATTGCTATTACCCCATCGCCAATAGAAGTTAAAAGGGCTTCGTCTTTTTTACGTTCTTCTTCAATCTCTCGATACATTGTCGAGGAATTAACAACAATAGCCGCTTGTGAGGCAAGAATTGAAAATAAACGTAAATCTTTTGAATGAAAATTATTTTCTTTTGAAGAAAAAATTTGAACTACACCCAAAGTTTGAGACTTAACCTTTAAGGGTGCGGCAATTATACTTTTAATTCCAGTAATACGGGCTCTTTTTAAAACTTCTTCCGTTTCCTTATCAATTTTTCCCACCATAATTGGCACACCTTTACAGAAGGCTTCACCCATTACCCCCTCGTCTGTTCGTGATCGAAAATCATTAATTTGTCGTTCGCTTAAACCGTAAGCTGGTTTTTTGCCTAAAAGAAGATGAGTTTCACCATCAAACAAAGTTACTAAACCAATATCACTTGAAAACATTGTCGTAATTGAATCCAAGATTGAATCAAGAGTTTCCTCAAAATCAAAAACCGTCGCAACACTTTTTGAGACTTGATTAAGAGCCTCCAATTCTGAAAGCCGCTGACGATTTTCTTTCAAAATCTCCGATAATTGAATGGAAATTATTGCTAAAGCCGCCTGATTAGCAATAATTGCAAAAAAGTTAAGATCGTCTAGAGAAAACTGATGTTTTTCACGAGTAAAAATACTCATAACACCAATTACTTGATCGCGAACCATCATTGGCACTGTCACTAAAGAACGAAAATTTTCTTCAACAAATTTAGAAGCAACTTTTTCTTTACTTAAATCAGTAATTACGACCGGTTTACGACTTTTGACCACTTTCCAAGAAACACCACCAGAAGATGCAGGAATTGGTGGTTCTTCCATAATGTCACCTAAACCACGAGCGGCTTTTCTCACCAGAGCATTGCCTTCTAAAATCATGAGAGATCCGGCATCAACTTTTAAAACAGCTAAAACTTCTTCCAGCAGCGGTCCCCACATACTAGGTAAATCTTTAGCCGAAGCCGCAATTTGAGAAATTGAATACAAATCCTCTAAATTTGATTGTATTTGAGTTTCTTCCATCCTTTTTTCTATTTTTATTTATTGAGCTTGGTTATCTATATCTTGATCCTGACTTGGTGGGTAAGGATTTTGATAAGGTGGAGGGGTAGAAGGTGGATAATTTGGACTCTGAGGAAAAGCTTGATAAGACGGATTTGGTGATGACATAGGAGGTTGAGCTTGATTCATAGGCACCTTCGCCTGAAGGCGCTCATGATCTAAGGAAATTGCATCTATCAAAACGTCTCTTGGTTTTGCCCCATCAGGTGGTCCGATAATCCCTTCTTGTTCCAAAATATCTAAAAGCCGAGCTGCTCTGGCATAACCAACACGAAGCCGTCTTTGCAGTAGTGAAGCCGAGGCTTTACCAGCCATAACAACAGTTTCCTTAGCATCTTCATAAAGTTCGTCTTCTGCCAAAAGTTCACCTGTTGCTCCACGGTCAGTACTGGGCCTATAATTTAAAATTGTCTCATCGTATTGAGGGGTACTTTTGGATTTTAGAAATTCAGCAACTTTGGTGATTTCTTTATCAGTAATTAAAACACCCTGAATACGTTTAGGTTTGCCAAGTTCATTGCCAACATAAAGCATATCTCCATTACCAAGTAAACGTTCAGCACCCGACAAATCCAAAATCGTTCTAGAGTCAACTTGAGAAGCAACGGCAAAAGCAATTCGATTAGTGATATTAGCTTTAATTAAACCAGTGATAACATCCACTGAAGGACGCTGAGTTGCCATTATCAAGTGAATACCAACGGCTCTGGCCATTTGCGCTAAACGAACAATTGCCGCTTCAACTTCATTAGCCGCCTGAGCCATTAAATCAGCTAACTCGTCAATAACAACTACAATATAAGGTAAACGACCGTTTGGCGGGTTAGCATTGTAAGCTTCAATATTTCTACGATTAGTTTCCTGAAGAAGTCGAAAACGACGATCCATTTCTGCCACCGTCCATTTTAGAGCCGAAATAGTTTTATCGACATCGAAAACAACTGGTGCTAAAAGATGGGGGATGCCATTATAGTGAGTAAATTCAACCCTTTTCGGGTCAACTAAAATTAATCTTAAATCTTGAGGAGAATTCTGATACAAAAGAGCGGTAATTATACTGTTTATACAAACTGACTTACCCGAACCGGTCGCCCCCGCAATTAAAAGATGGGGCATATTTTTAAGATCAGCCGCATAAGGTATGCCAGCAACATCTCTACCTAATGGTAGAACAAGATTAGATTTCTTAGCCTTAAATTCATCAGCATTTAAAATTTCTTTCATCGAAACAACTGCCCCGACTTTATTTGGAATTTCAATCCCTACGGCTGATTTTCCCGGGATTGGCGCTTCAATTCTAATTGGATGCTGAGCCAAAGCCAAAGAAAGATCGTTTGCTCGAGCAGTAATTTGATTTAATTTTACCGACAAACCAGGTTTTAAAGTGTACTGAGTCACGGTTGGGCCAACATTAACATCACCCATTGTGACTTCTATTCCAAAATCTTTAAGAGTTTTTTGAGTAATCTCAACATTTTTAGCAATATTACCAGGAGTTGCTTTGGAAGCATTGTCGTCTAATAAATCCACTGGCGGATATTCCCAGGCAATATCCCCAGCACTAGCAGAAGTCTGAGGGTAAGTTGCTGGCATATTCTTACGACCTAAAGTTGTAAAAACTGAAGCTCGTGGTTCGTTAATTTTAACACCTGCTTCAGTTGCTCCTGGACCAAGTTTTTGCCACAAAGCCCTGATGGAAGTGTTAAAAGTAACTAATATTGAAGCAATTGCTAAAGCAAATACTAAAATTAATGAAGCATAAGGACCAAGAAAACTAGCAAAAAGAGCCCGAATACCACCACCAATAGTTCCTCCCCAAGGACTAATCATGGCTGGGACAAAAATTAAAGAAAAAACGACGCCGACTAAAGATGTTGGTTTGAGTTGAAAACGATTTGGAAAAAGCAAAACTGCACCATAACCCAAGAAAATAAAAGGAATAATATAACCAATTATTCCCCACCAATTGGCTGAAAGTCTAATAAAAAAGCGGCCAAAAGAACCAGCTAAATTAAACATCCCTAAGAAAATAATAAATCCTAAAATAAGTAAAACTACCGCCACCACATCACGAGTAGTGTCGGGGTTCATTGTCCAATCTAATTCTTCCCAAATAGAAAGTCGCTGACCCTTGCGACGATACTTCCTTTTGGCCATTAATCCGCTCCTTAAAAATAAGTTAAGTTACTTATAGTATATCATTTTTAGCATAAGAAAAAACCGCCTTATTTAAGCGGTTTCATCTTCTAAAGATTCTCGGTGGAATTCAACCAATTTACCAGTTTCTGGATCTGTTTGAACCTCGATTACTTCGGCTACAGCTTCTTGATTGATCTCGCGAGAAATTTCTCCAATACATTCAGTTGTCATACCCTCTCCTTTGTTTTTGTTTTTCTTTTAAGATTTATTATCTTTCTTGAGATATTAAACTATTGTATCACAAATTTATGCTTAAGTCAATGCCAACATAAAAAAATATCCCGCCCCTCATAATAAAAAGGGCGGGAATCAAGATTTTTATCTGTAACTTTACGAATTGGTTGTCACTGAGATAATCCCGAGTGTAAACGCCTTACCTAAAGCACCTGCGCGATTCCTTACCTTGAGTTTTTGGTAAATATTACTAAAATGAAAATCAACCGTCCTCTTACTCACATACATCGCATCAGCTATTTCTTTACTACTCACTCCTTTTACAGCATATTTTAGTACTTTTTTCTCTGTCCTTGTTAATTCTGGCAACCTTCTGACCTCCTTAAGCTCTTCTTTGAAAGCATACAGACAATTTATAAGTTTATACTAAAATTTCATAAAAGTCAAGACAAAGTAACAATTTACTAACAAAAATTTATTCAAAAAACATGCCAATAAGGTTAAACACTTGACAAATGATTTTATATGTATTATGATAATACAATCCCTTAACAAATTGTGGATAACTCGCAATCGCTGGTTGTCCAAGCACTTTACAAGGAGAGGGATTATCCGCCTAGGGCGACAAAAGACTTTTTTCTTACTTTCCCGGTCAGCCAGGACGGTAGGAAAGAACTCAAGTCTTTAACAGAAAAAGCGCAACGAACGGTCAATAATTTAAAGTAAATTTGGGCCGACTTCCGATTGCGCTTTTTTGATACTAAAAAAGCCCCGTAATGGGGCTTTTTTAGTATAACGATAAGTTAATCTTAAACCTCGATAATGACCGGGATAATCATTGGACGGCGTTGAGTTTCTTTAAAAAGAAATTCACCCATTTCCTGACGAATGGCTTTTTTAATGAAATCCCAGTTAGCTGGATATTTTTCGTTATGACGAGAAAACATTCGTCTTACTTCCTGACGAGCTTTATAAACTAAATCTTCTCGTTCACGCATGTAAATAAAACCACGAGAAATTATATCAGGCGAGGTAACGATTTTACCGTTTTCGTGATCAATGGTAAGGATAACGACAAAAATGCCGTCCTTGGCCATTGCTTGACGATCACGAAGGACAATATTACCTACATCACCAACACCCAAACCATCAACTAAGACATATGAGGCATCGGTTTTTTCTTTGGCAATACGTCCGGTTCCATTTTGAATTTCAAAAATTTGACCGTCTTCTAAAACAATAGCGTTACCTTCTTTAACAGTTAAAGATTCCGCCAACCTGGTATGCAAAACTAAATGACGATATTCACCATGAATTGGAATAAAGTATTCTGGTTTAACAGTTTCAATAACCAATTGTAATTCATCGCGCTTAGCATGTCCTGAAGAGTGAATTCTTTGAGCTTCACCCCCATAAAAAACATCTGCTCCTTCTTTAAATAAATTATTTACTGTATCGGAAATAGTTCGTTCGTTACCAGGAATAGCTGAAGCTGAAATAACCACCGTGTCGCCTTTTTTAATTTTGACTTGGCGGTGTTCACCACTGGCCATTCGAACTAAAGCAGAATATTCTTCTCCCTGAGAACCGGTGCACAAAATAATTAATTCATTATCAGGAATATGTTCGATTCTTCTTAAATCGATTATCACACCTTGGGGTAATTTCAAATATCCTAAATTTGTAGCAATATTGATGGCTTTTTCCATCGAACGACCGGCAATCGCAACTTTCTTATGAACTCGCGCGGCTGAATTTAGAACTCCTTGAATACGATCTAATGAAGAAGCAAAAGAAGTTACAATCAATCGGCCTTTAGCCCGTTTAAAAATCGATGAAATTGTATCATGAATAATATTTTCCGAAACAGGTGTACCTTTGTATTCCACATTAGTGGACTCTAGCATCAAACATTTTACACCTTGGGAACCAAGTTGAGCCAATTTTTCAATAACTTTTTTCGATTCTAACTTTTCTTGATCTAACTTAAAGTCGGCAATGTGAATCACTAGCCCTTCCGGAGTATCAATAGCCAAACCAACATCATCTAAAAAGGTGTGTGAGAATGGAATAAATTCAATTTTAAAAACTCCTAGTTGAATCTTGTCACCAGCTTTGACTAAACGAATATTAGGCGACTGACCAGCTTCGGTCATTTTCGCTTCAATAAAACCAGCTGTTAGCTTAGTCGCAAAAATTGGTGCTTGAAGTTTTGGCCAAATAAAAGGAATAGCGCCAATATGGTCTTCGTGACCATGAGTAAAAACAATTCCTCTGATTTTGTCTTTACGTTCTTCTAAATAAGAAATATTGGGAATAATAAAATCAATCCCAAGCATTTCACCACGAGGAAACATGATTCCGCAGTCGACAATAATAATATCATCGCCATATTCGTAAATCATCATATTTTTGCCAATTTCACCGTTACCACCTAAAGGAATGATCCTCAAGCGTGGGGTAAAAGCTGGAAAAACTTTCTGTGGTTTTGTTTGTAACCCGTTACTGGGTAAAGTAGTAATGTTCATATGTTTGTTAACTCCTAACTAACAATTACCAACTAACAACTATAAAGTTATAAATTGTAAGTTGTTAGTTATTGTTTATCTTTTTAAGTATTTCGGGGATCTGAAGAAAATCTTCTTTCATTTGTTCTTTTAAGCTTCGTTGATACAAAGCTGCCGCTGGATGGTACAAAATTAAGTAAACCTGACCAGCTTTTTTGTAAGCTTTGCCATGAACCGAGGAAATCGCCTTAATTTGAGGGAAAAAGACCCTCATCGAATGACGACCTAAAGTAACTATTAATTTAGGTTTAATTTCTTTAATTTGGGCATATAAATAGCTACGTGTACAAACATCAACTTCTTCTTCTAAAGGATCTCTATTGTTTGGTGGTCGACATTTAACAACATTAGCAATGAAAATATCTTCCCTTTTAAGGTTAATTAAAGAAAGCATTTCTTCTAAAAATTTACCCGCTTCACCAACAAAAGGCTTGCCTTGAATATCTTCGTTTTGACCAGGACCTTCACCAATAAAAAGAATCTCTGTCTTAGGATTTCCTTCACCTGGGACAGCATTTTTTCTATTCTTAGAAAGGGCACATTTAGTACATTTGCGAACTTCGCTCGCAATTTCATCTAAGCTCATTTAAGTCAAAAATTCCTTTAATTTAAAGAGGTCTTTTTTTTGATGTTAATTACATGGTAACACAAATATATAAATTTGTCAAATACTCGCGATTAAAATCTATCAAGAGGTATACCAACATTAACAAAGCCTGCTTTCTTATTATTAACTGTTTGGCCAAAATAAATAGTTCCCAAGCGTTTATCACTTTTTTGAAGCTTGAACTCCTTGGCTGGAAATTTATAACCAGAGGCATAGGCAGTTAAACGATATTGGCCACGTTGGGCTAAAATTGCAAAATGACCAGACTGATCAGTGGTCTTAATTTCTCTAATAACATCGTATTCTTTATCAATAATTAGAACTGTTGCTCCGGCAATCGGTTCTCGAGTTCTAGAATCGAAAATAAGACCTAATCTCGTAGCCCGAATTCGACTGCTAACAAGATACGCGATCAAAAGAATCGCATAAAATCCAGATAAATATAAATTGAATTTCGATTGAATAACAACCACTGTCAAACTGGTTAAAATTGCTCCTATAATCATTAAAGGAACAGCGAAATAAGAAAGAGCAATTAAAAACCAATCTGTACCATTTTTTAACCAAATAGCTAATTTAAGCTTAAATGATAAAGTTGATATTTTAGGTTCAAGGCCAATGCTTAAATTAATATTAGTATCATCACTTTCAATAACAAATGATTGGCCAAAATAAATATCGCCTTGTGGACCAAACCTAGTCGCAAGTTGACTGGCTTTAAATTTAGAAATTTTAGGCGGGAAAGTATAACCAGCTTTGGTAACAGTTACATAATAGTTGCCTTTGGAAAGAAGAAAATGGAAACGACCATTTTCATTAGTGACTTTAGTGGCAACAAGTCGCTTGGTTTTTACATCAAAGGCTCTAATAATCGCCAAATCAACTGGTTTACCAGTTAACGAATCGTAAACAATTCCCCATGGTTTGCGACGACGCCTAACAGCCGCCGCGGTAAAAATTGCTGGAAATAATGAAGCTAATGCCTGAAAACCTTGCGGGAAAGCTTGAACTAACAAGGGGAAAAGCCCCAAAGTAGCCACCGTTGCCGTTACCGGCGTTAAGACTTTAGAAATTTTTTGCAAAGTTGGTGATTCCTGAAAAGTCTCGATAAGGGATTTTGCTGGTTCGGTATAAATTGGCGATGGAGTTGTAACAATTGCTGAAGGAACGGCCGTTGGCGTTGAAACAGTTGTTGTAACATTTACAGGTACAACGGTCACATAAGTTGTTGCTGTCATGCTGCCGGCTAAAACACTAATAGTTTGCTCACCTTCTTTTTCTAAAATAACTGATTGGGTATATTTACCACCCTCTCCGGTCGAAAGAGTATAATTTTTTTCGTTAAATTTAGCACCGTCATCTGACGAAGAAAAAATAATTTCCCCCGTATAATCAGAAAATACACTGTCACAAGTGTTGTACATGGTAGTGGTAAGTTCAAAAGGCGAACCAACACTAACAGTACTTAAACTGCTTACAAGACTAATCCTTCCCAAACTACTACTCGCTACACTAATATCCTGGCTTTGAGGAATATACAGATCATCTGTTTGATCGTAAGCTGTAAGGGTAAAATCACCAGGATTGCTTGAATCAACCGTAAAGCTAGCTACACCAGAAGAATCCGTGATAACAGAAGAAGAAATTGTATCATAGGTAGTATCGTTTGTGTTTCTAGACGATTGAAGCTGAACGGTTCTGCTAGCCAGAGCAAGACCCTCGCTATTTTTTAAAATTGCTGTAACTGTCAGCGTTCCCCCGCAAGCAGTCAAGGAATTACTTGATACACCTAAAGATGACAAAGAAAGCGCACCAGAATTAATAGTAATCGTCCCGCTAGTATCAGTCCAACCAATGTCAGGTGTCTCTGATGCTGTTACAACCGACGAACCGGTATGAAAATCCAAATAATAAAAAGTTGTCGTTCCATAACCACTTAAAATATTAACGTCAAGCTGACTTCTGGTCCAAGGACCATTAGAGCTAGCAGAAAATCGACCGTCAGAAGAGGTAGTTGAAAGACGAATAGTTTTACTGCTACTAACAGTCGTGTCGTTACCATAAACATCTGTGATACCAACCGTAACCGCACTTGAAGCAGAGCCCATATCTAGAGTTGCCGGAAGGCTTGAAAGATATAATTTTGCCGGATCACCCGGATCAACAGTAATACTCGAGGAAGTTCCAGAAGAAAGAATGCTGTAAACATCATTAGCGCTAACAGTCCAAGCACCAGCAGTGTGAAAGATGAAGTTTGCCGTACCAATACCACATTCGGGATCTCCTGGCTGGCGATCAGTTTGAACACAGGTGCCTCCTTGAGTGAGTTGAATTGTTCCAGGATTAGTATCCCCCGGATCAGTGGTGGTAAAACCAGCATAAGAAGCATTACCTTTATCTAAATTATTATTATCATCAACCGCGTAAATAGTTGCTGTAACTGTGTCACCAGCCTGAACGGCATCTGGTGTTCCACTTACCCCTACTCCATCAACAAAAGATTGTCCCGGAAGCTTAACTAAAAGTTTGGTTGCCGTCGCATTGGCGGGACTATGGTATCTTATTATTCCACTACCGCTAATGCTAAAACTGTAAGCAAAAATATTAAGGGGATCGAAACTAGTAACATAATTAAAATCTTTTTTAGCATTAACGGCTTGCTGTATCCAAGACACACCATAATTAGTCGTTGTGTAAATTACCCCACTTCTACCAACAGCTATAGCATTACTTGAGTCTAATGCATGAACACTAGTTAGGTTAACACCACTTAGATCTGCATTTTTAAACCAATATTCCCCCCTCTCGACAGTGTAATAGCTTGTCGGCCCACCAACTACAACCCCATGAGATGAATCAAAAACAGTAATACTCAATAAATGCGATGTTGTCCCAGCACTTTTACCGGTAGCCCACCAGCTAATTCCTCCGTCGTAGCTATTATAAATTGTGCCAGAATTTCCAACCGCCACTGCATAATCGTTATCAAAATTTTTAACGTCATTAAAACTTTGAGCACCCTTGGTCTGTGGTGTCCATGTTTGACCACTATCAACTGAATTAGCAATCATCCCGTTATTGCCAATAGCCACAAGATAAGTAGTGTTAAAAGCTATTACTTTTTTAAGAGTTTGAACAGTGCCACTAGTTTTAGCAGTCCAAGTGCTGCCACCATTGGAAGAAACCGCTATCGCTCCTGAATCTCCAACAGCAATAAAATTATTAGCATCAAAACAAGTTACACCTAAAAGATTTCTTACTGAATCAAATGTCCCAGAATGCCATGTATTCCCAGAATCTGACGAGTAAGCCACCGCCGCAGACCATCCATCGCTATTATTTATGCCCACAGCGACAACACTAGTTCCACAAGCGGCAACAGCTCTAAAACCATTGGTTGTCCCATCAGTTTCTACTGTCCAAGCTTCTCCTTTGTCGTGAGATACACCAAGATAACCAGACAAACCCACAGCAACAACATCATTGGTCCCAAAAGTAGTCATACCATAAATACTGGTAATTGAACCTGTATTTATTTCCGTCCAGTTGTCTCCCGCGTCGGAAGAGGTATAGATTTTCCCATTGTCGCCTACCATAACAACACTGCTAGCGGTAAGAAATAGAGGAGGATAAAAAGTAGACTGAACAGCAATACTTTCGTTAACCCAAGTGTCTCCACTATTATGAGAAACATAAACCTCACCATAACTACCAGTAGCAATAACATTATCTCCTGTGCCAGAAACCGTACTTAGATACTGGCAGCTCGCAGGATCATCACACGCCTTAATACTCCAAGTATTTCCATTATCATGAGAAACACCAAACCCATTTAAACCATTTGCCGTCACAAAATTATTTTGACTAATATTGGCGACGTTAATACCACCGGAATCAGCTTTGGTATCCCAAGTTTCTCCTGCATCAGTCGAAATTGACATTGAACCATTATAAACCAAAAAATTCGTATCACTTAAAGCAAAAACTTTTGTTGTCAAAAAGAAGCTACTGCTATTTAGAGTCCACGTTTCACCCCCGTCATGAGAAATAGATATATTACCAGACATCTCCCCACCGACAATCATGGTTGAATTATAATAAGAAATATCACCCAAAGGATCTGTTGTTTTGCTGTCCTTAGCGCTCCAAGTTATGCCACCATCGGTTGATTTTAAAATAGTTCCATGAGCACCGATAACTATAAGATTATTATTTCCAAGCGAAATAATTTTTGAGAGATCGTAGATTGTGCCACTAGTACGACTTGACCAAGAAATACCATTGTATTGCATGATTAAACCTTGAGCACCAACAGCAAAGGCGTTACTAGCGTCAAGACAGACCATGCTTAAATTTGATTGAGCGGTGCTGTAAACAGTTTCCCAATTAACCCCTGCATCAGTAGATCTAATAGTTGTCCCACCTACACCAGACGCCCAAAGTGTCTGATTGTCCGGACAAGCAATAACGTTTTCTAAATCATCACCTGTCGGCGTTGGATTTACCCATTCCCACCTGGGAAAATCGTAAGTAGTGGCTTTGGTTTTATCAGTATAAGGTGACAAATAAAAATAAACCAAAGGCAAAGAAATAATATAGAGTAACAAAACTAACCAATGGATGCTTTTAGTATAAGGTCTGGTGTGCCAATTATAATACCAATAATATTTCTTACGTAAACCATGGTGAAGACCAGCAAATTTTGGTAATAATGTTTTAGTTGAGTCACGAACAAGATCAATTTGATAATTAATTTTTTTAATATTTTTAAAATATTTTGTTTTAGTCCTAGTTAGCTTTTCGATTTTTTCTTTATCTTTAGGTAACAAAAAATCGTTTTCCGCATTTGTTTTCCGCTGTTTTTTTCTTGGCAGTTTAAAAAAACTAAAATCCATACCCCTCCAAGAGAAATTTTAAAAACGCCGAAGACTAATTTTGATCGTTTGCTGCTTTAATCGAAAGACTTACTCTACCACGTTCTCTGTCAACTTCCATGACTTTCACTTTGACAGTTTGACCAATTTTTAAAACATCTTCGATTTTATTAACATGTTCGTTCGAGATCTGAGAGATGTGGACCAATCCGTCCTGATTAGGCAAAATTTGAACAATAGCACCAATTTCTTTACCCGAGTTTCGATCCTTAACAATATTTGTCACAGGAGCTTCGAACACTTCGCCAACTTTCGCTTCTCTGGTAGCACCTTCAACCCAAGCCATTGCCTTCTCTCCCATCTTAGCATCAGTTGAGGCAACTGTGACAGTGCCATTATCATCAATGTCAATCGAAGTAACTTCTTTACCGCCACATTCTTCAATAATTTTACGAATTGTTTTACCACCCGGCCCAATAATTTCCCCAATTTTATCTTGAGAAATTGTAATTGATTTAATTCGTGGAGCATATAACGAAAGTTCTTTACGAGGCGCTTCAATTACTTTAGTAATTTTAGCCAAAATTTCATCATTGGCTTTGCGTGCCCTAACCAAGGCTTCTTCTAAAATTTCCGCTTTTATACCTTTAAGTTTAGTATCAAGCTGAATGGCTGTAATACCTTTTTTGGTTGCTGTAATTTTGAAATCCATATCACCAGCAAAATCTTCAATCCCAGCAATATCAGTTAAAATTTTATGATTTTTACCATCTTCCGAAGTCATTAACCCCATGGCAATACCAGCTACCGGTGATTTAATTGGTACACCAGCGTCCATTAAGGCCAAAGTTGAACCGCAAGTTGAAGCCATTGAGCTAGAACCATTCGAAGAAAGAACTTCCGAAACTACTCGGATCGTATAAGGAAAATCTTCTCTTGATGGCAAAACTGGAATTAAAGCCCGTTCAGCTAAAGCACCGTGACCAATTTCTCTTCTTGAAACCGATCTCATTGGCCTAACTTCACCAGTCGAAAATGGCGGGAAGTTATAGTGATGCATATAACGCTTTGTGCCTTCTTCTTCCATTGTTTCAATAATTTGTTCTTCTGAAGGTGGCCCTAAAGTTACAATTGATAAAACCTGAGTTTGACCACGTGAAAAAAGACCAGAACCATGAGTTCGTGGCAAAAGACCAGTTTCGATACTTATAGGTCTAATTTCGTCAATTTTTCGTCCGTCTGGTCGCATTTCTTTTTCAATTACCGCTAAACGAACTTCTTTTTCCAAAATTTGGCCAAAAGCGCTCTTAAGATCAATTTGTTTATAATTTCCTTCAAAATTTTCTAAAACTTCTTTTTCAAAAGCGCTAATTTGTTCTTCCCTTTTAACCTTATCTGCTTCATAAACAATTTTTGCTAATTTCTTACCAAGATATTCTTTAACTTCTTTAATAATTGCTGGTTCTTCCGGCTTTTCAACCGTTTGCTTATCACCGGCAATAATTTCTTTTTGGACTTCAAGTGCCGGCTCTAAAGATTTAAGACCAAACCTGATTGCTTCACCCATTGTTTTTTCATCAACTTCCGAAGCTCCTGCCTCAAGCATTAAAACTTTATCTTTGGTTCCTGCAACTACCAAATCCAACTCGGATTTTTCTAATTCCTTTAAATTTGGATTAGCAATAAATTTACCATCAATAAGACCAACTCGAACACCAGCAACTGGTCCTTCAAATGGAGCAACTGACTGCGACAAAGCGGCTGAGGCAGCAATAATTGAAATTACATCCGGATCGTTCTCGCTGTCAAAAGAGAGAACAGTAATTACCACCTGAACATCATTTTTAAAACCTTTAGGAAATAAAGGTCTAATTGGTCTGTCGATAAGTCGGCAAGTTAAAATTGCCGCTTCCGACGGTCGACCTTCTCTTTTTATAAAACGACTACCCGAGATTTTGCCAGCAGCATAAAGTCTTTCTTCGTAATCAACTAATAATGGAAAGAAATCAACATCTTCCCGAGGCTCTTTAGCTACTACAGCGGTTGCCAAAACAACGGTATCGCCATAACGAACCGTCACTGAGCCAGAGGCCAACTCGGCCAATTTACCTTTAGAAATAATTAGGTCTCTTCCACCAAACTTAGTGGTAAAAGTTTCT
>Ga0172379_10000922_pt1 | contig 65556 bp, 87 predicted proteins | sample GrowelOW334metaG_FD_119756 | JGI IMG/M metagenome (GOLD analysis project Ga0172379, IMG submission 119756) | Groundwater microbial communities from an aquifer near a municipal landfill in Southern Ontario, Canada - Groundwater well OW334 metaG | ecosystem: Environmental > Aquatic > Deep... | reverse complement strand
GCGCCGGCGTCCCCCGAATCGACTCCGGCCGCTACCACGCCCGAAGCCGCCCAGCCGAATCCCGAGGGTGCAAACCCCGAGGTCCAGCCCGAGGCAGGCGAAGGCAAGGACGGTGGCAGGATCCGCTTCCACGGTGAGGACTACGCGATTGCCGTGCTGGCGAAAAGCAAGGGCATCTCGCTCGCCCAGGCCGCCGAGCTCTACAAAGGCACTTCCAGCCCCGCCGTGGCACCCGCTGCCCCCGCGACGCCAGCCGTGCCCGCCGTGGACCCGCAGCTTGCCGAATACGAGACCAGTCTGACTGCTGGGCAGACCAAGCTGACCGAACTCACCGCCGCGCTCAAAACGGCTTCGGCCGACATGGACTCGGACAAGGTGGCCGGTCTTACTGTGGAAATCGGACAGCTCCAAGCCGACCTATCGCTGCTGAGTCACGAGAAGAAGGGCTACCTTCGCAATCGTGATCAGGCCGTGCAGGGCGACTATACCGGCAAGGTCAACGCCGCGCGTGACCGTGTTTTTGCCGAGTTCCCTGTCTTCGCCAACGAGAACGGCATGGAGCGTCTTGCGCTCGACGCCGCCGTGACGAAGGCCCTCAACGATCCAGCGCGCAAGTCCGAGTTTCAGGATCCGTCCTGGCCGGACCGATTCGCCCGCGATTTCGCGAAGCAGTATGGCATCAAGCCGAAGACCGAGGGCGCTGCCCCGGCCGTCCCGGTTGTGCCCGCCGCTCCCGCGCGCCCCGTGGCGATCACCAAGCCCGCCCCCGTGCAAGTCAGCGCGGTCCCGACGGGCGCAAAACTCTTAACCGGAGCCGACGGGCGCACGCCCTCCGCGCCGAGACCCATGACCCGCGAGAGCATTCTCGAAACGGTCCGCAGCGATCCCTCTGCCCGAAAGGCGATCATTGCGTCTCTCAAACCTTCAACGGGCGCCCGCCGGTAACACGGCATTCAACGCGGTAACAACCGCCTACTAACATGGCATTTGATCTCTCTGAAATCCAAACGTTGGCGCTCATGGTAGCGGCCGACCCCAAACTCCAGATGGAGATTTGGTCCGAAGGCGTCAAAGCCGACGCCTCGGACATGAATCCCCTGAAGGATTTTACCGGTCCCGAGGGCAGTGGCATGCCCATCGTGGAGAAAACCGACACGAGCAAGCTGGGTGGGCAGGTGGTGCATTTCAGCACCTACGCCCCGGTTCGCGGTCGCGGCGTGATGGGCTCGGCTGAACTCAAGAGCAAGACCGGAAAGGTCCGCTACGGCACGTTCCCCGTGACCGTTGACCTGCGCCGCTTTGCGCTCTCCGAGGAACAGCTCATCGCCTACTTCTCGCAGCCTGGCAACGCGGACAAGAACCGCGACGAGTTCCTGTTCGGCATCTGCCGCGATTGGTGGGTCCGCACGCAATGCGACGACTCCCAGTTCGTGCTGCGCGACAAGGCTCTGTTCGCCACGAGCGAACCCAACGTGCTGCGCATCGGCGGCGGAGCGACCGTGACCGACATCACGATGGACGACACGTTCAACACGTCGGTCATCACCCAGGGTCGCAATCAGCTTGTCGGCCTCGGTGCCACGGCGATGAAATACGACACCAGCAAGGCCGGTCAGAAGCTCCCACAGTTCCTGGTCTTCGCCCCGCAGAAGTTCCTCGACCCGCTCGACTCCGAGCAGGCGTTCCGCGAGGCGGTGAACAACAACCAGCCCCGCGGCGAAAGCGCCTACTGGTGGACCGGCAGCCTCCCGGTGTGGAAGAACAACGTGATCTTCGGTCACGACCTCGTGTTTGACTCCGGCCCGAACCGTCAGGGTTCCCCGCTCGCCCCCATCGCCTACCTTGGCGTTGCGCTCGCGAACGGCGCTGCCACGGAAGTCACCGGCGGCGGCGCCTGGAACACTGCGGCGTCCCTCACCGATGTCAGCCTGTATGACTTCTTCTCCTACTTCCGCGGCTTCTACTGGAAGACCTACGAAACGGAGACCGCGCCGACCGACAACAACACCTACTACGCGATCATCTACAACGTCAGCGGTGCGGACCGCGGCAAGTATGAGGTCATCAGCTATGCCGCCGCCCAGAACAACGGCAACAAGCTGGCGGTCGTCACCCGCGAGTTGGATGAAGTCGGCTACACGCAGAAGACCATCCTGACCGCGGCCGGCAAATACAGCAACGCGCACCCCTCGGGCTCGATGATCATCCCCTGCAACCGCTGGGGTGTTCCGATTGCCTACGGCCTGATGATGGGCGCCGAGGCGCTGTTCAAGGGCAAGGGCGCGCTCGAGGCTGACCCGATCGAATGGGCCGACGATTTCCAGTCGAAGACCTCCGGCCGGGCTCACATCAACGCGCAGGGCATTCAGTCCATCGTCGGCTACTCGCCGGCTGAGGACACGCTGGGCCGGTATCCGAACTACCTCCTCATCGAGGGCGCTCTGGATTACCCGGAACTGGAACTGGTTGACATTCGCGCGGCCGTCTAAGCCCGCAGCCACCAGATAGGAAAAACTCAGCCCCGGGCGGTCCGCACTCCGTCCGGGGCTTTTCCCTAAAGTGCGATCCTACCACAACCCGAATCCCCATGACCTTCTTCCTCAAGATCCTCAACGAGTCCAGATCCCGCGCGCTGCTCCGTGTGAACGGTGCCTCCGGGATGCTCTACGGCTTCAAGTGGGACGCCAAGTTGCGGGCCTACACCTACATGCCGACCAAGCAGGCCGACGTGGACGACCTGTTCAAGACGATGCGCCGGAGCACAGCCTACGTGTTCGTGCCGGTGGCGATCGAGGCCAAGCCGGTGAATCCCGACAACCTCGCCGTTACCTCCTCCGACCTCGCGCAATCCATCGTGGAGACCGTGACGATTCCGGTGGAAGCCCCCAAACCGCCCCTGCCTGACAAGCTCGTGGAGATGGCGCTGTTCCGCGGGGTGATCGTGACCGAGGACGACTCCGAGGAAACCGTCAACCGGCTGATTGCCGCCTACGACAAGGGCGCTGCGGCCGCACTCAATTCCGTGCCGGCGAAGGCCCGAAAGCCGCGCCAGGCCAAACCCAAACCGCATGCCGAAACCCCTCCCGCATGACCACTCTCCGCGCCGCTCAACCGCTGGACGGGCTTAGGGGTAGGCCCGGTCTGTGGTAGGAGGGCGGCGCGGGGTCTATTTCAACCACCATGGCACAAAAGACACTCGCCCAGCTACGGACAGCCCTCTGCTCAATGTGGGGCTACGAGACGTTCTCGGACCTGCCAACGCAGGACCAGACGGACATCGACACCTACATCAACGCCGCGCTGTTCGATTGCTACGTGCCCGTAGACGGAACCAAGCCGTTCTACCCCGAGAAGCATCATCCCGCGATCATCCTGGCCCCGGTGAGCACCACCCTGACGCTGACGGCGGGAAGCGCGACGGTGGTCGGCTACGCCTTCAACGCGACCTACATCGGCTCCTTCGTCAAGATCGGCGAGAAATTCTATCGCTACGCATCGACCAGCGCACTCCTGAACGTCTGGGACGGCGACTCCGGGGACTACGCGGCGACCGTCTACCACAACGCGATTGTCCTGCCGTGGAACATCGTGCGTCTGGCCGGCATCCCGAATCTGCTTGGGGTCGGTCTGCTTGGCCCGCTGCCAGATCCGGACTTCGAACTCCGGTTGCGGACGGAACCAGCCTGGGACTTCTACCCGACCAACGGGCGCCAGCCCTTCGCGACCACCCGCAACGCCTTCCGCCAGTCCGCCTACTACGACGTTGGCGATCCGCGGTATTACTTCATCGACCAGGCGAGCGTCGCGCCGACCTTTGCGCTGGGCAACCGCTTCCACGTCTGGCCGCTGCCTGAGAGCAAGTATTCGCTCGAGGTCCGGGCAAACACCATCCCGTCGGCAGTAACCACCGGGACCGACGTGCCAGACGTGCCCGGGCAGGCCGTGGACAACATCCTGCTTCCCATCGCGCGCGAGAAACTGGCGATGAACACGACTGGCCGACGCTACTCGGGGAACGTGCAACTGCTCATGAAGGCCGCTGAGGATGCCCGCAATCAGCTCAAATCCATGCGTCGCGTGCAGAAAGATACCGGGTGTGCGGTCCGGCTGCCGCGGAACTGGTAATCACTCACCATGGCTGACCGAGAATACCTTACCCAGCTTGGCACGCCGGCCGTTGACAAGGCGTTCAACGGACTGCGGACGATCACCCGGCTCTACAACGTCAACGGGCAGGGCACCCAGCAGGCGAATATCGAGACCAAGGTGTTCCTTGCATACGGGACCGCCGATGCAGAGTTCACGACCGCCTTGCTGGTCAAACGAGGCATGGATCAGGTGGCAGCGACGCCGAGCGCCTGGGTGTTGCGGCTAACGGAGGTCTACCAGGAGTTCACCGCGGGTTCAAAGGTCAGCGTAGGCGAGGACCAACATTTCAAGCTCGAGGATGGTCGTTACGGCTTCGTGCGGCGCTACGTGGCGCTGGCCTCGGAAGCGGAAGGTCTGGCCGCGGCGATCGGCGATGTCATCAGCAGCCAAGCCTGCAACGACGTAAAGATCAACAAGCAGGGAGTAGGCGCCGAGATCGTGGAGACCTACATTTCAGCCGGCCAGCTCTCGCAGTCGGATTCGACGCAGAACAACGGCGCGCTGCTCATTCGGACGCTGGTTCACTTCAACGAGGTTCCGTCAACGCCAGTCGGCTATACTCTGGTTGACCAGGACGTGAAGGGCCCTCTCGGAGTGGAGACCTACACCTACCGCTTTGCCAAGGGCAACGGCGAGATCAGCCGGCGGACAGATCGAAGCCAAGGCGGGACAACCGAAGACGGCTCCGTGGGCATATCGCGCCTCGACATCGACTACCTGACCGCACCGGGCGCCGCCGAACCGACTTGGGGAAGCGTCGCCGGTTACGTGAAAATCGCGGTCACGAACGCCGAGCGCGACGGGCACGAGCTTTGGTCTGCCGTGTTCGCCAAGGGCACCGGCACCGTCCTGCAGTCCGACGACACCCAGAACAACGGCGCGCTGCTGCTGCGGACGATTACCGCGCTGGGGACTGCGCCATCAACGCCGGTCGGCTACACCCTCACCCGGGAGCAAACCCGGCAGGAGTCCGGTCATGTCGTTTACGCATACAGCTTCGCCAAGGGAGACGGCCAAATCTCCCGCGATGACGACACTCGCAACAACGGCGCGCTGCTTCTGGCCACGATCACGCACCTGACCGCACCCGGCGCGGCCGACCCGGTGGCGACGCTCTTGGGCTACGTGCGCACCAGCATTTCCAATCAGGAGCGCGACGGGCATGAGGTATGGCGGGCGGTGTTCGCCAAGGGCACGGGCCAAATCAGCTACGATCCAAGCAGCGACAACAACGGCGCCCTCCTGCGCATCGCCATCCGGCACCTGACGGCGCCGAGCGCCACGAACCCAATCAGCACGCCCGCTGGCTATACGCTGGTGGGTGGGCCGAGCTATCAGGAGGCCGACGGCCACATGATCTGGTCGGCCAGCTACGCCAAGGGGGACGGGGAAATCAGCCGGGACATCGACTACTCGCAGTCCGACGACCAGGGCACGACCGGCATCACCCGGACCACGATCCGCCACCTAGTCGCCCCAGCAGCCGCGGTGCAGCCCGCCAGCCTGCTCGGATCGGTCGAGATCGGCCGCACCTACCAGGACGCCGACGGGCACCGCATCTGGACGACGGTATGGGCCAAGGGCGTCGGGCAGGTGCTGGACGAGTCGCAAATCAGCGCCAGCGGCGCTTTGGTGATCTATCACCGCATCAAGCTCGGCAGCGCGCCGACAACCCCCACGGCCACGATTGGCGGCACGGTGACGCTGTTCGACTCCTCTGTGCGGCTGACTGAAGGCTTCTCCGTCTACGACTACCGCTGGGCCGAGGGCGACGGGCAGGCCGGCATCGAGACCCGAGGAGAGCCCGACGGCGCGCTCCTGTATCACGTCACCGACTACAACGTGGCTGCCACCACGCCAGCCTATCCTGGCACCGGCACGGCCTACCTCATCAGCCTGGAGCAGCGTCCACACAGCGGATACTACGTCAACACGGCGGTCTACAAGAAGCCCCCGGCAACGCAGACCCGCCGGCAGACGATTCCATGGCACCGGCCCGGCCTTGCCTCATTCACGAGCAACCAGCTCACGCTTTTGCCGCCCACGCAGATGACCCTGCTCGCCAGCGTGGAAGTCAGCTACAGCGCCACGCAGGATACGACCGCGCCCTACGGAGTGTCCTACTACGCGGGGCTGATCGAGACGTGGGTTCCGACGGATACCGGCATTGCCCAGACCAGGCAGTCGGCCCTTGGCGGATACCTCGGGGACGCAACGAGCATCAGCGGCTCGGCCAGCAATTACAACGGCGTGCTCTGCGATACGTGGTCCGCCGTCATCACATCGTCTTCGCCAACCTCGCGGCCATCGGCAGAGACCAAACTGCTGCACGTAGATAACGAGCCGTATCTGACCGCCACGGACGGCACGGTGATCTATCGGATTACCAAGACCAGCTACACCTTCCCCTGATGCCAGACGCCCAAAAACCCGCCAAGCGTGACCTGATGCCGTGGGAGAAAGTCCGCGCCGCGCAGAACAGCACGCAGGAGAATCTTCGCAGCACGCTGGGGGCGCTTTCATCCGCTCCGGCTGCGCGACCGCCCTTCACGCCGGTCCCGGAACTCCGATTCGACGGATTCGATCGCAGTATTGACCGTCTGAAAACCGAAGCGGCAGGCGGAGGCGGAGGCGGTATAATCCCCCCGCTCTACCTTCAAGAATCAGCGACCGACCCGACTACAAAGGTCAACGTCAAGTATGGCACGGTTGGCGGCATCGTCCCAACCACCGTGGCCACTGACATCACCGTGTCCGGCACCAATGGCACCTGGTATATCTTCATTGACGCCACGATTGATGCGGCCGGCGATGTGACCGCAGCGACCATCAGCAGCAATACCACGGGCGTCACGACGGACAGCGACACACATGCGTATTACTTGATCGGAACGGTGACGGTAGCCAGCAGTGTTATCACCGCTATAAATCCGACCCTGATGTTCAGTCAGGAGTTCGCGGCATGTGGGCGGGACTCGGCCGACCCGACCACCACACCCGGAATCTACTACTTCTTTGTGGCATGAGCGTAAACTGGACATCATACGCCGGGTTCAGCATCGCGGCGACGTGCTTGCCGTGCTGCGGGTGTCCCATATGCGAACCGGCATGCACGTTCGAGTGCCACAGAACAGGGAATGAAAACTACCAGGAGGGATTCGGGGAAGACTGCGTGTGCATAGATGTTCCGATAGACGATGGATTATGCGCTTATAACTGTTCATGCTGGGAACCCGAGCTAGGGGATTGCTGTGGCGATGTCTGCATCTCAATGGAGGTTCGGGGAAACGCCACATGCCTCCAGATTGGGCACGAATACTCTCTTACGGTTTATTTTATCGGTTCTGACGCATCTGAAACGTCAGTGAATTGGGCATTTACGGCCACCGCGTGCGAAGAAACCACTTCATGGACGGCGGGACCAAGCGCAACTTGCGCTTTGGGATGGACGGTTGACCGCTGTGAAATCGTGGAGGTTGTATGAAAAACGAAAAAATAACCGTTGGCCCAATTGTTCCCGCCAATGGCCAGCCATGGCGCGGCCTCGGCGACGTGATCGCCAGCGCCACCAAGGCCGTCGGCATCAAGCCCTGCGGCGGCTGCAAGAAGCGACAGGCTGCCCTGAACCGCCTGATGCCGTTCACTCCGCCCCAAATGCAACCGCCGACCAGCCAGCCGGACGTGTAGGATGAGGGAGTTCGGATTAGGCGATATGCTTCCACGCTTTGCGAAGGACGACCAGGCTTATGAGTGATCGTTCGACACCAAACTCATCGGCGAGCATTTGCTGGGTTACCGCGCGCGGAGTGTAGCGACGCCTGATCTCCCGAACGGCGTTATCGGTTAGTATGGAATTTGAAAGGCGTTCGCCTCTTGCATGTTTTTCAGGTGAAATACGCGCCCAGTGGGCATTGCCGCGCCGAATAAGCTCAGGGCGTTTGCGAAACGGATGGTCGTCCCCGCGCAAAAGACACTCGGGGTGGGTCCTACTTCCGTTCTTGTCGCCCGTGGGAGATCGCCCCTTCGCGACCTTGTCCGCCATATTATCGGCATGCGTGCCATGGAAAAGATGAAGGGGGTTTACGCACGATGGGTTGTCGCAGTGGTGCAAGACAAGCGCACTGCCATCTATTGGACCACAGGACGTGACGAAGGATGTCCTGTGCGCCCGGATCTGACCGCAGCGCCGCCAAAAACTGCCATACCCATCCTTATCCTTTGCGCCCGTCCAAACCCAGCACGGTCCCAGTTCCGGTCTATGCGCCGGCACAGGCCCGTTCTTGTCCACCTTCGCCCAGAAGCGCGCGGCCTCGGCGTCGGTGAGTTGAAGCAGGTCAGGATTGACCTGGGCGATGGCAGGTGTAGCAATGGCGGGAGCATCTTCCGTGAGTGTTTTCATGGCTGGTGTAGAAAGGCCGCTCGCTGAATACGGGCGGCTTTTCGCTGTTTAGCCAAGTGCGCTGAATGACGAACGGCAAGGCAAATGCAACCGCCGAACCGTGTCTTTTGCTCGGTAGCATGACACATCGAATACTTTCCCATATCTTCGTTCAGGCCGGTAGAAACACGCGAGAACTCCACGGATCAAGATAGGACCGTGTTGCGCATCTGCGACCTCATCCCATACCCCCAGGGCGCCCTCTGTGCCGGTCCCAACTGGAAACTTCTCTGGGGCAAATCCGCCATCGGCTCCGACATCGAGACCGCGCTCTCCGGCGCCGACGCAGCCAAGGCCCACTTCGTCAAGGTCGCCAAGAACGGCCATACCTTTCTCGTTTGCTGGTCATTGCAGGACCACACATGCCGCGGCTTCTTCTACGTCGGTGGCAGCTCGAGCAACGCCGACCTCGACAGCACCGGCAGCGTCGTCATCACGGCCACCACCGGGACCGTCTACCGCGACAAGGACCCGGACGCTGAGTGGTTTGCCTCGCCCATCGCCGGCCGCATCATCTTGGGCAACGGCGTGACCGGGAATGACAACCTTGTGTGGTCTGGCGGCGCCGGTGGCAGCTTGGCCGTCTTTGGTCCGGCTTCAACGCCAGCCAGCCCCAACACCATCTCCCGCGTCCGCATCCCGCCCTGCACGGTATTCCGCCAGCACGTCAACCGCTCGATCTTCGCCGCCGGCAATGCGGCTCTCCCGATGCGCGTCTGGATCTCCGATCCGCCCAATGCCGGCGAGACCTTCGTGGACGGCGTGCGCTCGCTCTCCATTTCCTACATCGACGTGGCACCCTGCGGCAAAGCAGCCCGCATCACCAGCCTGTCCGTCTTTCAGCAATACGTCACGGTTCATACCGACGACAAGCCGGTGAACCTTTACGGCGTGGACGGCTCGGCTGACGGTTGGAAGTGCCAGCAAAGCTCCAGCGCGGCCAACGCCAGTGCCATCAACCCCCATTGCTGCGGGGAAGACCTGCAGGGGGATGCCGCGTTCTACCTTGGGCGGGACTTGGAGGTTTACCAGGATCAGGCCGTCCGGTCCGGTCCGTTCGAGAAGCGCGGGAGTCGGGCGATCGACATTGCCACCGAGCAGGGCGCCGGCGTCTGGAACAAGCTGGCAAAGCGTCCGATCCTGACCAGCGGCTATCATACCCTTTACGACCGAGAGAACCGGCTTTTCTGGATGTTCATCCCGAATTCCCTGGACGAGCGGCCGGCGCTGTGGGTCTACAACGAGCGCACTCGGACCGTGGCAGGCCCTATTCGCTATCCTGCGGCCATTGTGAGCACGCTGATCAGTTCCTTGGGCGCCGGCATGCTCGCGGTCATCACCGAGGCCGGGGAGTGCCTTTACGCTGACCTGGCGGACATTGGCGAGCAAGAGGCGGAAGACCTCGAAGCCAAGGGGACGGCGCTGGGGGCTGCTTACGCGATTGGTGTCGCCACGCCAACCCCTGTTGCCGGCGTTCCTTTCGTTTCCTTGGTGGTTGACTCCGATGGGGTGCTGACGACCGCGCTAGAGACCGTGGGAGCCGATACGGTAGGCTTGGCGACGCCGCTGGGCCCACTGGCCACGCTGACGCCGGCCAGCTACACGCCCACCCAGTTCTTCAACAACGCATATCTGGCGCGGTTTGAATTCCCATGGACGGACATCGGCGCCCCCGGCGTTTTCAAAAACTTCCTCGAGGCCAAGTTCTCCTTCGAGCGTGGCAGCCGGGCCTACGTGGGTGTTTACGCTGAAACCGACTCCGGCCGGACCTCGGGCAAGTGGAAGGGGCTCATCCATGGCGCGCATGACGACACGTTCCGGGTGCCGCTCAATCTATTTGGCTACAAGGTCCGGATCCGCGTCGTCGCCGTGGTGTTCAACTCCGGGCGGCTGCTGATTTCGGATGCGAAGATCGGATATGCCTCGGGCGGGGCGGATTAGACTTTCCGGCGGCATAACGTTGCCGGAGAAACAAACCAAAATGACAACCAGAGCAAAGATGCAGGTTCAGACGGTCGTTCCATACGATCCGGCTCAAAGTCGCTACTCGGAGACGGTCAAGTTCTCCTGCGTGTGCGGCAAGCAGCCATTCGGCCCGAACGGCGAATCGGAGGATAATTCCTTCGCGCGCTGGACCCCATCAGGCGACATGAAGCTGGAGATAACGAATCCTGCCCTCTTCGGGCAATTCGTCCCGGGCCAGAAGTTCTATGTCGATCTGACGCCGACCGAGTAACGGCAGCAAAGCGCCTCCAAGCGGAGCGAGCCCCGGCCACGGTCGGGGCCTTTTTATGCCAGGCTATTCACCGCAATATCAGCAGGACCGGGCGATGTGGCGCAGCGTCTTGCCGTCGAAGAACCACTCATGGTCGCCCGTGATGGTGAGCATGGCAGAATCCGGCGCGCTGGCGTAGTTGCCGCTGACGCCGGGAACGAAGCGCACCGTCTGCTGGCCATCCAGCTTAAACGGCTTGCAGCGCATATAGTCGTTCACGCCATCGAAGTATAGCCCCACCGGCTTCGGCTCGCTGATAACCTTGGCGATAACCGGAGCGGCGAGCAGGCCGACCAGCAGGCGGGAGAGGAAGGTGCGGCGGTTCATAATGAGGCGTGCCACTCGACACGGTTCGGCCCGATCAGCTTGGCGTGCAGCGACGGCATGTGCATGGGATTGGTCTGCTCAACGTAGGTTCCTCTCGGTGAGTATATCCGCTCAATCGGAGTCCCGTTCGGCGGCACCACGTCCGTCCATGTTGCGCCGCGGTCAAACGAAAATACGCAGTTGTTGATCCATACAGATGCCGGCCTTTGGCGCTCAGGAACATGCTTCGGCTTCACGCCGACAGCCAGCAGCAGACCGAACATGAACGAGGAGATGATGAATGTGCGGCGGTTCATGCGATTTTGAATTGTAAGATAGCAGATTCCGTCGGCTGCTTCCAGAGCGGAAGTAGGCGCTCGCTCATCATCGAATCGGCATAGTGTTGAGTCGTCACCTTCACGTCGCGATGCCCGGCCTGGTTCGCCGCGGCATGGATGCCCTCGGTCTTGGCCTTGAAGCTGATGAAGAGCTTGCGCATCTCATGCACGGCCTTGCTGACCGCAAACTCCGCGGGGATCAAGTCCTTCATCCATTCGTTCAGCCTGTCGAGCGATGCCGTGTCCTTCACCGGTCCGAGCTCCTTGAGCAGGTCGAACACCCATTGCTCGATGACGATCTTGCGGCTGTGCCCGTGCTTCGGCTTGAAGTCTCCGCCGGCGACAATGTGAATCATGGGCCGGTCGTCCTGCCGGAGCCAATGGGGCTTGAACGCGATTGCCTCGGCCCGGCGGAACCCGCAGTGCATGCAGAGCAGGAACGCCCGGTAGGTGTCCACGTCGGCAATCCTGAGTTCGATCGAGGCGCGCATCACGGCAACGATCACTTCAGCCGGAAGCAGCTCAAAGTAGCGCTTCGCCCCGAAATCCGGCTCGGACATGAAGCCGCTCAGGTCCGGCAGCTTCAGCCCAACCTCCTTGTAGTAGCGCACAGCCATCTTGGAGAAGAAGGCGCGGGCATTGCGCAGTGTCGTGTCCGCGGTGATCTTGGCCGTCAGGATGTCGTCCTCGTCGGCATCGTCGTCCTGCGGGATCGACGCCAGTTTGAAGTCCATCGCGAACTTCGTCGTAAGGATGTCGGTCGGCTGATCGAACCAGGGCGAGTAATCGACGTTGCTCTTTCCGAAGAAGGACACGAATGGCTTGCCGGTCCGGTAGGACTCCACCTTGCGGAGCAGGGACGCCAGAAACGATTTGTAGCCCTTGAAGCTGGACGCGCTGACCGGCTTGCCCTTCCGGCCGATGATGCCCAGCGCGCTCTCGTAAGTGGTCACAATGTCCGTGAACGTCGCGACGTGGTTGTTGCGCGCGGCGCGGCGCGGGTTGTATTTCGCCAACGCCATGTCGAGGGTGTTGGTCGGGATCGACAGGAACGCGGTAATCTCTTCGGCCAGCTTCTCGGCGGTGCGCTTATTGGTGCCGAGCGGGAACCGGACGGACTTCCCGGCGACCATCTTCCGGCAATACCACTGATTGCCCCAGCACTGTGCGCCGGTCTTGTCGGCGAAGGGTGCGCGCCACACGGACACGCTGAGATTTCGGGTCAGGAACTGGGTGGATTCATCGTGCATATCGTCGTCTCCTTGGGCAAAACTTAGGCAAATCCTCAAAACGTCACTTAGGCAAGAACATTGCAAACCGAAAAGCGTATAGCGCTATATAGCGAACACCGTTTAGGGTGATAGCCCGTGGCGCTCCTAAGTGTGGCGCTATGTGTTGCCAGTTTTGCTGACTACGAATCTGGAGGTTTGGGGTTCGACTCCCTATGCCCGCACCACTTTTAACCCTCTCGCGAAGCGCAACTTCCGAGAGGGTTTTGCTTTTTAGCTTGGAAAGCAGAATTCGCAAGATAGCTAAACTTAGGCAACGCCGAATGTCGAAATCCACTTCACCCGCGCAGGAGGGTCAGACTCAGGAGAGCCTGGCCGACGAGATCCGAACCTCGGAGAAATTGTTTGTCGATGCCGCGGTTGAGCAGTTCCGCCGAATGGTCGCGATGGAATACTACCGTCTGCGCGGCTACGCGATCGAGGCCGGCGGGACCGAGATTCACCTGAAGGCCGACGTGCATTTCAACTTCGATCCGGCCCGGAGGTCGGTGCAGATAACTTCGGTGCCCGACTTCCTGCCGGCGCCGCTCACCCGCACAGCCCAATGCTGACCCTCGACCGCAGCCTTTACCGCGACCGCCTCGGGGATCCGTCATCCTGGGCCGGAGACTGGAGCAAGCCCAGCCCGGAGGAGGGAGACCGGTTCCGTGCCGGCCACTATCCGACGGGCGACGAGGCTACGAGGGTGCGCGAACGCATGACCGGTCTCGAGTCTCTGATCATCGGCATGGCGATCCGGCGCCACAAGTCAGCGTTCATCGCCGCGGTGCTCTGTGTTTCGAGGGAATCGGTTGACCGCCGGCTGCGTCCGCTCGGGCTCAGGAACGCCCCGGGTAGGCTGGGAAGGACACCGGCGCTGCGAACCACCTGAATTTAGGTGGTCCGGCATTCGGGGTGGACATTCGCAAAATAGGTTTCATAGGTGGGGCATGCCCCAAATGTCATCCGCGAAGATCAGCTTCGGCGCGCTGTGTGCCGCCAAGCTCGAGCAGAAGGGTATCCCGGTCCGCCAGCTCGTGAAGAGCCTCAAGAACACCCCGGCATCGCAGTTCACCCGCTGGAAGCAGGGCCTGTGGACCTACATCGAGCACGACAAGCTGCAGGCCATCGCCGAGGCCATCAGCGACGATCCGCGGGAGCAGTGTGACCTGATCGTGGCATTCCTGCATGACATGACGCCGATGAAGTATCGGCCGATGATCCTGCACATGCAGAAGGGCGAATCGCCTTTCTCGATCACCGACGGCCAGGCCCCTTGGAGTGAACCGCAGCGGAGGAAAATGGAGGCTATCGCGGAAGCCTATGAGCTCAACGAGGACTTCGCGCAGATGGTCGATCATCTCCACACCTGGGCCCGGCGCGTGAAGAAAGAGCAGGAGTTGCAGGCCGCTACCGCAAAGCGTCCATCAGCCAGTAAATAAACGGTCCGACGGTCGCGGCGATCAGCAGGCCGACCAGCGCAGCCTTCAGTTCGTCGCGCTGGCGCTCTACTTCACGCGGGGGTTCTTCTGGTCTATCGTCCACAGGTCTGGGAATAACAGGATGTCCGCCTTGTGCTGTTCTTCCGGCAAAGACTGCTTTTCAGGCGGAGCGTCGAAAAGCAACATCTGGCCCGATGCCGGATTTGCGCGTCCCCCGTTTAGGGGGATCTAAAGACCTGTCCTTTCTGGTGTCTGATTCTTTCCGGGAATCGACGTTTTCGCTCTCCCTGAGCACGCGAAGGCGCATGCCGTTTGGAGTCCAGACAGGTCTTTCGCCAGCATTCCAGCGGTCGATAAAATCATCCACGGCGATATTAAGTATCTCGGGGAAGGCCAAGCCGGCGCACTCCTTGAACAGGCCGGACAGCCGGGTTTCGGTTGTCTCAGTAAGCCTTACGCTGCGTGGAATCTTCGACTTCATCTACCAAAACAGATAACAACTACAAACAGTATGTAAAGCATTTCAGTATAGGGTCATTACCTACCTGCGTAGTCAGAAGTAGTAGATGGTAGTTGACTGTAGTTTTCAATAAGCTTTTGCTGCGGGTCATGCCAACCCCGACATCTGTTCGCTTAGGTGCGCTGCAGAAGAAACTTACCTCAATCAGCCGGCGCACCGGACTCAAGCAGCCTGATATGGTGAAGCTCGCACTCGAAGAGTTTTTCGCGCGCCACCGGAAGGACGACGAAATCAAGGAAGCGGTGATCCGCTACCGCATCGAGGGCAGCAAATGAAAGCCCCCGCCCTCAATATCCCCGCTCTCCCCCCGGCGATAATCCGCGAGGCCGCGTTCAACGAGATGTTCGACCACATGCGGACGATGTGCCGATTGCACGCTGCGCAAAAGCTTTCCGCCGAGACCCGCAAGGCCGGCGTCCACATGCTCGCTTATCTCGAGACCCACAAGGAAGAGATGAAACGCGAGGTGATGTCGTGAGCCGCATCCTCGATTTCTGGTGGCGCAAGAGCGCCTATGCGACCTACGACGGTAAACGGTGCTACCGGCTCTTTGGCTCAATGCTCGTCTGCTTCATTCGTAGAACCGCATGACCACCCAAACCGAACTCCCGTTGAAGGTGGCGCAAAAGCGCGGCGTGATGGCTGCCCAAGCCTGTGCGGATGCGGCCGAACGTCGTAACCCTGGCTGGGTGAAAGCCGCCTACGATGCCTTTGTCGCCTACGCGAAGACCACGGGCAGCACGCGCCAGTTCACCACCGAGGATGTTCGCCTTGGCGTCTCGGTCGAGAAGGCCCCGGATGATCGCGCGTGGGGCTCGATCGCCATGCGGTGCAAGCGTGAGGGCATCATTGTCGCCGTGGGCTATCGCTCCGTGGAGAGCAGCAACGGCAGCCCGAAGACACTTTGGCAACTCAACCCCGAATCAAAATGACCAAGATCATCGCATTACAGGCCGAGAACATCAAGCGTTTGACCGCCGTCACCATCACCCCGCAGGGCAACGTCGTCGTCATCGCTGGCGACAATGCGGCAGGCAAAACCTCCGTGCTCGACTCCATCGCCATGGCTTTCGGCGGCGGCGACGAGATCCCGGTGATGCCCGTCCGCAAGGGCCAGAAGAACGCCAAGATCATCGCCGAACTCGACAACGGCCTGATCATCAAGCGGACCTTTACGGCAGCCGGCGGCACGGCCCTCGTCGTGGAGAACAAGGACGGCGCCCGCTACCCCAGTCCGCAGGCCATGCTGGACGCGCTGACCGGCAAGCTCATGTTCGACCCGCTGGCCTTCACCCGCCTGGACGCGACCAAGCAGGCCGCGGCGCTCCGCAAGCTGGTCGGCATCGACTTCAGCGCGCAGGACAGCAGCCGCAAGGCCCTCTATGATGAGCGCACCCTCGTCAACCGGACCGTCGCGCAGGTCTCCGCTCGCGTTGAACAGATGCCGTTTCACAAGGACGCCCCCGCTTTCGAGGTTAGCACGGCGGACGTGATGGCCGAACTTGAGGCGGCGCAGAAGCATAATGCGACCAAGCACGACCTTACGGAGAAGATCAGCGCCAAGGCGTCCTCGTTGAAAGACCAACGGCAGAAGACCGCCATGATTCGCCGCGAGATTTTGGACCTAGAGGAGCGTCTTCGCCAGACGCGCGAAATGATCGCCCCGCAGGAAGCCATGGAAAAGGCGGTTGCCGCAGAACACGACGCAGCCATTGCCGCCGATTACGAGTTCAAGCCCACCGACGAGGCCCCGATCCGCGCCAAGCTGGCCGGCGCCGCCGTGACCAACAAGCAGGTTCACGAGAACACGCTCCGCGAGGACGCCATTACCGCACTCAAGGGCCATCAGGCCAAGGCCGCGGACCTCACGCTCAAGATCGAGGCCATCGACAAGAACAAGGAGTCGGTGCTCTCCTCTGCCAAGTTCCCGATCGCTGGCCTCAGCTTTGACGAGAACGGCGTGACCTATCAGGGCATCCCCTTCGCCCAGGCTTCCGGCGCCCAGCAACTGCGCATCTCCGTCGCAATGTCGGCCGCGCTCAATCCGAAGCTCCGTGTGATGATCGTCCGCGACGGCTCACTGCTGGACGCGAAAAGCATGACGCTTCTGGCCGAACTCGCCGCCGAGCACAATCTGCAGGTGTTCGTTGAGCGCGTCGGAAAGGATGACGCCTGCTCGATCATCATCGAGAACGGCGAGGTTGCGGGTAAAGCCGAGGCCCCCGCCGAAAACGTCCTCTCGCACGACGCGCACGCCAAGCCCGAGACCGCCAAGCCCAACGAGTTCACGCTCGCCTGACCATGCCCAGCATCGTCACAGCACCCGACCGCACCCGCGCGCTTGCCGCCCTCAAGCAGGCTGAATCCTTCATTCAAGGAGCCGGCTCCGAGGTAGGCGAGGATGCCCGCAAGCTCGTGGACGTGCTCATGGAGGAAGGCCAGCGCGTGCAGCGGGCCGGACTCTCGCTCGTGCTGTCGCTGCTCAGTGACGAATACTCGCCCGTCGAACTCTTCAAGCCGTGGGCGAGCAAGTCGCGCTTTGTTCAATGGCGCGACGATCCGGACGTGAAGCTGGATGTGATCGTCAGACATGGCCGGCTTTGCATCAAGCCGTCGGCGTTCCTCGCGCACTGGCGCACCCTGGGCGACGAGACGAAGCGCAAACACTCTGCCTCAGCCGGGAACTCTTCCGGCAAAACGCCTTCAAGCCCCGGCGGGCAAGTCGGCAACAATGCTCGCACCGCAAAAGCGGCGCGCGGCTGAGGCTCCTTTTTTTGTCCCGTAACCGTAACCCAAACTGCGAAATAATCCCATGAGCAAACATAACCCTCCCGCGCACGAGTCGGCCCAGTCCGACCTGCTTTCGTCCACCGGCATGCAGGCGCCAGCCGTCGTCAAGCCGTCATCCCTCAGCGCATCCTTGGCGAAGCTTCTCCCGAAGATCGCCGAGCTGGATCAGTTTGCTGACAACAACAGCCTGGCGCTCCTCACCGAGAACAAGGGCCAGTTTGAGTCCGCTATCATGCTCGCGGACGCGATCAACCAACTCAAGGCCATGCTCACCCACGAAGTGATGGCTCCCATCATGGCCCTGCAGGGAACCCCATTAGGTTTTCGGACAGATAAAGACTCCACCGGAGGCTATCCGGTCGAGGTCGTCCGCGACGCCTTCATCGAGGCCGTGTTGAAAGGGTTTAAGGTCGTCGGCAATGAAATGAACATCATTGCTGGGCGCGGATACATCACCCGCGAAGGTTTTGAGGGCGCGCTGTCCCGCCTTGGCCGCAAGGGGTTCTTCACTGACTTTAAGGACACCTATTCGGTGCCGCGGATCGTCAGCGATTCCGAGGCCATCGTGACCGCCTCCGCCTCGTGGAAGTGGAAGGGCATCGTCGGCAAGATCGAGAATGCCCAGTTCTCCATTCGGATGAACAAAGGCATGGGTGCCGACGGCGCGATTGGTAAGGCGAAGCGGAAACTCAAAGCCCGGGTCTACGAGCGCATCACTGGCACTTGCGTAACCGAGGGCGACACCACCGACGCCCCCGTCATCGACATCCAGACCACCCCGGCGTCCGGCACCGCCACCCAGCAGCAGCCCGCCGGCGCGACCGAAGACCAGAAGACGCTGCTCAAGGAACTGCTGGATCCCCAGCACGTCGAGCACGCGAACGCCTGGCTGCTCGGCAAGGGCGCCATCCCGGCCGGCGGCTCCTACCTCGATGTCCGCGCCAGCATGGCGGAGAAGATCCTCGGAAAGCCGAAGGACTTCCTCGCGGCCATCACCCCGGCGGGAAAGTAACCGATGAAATCCCTCCTCCGCGAAAACCGGATTCCCAAGGGCTCGAAGGCCAAGGTGGCGAGGATCGTCTCTGACCTCGAAGCCAATCCTCCGGGCCAGTCCCTGACGAACGCCAGCGGCGCGAAGATATTCGCCCTCTGGAAGGCCAGTCGGGGGCAGGGGCGCCGGTAAGTAATCACCCTCAACCCGCAATTCATCACCATGAATCAAGCCAAGACCACGGAGCCCAAATCTCCCTCCCCCGTCGCCGTATCTTCCGGCGTCTTCGTCTCCACGTTGGCCGCTCTCAAAGGCGGTTCCTTCCTTGTCTCCGCTGACGACGCCCTGCGCGAACTCACCAGCAAGGTCCAGAAACAGCAGCTCAAGGGCAAGCTGACCATCACGCTCGAGATCGTGCCCAACGGCTCCGGCGTCGGCGACGTGCCGCTCCTGAAGGTCGTTCCCGACATCTCTGTGGCCTCGCCGAAGCCCAAGGCGAAGGGCGAAACCTTCTTCGCCGACGAGGATAGCAACCTCACGCGCCGGCACCCCGGCCAGGCCGAAATGAAGCTCACGCTGGTCAACGTCCGCGACGAGCCGAAGGCCGAAGCCTCCACCGCGGCGCCCAAGGCCGTTTCCCAGTAAACCACAACCTCAGCCAATACCGATATGGATACCATCAAGTCCGAAGCGCAGACCGTCGCCGAACTTTGCGCCAAACTCAACCAGCCCACCCTGAACGTCGCCCGTTCCGGTGTGGCCGTGTTCCCCAGCGGCAGTGTCGTCAACCTCGAGAACGAACTGCTCGACGCCAACCCGAAGCGCCCGCGCGCCGTGGTTGAGCTCTACGAGCACCAGTCGTTCATCGACTACCTGAACCGCTTCAAGATCACGGCGCAGACCGTCGCCTTTGGCGTCGCGACCGAGACCGGCGGCTCGTTCAAGGCCATCCTCGACTACCACGACAAGCAGGATGCGGCCACGCCCGTCGCGGCTCACTGGGGCGAGCACATCTGCAAGCTCAACCTCGCCGCGACGCCCGAGTGGACGCGCTGGATCGCCAAGAACAACAGCCCGTTCAACCAGGAGCAGTTCGCCGAGTTCATCGAGGACAACGCGCAGGATCTCGTGCAGCCCGACGCGGGCGCCCTGCTCGACATGGTGCAGTTCCTCGAGGGCAAGCGGAACGTGACGTTCAAGAGCGGGAAGAACCTGCGGACCGGCGCCATCGAGTTCGAATACACCGAGACGATCGCCGAGACCACCGGCCGTCGCGAGGAGAAGGCCGAGTTCCCGGGCCGCATGATCGTCCGGCTCACGCCGTTTGTCGGACAAGAGTCCGTGGACATCACCGCACGCCTCCGTTTCCGCATCAGCGACAGCGGCAAAGTGGCGTTCCACTACGTTCTCGACCGGCCGTTCAAGGTCATCGAGGCCGCGTTCAACGCCATCGCGGCGCAGATCGAAACCGATACCGGCGTCCCCGTGATGCTCGGCACCGGTTCCGTCACCCCGCCGCCGCAGATCCGCTAACACCCTAACCCCAATGGGCAACCGGGACAACGGCGGCGAGACAGGCAAACGGGCCAAGGTGCGCTTTGCGCTCCTCTGTCTGCTTGTGCTTGCCGCCGTTGTCACCGGCCTGCTGGCGCTCTGCTACCTCGCGTTTTCGCCCCGGTGAAGGACGCCCGCCCATTCTATTTCGAGGAGATCGAATACGACTCCCTCCACCATGCCGTCCACGGCTACACCGTCATCATCAGCGAAACCATGCGCCTGACGCGCCTCGAACTCTTCGAACTCAACCCGACGCTCTCCGACGAAATCGACGCTGCCGCACTCAGCCAGGCCGCAGCCGAGGAATACGAGAGAGCCACCGACCATCGCCAGTAACCCGTTTTACCATGTCCAACAAAAACATCCAGCCCAGCAAAGTCCCCGCCGGTGGCACTGACCGTGAAGTGATGCCGCCTATCCGCTACACGACGTTCGGCGTCGTCGCCTGCAAACTCACCCTCAAGGACCGGCTCAAGATCGCCCTCGGGCAAAACGTGCTCATCGAGACGGTGTTCCTGTCCGAGCAGCGTCCGGGCCGCACGGAGCCGCGGGTCAAGCTCACGCTCACGCGGGCCAAGGACCTGCCGACGGCCGCGCGCGAACTCTACACCAAGAAGATGATGGCGATGCACCCGCAGGGCGTCCCGTCGGGCAGCCTGCCGCCGATCGTCAACCTGCGGAAGCCGGAGCCGGACGGGAAAGCCAATTAGCAAATGCTCGTCCTCTCCACATTCCCGGGGATTGGCCTGCTCGATCGTGCCTTCGAGGAAGAAGGCTTCACGGTCGTTCGCGGGCCTGACCTGCTATGGGGGGGGGATATACGGCGTTTCCATGTGCCAGCCGGAATCTTCGACGGCATCATTGGCGGTCCGCCGTGTCAGGTTCACAGCAATGCCTCGGAGATCAACGGCACGGATGCAGTAGACCTGATACCGGAATTCTTGCGGATCCACCGCGAGGCGCAGCCGAAGTTCTCCGTGATGGAGAATGTGCGCGGGGTGGTCGGACATGCGGACATCCCGCCCGACTGGTTCCATTGTGTGCTGCGGGACTGCGACTGCGGCGGGCACACGATGCGGACGCGCGCCTTCTGGACGTGGCCGATGATGATATGGGAACCGGGCGGGAAGGCTACCGGCGAGTTCTCGCACAGCGTCATGGCGAGCACCTACAAGCGCGGCAGCAGCGATTCGCAATACTGCCGGGACAAGGGGTTTCTGCCGGGCGACCTGTCGGTGATGGAATACGCCAGGCTGCAGGGCGCCGAGGAAGTCGGCGAACGCCTGATGCAATACAAGGCTGGCCGGGCCTTCGCCGTCCACTGTCTCGGCAACGGCGTGCCGCTGTCGCTTGGCCGCTATGTGGCGCGCTCCGTCAAGGCCGCTCTTCAACTCAACTGATTTCCCAATGACCCGCACCCCCGCAGACGAACCTGCCCCTTACATCGCCGTCGCCCTCGATGGCACGCTCGCCCAACTCAGCATTGACGGCCGGATCGGCGAACCCGTCCCCGCCATGCTATCCCGCGTTCGCAAGTGGCTGGAAGAGGGCAAGACGGTCAAGATCGTCACCCCGCGCGTCGCCAAGGAGGAGGACCTGGACAACGGTTCGCCCAAGGAGGACTACGACCGCGCCGACGCCATCCGGATTGAAATCGTCGGCTGGTGCGAGAAGCACGTTGGCAGGGTCCTGGACATCACCTGCCGCATCGAGCCGGGCATGATCGAACTGTGGGACGCGAAAGCCGTCGGCGTCCTGCTCAACCGCGGCGTATCCCGGGAGGATCTTCTGGCCTACCACATGGCGCACATCATGGAAGCGGCCGGCATGAAGCCCGCGCAAGGCCAACCCTACGGGGAAGCGGCTGACCAGATCGCCACGAAGCTACGGCTCATCATGCAGGGCGCCGAGGATGCCTTTGCGCATCTGGACAGCGCGCAGGATGCCCTTGAACACCTGAAGCTGGACGGGATCGCCGATGATCAGGCTTCGCTCGTGCGCCAGGCCCGGACCTCGCTGGTGAAGGCGCTGCAACCGCTGGTGAATGCGAGGGGGAAGTAACATGCCGCGCGTCCTCAACATAACCGGGGAATACCCGCCCGACTGGAAAACCAGCAGTGACACCGCATGGGCCGCTGCAGGGCATCGCTGCATCCGCTGCGGACATCCCTATCGCAAAGGCGAGCACGGCAAGGGCGAGTGGACGCCGTGCGACAATCAATGCCGCCACGGAAAGCCCGTTGGTATCGAGTTCGAAGGTGGCGACGTGCTGGAAGTCGAAAACAACCTCACGATTCCTGCCTTGATCGAGGGCGGCATGTTAGCGAAGCCTCGTTATCGCGTCGTGGCCCAATGGCGCATCGGCACCGTTCACCATCTGGACGGCAACAAGGCGAACTGCCTCTGGTGGAACCTCCTCGCCCTATGTCAACGCTGCCACTTGCAGATTCAGGGCAAGGTCAACCCCGACCAGCCCTACATGCTCGAGCACTCGGACTGGTTCAAGCCATACGTCGCGGGCTTCTACGCCAAGAAATACGAGGGACGCGACATCACCCGCGAACAGGCCATGGCCGAACTAGACCGCCTGCTCGCATACGAAAAGCTCACATGACCGCCCGCGCCGCCAACATCCTTCACCGCATGGGCATCGCGCCCACGCCGGCAGCCGTCCGCCAGGCCATCACCGATCACGTCCTGTTCGTCGGCCTCAATGGTCCGCTTGGCTACGGCATCACCAGTCACAACGAGATGTGCCGATTTGCCGGTCTGCCTGTGCCCGAGTTCCCGCGCGAAACGATCTTCACGCGCTACACCCAGCTTCACCGGCTGGCGTCGGCGTTCATCGAGTCGCCGGTCCCTGTGTCCATGAAACCCCTGCGCGACTTCCTCGCCAAGAACCCGCCACGGAAATGAAGGGACTTTTATTCGTAGCCGGGATGGCGGTAGCCGCATGCTCTGGTCGCAAGACGCAAACGAGGAGGGTCATCGTGCCGAAGCCGCCATTGTCTACCGATGACCAACAATTTGAGCCGTCCGAGACGGCAGGAATGTGGCGGGTAGTTACTGGCAGTGGAGAAACCCGCTGTGTTTGGGGTGAGCGAAAATGTGACTACGTTGTGGGCGAACGCCGCTGCCTGCTGACGACGTGGGCGGTCGGAAAGCAATGGGATGACCGGAAGCCGCTCGACCTTCCGAAGCCAGGCATGGCCGCGCCGGCTATCTGGCACGCCGGCCTTGGCACGCCGAAACCAGACTGGGCAGGCAAATCCCGCCCGGGCCGCTTCCTGCCGAATCACCTGCGGCCGCTCATGCCGGTGTTCGAGATCGTCAGCGTGAGAGCGGAGCGCGTGCAGGGCATCGGTGCGCTCGATATTATCGCCGAGGGTGCCTGCCCTCCTCAAATCGTTGGCGGCGAGCAGAAGGTTTTGCAAAGCGAATACTGGATTCCGCTCTGGAACTCCATCAACGAATCCCGCGGCTACGGCTGGCAGGTCAATCCCTGGGTCTGGCGCGTCGAGTTCAGGAGGGTCCTGCCATGAGCTTCCACGCCCTCAACAACTCGTCCCGGTCCGTCGGTGGCCGTCCGCGCTGCGAGAAGACGCACCTGGTCGCCCTCGAATACCTCATGCACCCCGGCAAACGTCCGTGGGGCCTGTTCAAGCAGCTCGCCGCCGAGAACGGGCTCCGCTTCTCCCAGCTCAATGCGGCGGTCGAGCGGATCAAAAGTCGGGTGAAGGAGAATGGGTGAGATGAATCGCTTTGCTTGCATCGTCGCCGATCCGCCTTGGCCTGTTAAAGCAGGTCCGAACGGTGGCGGTTATGCCGACGGGAAGACCGGCATGAAGAAATGGAACTGGCGGCGCGAAAGCCTGCCCACACGTAAGCTCGCCTATCCGACGATGAGCGTCGAAGAAATCGCCGCCCTGAACATCCGCGAGATCGCCGCCGACGATGCACACCTCTACCTTTGGACGATCAACCGCTACGTGGAAGCCGCCTACACCGTGGTCCGCGCATGGGGCTTTGAGCCGAGCACGCTGCTGACATGGGCGAAGAAGCCGATGGGCGGAGGTCTTGGTGGCACGTATGGAATCTCGACAGAATATATCCTCTTCGCGCGCCGGGGATCGCTGAAGGCCAAGCAGCGGATCAAGGGCACATGGTTCCCGTGGAAACGCGAATACGTGAATGGCGCACCCGCGCACAGCCGAAAGCCATCCGCCTTTATGGAGATGGTCGAGACGGTCACGCCCGGACCATACCTCGAGCTATTCGCCCGCCGCCGCCGTGAAGGCTGGAGCGCGTGGGGCAATGAGGTCGCGTCCGACATCATTATTGAATCGCGCGGACAACTTAACTTTCCCACATGAACATCGCCCCCACCGCCCATCACCCCGACGGTCCTTCCCAATGGCCCGCCATCGCCGAATGCCCCTGCTTCGAGTCCGAGAAGGACATCGAAGAGGCTGACATCGAATCCCTGGACGAAGCCGCCGGCGAAAAGCACGGCTCCGACGCCAAGGGCCGCGGCCAAGCGCAGCACGGTGGGCTTGCCAAGGCCCTGACCGGCCAGCCTGACGCCTTTGCCGGCCTGTCCGTCAAGGAGGAGCAGGATGTTCGCTGGACCGCTGAGGCGATCGTGGAATACGCCGCCTCAATGGGCTACGGCGCCGACGAGATCCGCGTTGAGCAGCGCGTGACCATGTTCTCGCCCTCCGGCTTCGATGAGCTCTACTTCGGCACCCTGGACGTGCGCTTTGGCCCGTTCATCTGCGATGCCAAGTTTGGCGACGAGCGCAACTATGTGCCCCAGCTCGCCGGCTACGACCTGCCGATCATGGAGCAGGAAGGCTACGCCCGGATCACCAACGCGCTCTTTTACGGCCGGCTGCGGCGGAAGCGTTTCTTCCCGATGGACCGAAAGACCGTCGAGACCATCGCTTACCGCATCTTGGCGAAGCGCCATAGCCCGGACCGCCAGCCCAAGGTCTGCAGCTATTGCGGCTGGTGCCAGCGCGCGACCTACTGCGAGGCCCTGAATGCCAAGGTGGACGTGGTGCTCGCCAAGCGCGAAGACGAATGGGGGATGCGGTTGCCGACCATGAGCGCGACCGCGGCCGGCGCCGATCCGGTGCTCCTCGGGGCGATGAAGTGGCTGTGGAAGGCTTACCTCGAGCCGTGGGCCAAGAGCGTGGACTACGCCTGCACGGTCTGCGCTGACCAAGGCAACACCCCCCTCGGCTTCACGAAGCAGAACGAAAAGGGCAGGTTGGACATCCATGACCCGGCCAAGGCGTTTGCCGCTCTGACCGCCGCTGGCGTGCCCAGGGAGGCCATCGAGGCTGCAGCCGGCTTCACCATGAAGGACCTCGCCGAAGCCTACCAGCAGGCCACAGGATGCCCAAAGACCGTCGCTCCGGCCAAGGTCGAGGCGTTGCTGGTCGCTGCCGGTGCTGCCGCGCGCGGGCCCGCCACGTTCAAGCTGATACGCCAGCCTGGCGCCGAGGACGAGATCCGGGCTGCGCTGGCAAGGCCGGTGAACGTTTTGTCTTTACCGAACGCAGAACAGCGAACAAACCTTACCGAGCAACAAGGAACGACGAACACACCATGAGCGGCTTCTGGATCAAATGGGAGAAGGGCCTCACTCGTAAACCCGAGGTCCTACAGCTTGCTGCACGCCTAATGGTGCCGCCAATTCAGGCGGCTGGCGCGCTGATGCTCGTAATGGAGTGGCTTGACGACAACGTGAGCGATTTCGACGACGACGGCGATGCCCGTCTTGAACTTGGAGCCATGCAACCGTCGTTTCTGGACGGGATCGTCGGTATATCCGGGTTTGCTGAGGCATTAGCCGAAGTGGAGTGGCTACGCCAAGACGGGCAAACGCTTGTATTTGTTAACGCAGGAAAGCACAACGGGATCACAGCCAAAAACCGGGCTGACGCTGCACTCCGAAAGCGGATTTCGCGCGAGAATAATCCTGTCACAGATTCGCGTGACAATCTTCCAAGACCGACGCGGCGCGCGGTGTTCGAACGAGACAGATACACCTGCGTTTACTGCAACAAAAGCAGCACTGTCATGCGCGAGAGGAACACGAGGAGGGCATTACTCTCCATCGACCACATCGTCCCTGTAACCAGAGGTGGCGGGCATAATATAGAGAACCTGGCTACAGCTTGCAGAAAGTGTAACCAGACAAAGACCAATAGGTTGCCAGAAGAAGCTGGGATGACTTTGGAATTCCTTCAGAAGGGGTTGGTCTGCTCTGAAAACAAGGTCACTTATTTGTCACAACAATCTGTGACCGATTTAGGACACCTCTGCTCTGTATCTGAATCTGCTCTTCCTTCTGTTTCTAAAGAGGAAGCAATCTACCAAGCCTATCCCCGCAAGCAGGGCCGGAAAGAAGCGTTGAAGGCCATCGCCAAGGCGCTCTCCTCTCTGTCGTTCGAAGAGCCTCCTAGGGATCACGCGTGGCTGTTAGGACGCGTCCAAGCCTACGCCGCCGCAGTTGCGCTTTGGCCGGCTGGTGATGAGAGGTTTATTCCGCATCCCGCGACATGGTTCAACAAAGGCAACTACGACGACGACCCGACTACGTGGGTTCGGACGACCGCGGACACTGGTGCCAAAATCTACAAAGCCCCCTTCGCATGAGCTCCGACCCCGATTTCACCCCTCTGGCTCCCGCGAAGCCCGCCGCGGCCATCGCTGCCGACATCATGACCCCCGAGGAGCGCGCAGCCGACATCGCCAAGTGGAAGCGCCTGGATGCGGAGCGCGCCAACAAGCGGTCTGCCCGTCACGTTGGCACCGAATGGGAGGACGTGCTCAAGATCGCCCGGGAAAGCCTGCCCGAGGAAGCCCCGCCGTTACCCTACGACCTCACGCCCGAAGGCCAGCGCATGGCCCGCTTCCGCCAGCTCTGCCCGGTCGAATTCATGCAGAAGGTTGACCGCACGAAGCTGAAGTATCCGGCAGCCTACGATCGAGCAACCGCCTGGAATGGCAGCTTCCGCGGGCCCGTCCTGTTCGGTGAGCACGGATCGCGCAAGACCGGCGCCGCGTGGTCGGTGCTTGGCCGGCTGTTCGTGAATGATGGCCGCGAATTCGCATGGTGGCCGGTCAAGAAGCTGGTGAGCGACCTCGAGGAATACGAACAGGCGAACATGGCTGAGGCATTCTGGCGGAAGTATTCCCGGCTGGACGTGCTGATGGTGGACGACATCGACAAGATCAACTGGTCATTCCCGTCCCAGCCGTCCGCGCTGTTCGCGTTCTACGACTGGATTTACCGCGATCACCGGCCGTGCATCACGACGACCAACAAGGACAGGGCCTGGTGGACAGAACGCATGGGTGATGCCTTTGCCCGCCGGCTGTTCGAGGACGCGCATTTTGAAGTGAAATTCAACCCCTGACACTATGAGCACCCAACCCGACACGCCGGCACCGCAATGGGCCGTAGAACTTAACGCGGCACTTAAGCCGCACCTTATCGGGCCTGACGGCCTGTGGACAGAGGAAGCCAGGGACGCCTACTGGATTGCCATCATCGCCCGTCACGCGCCGCAGCCCACCGCGCCGACCGCCCAGCCCGAGCAGCCGGCAGCGACGGGGACGCCGAGGACAGACAAGGCCGAGTTCTTCATTGCTACCACGCCCAAGCAATCGCCTGACGAGGGCGGAATGTTTGTCACCAGCAACTTCGCCCGCCAGCTTGAGCGGGAACTGGCCGAGGCGCGGGCCGGAATATCCAGCGAGTATGGGCGGCAGATGATGCAGGCGCTACAATCGCACAGCAGCGCGATAGGTGACAATGTGGCTGCGGCCAAGGCGCTGATTGCCCAACTGGCCGAGGCGCGGGCGGAACGGGACGAGGCGTGCAAGGTCATCACTGACCTGCGCCTTGGGCCTTCTGGCGGCAAACCTATTTCCGCCATGCTTAAAACCGGACTCAGCGAAATGTCCGAACGCGCCTACGAACAGGCGTCACATAAAGGAAACCTAGAACGATGAAAACACGCATTGAAGAATTACGCGAACAACTTGCGGCCAAAAACAAGGGTCTGCACTACCTCAAGCAGACGCACGAGACGGAGTGCGTCGAGCAACTGTGTGCCGAGCTAGACGCCCTCCGCGCCCAACTCCGCGACCTGACCGACCAACTGGCCGCACGGGATGGCGTGATTGCGCGGTTGAAGGAGCATTTGGGTGAAATCCGCAACCCGCTGACCTCCTACGTTCACGGCGACAACGAACTGACGCCCGCCGACATAAACGGGATGCTGGACGAAACGGATACGGCCCTCTCAATCACCTCCGCCGCCTACGCCGACAAGCTGCGGGAGGCGGAGGCCGAACTCACCGCGATGCGGGGGTTGCTGGAGACAGTTCAAAGGATAGCCGAGGACTCGCCCGAACTGAATATGTCCAATTACGATCACGAGCAGGTGTGTGCTCTTAACGACGCTATGATTGAGTTGGTTAATTGCGCCCGCGCCCGCCTCGCCACCGAGCGGAAGGAGGACGTATGAGCAAGAGCAAGAAAGTGAAGGCGCGGAAAGCCATCGCAGACAGCGGCCAACTTCTCTACGTCGGTTTCTGCACGAGACAGGGCGACAAGTTCCATGTTCTCCCCGCCGACGCTGGCTGCTATGACCGGATGGTGGAGCAGATGTGGTTTGCTCAAGGGATGCTGAGTCATGAGGAAGTAAGGAAGCAACTCGCCGCCATCGGTATCACCCGCCCCACCACCAAGTCGCCCGCCGCCAACGAGGGGAGGGCAAGGGGATGAGCGCGTCACGCAAAGAAGAAATGTTGAAGCTCTGCCATTTGATAGAGGCGCTTCCGGCATCGGAAAAACAGACGGAAATATCAATTCTTGCTTCCGATATTTACAAGCGTTGCCCCGCTCCTAAACCTGCCCAAACGCGGGCATGTAGCAACTTTAAGGTAAGCGAGGACGACCCATCGTTCTGCATCAACTGTGGCGATTTCGCCTCCATGCACAAGGGCCCAACTCCGGGCGCAATCCGAACCTTCAGATGGTAACGCCCACCCCATGAAGACCCCCACGAAACCGACCGCGCCCCGGATGCCACGGGCCAGAGTGATGTATCACACCGGCTGCATCAACCCGTTCGCCGGGATGCGCCAAGACAAGAACGATTTCTACGAGAACCCTGTTGTGTGCATCCCGTGCAGGACCGCCCAGCAGGCCCGCAAGATCGCCAAGTTCTGGAATATGACGGAGGAGGAGCGGGTGGGGATTGCCACGAAGGCTTGCTACCGGGACGTATTTGGCGAGTCGTGGGAGTATCGTTCTCACCAGCAAGAGAAGACGGCAACCAGCGTTGCCCGCGCCGTCCTCGCCGCCATCACCGGAGGACGGACATGAGCCGCAATGAACATAGTGATCCGCGCTTGACCATGCCGCGCCAGGCTATGACACTTCCGACCGCTTAGTGAGGGTTTCGTCGCCCTCCTTGTTGGAGCCCTCGGGTGCTGCTTGCAGTGTCCGGGGGCTCTTGCTTTACGGGCAGCAGAAAGCCCCGCCAGCACGAGGCCAACGGGGCTTTGTAGCATCTGACTTGGCCCAAGTGTTATTTCATCAGCGCAAGGTGCGCCTCGATGAACGCGCCGCGAGCTCGCTTGCCGCGCAGGAAGTCCAGGCGAATGAGCCCGGCCGGCGTCATCCAGACCGGCACGTAAACGACCTTGTGACCGGGTTCCGCCTTCTTGCGGCCGCCGCCAGGAGCGCGCTTGCGGAACTCGAGGCCGACCGCCTTGGCGAGTTTGCGAGTTGCGGCAGGACCGGACAACCAAGTGATGTTTTGCGCGTGGGGGTTGAAGGAGCGGATCGCGTCCTCGGCTTTGGGCGCAACCTTTGGCACGGTCGGATGCGGCACGCCGGATTCCCACACGCGCAGCTCGAACAGGTCCAGGCAGGCGTTGACGGCGCCGGAGTGGTAGAGGAGTAGTCCGCGGTTCATGGCGAGAACGGGGGGTTGCTGTCACGCTTCTCGATCTCGGCGTTCAGGGTTTGGTTGAGAACTTCCGTTGCCGGGCCATTCAAGCAGCGCGGAATGTGCTCCAGACGCGGCAGGCCGGCGCGATGCCAAAGCTCGGCGCGGTTGTGCCAGTCCAGAGCGTGAGCAATGGCATGATAGGCCAGATGCCGCATGCTGGGCTGCATCGCCATGACCACGCCGGCGAAAGCGGACAGGACGTGAGTCTCGGCGCGCTGATCACACTTGGCGTAGAGTCCCATGATCTCAGCGGCAGCCTTGAGGGCGGGCCAGTCTTGGCCGGTGAGTCCGCCAAGGTGCATGCCGTTGGCTTTCAGCCATGGGCCGATTGTTTGGGCGGGTGTTTTGGGTGCGGGCATGGTGGGTGTCGTCCTTTCTTGTTGGATTCGAGTCGTCTGGCCTCGTCAGTGCTGGCAGCTACCAGCAGACCCCCGAAGGGGTTTCGGCCTGTCAGCGGGTGAAGGCGTCCATTTCCATGAGGCGTTCCGTGACCTCCTCGGCGCCCATGGCCTCGGAATGACGGTCCGCCGCGTCCTCGCCCGGGTCCCGAACCTGCTCGGACTGCTCGGAATTGGCCTGTTCCTGCCCGTTCTTGGGCGCTTCCTGCCCCGCCAGGCTGTAGGCGAAGGCAACCTTGCCGTCCGTCGCCTTGGCCCACCAGCAGCCAGAGAAGCGTGACCAGCGGAAGCCCTGCGACTTCACGCGCTCGATCATGCTGGCCTCGGGTTTGCTCGGGAACCGGATCTCGACGCCGCCTTTCTCGATGTTGCGCGAAACGGTGATGCCGGCGGAGTTCGTGACCGGGGCGGGGGCAGGAGCGGAATAAGAGGGCCCGGGGGTGGTGTAGGTGATCTTGAACCAGTCTTCCATCTGGCCGCAGCCGTCGCCGGGCAGCCGTTCCACTCCCGTCAGGACCGCGCCAGCCGGGAAGCTGGACTTGCCGATGAGGCGATAGGCGACCTGCGAAACGGAGTGATGGCCGTCGGCGTCCCAATCGGTGATGCTGGCCTTCAGGCCGTCAATGACCGGCTGGCGATCGACCGCGCGATTGTAGGACACATAGCGCACCGTTCCCATGACTTCCGACCAAGCCCGCGTCCGCGCGCTGTTGTCGTAGTCATAGCCGTCCGTCATGCCGTCGAAGCGGCCGGCGCGGAACTGGTCCCCGATATTGGAGACCTCGCCATCAGCCGGGCCATTCTCCCATGAGACCGTCAGGGAGTTCGAGTCCGAGCGGACCGAGAAGACGATCCCGGGGAAGGTCTGGCCCAGCAGAGTTTTCAGGTTCTCGCCGGAGCGCCGGCCAACCGCCCACGGGTATTTCGCCCGCAGTTCGCCCGCGATGATGGCCTTGGCCGCATCGTGCTCCTCGTCCTTGCGCTTACGCTCGGCCATCGCCTGCGCGTAATTGGCCTCCTTGGCGTCATGCGCCTCCTGCGTCACGCGCTCGTCCTTGATGATGGGGTTATGATGCAGCCACGAGGCCAGCGCGAGCAGGTCATCGACCAGCCCCTTGTAGTTGGCTGCGGTCACGATGCTGCCGTGCTTCGCCTGGATTTCCGCCAGCTTGGGCTCGTAGGCGGGATTCGAGGATCCGCCGAACAGCGAGACCATGACGCAATCCCGGCCTGATTCCGTCTCGGGCTTGCCGATGATGCCGGTGAGCGTGCAGACGCCGCGCGCGTTGAAGGAAGCCTTGTTGATGGCGTCGTTGAACTGCTTGAGCATGCGGGGGCCGAGTCCCTGACCGGCTTCCCATTTCTTGAGCGTTGTCGTTGTGGTGGTGGTTGTCGTCGTATTCATGTGGTGATGTCCTTGTTGGTTGAGTTGGCTTGTCTCTTCAGTGCGGGAGGAGCCACCTGCCCGCAGACCCGAGCCACAGGCGCCCGGGTTTCGACGAGAATCAAAGGGCCAGCATGAGAAGCCCGCAGAGGGCCAGCCCGACGAGGAACAAGCCCTCCAGTGCGAGGATCCCCAGCCGCTTGGCCTTGGCCTTCGGGGTGCTCACAGCGGGGCAGGGCAGGCCCGCAGACTCGCCTGCAGGTCGGCGTTAAGGTGAACGAGCCAGCCCGTCAGGTCCTCGAAGCCCGGGGCCGGGGAGTGCTCGATCACCCGGAATTGGGCAAGGCGCGAATTCAGGCACTGCACCAAGGCCGTCCCCCATTCGCGGGAAATGCGGTAGTGCTGGCCGTTGATGGGAGTGGTGGCCGTTGCGCGCGCGTGCCGGGTGTCCCATGCGACGGAGAAGGCGAGGGTGGCGCTCATGGGGCCTCCTTGGCGAGCGCGAGGGCGGCGCGGGCTGCCGACATGCCGTGCAGGTAAATTGTTTCTTCCGGGGTCTGCGCGTCCTCGTTGTTGCCGGAGCGTTCGCGGATATGGTCGGCCATGCCCTGTTTGTCATCGAACGAGACAAGCAGGGCCAGCGCCTCGACCAGCGCCGCGTGCGAGTTGCAGGCGCGGGTTTGCCCGGCCATTCGATAACCAAGAACAAATGCGTTCGCCTCCTCAAGCGAACGGAAGTCTTGGATGACCTTGCTGTAATGGCCCGTTCTTTCGATGACGGACGCCCCAAGGGCGTGGGTATAAATTTCGATTGCTGGCGTATGCGCAGCAACCGGCTGCGCGCGGTGAGAGCAGTTCTTCCTGAATTCGGCGAGCCCCCCATCGTAGTGCTTGGCGACGCCACGTTCAACGGTCTCGTCAGGCATGTCGTCAACGTCTCCGGCCTCAAGGTCTCGCCATTGGCAGTCTTTCAGCCATTCACGCGCCTGCTTCAGTTCATCGCTTGTCAGTTTCATCGTCGTTTTCCTTTGTTGTTGGTTGTGGCAGTCTCATCAGGGACGGCATGCCAATCCGCCCGACGGCACGAGGGCCGTTTCGACTTCAGCCAACCGTCAGCCGCGCCAGCCTCACGGCCTCGGCCAAGTCGCCCGTCAGGTTGATGCGCGTGTTGCGATTCGCGAAAGCGACGAGCTTGCTTGCCGCCTGCATGGCGATGCCCTGCGAGGCGTTGCCCGCGTTCGACTGCGACTCCTCGAACCAGCCGGCCATCTTCATCGCGCTCTCCACGTCCGGGCAGATGAACGTCACCTGCGCGTCACTGTGGTCCTGATCGTTGCGGTAGAGAGACAGGCAGCACTGCGCGCCAACCACGTCCGGCGCGCTCGGGTCATCCGTCTCCGTCAGCAGCCAATGGAAGACTTCGCCCTCCTGCTTGAGCGCCGTGCAGCCGCCGCCCGTGTCCGTCTCGTGGAAGCGATACTGTGTGCAAAGCTGGGCAAGGCTCATCACCGCCGCCGCATTCAGCCGCTGCCACGCCTCGTAAAGCCACTTGGCCACCATCGGGCCCGTTGCGCACAGGGGCAGGGCGTATTTGTCGGCCCCCTCATCCGCCAGCACATCACCGTGCGACTCCACCACGTCATAGCCCCACACGCCGTCAACCGTGCCGGCCATCAGATTGCGCCGACCATCCGCCAGCGGCCAGTTGATCGTGTCCTGATGCTCGTGCGTCGCCACAAAGCCCAGCGCGTTCAGGCACTCGACCGCATACGCGCACGCTTCGCGCACCGTCGCAATCTCGGCATCCGTGCGGCCTGTGGGCGTGGGCGTGGGCGTCGGTCCAGCCTGCCAGATGCGCTTGGCCTCGTTCCATGCGTCCGTCCAGAGCAGCGCGTCGGCATCATCGTTCGTCTCGCACTCGCGCCCGTGCACGATCTTGAAGGCTTCGAGCATCGCCATGTTCGCGTCGCAGTAGTCATGCGAGTGGCAGATGCCGATTTCCGTCTCCGCCGCGTTCGCCTTCACCATCTCGGCCCAGTTGTGGGCGCCAAGCCATTCGTCCCGCAAGATGCGCGTGAACTCGTGGGCAAGCCTGTCGCGTTGATGTTCGCTGCCCTGTTTCGTCGTCGTCATTGTCGTCTCCTTGTTGAGTTGAGTTCTGCGTGATTGCAGATCACCGCCGCCCGGCTCGCGCCGAGAAGCGGGGAACAACATTCACTCGCTCTCCCTTTCAATATAGCGTTCGCCGTGAATCTCGCGCGCCCGGTTGACATACCCGCCGCCCTGTTCGTCCGCCATGTCTGCAATCCGGCATTGGCGCTCATGCTGGGCATCCGTGAGAGGTCCGTGGAAAACCTCCGCCTGCTCTTCGCTCAGTTCACGCGATGTGAGGCACACGAATTCCGCCTCGTCGATCATGTTGCCAGCGGCGTAGATTTTCAGCACGGCAACCCACGCATCGGCGATCGAGCGGTAATCATTGCGGCTTTGAAGCGTCGCGTCGCCTCCTTTCGAGATACAGCGCGCCTCCACGAAAAACGCTCCGAACGCTGGGGTGACTGTCACATTGTTGGCCAAGAGTTTCATTTCGTCGTTCCTTGTTTCGACCGGGCGTGATTGCCCCGTCTGACAACAAACCTGCCCCGCGTTCTTATATACTGCAAGCACGAAATAAGCAGCACAGCGAACAACCGCCATTCAGCGTTCACAATCATCACATCCCCACATCCTTCCGCATTCCCAGAAATCTTCACTTTCCGCCCAGATTCACCACTTTTAACACCCTCTGGCGCTCGATATTCGACGTTTCGCCGCAGCTTTCCCCGAGAATCACGCGCCACACGATCAGGCCGCGCCCAGTCACGCCCAGAGGCAGAATCACACGCTCACACGCTCACACGCTCACTTCGTCGCCACATCGCTCACTTCATCACCCCGTTCCCTCGTCTCCCGCCTCCCCGGAGAACGTATGAGTTGAAATGTTGTGACCCGGTTACTTTCATCAACACTTTGCTTTCGGAGGATTCTAAAGGAGGTTTTTACAGGTCATGTCGAGCTTATTCACAATTCAGGCTTTGTAACCCGCTTCGCTTCCTTCCGGCCTCACGTTCCATTTATTGTTGACTTGGCAGAACTGCGAACAGACAAGGAGGGCATGCTGACGCGCCCGCCGATTCTGTCCCCGCTCCTGCCCGAAGACGCAGGGTGGGGATGTCGAGCATGGGAAAAGAAGCACTCAGCACCGTAGTTGCCCGCGTTGACGCCCTCGTGGTGTCCGAACCGCTCGCCGCCAAGGCCCTCGCCAAGCTCGAGGCGCTACTTGAGGCCCAAGTCGTGGTCCGAGGCACGTCCCGGACGCCTGGCGGCTCGCCAATCTACGAGGAACGCACGGATAACGCCGTCCAACTCGCCGCCGCCGTCAAACTCCTCGAGTATCGCCACGGCAAGCCTCGCCAGATGATCGAGGTGGACACGACCAAGCCCGGATCGGCGACGCAAAGCCTGACCGACCTCGGCAGATTGCTGGGCCGGAACCCGGATATTGCCGCCAAAGTGCTCGAAGCACTCAAATACTCGCAAGCCATCGAAGTCCAAGCGGTTACGAGCGAACCCGCCCAAACCTCCTGAGTAACAGTCAGAAGGTTATCACTCTACAGATACCGCACTTAGGCAAAAACATGTCAACCGACCGAGACAGTTTCATCCTTTCGCGCAACAAGTCGAAGTCGAAGCCCGGCGCGAACCCGAAGTGGCCGGATTTCCGGGGAGAGGCGACCATCGGGGGCCGGACCTACGAGCTGGCGGCGTGGATCCGCACGAAGAAGAGCGATGGAAGCAAGTTTTTCTCAGGATCGGTGAAGATCAAGGAGCCGAAGGCCACTCAAGAGCCCGAGAACACGGCCCAAACGCAGCCTGGAACGCACGATGACCCTGCTTTCGACGCCGATCCCGCGTTCACACCATGAATCCCGCGCCGATAGCCCCCCCAGCCCTTATTTCGTCACCCCGTAGCGCGGGAGTGTGCGTGCGAGATTGTGGGACTCCCCTCCTCCCTCTTTCTCACACCCCCATTCCGTCAGGAGGACCCTACAAAAAAAATTCCGCAAAAATTTCCGAGACCCATTTTGAAAACGGGGTCCCATGCGTGGAAATTCTGACCAAAAAATCCGAAACGATTTTCGTGAGTCAAGGGGACGCGATGTTGGTGCTGGGCTACACCTGGCGGGTGAACAAGGACGGTTACGCTCAGGCGATGATTGGTGGTAAGCCAGCGGTGATGCACCGATTGATACTTCGGACACCGCAGGGGTTGGAGACGGATCACGAGGACAGGAATCGCCTGCACAACTGGCGCGGGAATCTGCGGATTGCGACAAAGAGCCAGAACGGTGCGAACCGGGTAAAAAACACGCGCAGCAAAAACCGATTCAAAGGCGTCCACTGGAATCAGCAGAATAACAGATGGGAAGTGAACATGAGCCATGGCGGTAAACGAATTCGCCACGGTCGTTTTCGCACAGAAGAGGAAGCCGCCCGTGCCTACGACGCGCTTGCCCTGAAGCACCATGGCGAGTTCGCGCGGCTGAATTTCCCGGAGGCGCAAAGCAAATGAACACCATGGAAAATCCGAAACCCATTTCCGAACCGGAGTCCCAAAGGAACGATTTGGGCAAAAAAATTCCGAGTGAAAATCCTGAGATCGTTTTCCCGAAGGCGTTCGCGGTGGTGGATAGGCTGCAGGAGATGGTGATGCCCAGGCCGAACGCTGAGACGATTCGCTTTTTGGATTCGATGAGGGACGCGGCGATGGGAGTCCCCGCCGGAAATATTGCGCAAAAAAATCCGGACCAAAATTCCGGCAAATTCTTCCTGATCCTGGACGAGACGCTGATGCAGTATTTTCGGCGGCCGCGGTCGAAGAAGCGGAGGATTCGGAGGAAGTGGCGGGCCCGGGCGGAGAATTATCGGCCGCATCCTCTGGTGTTTCAGCAGATGCTTCTCATGGGCGCTGGCGCGGTGGCAAACATGGAGGCTTACAAGAAAACGGTGGAATACCCGGTGTTGAAGATGCACCCGGAGACCTGGGCCTATGTCGTGGCGCACAATCCCGGGATAGAGGCGCGGGCGATGATCAGGGAGGAGAAGCCGTGGAAGGAGTGGGCCCCGCGAGTTCCGTTCAGGCTGAAGAGGAAAACCCCATGAAACTCTTCTGCGCCCATTGCCTGAAGCCGTTCGAGTCGCGGAGTCCGCATGCGCTCTACTGCACGGTTGAGTGCCGGAAGGGGTATGCGAAGGCGGAGAAGGAACATCAATGGAAGACGCAGCAGGCGCCTTGGCGGGGTGGTGGACGGCCGAGCGCGGGCGGACACTGCTTCGACCTGGGGCTGCAGGAGGACAGACGGACATGAGCACTCACGCAGAACTCGTATCCGCGGCCTCACTCTGGCTGCAAAAGAAATGCGCGGTCGTCGTTACCGAGATCACCACGACCGGCGAGGAACCCGACGCGCTGGGCTGGCAGGGCACACACTCAATCCTCGTGGAATGCAAGGCCGGGCTGTCCGACTTCTATTCCGACAGACAAAAGCCGTTCCGGCGAGACAGTGCGCGCGGTATCGGGTGCCATCGGTATTTCCTCACGCCGGTCGGTCTGGTGAGCGTGGGAAAGCTGCCTCCCGGGTGGGGCCTGCTGGAATTCAACGGCGAGCGCGTCAAGATGGTCAAGGAGTCGGAGTATTTCGAGGCCACGGACGCCCGTCAGGAGATTCGGATACTCCTTTCGACGCTTCGGCGCATCGGGAGGACAAAACCGGAAGGCACGAGCATCAGGCACTACACGTTCCCGACCAGGAATCGGGCGACACTGGGGACTGAGGACGAACAGCCATGACCGCCCCCGCCCAAATCCGCTGTGACTGGCACACCTGCAATCAGGTCGCGGTCGGCCATCACGCGCCGAGCTGCACGAACCTGTGCGAGCAGCATTTCGCTGCGAACGAGCGGCAGTTCCGAATCCCGTTCACCCGGAAGCCTCCGGTGCGGACCTACAAGACGCGCGACTTTGATCAGAAACCCATAACCAAAACAAATACATGAAAACGAACCAAGCCTGCCAGCCTTCCGCGCCCCGTCCGCAAACCCAAGTCCAGGGGATGCTCAATGCGCTCCGTGACGAGATCGACCAGCTCGACAAGGCGCTGTCGCTGCATTCCGAGTGCATTCAGCCCGTCCTGCGCAGCATTCCGCCGACGCCCGCAAACGGCGATAAGGCCGAACCCATGGAGTCGCTTGTCAGCGTGGCCGACCAACTCCGGACGCAGTGCTGGAGGCTCGCCGGCTTGCGGCACCAACTGGAGTCCATGACCGAGCGCACGGAAGCGTAACCAACCCCCAACCAAAATCGAAATGACACCCATCACGAAAAATCCAAGACGCCTCGGCGTCGTCTCCACCATGCTCGCGGCCATGGGACTCGGCGCGAATGTCGGCAATGAGTTGAAGTCTGACGCCACGGCGCCGGCCATCGGCAAGAAGCTGCATGCGATCGGCGGGCCGTATCGGGCGCCCTCACGGTATCGCGGCGGCAAGCACCGCGGGCGGAACGCCGGTGCCTTCGGGCAGTCGGCCGGGCAGAAGCGGAGCATCATGAAGCTCATTTGAAGCCTACGACCATGAGCAACTTCATCGCACAACTCGAAGCCCTGTTCCGCTACTTCCAGATCAACCGGCAGGTCGGACACACGACGGCCATGCTGGAAGGCGCGAAGAACGTCCCGTGTCTCGTGCTGGCGAACAACCAGGCGGGGAAGAATAACCTGAAGATCACCGGCTTGAAGGAGGTCGTCACCTTGCCGGAAATCGAGGGCGGTCGCCTGTGTGGCTTGAACCGCCCGCTGCTGATCGACAACGCGGCGATGGCGGAGATCCTGGGCGGGGCGCTGCACGAGATTGAGGGCGCGAAGGCCGCGCTTTTGATCGCGAACCGGTCGGCGGACGACCAGATGCGGCAGAAGCGGGCGGCGGAAAGCGAAGTCATCCGCCTGAAAAACGCGCTCACTGCCCAATCCGACCACTGGCAGGAGATCGAGGCTATCGCCAAGGAGTTCGGGATCGGACCGGATATGTCGCTGGCGTCTGAAAATCTGCCGGAAGGCCGCTGGTCCTACAATGACCCGTGCAGCGGGAAGCTGTTTCGCGAGGACGAGGTTGCCGACGAGGTTATCCGGCGGATCAAGGAGCTGCGGGACACGCTGAAGACGGCGCGCGAGGAGCAGGCGAACCAAGCGGCTATTATCCGCGCAAGCGTTGCCCCGGCGAGTGAGCGCGAACGTCTGATGCTGGAAGAAATCCAAGGGCTTCGCACAAAGATCAGTGACCCGCTCGCCATCGAAGGTGAGCACGGGCCGGGAATTTAACCCCATGACCTCCGCCTACTCCAAAACCAACTACGAGCCCAAGGAGCGCGGGCTCTACTTCGCTCGCAGCTACGGGAGCGACAACCATTACCGCTATGTCGTGCAGGTGACGGGCGAGCCGCCTTTCCTGCGCGTCGAGCAGGTGATGGACATCATCGAGGGCAAACTCATCAACCGGGACGGCTTCGCGTTCTACCTGTGGGGGCCGAAGATCGAACACCCGGAAGTGCCCGCAACTGAAATCGAGAAACGCACAAACCCATGAACATCGCCCAAACAATCATCCTCATGTGCTTTGCCTTCATCGTCGGCTGCGCGGTTGGCCTGGAGCAGAAGCACGTGACCGTCAGGAAGGTGGTCAGCTACGCCATGTGGATCGGGTTCATTGCCGCGACGGTGGCGCTGACGCTGGTTATTTCACAATGAGCACACCGACCATCATCAACGACATCAATAATCTGTTCCTCGCGTTCGCGTTTGGCTGCCTCATCGCCGGCGCATTCGGAAAGCGATGGGCCCTTGACCTGGCAAGAGCAGTCTCCGTGGTTGTAATCATAATTTGCGCCACGGCGATCTTGGTCCGGCTTTTCATCCCATGACCCGCCTGACTGACATCAAGGCGCTGCCGACGAGCGAGGCGGTGCGGAAGCTCAATCCGGACCTGTTCAGCGGACCATCAGAGATGCCATCGAAGGAATCATTGGTGACTCGCCATGCGGTGACGAAGGAGGGCAAGCGGCTGCGGCAGTCAGCTTCGCCGTTGATGAACAAGCTCGAGACGCGGTTCTACGAGACGAAGCTGAAGGTGGACTACGTGGGCGAGACGATCCTGATTCAGGCCGTGCGGCTCGAGCTGGCGCGCGGGCACTGGTATAAACCGGATTTCTTCCTGCCGGCGGTGCTGCCGAGCGTCAAGGACGAGACGAGGTTTCGGCCGGCAATCGCCTACGAGGTCAAGGGACCGAAGGCGTTCCGCGGTGGCTTCGAGAACCTGAAGGTAGCGGCGCGGGTTCATCCATGGGTGAGGTTCTTCCTCGTGTGGGAGGACAAGGGAACAGGGAAGTGGGAACGCCAGGAGATTCTACCATGAGCATGAAACTCATCACCCGTCACGACCTCGCTGCAGGTGCTGCCGGCAGATGGTGGCTCGCCTACCTGTCGCCGTTCGGGAGAAACATCCGCCGGCTAAACCCCATCGACCACGAGGGCATCCACAAGAAATTGCTCGCCCTGGGTTCAACTCCGACGCCTGAGCAGGTTGATGCCGTCATACCGAACACAAGCTGGACGCGCCTGAATTGCTCACACTGCCACGAGGACGTTCCGCGCGTTGTCGCCATTGACGTGACGGGCGGGGAATACGCGACGCATCTCTGCGAGAACTGTGTGTCGAATATGGCCGTCCTCTTCCTCCCATGAAAACCCGTCACCGCGACCCCATTGACATCCGCATGATCGAGGCCGAGCAGGCTTTCATCATGGAGCACGGTGTGAAGCCTCGGAGCATCGGACTCGGCCCGGAAGAGGTAAATGAGTTCCGCGAGTGGTGGATGGACATGGAGCGAAAGGGCATGATCGCCGTCCGGACCGGCGACGAAAAGGCGCGCGGGGCATTCCCGCCTGACCTGTATTTCCGTGGCATACTGGTCGAACGGGGACCGAAGTCTGGGATAACCGCGAAATGACACTCACCATGATCACATACCTCGACAAGCTGCTGAAGATCGCGCTGACCTGGCCGTGGGAATACGGGAAGATCGGGACGCGCGGCCGTGAAGCGCGGCGCCATCGCCTGAGCAAGCGGGTGGAAGTTCACGTTCCCGAGGCCGGCGTGTGGATCCCGGCAACGAGGGGCGCCGCCGACGACTTCAAGGCTTACTGACATGAACCGCCGGACATTCTTCAAAGCCTTGCTGGTGACTCCGGCCGCGGTGGCTGCCGTGGTGAAGGCGGAGGCTGCGCCGAAATACGTTGTGGCGATTGACCCGGGCTTGCCGGACTCGGAGAGATCCGGGCGCATGATATTTGTGAGCACGCCTGGCGACAATACCGGGTGGTTCTACCGCGAGTGGCAACGCGGCTTCAACGGCCAAAACCTCCATGTCTGGCAATGAGCACTTTCACACAGTTCATAGAGAAAGTGGCATCCCGCCCGGGCAAGCCGCTGAAGCTGCAGCCATGGCAGATTGTGATCGTGGAACGCGCGCTGCGGAGAATGAAGGCCCGCGGCAAAACCGACGCCGTGATCAAGGTATCGCACGAGGACAAACCCTACCTGATTGGCATTGACCTGGCGAAACCGGGCTCACGCGACAAGTCCGTGGTGTCTGTCGCCAAGACCGAAGGTAAGAAACTCACGTTCATCTGTTGCGACGAAGTTGCCCACTGGCCGAAAGACCATGCCCACCCATGACCCCAGAACCCCAGTCCCTCGTAGCCGTCCTGCCCCCGGGCGACCAGCGGACAGCTTGGTGGGTGGAGTTGTTCACGGCTCCGCGCGTGCCGGTGGTGGACGAGACGCCGTATACAACCATCCTGCCCGACGGCAGAGAGAGGCTGTGCTACTTTGTCGATTTCGATTCGTGCGAATGGCTGATGCCGCGGCTGATCGAGTGCTGCCGGAAGCGCGGTAACAACCCGGCGACGATGAACATGCTGAGACAGCGGCTGTATCCGCTCATTGCCGAGAATGTGACGATCGTTCGCGCGCCGAGGCGGATTTGGCAGAATACGGAGTAATGCAACCGCCGCGTATGGTGCCCGTGCGCGTATGGTGCCCGTATGATCCTTACACGAAAAGAGATTACGCAGCTTGAACGCGGTGTCGTTCAGGTTTTTCAATCCACGATGGGCTGGGGCGCCCGCAAGGCCACGGTCTATGTCAACGAGAAGCTTGTTGTCCGCGCCACACGCCGGATGAAACCTGACGCACGAGCAAAGCGGGTCGAGATGGTGCTCACCTACGGCGCACCCAACTTTGTCGAACGGAGGTTCATCCGCCTGTGCAAGAAGGCGGGGGAACCCCTGCCGGTCAAAAAGTCGCAAGTGAAGTGGTGGCCGAAGAAGAAGCGGTAATGCAACCGTCCGGCCGCGCTGCCCGGCTGGTAGCGTTGCCGGGATGGAGCCCCATGTAGTTAATCCGATATTTCACACCGGGGAGACCCATCCTGCCCTGGTGGACATGGAGAAGATCACCGCCGAGGAACTGGCGCGGCTGATGTTCTCTGACTTTGAAATGTGGTGCGCCAACTTCGCCACGTTCAAGGGGATCGATGGCACTCCTCAGCCATGTTTGAAGCCGAACAAGCTGCAGCTTCGGGTGGTTGAGCACTATCGCCGCTGCCAGATCGCCGGCAAGCCGTGCCTCATCATGATCCTCAAGCCCCGGCAGAAGGGGGCCAGCACGATCGCCGAGGCCATTGCGTATTTTCATATGCGCCGCTTTCCGAATCTCAACGGGGCGCTCATGGGCGACGTGCAGAGCACGAGCGACAAGGTGTTCGAGATGTTCCGGCGCTACGCGAAGGGCGACATGTTCCCCTACGGCGACTCGGAGCCGGGCAAGAATTTCGCGGTGGGCGGCGACCTGGCCGACGAGATCACGCTGGCCAGCGGGTCAAAGTGGTGGAAGGAGACCGCCGGCAGCACGAATGCCGGCCGCTCCGGAACCGTCCAAGTCCTGCACATGGACGAAGTGGCCTACTTCCCGAGTTCGAGCAGCAAGGACCCGACGACCGCCGTGCTTGGCGCGTTCTACAAGCAGCACAAGCATTCCCTCGGGTTTGCAACCTCTACCGCGAACGGGGCCTCCGGCTGGTTCCATGATACGTGGTGGGCGGAAAACGACTGGCACAAGGTATTCGCCGCGTGGTTCGAATTCGAGGATGCGACGGCGCATTTCGAGAGCGAAGACCAGAAGCACGTTTTCAGGAAGTCGATGACTCCTGACGAGGTGACGGAACAGAAGCTCTACGGCGTCAGCCTCGAGCAACTGCACTGGCGGAGGAAGAAGATCAACACCGACTACAAGGGCGACGTGGGCAAGTTCCGGCAGGAATACCCGAGCAGCGCGGAGGGCGCGTTCCTGTCCTCGAGCCGGATGCGGTTCGATGAGGAAGCCCTGGCTGACATGCTCGGATTCGCCAAGGCGAACGACCACCGCCAGTGCGGCAATCTCGTCCAGCAAGGCCGGCGCGGGGTTTCGACATGGATACCGGACGAGCGTGGAAGTGTTATTCGCTGGGAGGAGCCGCGGTTCGGCTGCAAATACCTCATCGCCGTGGACACCTGCACAGGGAGGGACCAGCAAATCGGCGGGACGACCGCGGATCCGGACTGGCATTCCGCGCAGGTCTGGCGCGCGGGTTACACGGACAAGGCTGGCGTCTGGCAGAAGCCGGCATGCGTCGCGCTTCATCACTCCAGGGAAGACACGGACATCCTGGCTGAGATCGTGGCCGCGATGGCAGCCTATTACGGCAACTGCCTCGTCATCCCCGAGGTCAACAACTCAGGTCTGGCCGTCGTCAAGGCGCTTGAGAAGCTGGGGTGCAACATTTTCAGGCGGGAGGCGCACGTCAACCGCCGCAAACAGGTGTCCGAGGAGGAGAGGCTTTCCGCCTACGGGTGGATGACCGACAAGCTGACGAAGAAGTGGATCATAGACGAGCTCGCCCCGAAGATCAGGCAGCAGGAACTGACCATCTATTCGCCCGAGATCATCGCCGAGCACAAAAGCTTCATCATCACGGACAGCGGGGAGTGCAAGGCGGCTCCGAGCAAGCACGATGACCATGTGATGAGCGCGGCGATCGCGAACTACAATCTTGGTGCCTGCACGGAGTATCGGCTGGGGGGTCCACAGGCCATCGACATGAGGCGGTTTCAGCGGGACAGCCATTATCTCGCACCCGACGGCTTCAGGCGCACGAACGTCGGCTAAATGCAACCGCCTGAATGACCCCGTGAAACCGTAGTGTCGGAGCATGGCACGGAAACCCATTCTCGACTCCCGCGCGAAGCAGGCTGCTTACCAGCAGTTTCTTGCGCAGAACCAGGACGGCGACGGAAAGGATAAGGAAAACGCTCCCGAGACGGTCCTCGAGGCCGGGTCATTCGGCGACCAGAACGCGCGGGCGAACGCCGGCATCTACGACGCTGGTTCCATCGGTGCGCAGAACGCCGCGGCGAACGGCACCGGTTACGTCGCGAAGGCGCAGAAAACGGGTTTCATGGCCGACGGTCTGCCGCCCGAGCCGACCGGCGAAGGCTTGGCCGCTCCCGGAGCCGACATCGAGGCCATCCTGAAAAAGAAGCCCGGGGATCGCACGTCCGCCGAAAAACAGCTTTTGAAGGCCCGCAAGCAGAACGAGGCGACCGCTACCAAGCGCGGCGGGAAGGTCCAGGGCGGGGTTTCCGACATGCTGACCGCTGAGGAAGAGTCCCCGCGGATCGGACGGAAGGATGCCGCCGCGGCTGCCGGCTACTACGGGGCCGTTGAGAGCACGCTTTCGACCTATGGGCGCGGTCCGGACGGCAAGAAGCTGGATACGGCTGCCGGCCCGGCTTCACCCGGTTCGCCTGAAAGCCCGGCTGCGGCCGCGCCTGGCGCACCAAAGCCCGCCGGGTTCGCCATGAGGATGATGCCTGATGGCACTGTTCGAACAGCTTCGGGTATGGCCGGCGAGAATAAGTCGAACATGCAGCAATTCGACACCCGCGAGGCCGCGATGGCGTATTTCCGACCTGCGCCGGCTTCCGCGATGCCCCAGCAACCCGCCGCGGCGCCTGCCACTGTCCCGGGACAGCAGCCCGCCCCCATGTCTCCGGCCGCTCCTGCCCAGACTCCCGCGCCTGCCGTCAACCCGGCCATGGCGAGCCCGTTCACGTCCCCGACCGCCAAGCTCAACATGGGCACTTCGCAAGCCGTAGCCCCTGCCGCGCCGTCAAAGCACACCCCGAGCGCCGCCGCCATGAAGTTCCTGCAGGACGGGATCGACCCGCAGATCCTGCCGCCTGAGCCTTCCGCTGCCGCTCCGCAGGCCGCGCCAGCTCCTGCGCCTGCCATGGCGCCAACCCAAGCCGGTCCGCGTCCGATGCAACCCCAGGGTTCGCTCTACGGGACGCCTGCCCCCATTTTCAACCCGTTCAGTTCGCCGTCCAACAAGGTGATGCTCGGCACGGCACAGCGCGAACTCGGCACGCCGCGGCGCTCCGGCTACCAGCAGCGCGCCGAGGAACTTCGCCCCCGTTGACCGATGGACTACCTCAGAAACCCCTTCACGACCCAATCCCCCGGAGCGGGATCAAAGAGGCAGAAGTCACCGACCGATGAGGATCAGGTGATGACGCCTGGCGCTCGTTCGCTCGTGAATGATTTCCAGCGCGCTGACGCCGCCGAGGCCCGTCGCGACCCGCTCAAGGAGCAAATCACGGCGCTGACCCACCGGAAGACGCAAATCGGCTATGCCAAGCAGGCTGCCGAGCAGATGCGGGATACTTTCCTGACCGGCGAGGGAGCGGACCTGTTCGAAGCCGATTTCGAGACCGGCAAGGTGAAGCCCGGCAAGGATGGCAGCTACACCCCGAAAATGGGGATGGAAATTGACTCCTTGCGGCAGAAGTCCGGCGAGACGGTCGGATTCCTGAAAGGCGCCCTGACCCCCGCCGTGCGCGGAGAGCCCACCACTGCGGCCATCGAGTCACGCCGGCAGCTCGCCGAGCGCGAACCCGTTTACAAGGCCAAGATGGACAAGTGGAATCGCATCCAAGAGCACCTTGGGCGGATCCAGAAGGCCGGCGACGAGACCGAGGCGGAACTCGGGACCTACGCGACGCAGCAACTGCAGCGCGACAGCGGCATTGACCTTGGCTTTGGCGCGATGGGAACCCCGCCGGCGCAGGCCGCGCAACCAGCTTCACAGCAGCGTAGTTCAGAGGTAGAACAGGGGAGTCATAGTCCCCGGGTCGCTGGTTCGAGTCCAGCCGCTGCTCCCATTACGCCCGGGCAACCCGCTTCACAAACGCTCCCCGGACTAAAACCGGATGCGGCGGTCACTGCCCAGGCTCCAGTTTCGCCCGTCACTCCGCCGGCTGGCCCGACGCCGTTGGCGCTGGTCAAGCTGCACAAGGAGATCGAGCGGAACCGCACGGCAATCGACATGCCGACGACCAGCGAAAACCTTCGCGTTGCGCTCAAGCAGAAGAACGAGCGCATGCAGGAGATGCTTTGGAAGGGCATGACCGGCCTGCCGTCCGACCAGTTTCGCCAGCGCGTGATCGAGCAAACCGGCCCGATGGACGGCTTTGATTCGACCAACGGTGGGATCGTCACGCAGACCGGGAAGGCGCTTGCCCGCGGTGCCACGGCGGAGGGTATTTATGCTGGCGGCGAGGGCATAGCAAACTTTGTCGGAAACCTCGTGACCAAGAGCCTGCCCGAGATTTTCAACAAGCTCGAGGAGTTGCGGGACATGCGCAGCGGTCTTTCTCCGCAGGAAGTCGAACAGCGCAAAGCCGACCGGGCCCAGCAATACGCCAAGCGCAGCGGCGATGCCGTGAAGGAGAGCGGGCTTCTGCGCAAGATTGGCGAATATGCGGACACCACGAAGCTGATCCGCCAGAACATTCGCACGGCGCTCGAGATCGACCAGCAGTTTGCCGAGAGCAAGACCGGGCAGATCGCGCAGGGCTTCGGCCAGATGGCCGGCACGGTTGCCGCGGGCGTTACCAGTGGCCCGGCCGGCGTCGCAGCCATGAGCATCGGCCAGATTTACGACGAAGGCTATCAGGACGCCAAGCAGAGCGGGGCGGACGACGCCACGGCCCACAGCACGGCGATGAAATACCTTCCGGCCGCGAGTTTGGACTTCCTGAGCGACAACCTGATTGTCGGGAAGCTGCTCAAGCCGTTGGTCGGGAAGATAACCGTCGGGCGGTTCATCAAGGAGGTTCTGGTTTCTGGCGCCGTTGAGGGCACGACCGAGGGCGCCCAGCAACTTTACCTCAACCAGGTGGCGAAGAGGCTGCAGGGCTACGATCCTGACCGGCCTTTCGATCAGGAGGTTTACGATTCGATTCTTGTCGGCGCGATCGTTGGCGGCGGCGTGACGGCGGTTGGCGAGGGGGTGAAGAAGCTCGGGGAGGAGAAGCAGCAGCCCAAGCCGGCGCCGGCAACTCCTGTGACTCCGCAGGCCAAGCAAGGCCAGCCCGCGCAACCAATCCCTCCGGCTGATAATCCTAATTTAGGAGAAACTGGGACGAAATTAGGATCAGCGCCCGCCGCCCCCGTCGCCAGCCAAGACGGCAAGACGGTCTCCCGCTGGACGTTCACCGACAAAGCCGGCACAGAGCAAGCCGTTGACGCCACCGGCCTGAAGGACGCGCTTTCCAAGCTGCCCGAGGGCTACGAGCCCGACCTGAAGAAGACCCCGCGGCAGGAAGCTATCGCGGCGCCGGCAGACCAGGCCACCCCGCAGGACCTTTCCGGCAAGCCGATCGACAAGGAATGGACGGCGTTCTCCCCTGAATCCAATTCGCTCGGGATCCCGCGCGCGGAGATGCCGCAGGTGAAGGCCGAGCACCGCGGGGCGCTCACGCAGTTCCTGAAAGGCAAGGGCATCGAGTCAGTCGAGGAGGAAGTCCTGCCCGGCACACTCAAGCCCACCCAGGCCGAATTCTCGCCCGCCAAGGTGGACAAGGCGCGCGGCTTTGAAGGCGGCGACCGGGCTATCCTCGTGTCGTCCGACGGCCACGTTGTTGACGGGCATCATCAGTGGATGGCGAAGCTCACGGACGAGCCGAACGCGCCCATGCGGGTGATCCGGCTGGATGCGCCGATCAAGGACCTGATCGAGACCGTGAAGGAGTTCCCGAGCGCGGAGACGCAGGGCAAACCCATTTCCCGGCCGGCCGCGTCAGTGACCGTCAAACCCGCGGGCGCGGAAGCAACGAAGTCGCAGGCAAAGCCGGCTGGGGAACTTTCTTCGCAGGGGCCGGAACGCGGAGCCGGTAGCGCGCCCAACTCTGGATCCGGCGTGGAAGCTACGGCTCCTGCGATTCCGCCGACTGAGCCCGTGCCCGCTGGCGTGATTGCGCCGATCAATTCTCCGGAGGCGGGCCCGGAGCAGGATTTCAGGATTCCGCAGCCGCAAACGGCGTTCAAATTGCCGCGTGAACTTGCCGGCGCAAAGCCGCGATACAGCTTTGGCAGCAAGCAGTTCACGCTGAAGTTCAGCAGCGAACTCGACAAGGCGCTCTACATCCTGGCACAGCCAAAGCCCAGCGCCCGTGATGCCGATTTCGCGAAGGCGGTCATGGATCAGACCGGTATTACCGAAGCCGCCGCGCGTGCCGCCGGCGCCAAGGTGCGCGAGCGCATCAAGGCGATAGCGCGCGGTGCCGAGGCTGGAGAGCTCGTCGTTCCGGAGATGGCTCCTCGCGTGGAGTCGCCCGCTCGCGTCTCCGTCGATGACGAGGCGGCGCTTGAGGCCGTATTGCAAGCGCAGGCCCCGACCGGGCAGACTCCGGCCAGCAACAAGCAGGAAACGAAGCCAGCCGAGGCTGCGGCAACCCTTTCTCAGTCAGCGCCTGGTGCGGAAACGAAAACGGTAACACCGCCTGAGCAGCAACCCGGACGCCGCATGGACGAACCCGACGCTCCGGTTCCGACATCGCCCAGTGTCACCATCGGCGATATTCCACTTGATTTGGCAGAACGCGCCCACTCCGGAACGAGCTGGACGCCAGACCTTCGCGCGCGCGGTGAACAGCGCCAGTATGTGAAACACATGAACGCCGTGTGGGACTCGCTTCAGAAGCGCGCAGAAAACGATGAGCAGCGCGCGACCGCCGCAACCGAATTTGCCCGCTATCGCGATGGATGGCTGGCCAACTACAAATCACTCCTGAGCGTCCGCAGTCGGCTCGCGAGTTCGATGATCGCCGGCGCCAGCAAGTTTCCGGCGGCTAGGCAACAGAAGGTGAGCGGCGCCTACGACAAGAGGCAGTCGGAATTCATTGCCTGGGACAAGCGCGCGCAGAAGGCGATGAACGAAGCCGTGCGACCCACCCCGCCGAGATCGGCCTCCGCTGATAGGAGCGATGCCGTGGAGGTTCTTCAGAAGAAGATCAACGACGCCAAGGAACTTCAGGAGCGCATGAAGGCGGCAAACGCAATCGTGCGGAACAAGAAGCTGACCGATGCAGAAAAGATCGCGAGACTATCCGCCGAGGTGAATATCAGTGAGCCGCGCGCCCGAGAACTCCTTAAGCCCGACTTTGCGAACCGGATCGGATTTGCGGATTTTGAGCTGACAAACAACAACGCGAATATCCGCCGCATGGAGGACCGGGTTGCGGCCATCACCCGCAACCGCGCCCAACCGGCCATGAGTGCCGTCTTTGAGGGTGGTCGCGTTGAGGAGAACGAAGGAGCAAATCGCATCCAAATCTTTTTCGACTCGAAGCCAGACGATGCGATGCGGGACAAGCTGAAGGCGAACGGCTTCAAGTGGGCGCCGACGGAGGGGGCTTGGCAGCGGCAGCGCACTGACAACGCCAGGTATGCTACCGAGCAATTGCTTGGCGTGAAGCTCAGTGTTCAGGCCGCAGATCCGGCAGCGACGGGATCCGGCGAAGTTGCGTTTGCGCCGGAGGCTGTGACCGAGGCGCCTCCGTCCGCACCTGCCGAGCCTGCACCTGCCCAATTCGCAAACTCACTCGGCGAAGACGATCAATCAAAAGCCAACCGCAAGGCCGTCATCGCGCTTGAATCGGATCGAGTCGCCTCAATTGCCAAGGCCGTAGGCATCACCGAAAAGCCGACCAAGGCCAAGCTGCTGCGCGACGTGGACCAGAAGATGCTGGCCGTTGCGCTGGCTGTTCCTGTGGAAGCGCCGGCGCCGGCCGTCCCCCTTGCTCCGCCTCAGTCGTTTCGCGACACCCGCACAGACTTGCTGGTGAAGATCAACGACGCGCTGAAGACCGCGCCAAGTGAGGAGGATTTCACCCAGCAGGCGCAGATTGACGCTATCGAAAGCCGAAAGTTCCGGCGCGAGAACGCCAAGCAGCGCCAGGATGAAGCCGAATGGGTTGTCGCCCGTGCCCGCGAGCTGGCAGCCGCCACCACGCCGACGCCACAGATCACCATTCAATCGGGTAATACCAAGTTCACGGTCTCAAACACCAAGGAAGTGCTGACCCGGCTTCAAACGCGGGTCGATAAACGCATTGCTCCGCCAACCAACCCGGCTCCGAGAGAAACTGGCCGCGCGTTGAACAAGTCTGAGATGGACGGCATCAAGGCCGGCAGGATCAAGCTAGATACGGCGGAAGGCCGGGCGCTGCTCGACTACGCGACCGAGAAGCAGCTTGAGGACATGGGGCTGGCCGACAAATACGAGCGCATCGCGCCGGGCGTGGTCATGCCCAAAGCCGCGGCGCAGGCCCTGCGGGACCTGAAGGCGGGCAAGCAGCGCACGTTTGACATTCAGGCCGCGATTTCGACGCCCGCAGAATCCGACGTTGACCAGACGGCTCCCAATGCCCAACAGTGGCAGGACATCGCCGATGAGCAGCTTGACCCAGTTGAAAGAGACAGAATCCGAGACTTTGAGGCGCGTCTCAATCGAGAACGCCGCGCAGCGGGTCAGGATGTGGTCAGGCTCACCGCCCAAGCTCCAGGTCTGTATTCCGAGTCCGGGAGTGAAGCCGGTTCTTCGGAATCCTCCTCGTCCGCCTACCCGGGTGCCGTTCGCGCTCTGAGTCAGGCTTTCGGGAAGCGGATCATTTTTTATCGGGCTAGCGCGCCAATCGGCCAGGTCGGTATGACGGCCCCTGACCGCTCAAACACAATCCTCGTAAACACCGCGGCCGAACAGCCGATGCACGTCATCGTTGGTCACGAGCTGGCGCACAACATGAACGCGCAGCGGCCGGACCTGTTCGACCGGCTTTCAACAGTCGTTGATCGCCTGGCTCCGATGCCGTCCGACTTTGCCCGCACGAAGCTGAACCAAGGCTATTCGCCGGAGGAGATACGAACCGAATGGACGGGCGACGTGCTGGGCGAGCGCATGGACGAGCCGGAGTTCTGGAGTGAATTTGCACGGCTGTCCGGTGAATCAGGCGGGAAGGCAAAGCAGGTTGGCGCGATGCGTGAACTGGCCATCTACATGCGCGACTGGTTTGATCGCATGAAGTCGCGGTTGGTGCGGCTGTTCTCGGATACCCACATGGCCGTGAACGACCTGAGCGAACTGCAGACGCGGGTCGCCAAGATCATGACCGAATATTCCGGGCAGGGTCCGTATGCGGAGTTCCCCGATGGACTGATTTCGGCGGCAACAAGCCTTGAAATGGCAACGGCCAAAACCGAGCGCACGGAAGCACCTGAATCTGCAAGCAAGCCAGCCCCTGTTCCCGGCCGGCCCGGCTGGTTCTATCGCAGCGAGCCCGACAGTTTGCGCGCCGCCGGCCTTCGCGTCGTTCGTCAGGTCTATCAGCGCCGTCCGCAGGCCACCGCCCAAGAGGCCGCAGAAGGCATTATCGAGGCCGTAGGCGAGGAAACAGCCACACGCCTTTCACTCGACAAGAACGAGAACGGCGTCCCGGGCGATGTGAAGACGGTTCTCTACGGCGAGATCCTGAATCGCCAGGCCAAGATCATCGCCGATTCCATGGCAACCGCGCTCGAAAAAGCTAAAGCGCAACGGCGCATACAGCAGCTTGACGCCGTAAAGGCCCCACAGTTCACAGAGCGCGGCCAGGAAATCAGCGCCCTGCAGAAGGTTTACGCGAACGCCCGGGCGGCCGGGCTCTCCGAATATATGGCTGGCGTCCAAGCCGACCAGAAGAACGCGATGGGCGGCGACAGGGTGGTGGATGAGGTCGGAAAGGCCGCTGACGAGCTTGGCAAGGTCAACGCTGGCAAGGTGGACGACGCTCTTTCTGGCGCCGAGTCCAAAATCAACGACATCGAGGTTGATGTCCCGCTGTGGCAGAAATACCGCGATCGCGCCGCGCAGCAGATATTTGACTGGCTCGACGGCATCGCCGCGCCCCCGAAGGAGATGGCCCCTGTGGAGGAATTCACGCGCAGACTGGTTGCCGAGATCCGAGCCAGAATGCAGGAGACCATGCCGGATGCATCAAAGTCAGACCGTCCGGAACCAACGGCATCCGACATGCTTCGCGAAGCGATCGAGAACAGTGATAAATATGCCGAGGCCGTCGAAACCATCCGCGACAGACTGGTGGAGGAATACGGCGAAGGCTCCCCGGTGATTGATGAGCTCGACATCACATTGGGAAATATCGACCTACGGCCTTACAGCCGCCGCCTGCTCGACAAGGCCGTTGACGAGGCGCACGTGGCGATGAAGACCAACATCCGCGAAATCGCCAAGCTGCACTATACCAAGGCCGACCGCCTGCACCGCAGCATGGCCGATGCGCTGGTTGAGGTTGCCGGGCTGAAAGAGCCGCAAGCGAAGCGGCTTGCCGATGACCTTGCCGCACGGATGCAGGAACTGACCAAGGAGGCGAAGCTAAAGGCCCTGTCTGACCTGCGCAAGAAGCACGATGCCACCCCGAACACGAAGCGGGCCCTCAACGCCATTCAGCGCGCCGTCCTGCTCAACAATTACGGGGCGATGACGAAAGCGGAGATGGCTGACGTGGTGGCCAAGGAATTGAAGATGCCGCACGTCACTCCCGAGCAAATGGCGAATATTGCCGGCATCGCCGAGCGGATCGAGACTGCACCGAATCACTCCGAAAAGGCACGCGCGGAACTCGACATGCTTCGCGAACTGAGGATCACGCGCGGCATCACCCGTCTCGAGGTCGGCACCTCCATCTGGTATGCCAACCTGCTTTCAGGCTACACGACACAGCTCGCCAACGTCGGCGGAAACGTCATGCAGGGCACCCTCGCGCTGGCAACCGTGATGGCCACAAACCCGAAGCACGCCAGCGAGGCGCTACGCGGCTGGATCGGCGGATTCAGCGAAGGCTGGACACAAGCAAAGGCCATCATGGAGACCGGCCGTGGAAGCCGTGAGTTTGATGCTCATAAGGCTGGCGAGGCTGGAAACCTGCTTGAGCTCGTGGACTTCAAACGTGACTTCCCGGACATGAACGACGCCTGGGCGAATGCTCGCCAGAAGCACGTCAACGCTCTGCGGTATGTCACCCGCACGATGAAGGCCGTTGACAGCCTGTTCTACTATCCGGCCCGGGAAGCCTACGCGCGCGTGGTGACAGCCAAACTGATTGAGGGAGAATTTCAAGGGAAGGAACTGCATCAGCAGGTCCGCCGGCTGCTCCACATTGCCCCCGACCAGTTGATTGCCGCCAAGACGAAGGCTGAAAAGGAAGGATATACCGGCATCGAACTGGCGCTCCGCACCGCCAATATCATCGAGGATAGCCGCAGGCAGACCACTGTTGGGACGACGGCCTCCGACGCCTCCGAGAGCTTTGCATTGGCGAGCACCTACAACAACGAGCCCGAGGGATGGGCTGGCGTCATCTACAACGGCCTGCTCCCGCTCACGCAATCGGTTGCCCCTGGGGGCGTGCCTGTTCTCCGTCTGTTCCTGCCATTTATGCGGGTTCCGACGAACATCTTCAATGCGTCGATGAACTACACGCCGCTCGGAACGCTGCGGGCTCTCCGTGGTATGCCAAAGAGCGTTGCGCGCGATAGCACCGGCCGTTTTAACGTGGTCCGTCGTGAGTTCAACCAGATGGAGCGCAGTCAGCTCCTCGCACAGAGTATCGCTGGAAGCCTGGCAATGGCCGGTCTTGCCGCGCTGGCCGTGGGTCTTGGCGGTGGAGACGATGACGAGCCGTGGTTCACAGTAACTGCCACTGGACCAGACGACTTCAAGAAGCGTCAGCAGCTCGAGGCGACCGGCTGGCGTCAGCACTCTGTCAAGGTCGGTGACATGTGGATTTCCTACAAGGACTCCCCGCTGATTATCCCGCTGGCTGTTGTCGGTCACGTTGTTGATGCCGTGCGCTACGGCAAGCAGGACGACGAGCTCACTCTGGGCAGCAAGATCACGGATGCCATGCTCACGGCGCCGCGCGCCATCTTCGACACGTCCATGCTTTCAGGTCTCAGCACCATGATGGACTTTGCGAGCGGCCGGGCATCCGGGAAGCAGGTGCAGGGCTTCCTGACCCGCACGGCTGCTAGTCTCGCCGTTCCCAATCTACTCAACCAGATCGACCGCACGTTCAACCCAGAGACACGCGAGCCAAACGGCCCGCTGGCTGGTCCAGGTGCCGCGATCCCGTTCGTGCGAAATACCGGCGATGTGAAGACCGATGCTCTTGGCGAACCCGTGAAGCGCAGCCCGTTTGCGCGCTTTGGGTCAGTCGAAGGCAACGACCCGCTCCGGGAAGTCCTTCGCGACAAGGGCGTGTTTATCAGCACCCCGAGCCGGAGCACGAAGCTGGGCAATGAGGTCATGGATGAGGAGACTTATCGCGATTACGTCAGGATCTCCGGCGATCGCATCAGGAAGCGCCTGGCTCCGCTGGTCCCCCGTCTGCGCACTGCCGACAAGGAGACGGTTGAAAAGGCGGTGGACAGCATCACCCAGCGGGAGCGAGAGACCGTGAAGAACATGCTGCGGTCAAGAAAGCGCGCGGCCGCGGTTGCGCCATACAATCCGTTTAGCGTGCGCTGACTATTTCCGCCCATTCGGACCGATCCGATAAGCTTCGGCGAATTGGTCCGCGATTTTCTCCGGCCAGCTTGAATCCTGAAAGTATGGTTTGTTCGCCTCGTTGTTGAGAAAGCGGGTGACGTAGGAATCAAGAGCTAGACGCTCAAGGCTGTTGTCGTCGGCGAACACAGGGTATTTCTTGAACGCGCGGTCTCGTGCCGCGTTAACGCCATTCTCATACTCGACACGCCGGCGTTCGTCTTCGGCCGCGCGTTGCTTTCGGTCAGCCTCCAATCCGGCTACATACTGGTTGTAGGCAGAGGGATTATCAAAACGCATGGCAGAGCCATTGATCGAGGCCGAGACTCCGCCGTCTTGCAGGCGACGGGCAAGGACACCGGGATAGGTTTCAAGCGGAATGGACTCATTCATGCGACGCGCCTGCGCATCCAGTCGCGATTCAAGCTGTTCGAGCCGAACGTTCGCTTCGTCAGCGGAAGCCTGCGCCTGCTGTGCCTGTTCTCGCGCCGCACTCGATTGCTCGTTCGCTCGGCGGAGTTTTTCCCTCTGCTTAATCTCTTCAATCCTTCGTTCGGAATCCCTGCGATACTGCTCCCGCTCTCGCATCCTTTGCTCAAAATCAAGACGGATTCTTTCGTTGGATTCCGCAACAGAACCAGACTGAGCCAAGCAGACAGAAATCAGCGCAGAAAATAGCAGGATACGTTTCACTTCTTCCCCTTCGGCTTAAGCCGCACCCCTCCCTCGATGAATTCAATACCCGCGGCTTCCAGGCTTGAGATCACGGCCTTTCGGTTCTGTGCAATCAGACCACTGGCCGACCGCTCGAAGTTCGATATGGAGGCCCGGCTGACGCCTGAGAGTTTGGCGAGATCGTCCTGAGATAAACCGAGAAGGCTACGGGCTGCACTCACGAGATTTGGGGTCATTGTTGCCTGCATAGGTTTCTTTCCTAGATAGCGAAATAGCTAGGGTCAAACAAAATGTGTAGCAAAAGACTTGACGTTCCAACATAGAAGAATAACTAGGTCTAGCACATATGAATAATCCTAAATCCTCACCACTCCAACCGGTAATCGTTCGTTTCACGCGGGCACAGCTTCGCCAGATCAAGCTCATGGCCTCATCTGTCCGGGCCAGCGAAGAAGAATTCATCATCCAGGCCGTCTGCGGCGAGGTCGAAGGGTGGGGGTCGTTTGAAGAAATGGCGCCGGCGGCTTTGAGCATGATTGCGCACTATGTTGACACACGCCACACCCCAAGGCCGAGTTTTTGAACCATGAAAGCAATTACTTGGCCGGTAGAACTGCAGACCGAAATTAGGCGCTGCTTCGATTACAACCCAGATACGGGCGTGGTTCGCCGTATTGTGGCTACCTCCGGGAGATTCGGGAAGCCGGGCCCCGTGGTGAGCATGAAGACCAGCGGATACCTTCAGGCGGGTCTGACTGTTAATGGCAGGTTTTACAACATGCTCGTCCACCGAATTGCCTATTTCCTCCACACGGGCGAGATGCCCGACGAGGTTGATCACCGAGATACAAACAAAACCAACAACCGCGCGAATAATCTCCGGGCGGCTTCACGATCCCTGAATGTGTTCAATCAGGGGGTTAAGCGCGGGACGATATACAAACACCTGCCGTATGGGGTTGTTGCCACCAGAAACCGCGGGGCGTTGAGGTATAAAGCGCAGATCGAAAAGGACGGCGCTAGGTATGAATGGACATCTATCTACCTCGCGGCAGTAGTTTCTTGGCGTAGGGGCATGGAGATAAAGCTTTACGGAGAGCACCCATCCACGCGGTAATGCAACCGCCCAAAACGGGCTAGGATTGGGCAGGATGCCGTAAATGCGACATCTGCGGCTAACACAGGAGCACGAGGCTAAGTTCAAGCTCTGGCTGAAAACTCGGCTGGTTGAATTGAAGCAGGACAACCGTGAGCGCATCGAGGCGGACAAGGTTTCGGACAAAGACTACGAGAATTCCAAGGCCGAGCGCGCCAAGCAGGGAGGCATATTCGCCGAATCTAATATGCCGATCCCCCTCACGTCCACCGTCGTTGACCATTTCAGCGCGCGGACCGAGGAGGAGGTTTATGGCCGCTCGCCAATGTGCAACTTCGGGCCCGAGGGTCCGGCCGACCAGGACACCGCCCGCGGACTCGACCGCTTTGCCAACTACAAGCTGTTCAAGCAGGGCAAGGTCCGGGACGACCTGCTCGAGTCCAACCATTCGCTTTTCCGGCACCGCGCGCAATTCCTCAAGGCCATCTACGACGAGGACTTCGACATGTGGGAGGAGCACGATGTCAGCGTGCTACACGCAGCCAAGGACCAGGAGCCGGTGCTCATCCTCGAACACGGCTATGTCATCGAGGGGCGGGACAAGTTCATCGAGGTAGTTGACCCGATTTCCGGCCCGGTCATGGCGCTCGAGGCCGATCCGACCCTGACGCTGGATCCGACGGACCCGCAGAAATACTACTTCGCGCCGCTCAAAAAGCCGGTTCGCTTCAAGGACATCTTCTACTCAGGCCCGAAGTCGCGGGAGGTTGACAGTGACTGCATCCTGATCCCCACCGACCTGCGCTCTCCGGACGAGGCGGACTGTATCGCCGAGTTCTACGACAAGCCCGCGCATTGGGTGAAGGCCCGCTTTCTCGATCGCGAATGGATGAAGTGGAAGGATTTTGAGTCGAATGTCCGCAACGCCGGCGCCGGCCGCAAGACGCAGGACTCCCGCAAGAAGATCGCCAAGGAGGCGAAGGCGTTCGACATGGACAGCGCATCCTTCGGGATCGTGGAGTGCTGGGTTGAGCGCGATATTCTCGGCTGGGGCACCCCGCAGCGCGTCGTCGTCTGGTGGGAGCCGAAGAGCGAAACCCTGATCGACTACGAATTCCAGAAGAAGGTCACGCCGCACGGTCGCCACCCCTACACGGTCACGGCGGTCTGCAAGCACAAGAAATTCTGGTGGGGCCCGTCGATGCCCGAGATGATGGCTCCATTCCAGGAGTATATCGACAAGCAATGGAACCGGAAGTCGTTCCGCAACTCCATCAACGCGAACCCCATTCTCGGCCAGAACCCGGACGCCATCGTTGAGCGGAAGTCGTTCCTCGACATGCAGCCGTTCGAAGTCGTCACCCTCGAGCACGGCAAGACGATGCAGGACTGGCTGCAGGCTTTCGTCATCCCGAATGCCGACTCCGACACGGACGAGATGATCGACAAGGCGATTGCATGGGTCTATTTCTGGCTCGGAATTTCGAATATCGCCCGCGGCGACTACTCGGACGTTCCGCAGAACACCACGCTGGGCGGGCAGGAGGCTTCGCTCAAGGAGGCCAGCAAGCTTTCGAAACGCTGGACCCGCAGAGTCACCCGGGGGCTGGAGGACCACCTGACAAAGCTCGTGCAGATCGCCCTGGCGACGATGAACCCGGAGGAGGTTTACACCTACCTCGAAGGCGACACGACGCAGATGGGCTTCATCACCGAGCAGTCCGTCAAGGACATGATGGTGAATGCCCGGCTGATCATCTCGAAGGACAATTCCACGCAGAAGCTGCAGGAACAGCAGCTCACCCTGCAGACGATCAAGGAATACATCAGCTATCCGCCGCAGTTCCAGGCCATTGTCAGGCCGGTGATGAAAAGCATCCTGTTCCTGCTCGGGCATGACGACGTGGAGACGTTGCTGCCGCCGCCGATGATGCCTGCCGTGGATCCGCTTACTGGGCAGATGACGATGGTTCCGGTCACTCCGGGCATGCCCATGCCGCCGGCTGCCGCCCCGGCCACCGAGAAACAGGAAGGAGGGGAGGGCGGGCAGCCTGCCGCTCCTGCCGAAGGTGGCGCCGTGGTGCCTTTTGCCCAGCCAACCCCAGCCGCAACCGCAACCGCCAATGTCTGAAGAAACCAACCCCAAGGGGCGCCTGATGGCCCTGAACAGCCTCGAGCATAACCCCGGGTGGCCCGTCTACTGCGCCAGGCAGAAGGAAGTCATGGGGCAGTCCATCGACGCCAAGATATTTAACCCCGAGACGCCGACAGGTGAACGCGAGCTGCTCGTCCGGGCCCGGCAGTTCCTGGTCGAGAACCACACCCCCGAGAAGATTTTGAAAACGCTCCTGACTTCCCTCGAGGGTGAAGTGAACCGAGCGGAGAAGGAACGCGAGCGGACGGGAAAGGCCTGAAATGCAACCGCCCGGACCATCCTAATTCTGCCATCTTCGGCACGCATCTGATTCCACCACTCAACCCGAAAATAACATGTCAACATCCGCACTCTCCAAGAGATCGTCAATGGGCGCCCTCGTCCTCAAGACCCTCATTCGGCGTTTCGACGCCATTCGCTACTTGCCGAAACTCGTCAACGGCGTCCTCAAGTTCAATGCCGATGGCGAGCTCGTCGCTGACAACGGCGGTTTCGTGCTCAAGGCCGCGGCCTACACGGCTGTTTCCGGCGACATCCTCGGCGTCAACACGACCGCGGGCGCGCTGACCATCACGCTCCCGGCCGTCGCCGAGGCTGGTGATGAAATCGAGCTTTTCGATCCCGCCGGCACATGGGACACCAACAACGTCACGGCGGGACGCAATGGTCTCAAGATCAACTCCGGCACGTCCGACCTGACGCTCTCGACCGAATACGGCCGCGTGGTTCTGCGCTACATTAGCGCGGCGATCGGCTGGAAGGCGTTCTATCCTGGCGCATCGGCTGACTCGCTGGCGGTGACGAACGACTTGACGGTAGGCGGCAATGCCTCTGTCACCGGCACGCTCGACGCCGATGGCGCCGCGACACTCGGATCAGTCACCGCTGATGCTGCCACCCCGTTTGTCTCGACGGCAACCGGCAAGACCAATACCGGCTATGTTCAGGTGCTCGGCAAGACCTCTGGCGGGCTCAAGCGCACGGTGGCCGATGCCTCCGCCTATCTCGTGACCGAATCCATGGCCGCGCAGACCGTCGGCACGGCTACCCTGACGATCCCCGACTTCGCGAACGTAAACGACACGTATGCGTTCATCACCCTCGCCCAGACGCTTTCCAACAAGACCCTCGCCAGCCCGATCATCTCCGGGGTGCAACGCTCGAGCCTCGTGGCGACTCCGGTTGCTGCCACTGGCGCGGGTGGCGGTGTTGCGGGTGCCGCGGCTATCGGTGCGGTCAACTTCGCACTGGTCAGTTCCGACGGCGCCACCAAGGGCGTCAAGCTCCTGACGGGCGTTGCCGGGCAGGTCATCCAGATCATCAACACGTCCGGCACGGCCTGCAACCTGTTCGCCGCGGCCGGTGGCACGATCAACGGCGGAGTCGCCGATGCCGGTTGCGCGATTGCGGCTAGCAAGGGCGTCATCTGCGTCTGCACGGCGGCTGATACTTGGACGGTGTTCGACATGGCTGCCAAGGCCGGCGCCGCCGCCTAACCGCCAAAGCTGGTTTCCGCTCCCGGGACAGCAAACCGGGAGCCAACCCTTAACCTCACTTCACCATGCCCGTTCCCTCTTCCCTCACCACCACCCGGCTCTCACGCGAGCCCATCAACGAGCAGACCGGGCAGGACATTCTGACGGCGCTCGGCGGCACAGCCGGTTCAATCTCAGCGGGCATCGGCGCCAAAGCCGACACCGCGGCCACGACCGACACCGGCACGTTCTCGCTCATCGCCCTGGTCAAGCGCCTGCTCGCCAAAATCACGGCGTTCCTGACATCCGACGGCGCGGCGGTCGTGACCGTCGGGGCCTCGCTTCCCGTGCGCGTCACCCTCACCGCCAGCGCCACGCCCAACTACTCGACGGGCGACTCTCTCGGCGGCAAGATCGTCCTCGCCAATGCCGTGCGTGTGGCCGGCGGTGCGAGCCGTCTGGAAAACCTGCTCATCACCGACAACTCCAACCAGAAGCCGAGCGGCTACATCTACATCTTCGACTCCGATCCTGCGGTGGCCACGCTCACCGACAACGCCGCTGCCGTGTTCAGCACCGACCGCTCCAAGATTATCGCCCGCATCGATGTGAGCGCCGCGGACTACATCACGACCGGCACGCAAGCCGTGGCCGATATCCCGTATGCCGGCCGCCTGCTCAAGTCTGCTGCCACGACCTCGCTCTGGGCCGGCTGGGTGCTGCTCGCCGACGGCATCAACCTGGCCGATGCCGGCGACATCGAGGTGCTCTTCAACTTCTCGGCGGCCTCCTAAGCGCCATGAACGCAGCTCAATTCGCCGTTTATAGCCGCCGCGAGTGGAGGGCGCCCGTCTTCCGCTTTCCCGCCGCGCACTATGAGGCGAGGCCGGAGGATGCGACTATTGACGGAAGCAATCGCGCCATTCTCCAATACGACAAATCCGGCAACAGCGCGGTGAACGTGCTGTGCCTGAATGGGGTGGCGGGGAATTATGCGAGTGCGCCTCATTCGGAGGCATTAGATATTACCGGGGATATTGATTTGCGGGCCGATGTTGCGCTCAAGAATTGGTCAAGCGGGAGCGTGCAGGTTTTCGTTGGAAAATACACTGGCACGGGCGACCAAAGAAGCTACCGACTGTTCTCTAATGTCACTGGTGGTATTTCTATTGGGTGGAGCACACTTGGAACTTCAGGCACCGTTATTACGGGCAATAGCACCGTTGCGGTTGGACTTGCGGCAAACAGCAGAAAAACCATTAGGGCCACTCTCAATGTTTCAAACGGAGGCGGGGTATATGAAGTAAACTTCTATACATCCGACGACGGACTAACTTGGACGCAGTTGGGCACTACCGTAACCGGGGGCGCAGCAACCAGTATTTTTAGCTCTAGTGCCACCATTAACGTTGGAGCAAGTTTCGCGGGAACAAGCGACTTTTGCGATGGCAACATCTACCGCGCCCAAATTTACAACGGCATCGACGGAACGCTGGCCTTCGACTTCGACCCATCCGTAGCCGCCAAGCTGGCCGGCACGGTCACGGAGCGCAGCGCCAACGCCGCCACCGTCACGATCAACTCCACTGGCGATACCGGCGCACGCATCGCAGGTGCCCGTGACCTCGCGCAGTTTACGTCAACCAAGATGTCGGTCTACACGGCTCCGACGGCGAATGGTCCGGGACGCTTCACTTACGACGGGGCGAACGATTATTCCAAGTCCCCGGCGTTTGCGCTGGGGCAGCCGGTGACGGTTTACTTTGTGGGGAGTCAGGTGACGTGGACAGTTGACGATACGATCTATGATGGCGGAACTGATGCCGCCATGATTCTGCGGCAGGGCGCAACAACGCCTGCGCTTCGCATATACGCCGGCTCACAGACAGGTGAAAACGCAGGATTGGCCGTCGCAACAAATGGCATTGTCTCAACGGTATTCAACGGCGCGGCGTCCTCTAATCGAGTCAATCGCGGGACTGCTGTTACTGGAAACGCTGGGACGCTTGCCCCCAACGGCATCACACTGGGGGCCCGTGGAGTCGGCAGCAATTACGCCAACATCACCGTCTCCGAAATCCTCGCCTACCCTTCAAATCACGACGAAATCGCGCAGCAGCGCGTGGCCCGTGACATGATGCGCCGGATGCGCATTCCGATGGCCGCTTAACCTATTTCCACGCTCAACCCTCAACCCGATACCAACATGTCAAACGTCACATGGTTTAAGTCCAACAATCTCGATCAACTTATTCACCTCACAAAGCGCCTCGGCGTTTTCGTCAAGCTCTGCGATGGCGGCTACGGCTGGACATGGGGCCAGGTCATGCAGAACGCCGACCCGGCTGACCCTCAGGCCGTGCCAACGGAATACTGCATCGAGCACAACACGACGCTCATGGAGCAGTCCGTGCATCCCTATGTGTCGCGCAAGTGGACCGTCGCGGCCACCGCCGAGAATACCCCGGCCTACTACCTGCCTTCCGACACGGAACACCTGAACCCGTTTCACGTCGTCACCGCCGTGGGTGATCCACTGCTCAGCGAGGAGGATTTGGCGCTCGTTACCATCTTCGAGCTGGATGGCTTCTACGAGCGGGCCGACTGAGCAGGCCATGACCGCAGCCGCCTTCATCCTCGGATTCGTGCTCGGGTGGCTCGTTCCACGCGACGCTTTTCCGTGGATGAAGCGCGCAAGCCGCTGGCTGATGTTCAACCGCGACAACAAGCTGATCGCCCGCGTGGTCATCAGCGTGGCGCTTGCGGTGCTGATTCTGGCCGTGGCGTTCGGTTGCTCCAAGCGGGAGATTCCGACCACCACCCCGAAGCCGACGCTTGCCGCATGGATTCCCTATACGGGCAAGTCCATGCTGCCGACTCTCCCCGAGGCCGGGCTTGCTGAAATCGAAATCGGCGTGACCTTCGACCAACTGAAGCAGGGCGATATTGTTGTGTTCTGGGACTACCTTCGCGGCACCGGCAAGTTCACCCTGCACCGCCTCGTTGCCAAGCAGGCCGGCAACTGGATTGCGCAGGGGGACAACCCCGAGACCAACCCGAAGGCTGACCGCCCTTGGGTGACGCCCGACAACTACGTGGCACGCGCCACTGGCAAGAACGTTCAATTTGTATGGGCGCCCGTAAAGCCATGAAAGCCCCGCGCCTCATTCTCGCCTGCTTGCTGCTCTTGGCGTCGTGCAAGACGCAGCAGCCCGTTACGCCCCCGGCCAATCCCACGGTGCTGGCCCCGGTCGTCGTTGCCGTCGATGAAGCCGCCCAGGCTGCGGCCGCCGTCGCGAAGGCGCAAGCGGAGCGCGATTCCAAGCTGGCCGCCTCCATGGAGGTCGTTGACCGGCAGAACAAGGCCGCCCCGAAATCCCCCCAGCAGATCATCATCGAGGCCGAGATCACCTTCAGCCTGCGGCTGCTCGGCAGCGTGGCCGTGTCGCCCGAGGATCGTGCCGCCGCCGCCGAGCGGGAAACCCTCTTCGCCCAGGGCCGGGCCGACGAGGCACGCAAGCTATACGCCGATGCCAGCGCCAAGGCCGATGCCCTGAATTCGCAGATAGCCGCCGCAAATGCCCAGCGCGATGCCGCCCTTGCCCGTGCGAGCGAAGAGATTACCAAGGCCGCGCAGGCCCTTGCCGCCCAGCAAGCCCAGCACCTGGCCGACATGAAGGCCAAGGACGCGGCGCACAAGAACGCTTTGGACGCGCTGCGCAACGAGATGAACAACCAGGTCATGCGCGATCAGGTCGCGTGGTTTAACCGTATCGGCGCCGGCTGCGAAGGCGCGGCAATCCTGATCGTCGGCCTGTGCTTCGCCTTTGGCGGTCTCGTGGCCCTGCGGAAGTTCGGTCCCATCGCGCTGTTTCTTGGCGTCGCCGGACTGCTCTGCTTCGGCCTGGCTCAAATCGTCGGGCTCTGGTGGTTCAAATGGGCAGTTCTGTCCGCCGTGCTCGTCGCCGTCGTCTGGGTTGGCGTGTTCCTCTATCGCCACTATCGCCAAGGAGACCTCAAGGCCGAGGTCGATGCCCGCGCCGCCAAGATAAAAGGCGTATTGGGTGATGTGGTCGGCGGCGTCGAGGACGTGCGCAAGGCCCTCAAGGAAACCGGCTCCATCACGAAGGAGCGCGCCAACGAGATTCTTCGCGAGTGGATCACTGAAACCGACGGAACCGCCGCCGCCGTTGACGAGGTTCGCCGCGAGAAAGGGCTTATTTAACGGGCCACAACATCAACCACGCAACCCCTGACCTCACATGAACCCATTCAAAGAACTCCTTGCCTCTGAGATTGCCGCAATGCTTGCCATCCTGACCATGCTCGGGGGCGGTCTCGTCTGGCTCATCAACAAGCATTTCAGCGGAATATTCGTCAGCAAGAAGGCGTATTACGCCCAGCGCGACGACGACGCCAAGGCTGCGCATGAGATCCGGGCCAAGAATGACGCTGATGCCAAGGAATACCGGGACAAGGTTTTGGAGGAGATGGAGGGCATGAACCGCAATCTTTCGTCCTTCATGGAGAAAATTGCCGAGTGGAAGGGCGATTTCCAGACGCGCGTGAAGGTGCTCGAGGATCGCGAAGATCGCGCATCGCGCAGGCGTCGCGGCGACAGCGGCCGGTGAAATGCAACCGCCCGGGGTGAACCGGGATGCGGCAGGATGCGCTCGAAATGAGCACAACTCCTGCCACCACCGCCGCCGAGGGTTCCGCCCCGGCTTCGGTCTCAGTCGCGGCCCCGGCTGCAGCTCCCGCCACTCCGGCGGTTGCCGCGCCTGCTGCCGTTACGCCAGCCCCCGCCCCCTCGAAGCCCGACGTGAAAACCGTCATGGCTTCTCTCAGCCCGAAAGATCGTTTCCTCGCCGCGACCGGCAAACTTGACCAGATCAAGGCCCCGGCCGCTTCGACGCCTGCCCAGCCCTCCACGCCCGAAGCCCAACCGGCTGCCGCTCCCGCGGCTGCTGCGCCGGCTGCCACGGTCACGGAGCCAGTTGCCGCGCCGGCGTCCCCCGAATCGACTCCGGCCGCTACCACGCCCGAAGCCGCCCAGCCGAATCCCGAGGGTGCAAACCCCGAGGTCCAGCCCGAGGCAGGCGAAGGCAAGGACGGTGGCAGGATC
>Ga0172379_10000921_pt1 | contig 65589 bp, 60 predicted proteins | sample GrowelOW334metaG_FD_119756 | JGI IMG/M metagenome (GOLD analysis project Ga0172379, IMG submission 119756) | Groundwater microbial communities from an aquifer near a municipal landfill in Southern Ontario, Canada - Groundwater well OW334 metaG | ecosystem: Environmental > Aquatic > Deep... | reverse complement strand
GGCATTCGCGTGAAGGCCGACGTATCGCCAGTGCCGGCGGAGTCCGTTGCGCCTGAGGACAAGAGGCCGCGCGCCTCACGCGCGGCCGTACCCGGAAGATGGGAGACGGAGCGTTCGTCGCGTTGATCTACGGCTTACCAGAGGATCTAGGCTTGGCACCCTGTCTGCGTCATTGCGGCGGAGGTCTTCAGCGGGGCGCGGAGGTGAGCTGCTGGAGGGCGGAGGCGATGGAGGCGTTCTTCGGGTCCAGGGCGAGGGCCTCGCGCAGGAGTTCGGCCCCTTCGGCGGGGCGGCCCATGCGGACCAAGGCCTGCGCGAGGTTGACGCGCGCGGGCACGTTGCGGGGATCGATGCTCAGCACGGCGCGCAGATGCACCTCTGCCGCGGCGGACTGGCCGCTGAAGAGCTCCAGGTTCCCGGCGTAGAATCGCGCGCGGATATCCTGCGGGAAATAAAGGGCCGTTTCGCGGGCCAATGACAGGGTTGCGGGACCGAGATCGCGCGCGCGCACGAGGTTCTCCAGGCGGCGCAGGCCGTCGAGCTTGCGCAGGATCTCCGGAGCCGGATGCCCGGATTGCCGCAGGGACGCGCGCAGATTGCTTTCGGCCGTCGAGAAGTCCGGCCGATAGCGGAGAAGCCCGGCGTACTCCGCTTCCGCCTTCCCCGACTCCCCCCCCAGGCTGTAGAGGTAGCCGAGATTGTTCCGGAAATGGATGTTGTCCGGGAAGAAATGCGCGGCGCGTTCCAGGACGCGGATCGCGAGGTCCCGGTTTTTGCGCGGGTCCTGCAGGAGCAGACCCGCGAGGTTCGCGTAGAGGTCTTGTGAGAGAGGATTGATGGCCCAGGAGAGGAGGTAGTTCCGCAGAGCCTCCTCGCGATTGCCCATGCGATTGGCGAGCAGGGAGCCTTTGTTGAAATAGATCTCATCGTATCCGGCGTTGGCGTCGAGGGCCGCTTGGTAGGCCCAGAGCGCTTGGGGAAGTCGGTCGGCGCGGGCGTAGGCGTTGCCCAGCTCGTAGTTGTTGTTGACCTCGTGCGGGTGCCAGCGGTAGGCGAGTTCCAATTCAGAGGCGGCCTGCGCGAGCTGGCCCGTGCGCGCGAGCTTGAAGCCCGCGAAGTAGTGCGCCTCCCTGGCCCATAGCCGCACGCCCTGCCAGGCGCCCCAGCCCAAGAAGAGGAGACCCGCGGCCAACGCCCCCCGGCGGAGCGCCGGGATGGACGGCAGGACCCATCGCCGCTGCTGTTCCTGCGCGAGCCTGCCCATCATGGTCCCGGCCAGCCACCAGAAGAGGAATGCGGGGACCGCGAAGTGCAGAGAGACGTTGATGAGATTGTCGATGAGCATCCCGCCGACCGCGGCGCAGAGCGCATGCAGCCAAAGGGTCGAGTCCGGGGCGCGGTTGTTCTTCGCGGCGCCGGAGAGCCCGTCGGGGAGGCATCGATGGACGGCGCTCCGGAAGAAAGCCGTCCAGGTCCAGAAGAAGACGCCCAAGCCGAGGAGCCCGGTCTGGGCCCAGATCTCGAGCATCTCGTTATGCGCGTTGTTGGCGTGCGTGCGCATGATGCGCATGAAGTCCAGCTGCTCCAGGAGTCCGCCCTGATAGAAGGGATAGAAGAGTTCGAAGAGTCCCCAGCCTTTGCCGAAGAGCGGGCTCTCCGCGCCCATCTGCCAGGCGCAGGCCCAGATGAGCATGCGCTGATAGAAAGGGCTGTAAGGGACGCCTCCCGGCTCCACGGGCTTGAAGATGAGGCCGACCTCCGAGAGCCGTCCGAATGCGCTCGAGGTGTATCCGCCGATGAGGCTTTGCGGCCAGAGCAGCGCGATGAGGGCGCCGGCGGTGAGCACGAGTCCCGACATCTGCGGGTCCTTCTTGATCGCGCGGCGGGCTTCCGGCGAGAGCCCCAGGATCGCGAGAGCGGCCGCCGCGCCGACCCAGGAGGAGCGCGTGAGGCTGCAGAGCAGGGCCGCCTCGTAGGTCAGGAAGACCGCGCCGTAGACCATGCGCTGTCCGCGGCTGCGCGCGCGAAGATAATAGGCCGCGGACAGGGGCAGGAGCAGGACGAGATAGGAAGACATGAAGTTCGGATTGCCGAAGGAGGAGACGGATCTTCCGCCGTAAGGGTTGAGCGCCTTGGCCCAGATGAACTCGATGTTGAAATATTGGATCACGCCGTAGGCCGCCCCGATGAATCCCGCGGCCATGGCGGCGTGGAGCACGTCGTGCACGGAGCCGCGCCTGGCCAAGGTGAGCGTCGCCGCGGCGGCGATGAGCCAGAGCAGGGCTCCGTATACGTCCCAGACATGCGTCCATATCCCGCTTCCGGCGGAGGGCGAGCGCAGCTGCGGGAAGAACAGCCAGAGAGCGCCCCAGAGCACGCAGAACACGGCCCAGCCGTTGGGAGAAGGCCCTTCGGACTCCAGGGGTTCCTGCGCGCATATGGCCGCGAGGAAGAACGGCAGGCAGCAGTTGAAGACCGTGAAGTAGAGCACGCGCGCGCCTTCGGCGCGCATGGACGGGCGGTAGAAGGATGCGTGTCCGATATATGCGATAGCCCAGGTCGTCATGCAGACCGCCAGCCAGGCCAGCCAGGGGGCGTCGAGCTGCGTCCGGGGGCAGGAAGGGCTCGGCGCGCGGAATTGCTCCCAGGCCCAGAGCGCCGCGGCCGCGCAGAGGCCGATGTCGAGCAGCGCGATCTGCGTGATGTAGGGGTTGCGCGTGAGATCGGTGAAGAAGATCAGCGGACAGATGAATTGGATCAGTACGATAAGAGAGAGACGGGATCGAGACGCAGTCACGAGCGGCTCACTTCGAGGGCACGACTTCCATCGTCTGCTGGGGCGCGGCGGCCTGCGGGAGCGTACGCAGCAGCCCCTCGGCTTTCGCGCGGTTGTAAAGGAGCTGGGTGTTCCTCATGAGATTCTCGTTCTTGGGGTCCATCTTCAGCCCGGCGCGGTAGGCCTTCTCGCTCTCGGCAAGGCGTCCGGCGAGGAAGCAGGCGTTGCCGAGTTGGAGGTACGCATCCGCGTTCTCATGGCGATGCGACCATTTCCCGTCGTTGTCGTAGTCCGCGACCTGCAGGTAGGCGAAGAGCGAGCGTCTAAGCCACGGCTTCGCGGCAAGGGACGGTGAGAGCGCGCATTTCGGTGCTTCAATGAGCTCCTTATAGGTCTCGATGGCCTTGTCGTACTGCTTGCGCATCATGTAGATGTGGCCCATCCGATAGAAGTTCGCGGTGAAGACCGGGTCGATGTCGTGGTAGAGTTTGAAGCATCGCAGGGCTTCGTCGAGTTCCTTCTCCGCTTCCGCCTCGTTGCCGCGGCTGCGCTCCCAATCGGCCTTCTTCATGTGCAGGACGCCCACCTGATGGTGCATCTGCACGTAGTTGGGCGCCTGGCTGCGGACCTGGCCATAGGCGTCCATGGCCCGCTCGAAGTCGTCGCGCAGCTTATCGTCGGCGTCTCCCCAGTTCGGGTTGTAGAGCTTGGCCATGTTGAACCGGTCGTTGAAGACGTTGCCCTTGAAGTAGTTCGCCATGACGAAAGCCCGGTTGAGCTTGGAGACGATGATGTAGTTCTTGAGCGCCAAGTCCCATTCCTGGCGCTTGGAGAAGAAGATGGCGATGTTGTGGTGCACGTCCGCCTTGAAGTGTCCCCAGGTGAGGTTCAAAGGGAAGAGCATCAGGCCGATGAGCAGCGGAACCAATGCGTTCCTTGAAAGGAATGCCGTGCGCGCGAAGATGAACCCTTGCGAGAGCACGCAGAACATGAAGCAGCCCCAGGCGATCCACCACTGGAGCACTTCCCCTCCGAGCGTGAGATTGGAGACGGGTCCCTGCAGCCCATGGAATTCGGAGAGGAGCCGCCAACCCATGAAAGACAGCCCTCCCCAGGCGGCCAGGCGGGCGGGCCAGATGAGGAACTGGGAGAGCGTCTCCATCCAAGAGTGGCCTTCCGTTGGAGCCGCATCGGCGTTGGCATTCGCGTGCTGATCCACGAGGGCCGTCCCGCGGGAGAGATTGATGATCAGGCCCGAGAGGAGCCCGAGATAGACGCCGGAGGAGACGAAGCGCATGCTCACGTCGAAGAAGTTATGGAAGAGCATGCCTTGCAGGGCGACGAGATAGCCCAGGAGGTCATAGGCGTGCGGAGGCGCGCGCGAGCCCTTCTTTGCCGAGGACGTCAGCAAGGCCAGGGCGCGGTAGGCCACGATGAACGTGCTCAGGCAGAGCCAGATGAAGATCCCGGACCCGAGGATGCCTTCATCGAAAAGGACTTCAAGGTGCTCGTTCTCCGAGTGATCGGTCTCGGTGTTGTGTTTCCCCTCGATGTGGAATATCGGCGGACGGCGGAAGGCCGGGTAGATGACCCAGAAGGAGCCGATGCCCGTGCCGATGAGGGGCTGGGTCCTGATCATCTCCCAGGTGGCTTCCCATGTGAACAGGCGGAAGTTCACGGAGGTGAATCCCGAGTGAGCGAGCTTGTTGAAGACCGCGCCGAGCACCAATCCGCTGATCAGGATGAAGGATAGCGCGACCTTCTTCCACTGCGCGAGCAGCCACTCCCGGTTGAAGAAGTAGGCATGCGTGGAGACCAGGAGCATCAAGGAGATGGCGAATCCGATCCAGGCTCCCTTGGTCTGCGTTCCCCAGAGGCAGAAGACGTCGAGGAAGACCAGGGGAAGGAGCCGCCAAGCCCGTGTTTTAAGGAATTGCGCCACGAGCACCGGGAACATGATGACCAAATAGTCGGCGAAGAAATTCGGATTCCCGAAAGTGGAGAATACGCGCGCGCCGAAGGCTCCCCGCCAGATGAAGGGGTCCGGCCCCCGGCCCGGGCCCGGCGGGAAGAAGCTGACGTCGAACCATTGCAGGAACCCGTAGCCCGCGCTGATGGCCAGGGTCCAGACGAGGATCCGCGTGAGCCGCTCCGTGGCAGCTTCGTGGAATTCCCGGATCACGATGAGCGGCACGGTCATGTAGAAGATCCGGCGCAGGAAGAAGTCCAGGGAGGAGAACTTATAAGGAGCATGGATATAAGAGAATATCCCGTAGGCGAAATAGGCGAGGAAGGGCGCCAGGGTCACGAGATCGTTCTTGGTGAACGCGCGGCGGCCCTCTTCCAGGAGCCGCGACATCCAGAGCCCAAGGAGGCAGACGCCGCCCATCTGGACCAGCGAGATCTTGACCTGCGCGGAGTCGTAGGTGCGCAGATAGAACGCGTCGGAGATGAGTAGGTAGAGGAGGGGCAGCCACCAGAGCAGGGCCTTTCGAGTGAAGGCGGAGGCTAATGCGCTCTCTGCAACCGGTTCGCGGCGCGCGGCGTTCTTGTTGTTGGCCATTAAAAAGGAAGCCGGGGATGGGATTCGAACCCACAACCTATCGCTTACGAAGCGATTGCTCTGCCGTTGAGCTACCCCGGCGTCAGGACGGAACTATACAAAATTTTCCGCGCGCGCTCTATTTTTTTAGGAAATCCCTGCTTCGTCATTCCGGCGAAAGCCGGAATCCAGTATCCGGCTGGACCCCGGCTTTCGCCGGGGTGACGAGGGATACTACTTGCCGCCATCCGTCATCAGTCGAGGATGCGGGAGCTCCAGCGGCAGGTGTAGCCGTAGCGCGAGTAGGCGTTTTCGTACTCGAAGCGGCAGTCCTCATAGGCTATGCAGTGAGCGCGGACCTTCAGGATCGGGCCATTGGAGCACTCGCACCAGCCGTTAGGATCCGGGCAGTCGTCCTTGCCTTTGACGGCCTTGGGCCGAGCAGCGGGCGCGGGGGCCTTCTTCGTCTTCGGCGGCAAGGCTCTCGGGATCTTCGCGAATTCGCGCAGCAAGCGCGCGGCGTCGCGGCGGATATCCGCGTCCGGGTCCTTGATCGCGGCGGTGTTGACCGCTGGAGAAGCCTTTCGGTCCTTGCGCGCGGACAGGGCTTTCAAGGCCGCGCGCCGCACGAGAACGGAATCGTCTTCCAGCAGAGTGTTCGCAAGCAGGCGCGTGGCTTCGGGGTCGCCGGCATGCGCCGCGGCCGTGGCCAAGGCGATGCAGAGGTCCGCGCGGCTCTCTTCATTGCGTTCCTCAAGGAGATAGCGGTCGTCCGCAGCCAAGGATTCCCCCCCGGGGAAGCGGACGCTGCCCAGAGCGGCTTCTCTGCGGACCGCGTGGTCGAGATCAGCGGACATGGCCGCGGCGATGGCCCGCAGGGAGCGCGCTCCGACGTGCCGGCCGCTCGATAGCGTGCGCACGATCTCCAGCCGCACGCTCACGGAGGCTTCTCCCGCGAGGGCGGAGGCGAGCGCTTCGACATTGGCCGGGTCGTCCTTGACGCGGAGCTTCTGCACCGCGTCGATCTTCACGCGTTCTTCCGAGGTCGTCGCGTAGAGCGGCGCCGCCTCGGCCGTGCTTTCCGTTCCGGCGGCATCGGCCGCGCGCGCCGAAGGCAGATGCGGGAGCGGACACAGGAGCGCGGCCAAAAGGAACGTTTTCATGCGGGCAAAGGATATCGGATATTGGTGGCAGGGGTCAAATAGCTTGCATATCTCGGCATCAGGATTCTCCATACGGAGATATGCAAGCTATTTGACCCCTGCCGCCCAATACTGCCGCCAAATATTGGAAAAGCGTTCACGTTGAAATGATATAATCACAATGTTATCCATAGGAACGTCATTCGCGGGATTGGATCAAGTCCACCCGCTGATTTATAGCAGGAGCGCGAGAGGAAGAATGGTCAAACGATACGTGGCGGAGTGGCTGGCACCCTTTGGCCGTCCGATGTTCCGCAAGCCGCGGCATTGGGCGAAGAACCTCCGGCCTGCTTCCGAGGATGGCGCACCCGCCGCCTCCGCCGAGGGCCCGTCGGTTCTGGAAGACTCCATCCGCAGCGCGCAGGAAGCCCTTCTGCGCAAGCAGCAGGCTGGAAAAGGCTTCTGGTCCGCGCACCTTCGCGCGGACACCACCATCGATTCCGACACCATCATGCTCCTGAATTTCCTGGGGCAAGGGGATTCTCCGAAGGTCCGGCGCTACGCGAATTTCATCCTGGGCGAGCAGAACAAGGACGGCGGCTGGCCCATCTACCGCAACGGTCCCTCCGAGATCTCCGCCACGGTCAAGGCCTATTGGGCCTTGAAGTTCGCTGGACATTCCCCGGATGAGCCGTGCATGCAGAAGGCTCGGGCCTGCATCTTCCAGCTCGGCGGCATCCACAAGGTCAACACCTACTCGAAGTTCTACATGGCCATCTGGGGGCTCTATGATTGGCGCGGGGTGCCCTCCATCCCGCCGGAGCTGATGCTTTTCCCGAACTGGTTCTATTTCAACGTCTATCAGCTTTCCTCCTGGACCCGCGCCATCGTGGTCCCGCTGTCCATCATCTGGTCCGAACAGCCCCAAAAGAGTTGTCCCCCGCATGCGCGGCTCGACGAGCTCTTCCCGGATTCCCGGCGGCATATCCCCTTGCGGGAAGCCATGCCCGAGCACGCGTTCTTCTCTTGGACGAATTTCTTCCTGTTATGGGACTCCTCGCTCAAGCAGATGGAGGGCCGCGGCGGGCATTGGATCCGCGTTTGGGCTCTGCGCCTGGCCGAGGACTGGATATTGGAGCGGCTGCAGGATTCCGACGGGCTCGGCGCCATCTACCCGGGCATCGTCAATACGATCATGGCCATGAAGTGCCTGGGCTATCCGGACACGGATCCCCGGCTGAAGATGCAGCTGGACCATCTTTGGAGCCTGGAGATCGACCGCGGCGACCGTCTGGAGATCCAGCCGTGCGTCTCCCCGGTCTGGGATACGGCCATCGCGGTCATCGCCTTGGCCGAGTCCGGGCTGGACCGGCGGCATCCCGCGCTCGTGGAGGCCGTGCGCTGGCTCATCTCCAAGGAGATCCGCCGCTCCGGCGATTGGCGCTACACCAATCCCGTGGGTCCCATCGGCGGCTGGGCCTTCGAGCTCAACAACGCGTTCTATCCCGACATCGACGACACGGCCATGGTCATGCTGGCCTTGCGGCATGTGGACTTGAGCGAGGAGGAGGCCTTGGCGCGCGAGAAGGCCTGCCTGCGCGGCCTGCACTGGCTGCTCTCCATGCAGTCCAAGGGCGGCGGCTGGGCCGCTTTCGACAAGGACAACACCAAGTTCATCTTCACCAAGATCCCTTTCGCGGACCACAACGCGGTCATCGACCCCCCCACTTCGGACATCACGGGACGCGTGCTGGAACTGCTGGGCTATATCGGCTACGACAGGAGCTATCCCTGCGTGCACGCAGCCGTTGATTTCCTGCTTGCGGAGCAGGAGGACGACGGCTCCTGGTACGGCCGCTGGTGCGTCAACTACATTTACGGCACTTGGCAGGTCTTGCGCGGCCTGGCCGCCATCGGACACGACATGGGCTCCGTCGAGGTCCAGCGCGCCGCCCATTGGCTTGAGTCCGTCCAGCTTCCCGACGGAGGCTGGGGAGAGACCTGCGCGACTTATGACGACCCTTCCCGCAAGGGAGAAGGGCCGGCCACGCCGTCGCAGACCGCGTGGGCGCTCATGGGGCTCATGGCCGCGGGCCGGGCGGATTGCGAAGCCGCCGTGCGCGGGGTGGAGTGGCTGCTGTCCAACCAGAGAGAGGACGGGACCTGGGACGAGACCGAGTTCACGGGCACGGGATTCCCGAAGGTCTTCTATCTGGAGTACACGCTCTACCGCGACAACTTCCCCCTCTTCGCGCTGGGGCAGTATTGCGACGCGCTCAAGCGCGCAAGGCCGCAGGATGCCGGCGAGACGGCAGCGCGCGTGGAGGCTTGATGGCTGTTCCTTTCCGGATGCAGGCCGCGGTGTTGAAGTACATCCTGGGCAACCGTCTGCGCCATGTGGAGCGCTATCCCTTGGTGCTGATGCTGGAGCCTTTGTTCGCCTGCAATCTCGAGTGCGCGGGCTGCGGCAAGATCCAGTATCCCCCCGAGGTCCTGCGCCGCCGCCTTTCGCCCGAGGAGTGCCGCAAGGCCGCCGAGGAGTGCGGCGCCCCCATCGTGACCGTGGCCGGCGGAGAGCCTCTGATCCATCCCGACATCGACCGCATCGTCACGGAGCTCACGGGCATCGGCCGCTACGTCTATCTTTGCACCAACGCGCTGCTCTTGGAGAAGAACCTTCATCGCTTCAAGCCTTCCTCCCGCTTCCTGCTCAGCGTTCATCTCGACGGCCCGGAGAAGGTGCATGACCGCATGGTCTGCCGCCCGGGCGTGCACAAGACCGCAGTCTCTGCCATCCGGCGGGCCAAGGCCGAAGGCTTCCATGTGTTCACGAACACCACGGTCTTCGACGGGGAATCTCCCGCGGACTTCCGCGCGTTCTTCGACGAGCTCACGGCCTTGGGCGTCGACGGCATGACCATCTCCCCGGGTTTCGCCTATGAGAAGGCGCCCGTGCAGGACCGCTTCCTGCGGCGCGAGCGCACGCAGGCGTGGTTCCGCGAGGTCTTCAAGGATCGCCGCAAGAAAGGCTGGCGCTTCAATCACAGCCCCTTCTATCTGGATTTCCTCGAGGGCCGGCGGGAATACGACTGCACTCCTTGGGGCAATCCGCTCTACAGCGTGCTGGGCTGGCAGAGGCCTTGCTATCTCCTGAGCGAGGGCGACTGCGCGAAGTCCTATCCCGAACTCCTGGGGACCACGGACTGGTCCCGCTACGGACGCGCCGGCGGGCATGCGAGCTGCGCGGACTGCATGGCGCATGTGGGCTACGAGCCCACGGCCGTCGTGGAGGCGTTCTCCTCCCCTGCCCGATTCCTGGAGATGGCCTCGGACTTTGCGGGACTCGGCGGCAAGGATCGCTGATGGATATCGCGTTCCTTACCGGCGGCACGGGCTTCGTGGGCGCAAATCTCGTGCGTTTGCTTTTGGAGAAAGGCCTCAAAGTCCGCTGCTTGGCCCGTCGCGGCTCGGATCGGAGAAACCTGGCCGGACTTCCCGTGGAGATCATCGAAGGCGATCTGCGCGATCGCGCGAGCCTCAAGCCGGGCTGCCGGGGCGCGCGCTACGTCTTCCACGCGGCCGCGGACTACCGCATCTGGGTCCCGGACCCTCGGGAGATGCTCGCCTCCAACGTGGAGGGCACGGTCAACGTCCTATCCGAGGCCAAGGACGCGGGCGTCGAGCGCATCGTGCACTGCTCCAGCGTGGCCGCGATCCGTCCTCCGCACTCCCCCGATGACGCCCCTTCCGATGAGCGCAGCGCATACCGCGACGCCTCCGAGATCGTCGGGGTCTACAAGCAGTCGAAGTGGCTCTCCGAGCGCGCGGCCCTGCGCTTGGCGCAGGAAGGCGCTCCGGTCGTCGTGGTCAATCCTTCCGCTCCGGTCGGCTCCTTCGACATAAAGCCCACTCCCACGGGACGCATCATCCGGGATTTTCTCGATCGCCGCATGCCCTCTTATATCGACACGGGCCTCAACGTGGTGCACGTGCGCGACGCGGCGCTCGGACATTGGCTGGCCGCGCAGAAGGGCCGCGTGGGAGAACGCTATATCCTCGGCGGAGAGAACCTCACGCTCAAAGCCATCCTCGATCTCTTGGCTAAGATCACGGGGATGCCGGCGCCGCGCTTCAAGACGCCCTACGCCGTGGCGTATGCTTTCGCTGCCGCGGATACGCTGCGCTCCCGCCTGACCGGGCGCGAGCCTCTGGCTCCGCTGGACGCGGTGCGCATGGCGCGCTATCGCATGTTCTACGACGCCTCCAAGGCCGTGCGGGAATTGGGACTTCCCAGGACGCCCGCGCGCCAAGCTTTCGAGGACGCGGTCCGATGGTTCCGTGAGAACGGACGCTTGGAGGCTTCCCGGGCATGATGCTCCTGGTCGCGGCCACGCCCTGGGAGTCAAAGCCCCTGGCCCGGACTCTGGGTCTGCGGCGCCGCGAGGGCGGACTCCTGCGCGGCGTGCATGCCGGACGGGATTTGGCGTTGCTGGAATGCGGGGTGGGGCCGGAGCGCGCTGCGCGTTCCCTGCGGTCTCTGTCGGGGACGCGGCCGGAGAGCGTCCTGTGCGTGGGCTTCGCGGGAGCGCTTTCGGATGCGCTGTCTCCCGGGGATCTTTTCGTGGATGAGGATTCCCCCTCCTCTTGGAGGAGCGCGGCGCATAGGGCGGCTCGGGGGCTCGCGTCCTTTCATGAAGGCGCCTTGGCCTGCAGCGAGCGCGTGCTCTCGGACCCGGCGCAGAAGCGCGCCGTTTTCCAGTCCACCGGAGCTCTGGCCGTGGATATGGAGAGCCGCGCGGTCCGCGACTGGGCCCGCGGCCAAGGCATCCCGTTCATGGCCGCGCGCGTGGTGCTCGATGCCGCGGGCGAGCGGCTGCCCGACTCCGCGCCGAAGGATGACGGGTTCTGGACGCTCCTGGGTTATGGGGCGTCCAGGCTGCGGGAACTGCCGTGCATGCTGCGCTTGGCCGGGCGGCAGTCCCGGGGGATGAAGATACTCGGCGCGTTCCTTTCGCGCTGGATCAGCGAGGTGCAGGCGTCATGACATTCTCTCTTGCGGCGTACATGGATGATCGCTCGGCGGCGGTGGAGAAGGAACTGCGCCGGCTCCTGTCGAGCCGAGGCGCGGCGCCCATATCCTTCCTGGCTCCGGTCCCCGAGCCGCTGCGCAAATCCATGCTCTACTCGCTCATGGCCGGCGGCAAGCGCCTTCGCCCCATGCTGGTCATGACCGCGGCCTCCTGCTGCGGCCTGGCCGAGCGCAAGGCCTTGAAGACCGGCTGCGCTCTCGAGATGATCCACACCTACTCCCTCATCCACGACGACCTCCCGGCCATGGACGACGACGACCTGCGCCGGGGCAAGCCCACCAACCACAAGGTCTTCGGCGAAGCCACGGCCATCCTGGCCGGAGACGGGCTTTTGACCCTGGCCTTCGAGCTCGCCGCCGAGAACGCGGCCGAGCTCGGCTTGGGAGGCCGGGCCTCGGCGGAACTGGTGCGGGTCATCGCCGCGGGCGCGGGCGCGCGCGGCATGGTGGGCGGCCAGGTCGCGGATCTTTCCGCCGAGGGCTGGTCCGAGAAGACCCTGCGCGGCGGACAAGTCCGGGCGCGGCGCCTCATCGACTACATCCACACGCACAAGACTTCGGCGCTCATCGCCGCGAGCCTGGAGGCCGGCGCGGTGCTGGCGCAGGCTTCCCCGCGGAGGCGTTCGGCCTTGCGGGAGTACGGCCGCGCCGTGGGGCTGGCCTTCCAGATCGCCGACGACGTCTTGGACATCGTCGGAGACAAGAAGAAGCTGGGCAAGCGGGGTTCGGACGCGGAGAACAAAAAACTCACATATCCCCGCATCTACGGTTTGGACCGTTCGCGCGCCTTGGCCCGCGATTGGGCCGCGCGCGCGCGGCGCAGCCTCAAGGTCTTCGGGCCCGAGGCCGAGCCTTTGCGCGCCTTGGCGGATTTCGTCGTTTCACGAGACAGGTAGGGAGGATATGATGCAATTGCTTCAGAACATCCGCGGACCCCAGGATCTTAAGAAGCTTTCTCCTGAACAGCTGCCTCAAGTGGCTGCGGAGATCCGCCGGCAGATCCTCGAGACGATCTCCAAGACCGGAGGGCATCTGAGTTCGAGCCTCGGCGCCACGGAGATCGTGGTCGCGCTCCACTACGTCTTTGACAGCCCCAAGGACAAGCTCGTCTGGGATACCGGGCACCAGTCCTACGCGCACAAGATCCTGACCGGCCGGCAGGAACGCTTCGCGACCGTGCGTCAGTTTCAGGGACTTTCCGGATTCCCCCGCCGAGACGAGTCCGAGCACGACGCTTTCGGCGCCGGGCATGCGTCCACGGCCATTTCCGCGGCCCTGGGCATGGCCGCGGCCCGCGACCTGCGCCAGGAGGACCGGAAGGTCGTGGCGATCGTGGCCGACGGCAGCCTGACCGGAGGAGAGTCTTTCGAGGGCCTGCAGAACGCGGGCATGCTTCAGAGCGATCTCCTCGTGGTGCTCAACGATAATCAGATGTTCATCTCCCATCGCGTGGGCGCGCTGGGCGTTTTCCTGACCCGCCTCTTGACTCTGGGCGCGGTGCGCGACGCGGAGAAGTCCATCGAGAAATTCCTCGCGCGCTTCAAATTCTGGGGCGCGGTCGTGCTCCGGGTGGCCAAGCGGGCCAGGGTCCTGCTCTTCCCGGGAATGCTCTTCGAGGAGATGGGCTTCTCCTACTTCGGCCCCATCGACGGGCACGACTTGGGTCAGCTCGTCAAGGTCTTCTCCCATATCCGGGAGCTCAAGGGTCCCGTGCTGGTGCACTGCGTCACGCAGAAGGGCAAGGGTTACGCGCATGCCGAGGAGGATCCCATGACCTGGCACGGGCCGAGCAAGTTCGAGGTGCAGACCGGGAAGATGGCCCCGGCCAAGCCCGCGCCGGCCTCCTACACCGCGGTCTTCGGCAAGACGCTCGCGCGCCTGGCCGAGGACGATCCTCGCGTGGTCGCGGTCACGGCCGCCATGCCCGAGGGCACCGGCACCGACCAGATGCGCGATCGCTTCCCGAAGAGATACTTCGACGTGGGCTTGGCCGAGGAGCATGCCGTGACCTTCGCCGCGGGCTTGGCGACCGGCGGGCTCAAGCCCGTGGTGGCCATCTATTCCACGTTCCTCCAGCGGGGCTACGATCAGATCGAGCACGACGTCTGCCTCCAGAAGCTTCCCGTGGTCTTCGCTTTGGACCGCGGAGGCTTGGTCGGAGAGGACGGCCCCACGCATCACGGCATCTTCGATTACGCCTATCTGCGCATGATCCCGAACATGACGGTCATGGCTCCCGCCGATGAGAATGAACTCCAGCACATGCTTAAGACCGCTCTCTCTCACGATGGGCCCATTGCGCTCCGCTATCCGCGCGGCGCGGGCGTCGGGGTCTCCATGGACGCGGTCCCGGAGGTCTTCTCCATCGGGAAGGGCGTGCACCTGCGCGAGGGCTCCGACGTCACGCTCGCGGCCGTGGGCGCCTGCGTGCACCCGGCGCTCAAGGCCGCGGAACTTCTGGCCCAAAAAGGGATATCGGCGGGAGTGCTCAACATGCGCTTCATCAAGCCCATCGACCGCGCGCTTCTGGCCAAGGCGCTCACAAAATCCCCGCGGCTGGTCACTATCGAGGACCATGTCATCGACGGGGGCTTCGGCTCCGCGGTGCTGGAGGCCGTCTCGGGATTGAGGGAGGGTCCGCAGCCTCTTCTTCATCCCGGGGTTCACCCGGAGGTCCTGCGCATCGCCCTGCCCGATGAGTTCCCGACGCACGGCTCTCCGGCGCAGCTGCAGGAACTCTATGGGCTGACCCCCGAGCGCATCGCCCAACGCACGGCGCTCTGGCTCTCGGAGAAGAACGAGGCGATTCTGCGGTGACCCTTCCGGCCCGGACGGTCCAAGTCGACCGGCTCATATTGGCGCGGCTGCGCGGGTTCTGCGCCGGGGTGGTGCGCGCCATCGACGTCGTCGAGAAGGCGCTCGAGGTCTGCGGCAAGCCCGTCTATGTCCGCCATGAGATCATCCACAACCGCTACGTGGTCGATGAACTGCGGCGCAAGGGCGCGGTCTTCGTGGAAGAGCTCTCCGAGGTGCCGCCCGGCTCCTGGCTGATATTCTCGGCGCATGGAGTCGGTCCCCAGGTCCGCAGGGAGGCGGCCGACCGGAACCTGCGCGTCATCGACGCCACCTGTCCGCTGGTGATGAAGGTGCATTTCGAGGCCATCTCCTACGCGAAGCAGGGCTACTCGATCATCCTCCTCGGGCACAGCCACCACGTGGAAGCCATCGGCACATTCGGCGAGGCGCCGGAGTCCATCCAGGTGGTGGGCTCCGTCGAAGGAGCCGAGAAGGTCCAGGTCCGCGACCCCGAGCGCGTGGCCTATCTCACGCAGACCACGCTCAGCCTCGACGATACCGCGGGCATCCTGGACGTGCTCAAGCGGCGCTTCCCGAAGCTGGCGGGTCCCTCGAAGGACGACATCTGCTACGCCACGCAGAACCGGCAGAACGCGGTAAAGTCCCTGGTTCCCAAGGTGGACGCCTTGCTGGTCTTGGGGGCGCCCAACAGCTCCAATTCCCTGCGTCTGCGCGAGGTCTCCGAGAAGCTCGGGCGAAGAGCCTATCTCATCGAGACCGCCAAGGATATCCGCGACGAATGGCTCCAGGACGTGCGGACCTTGGGCCTTACCGCCTCGGCCTCCGCGCCGGAGGTCCTGGTGCAGGAGGTCATCGAGCACTGCCGCAGGACCTACGGCGTACGGGAAGTGCTCGAGGACGAGACCGTGACGGAGAACATGCGCTTCTCCATCCCGCAGGAGCTTGAGAAGCTCGTGCAGGAGAAGCGCGGAGGCAATCGCTCATGAAGACCGGCAACTGGCTCATGCCCCGCTACACCGACCGAACGATCTTCGAGAAGGATTTCCCGAAGATCGACATGAACGGACTGGATGTCTATTGCCCCGGCTGCAAGACCGTGGTGCGCCTGGGACGCAAGAATCCCGCCGGCAAGGTCGGCGGCTGGTGCGCGCGCTGCATCCGATCCGTGGCGCCTTAAAAAATATCCCTCTCAGCGAGGGCGGGCGGGGTGGGAGGCGAATCTGCGCGCTGCCCCGAGATAGAGCAGGGAGAGCGCCACGAAAGCCTCGCAGATGATGAGCAAGCCCTGAGGGATGCCCAGGGCGTCTATCGCGAGGCTGGCCGCCAGAAGCGCGATCAGGGCCGCGGTATTCGAGGCCCCATGCACGAAGCCGGTCACTGCGCCCAATTCCCCTTCCGGGACTCGCGACTGCAGGAGTGAATCGATTCCGAGCTGGCTTACTCGCGTGGTCAAAGCCAGGAAAAAGGTCAGCGGCAGGGCGGCCCACAGATGAGGCAGGAACACGTAGATCGAGAACGCCAGAGAGGAGCCCGCGGCCAGGAGCAGCCAGTTCGAGAACAGACTTTTGTCTCCCCGGCGTTCGAGGTAGGCGGCGCCGGCGAGTTCGCCCAATGCCCAGGCCGCCAAGAGCACCGAAGCCAGGGCCGCGCTGCCCAGCAGTTCATCGGCGTAAAGCACGGCGATGAGGCCGTGGAATACCATCTCCATCGTTTGCAGCGGGACGGCCGCCAAGGTCAAGGAATGAACGTCCTTGTCGGCGCGCGCGAAGCTCAGACCGCGCAGAAGATCGGACTTCCATGAGCGCAGGGCCGTCTTCCAGGTCAGCCTCTCGGAGGAAAGGACCACGGAGGAGCCGTCCTTCGGACGCAGGTTCCAGAGCCTCATGAGCAGGAGGCTTCCGGAGACTCCGAGCAGAGGCAGAAGCCAGACCGCGGGGACCACGCCGAGCGCCTGCACCGCCGCTCCGACGAAGAGGAAGCCGAAGGTCTCCGCGAGCTCAAGGAAGACGTGCAGCCGGCCGTTCTGGGTGCGGAGCACGCCTTCGTTTTTTCCGACGATCTCCGGCAGGGCCGAGCGCTGGGCGACCTCGAAGAGCGTGGAGGCGGCTTCATGGAGCGCGAAGAGCGCGGCCAGCGCCGGGATCACGGCGTGCCCGGCGTAGGTGAGGACCATGGGCATCCAGGCGATGGCCGCGGTCTGTATGAGCGCCGTCAGGGCCATCGCGCGTCCGGCTCCGAGCACGTCGATCAATGCGCCGCCGAAGGTCCCGGTCAAGAGCCCCGCGGACTTCACCAGCGATTGGAATAGGCTGATCGGCGTGGCCGCGTGCAGGATATCGTGGAGCATGAGGTGCGAGGCCAGTTCCAGGCCCTGCCTGGAGGCGTTGATCGCAGAGGCTCCCAGGGTATAGTTCTTGAGGTTGGCTGTGCGCGCCGCGGCCCGGCGGGTCTCGCCGCGGGTCGGCTCGCTCTGGGCGCGCCGCGAGGAGGAGCCGCCTTCCAGGGCCTCTTGGAGTTCATCGCCGCCGGTCTTGAGCGAGGTTTCGGAGGCCGCGTCGTTCTTGCGCAGAGAGCCCAGCAGGGGCGCGATCTTATCGGCGAGCCTGGATAATCCGGAGGAGATGCCTTTCCGGCCGTCTTTCGGCGCATCCGGCGTCTTTGATTTTCGGGCGGCGGCGGCTTCCTCGTCATGGACCGCGGCGATGTTCGCGTCATCGGAGACTTGCGCCTCGTTCTTGAGCGCCGCCGCAGGCTCAGCCCCAACGACAGCTTCCTGGATGCGGGCGCCTTTCTGCTTGAGTGCGGAAAGCGGCAGGACCTGTTCTTCGGTGAGTAGTGAAGACGGCTGGGCAAGCTCCTCGGGAGCGCCGAACTCGTTGCCGAGATGGAGATCGAGTCTCCCCTCTATCGAGGGGACGATCGGCGCCGCGTTCGTCAGCGGCGCGGTCTGCGCAGGCGTGTTGACGACCTGGGCCGCTGTCTCCGGCGGAAGGCTTCCGGAGACGAGGAACAGGGAAAGCAGGATAGAAGTCGTCCGGCGCAGCGGCGTCATGGGGAAATGATAGCCCGGACGGTTCGGGTCCACAACGGACCTATGGACCGTCGGAAGGCGGCTAGGAGACCTATCTTCGGATAGGTCTTTTGCCGTTATATTTTCCTTTATAGATGCGCCGATCCGGGATTCTGGCGCAGGGATTCGAAGAGCACGATCGCGGCGGAAGAGGACAGATTGTAGGATCGGATATCCGAGTGATGCGGGATGCGATAGGTCCGGTCGCGGAAACGCTCGCGCAGCTCAGGCGGCAGGCCCACGGACTCCTTTCCGAAGATGAGATAGGCGTCTTGCGGATAGCGGGCCTGCCAGAAATCCCGCGGGGCTTCCGCCGAGAAGAAGAACAGCTCGGCCCGGGGCCCGGCGGCGTTGAGGAAAGACTCGATGTCCGGATGCACGCGCAGGTCCAGCTTCACCCAGTAGTCGAGGCCGGAGCGCCGGATCTCCTTGTCGTCCAGGGAGAATCCGAGCTTCCCGACCAGATGCAGAGCGGTCTTCGTCCCGACGCAGGTGCGGCCGATGTTGCCGGTGTTGAAGTGGATCTCCGGCTCGATGAGGACGATGTTCACTGTTCAGGATGGGCGGTCTTTCCCGCAGGCGCGGCTCCCCATACGTCATCGACGTGCATCCAGCCCGAGGCCGCATCGAGGTCCGAGACTTCGAGCCAATCTCCTTGGCGGCTGAACACTCTGAGCGGATAGCCGCGGTCGAGCAGCCAGAGGGTCTTCTTGTCCTTTCCCGGTCCCGAGCGCAGGGCCGCGTCCTGTCGGCGCGCGGCCACGGTCGCGGTATGGCTGAGTTCGGACTTCTTGAGCCAGCCCGTGTCTCCGTCCACGTCCCGCACGCGCGCCCAATCCTGGCGGTAGCTCAGGACTTCCACGGGAGAGTATTTCCAGAGCACCCAGAGCTTTTTGGCTTTTTCCCCGGGCTCTTCCCGGATGGAGACTTTTTCCGGCTTGATGCTCATATATTCGCGTTCGGAATCTTCCGCCCAGGTCCTGTGAGCGGCCGGCAGGCTCGCCAAGATCGCGCAGAGGATGAGCAGACCGGCGCAAGCCTTGCGGAAGGAAGAGGGCGAGGAGATGTTCATGAAGAGATTATCTCGAAAAAAGAAAGACTTTTCAATAGTCCGCAGGTGCTCTCGTCGAGCGGATTTGATATAATGATGATGCGTACCGCTATCGGATGAAGATGCCCTCGCTCCATGCTGTTTCCCCGGCCCTTCGCCTGCTCTTTCCGGGTGCGGACTCGTACGCCTATCGCCGCCGCCAGACTCGCGTGGTGCGGGCCGGTTCCCTGGGCATCGGCGGCGGCGAGCCTTTGCGCGTGCAGTCCATGACCACCACCGACAGCATGGACGTCGAAGCCACTCTGGCCCAGGCTCTGCGTTTGGCCGAGGCCGGCTGCGAGCTGGTGCGCATTACCGCTCCCACCGTGGAGTCCGCCCGCGCCTTGGGCCGCGTCAAGGAAGGACTGCTGCGCCGGGGCGTGGACCTTCCTCTGGCCGCGGACATCCACTTCTCGCCGCAGGCCGCGCTGGAAGCCGCGGAATACGTCGAGAAGATCCGCATCAATCCCGGGAATTTCGCGGACAGCAAGAGCTTCTCCTCCCGCGGCTACAGCGAGGCGGAGTACGCGCGAGAACTCGCGCGCATCGAGGAAGCCTTCCTCCCTCTTCTGGAAAAGCTCAAGCGCTTGAAGAGAGCCCTGCGCATCGGCGCCAATCACGGCTCGCTTTCCGACCGCATCCTCAACCGCTGCGGCGATACCCCCGCCGGCATGGTCGAATCCGCCTTGGAGTACGCGCGCATTTGCGAACGCCATGGCTACAGGGACCTCGTCTTCTCCATGAAGTCCTCGAGCGCGAAGGTCACGGTGCAGGCCTATCGGCTTCTGGCCGCGCGCATGTCCGAGGAGAACATGGACTATCCCTTCCATCTCGGAGTCACGGAGGCCGGATCCGGAGAGGACGGCCGCATCAAATCCGCCGCGGGCATCGGCGCGCTCCTGGAAGACGGGATCGGCGACACCCTTCGGGTCTCCTTGACCGAGGAGCCGGAAGCCGAGATCCCCGTCTGCAGGAGCCTTATCCGCAGATTCGGCCCCTCTGCCGCGCCCGTCTCGTCGCCGGCGGCTGATCCTGATGCTTATTGCGCGGATCTTTTCTCCTACGCGCGGCGTCCTTGTTCGACCGTGCGCGTCGGTCCTTTTCAGATCGGCGGCAAGGAACCGATCCGCGTCGTTCTCCGCCTGCCCGATTCCTCTTCGTCCGAGTCCTTTGTCCGCGAGTCCCTGCGATCCGGACTCATGGAGCCGGAGATATTGGAGATCGAGGTCCGTTCCCCCCAAGATCTTTCCGCGGTCCGCGCGCTCAAGCAGTCCTTGGGCGCGGACTCCGCGCGCGCGGCCTGGCTCCTGCGCTTTCACGATTCGAGCCTTTTTGCCGAGGGGCTCGCGCTCTGCGACCTGGCGGCTTTCTGCGCGCCCGACGAGGCGGCTTGGGAGGTCTTCGTTTCCGCCGCGGCCAAGACCGGACGCCCGGTGCTGGCTTCCGGACGCTCGGCGGCTCATGCGGTCCAGCGCGAGGCGCTCTGCCGCCGGGCGAAGGTACCGGCCTTGGTCCAGCTCTGCGGCGCCGCCGATGGCCGCTCCCTGCTCCACGAGTACCGTTTGCTTTCCCTGCGCTTGGCGCAGGCCGGGTCCAAGGCGCCGCTGCATCTGCGCGCTCCGGTCCAGGAAGACGGACTGACGCAGACCCTGGAATCCGGAATCCTCATCGGCGGTCTCCTCTGCGACGGTCTGGGCGAGAGCGTCCAGGTCCTTTCCTCGGCCGGGCCGGTCGCGGACTTGCGCCTGGCTTACGACGCCCTGCAGGCCTCGGGAAGCCGCGCGGTCAAGGCCGAGATCGTCTCCTGCCCGGGCTGCGGACGCACGCTCTTCGCCCTGCAGGACACGGCCGAGCGCATCAAGAAGCGCTTCGCGCATCTCAAGGGCGTCAAGATCGCGGTCATGGGCTGCGTGGTCAACGGACCGGGCGAGATGGCGGACGCGGACTTCGGCTACGTGGGCGGAGCCGCCGGGAAGATCAATCTCTACGTCGGGAAGGAGTGCGTGCACAAGGGGCTCGAAGCGCGGGCCGCGGAGGAATCCTTGGAGGCGCTCATCAAGGAACGCGGCCGCTGGACCGATCCTCCGAAGAAAGCGTGAGGCAGGAGAACATGGCTACTGAAACCAAGACCGAAGTCGACCAACTGCTCGAGGACATCCTCGCCAAGGGGCGCAAGGAAGCGGTCCCCGAGGAAGAGACCGATCTCGACAAGCTTTCCCGCAAATCCCCCCCTTCGCGCGGCCTATGCCGGCGCTGCGGAGAGAACAAGCCCATCAACCGGCTCATGCTCTGCTACCCCTGCTGGGTCAAGACCAACCTTGAAGAGAAGGGCTGGCGCGAGGGCCTGCCGCATCCCGAAGGCTGCGACTGCTGCATCGGCGGGCACGGCAGCAAGTCCGAAGGAAATTGATCTTCTGACCTCACCCGCTTTTCCTGGCGGACTGGAGCGGAGGGGAAACATCCTCCCTTCCCCCGGCGCCCCTGGGAACAAGTTCCCCCCAAGCTACGGGGCCCCCTTCACGGGAGCGGGAGGGTGTTTCCCCTCCGCTCCATCCGCCGTTTCCGTTGGGTGAGGTCGAGTTCGTTGTCGTGGGTGATACACAAGGAAGGCGGTCTTCCTGAGAATTCCTATTCCCAGCAGTAAAAAAAGCATGTGCGCTTCTAGGCCTTAAGGCCTAGGTTTTTGACGTCAAAAAAGCTTTCCTCATAAGGCCGAAAGGCCCAACGCGCAGGACCGCATTCCGGGCATACTTCCGGCATGAGGGAACAAGAGCCGAGCTCTCGGCGTCCGAGAGAGGTTTCCGGGTGACCGCTATTCTCTCGGCGGCAGCGCTCCTTGTCTGCGCGGCTTCGGCTCAGCAGCAGGCGGTCTCTTATTCGGGCCCGGTGCAGATCGTCCTGCCCGCGGCGGCGCCGGGGGCCATGCCGATGCTTTCCCCGCAAAGCCTGACGCTCGGACTTTCTCCTTCAGTTTTACCCATGCTTCCCTCCGCGCCGGAGCAGGCGGACGCGTTTCCCGAATCCCCCCAAACGCCTCTGAAGGCCGGGGAGTTTCCCCAGCGGACTTCCTCGGAACTCGATGTCCAGCCGCAGCCTTTTGCGAAGAAGGCGGCCGTCGCGGGTCCGCGCAAGCTCCCCGCGCGAGTCTTCGGCGGATTGCAGATGCTCGCGCGGGAAGCGGCCTCGCCCGCGGCAGCGGGGTCGCGGACGCAGAAGGGCAGCGAGGCCCTTCGCATGTTCGATGGGGAGGGCCTCAAGAATCCGGAGTTCATCGAGGTCGGCGCGCCCGTGGACGTGGTTATCGAGAACGGTCCTGTTTCCGCGCGCCAGTATCGGGGAGAATTCATCTCTTTTGACAGGATGTTCGGGTTCTACGATTTTCTGATCGACGGTGAAGCCAGGCGTTTTTACTTGGAGAACGGGAAAGAGCGCATCCGAGACTTCGTGCTGCGTTCTTTCAATTCGGAAGAACAGCGCAGCGTCCCGCAGGAAGCGGTTCAACGATACCGGGAGATGCTCGACGCATACAGCGATCTCCAGAACCTGCGGGTCCAATTGCTTCGCGAGACCGCGAGGACCGGGGAGAAGCTGAAAATCGGGCAAGACGCGCTTCTGGAGCAGGTTCGCCGCCAGCTCGAGTCTTCGGGCGCGAAGGTCCGCATCGAGCCGGCTGAGGCGTATATCGCGAATATGCAGGAAGACAGCGGGCAGGACATCTCCATCCTTCGGGATGCGTACGGACGGCCCGCGGCGTTCGACATGCGCGGCAATTACAAGATGCTCGTCATCGAGCCCGATGATGCGAGCGCCTGGGGGCGCCTGGCGAAAGCCGCGTTCAAGCGGAATAAGACGCAGCTCATCATCGATCCGTTCCTTCGTCCGCACGGGCAGAAGACGTCTCATTTCCTGGTGCTCCATCCGCTTTCGATCTTCAGCGACGACTATCCCGGCCTCAACCCCGACGCCATGGGAGTCACGCTGCATGAACTCCATCACGTGCACCATACGCAGGCAGGATTCATCCGGATACCCCGCGACAGGCTCGACTTCTTGCCGGAGAAGACCTCTTACAGCAGTCTCCTGGATGCTTCCGAGATGCGGGCGCATCATATCCACAACGCCAAGCTGAGGCTGGAAGCCCAACGGGCGAGGGCTCGCGGCAGATACGCGCTCATGCATCTGCTTCTGCAAACGCTGGCTGTGGGCGAGGAGGTGCTCAGAGGGCTCGCGTGCTATGTGGAACTTTTCTATTCCGAGGCTTACGAGGCGCTGGACAAGGGGATTCATGCCGAGTTCCTTCCCAACGGTTCGGTCCGCGTGGAGGACGTGAATTTTACGGCCTCGACGATCCGCACGCTCTTGCCTGCCTCTCTTCTGCTCTCGTCAGGGATCGACCAAGGAGAGCAGGTGCTGAAGGTCTTTCTTTTGAAGACCATCCGCCAAGCGCGCAGGAACGCGGTCCAAGGCGACATCCGGATGCAGTTGGCCGGGCAGAAGGCTTCGCCGTTCCTATGGAACGCGCTCAGGCAGGCCACCGACGGCATCCTGCGGTCTCGCCTGGAGGCGGCCGTTCGCGAGATCGACGCTTTCCGCGGCATCGCGCCGACTGCGCTCAACGCGCGAAGGCTGTTGGCGGAGGTTTTCAAGTACGACTTTCACAAGAAGGAAGGGCCCTTGCTCATCAAGCATCCCAAGGGGTTGGAGTACCGCAATCGATTGACCGGCCGCGGAGTGCTGCTCGATCGCGTCACGGGCCGCATCCTGTCTTTTTCGTCGGACGGCCGCGAGGAGGCCGAACCGATCTCGGACCATCGCGCGGTCCGCTGGTCGCGCCTGGACAAGCTGGGCATCCCTGATTGAACCAGAACCGCCCCAAGGCCTTCGCGGTCGCGTCAGTTCGTTTTTTTGAAGAAGCGCGTGCGGTAGTCGGAGAGCTCGGCGATGGATTCCCGGATATCGTCGAGCGCCAAGTGGGATTTCTGCTTGAAGGGCCTGGCGAAATCATCCGGATACCAGCGTTCCAGGATCTCCTTGAAGGAGCTCACGTCCACGATCCGGTAGTGCAGATAGTTGTTGAGCTTGGGCATGTAGCGCACCAGGAAGCGCCGGTCCTGGTGGATGGAGTTCCCGCACAAAGGAGCGGCCTTGGGCATGCAGTATTCCTGGATGAAATCCAGGGTCATGCGCTCGGCCTCCTCCACGCTCACGCGGGACTCCATCACGCGCTGGGTGAGTCCGGAGGCTCCGTGGTGTTCGACGCACCAGGGGTCCATGCTCTGCAGGACCTCGGGCGGCTGCGAGACGGCGAGCACGGGCCCTTCGGCCAGAACGTTGAGCCTTGCGTCGGTGATGATGGTGGCGATCTCGAGGACGACGTCCTTCTCCGGGTCTAAGCCCGTCATCTCCATATCCATCCATACGAGATTGCGCGAGTCTTGCATCGCGTAATTGTAATAAAATAACAGGGAAATGTCCGAAACTTCAGACCGCATCATCCGCAGATTGGAACCCTGGGCCTTGGAAGACCTGGCCGTGTTCATCACGGTCATGAACGCCGCGGTCTGGGTCTTGAGCCTCATAAAGCCCGAGTTCCCGGCCCTGCTCGCGCTCCGGCCCGACCTGCTCATGGCCGGGCAGTTTTGGCGAGCGGTCACGTTCCTCTTCGTCCCGCCGGCGCTTTCCCCGTTCTGGATGTTCTTCTGGTTCTACCTGCTCTTCGTCTATGCGCGGGCCTTGGAGCAGGAATGGGGGCATGCGCGATTCAATCTCTTCTACGGGCTGGGCGCCTTGAGCCTCCTGTGCGCCTCGCTTTCCTTGGGCGTAGGGCTCTCCAACATGCCGCTCAATGCCGCGCTCTTCCTGGCGTTCGCGGCGGTCTATCCGGATTTCGAGCTCCTGGTATTCTTCATCCTTCCGGTCAAGGTCAAATGGCTCGCCGCGATCGCTTGGGCGGGCATCGCCTTGAACTTCCTGATGGGAGACGGCCGCTCGCGCCTGGCCGTCCTGGCCGGGCTCCTCAACTACGCGGTCTTCTTCGGCGCGGACCACTGGAGAAGTCTGCGGGCCTTTTGGCGCAGGAGGAATCGCTGATGAACCTTCCGCACGGCGAGCATGTGCTTTGGAGAGGGCGGTCGGCTTTGCGGGCGCGGTTCATGGAGATGCTCTTGTGCGCGGCGCTTTTCGTGCTCGCCGGAGCGCTGCTGGCGTCCGGACAGCTTGTCGGCGCCCTGGCCTGCGCGCTGGGCGCGCTCGTCTCCTTTCTCTGCGCCGCGTGCAGGCGCCTTGACGTCCTCTATCTGCTCACCGAGGAGCGCGTGCAGCGCCGCCGCGGATTGCTTTCTCGCCAATTGCGCGAGACGGACCTTCGCGAGATCGTGCGCGTGGACATGACCCAGACTTTCGGCCAGCGCCTTCTGGGCTTGGGAGACATCGCCGTGATCTCCAGGATGATGGAGGATTCCCCTCTTGTCTTCAGCGATATCGCAGAACCCTTGGCCGTCAAGGAGCGCATACGCACGGCCAGGCAGAGGAGGGTCGCTCACCATGGACATGGAGAAGAAGCCTCGTCCCCAGCCTCACCCGGTGAAGCTCTTGTTCCAGCGCCAGGGCAAGGGGAGCGGGGTGACCCGCATCGAGCAGTTGATCCTGCATCCGCGCCTTAAAGAGGACCTGCTCAAGCGCTTCAAGCAGCGCCGCGCCTGCGGCGGAGCCGTGGACAACGGCGCCCTGGTCCTGCAGGGCGATCACCGCGACTTCGTGGAAGCCGAACTCCGAGCCCTAGGCTATGAAGTCCGCCGCCACGGCGGATAAATATCGCATAATAGTCGCATGAGTCCGCGAAAGGTCTCGCCGGGGGCGTTCTTCCCTCTGGGCGCTTCGGTCCAGGCCGAGGGCGTCAACTTCGCGCTCTATTCCCAGCACGCCGAGCGCGTCGAACTGCTCCTATTCGACGAAGCGGGCGCCCCCCCTTCCGACGTCATCGTGCTCGGCCACAGGGACCGCTTCATCTGGCACGTGTTCGTTCATGGGATCAAGCCCGGCCAGCTTTACGGCTACCGCGTGCACGGGCCATTCCGTCCCGAGCAAGGCTTGCGCTTCAACGGCCGCATGCTGCTCATGGATCCCTATGCGCGGGCCGTGACCGGCAAGTTCCGCAATGACCGGAACATCCTGCTGGCCTATGATCCCGACGATCCCCGCCGGGACCTTTCCTTGGCTGAGAACGACGATGTCCGTTCGGTCCCCAAGTCCATCGTCGTCGATGATTCTTTCGATTGGCAGGGCGTTGAGCCGCCCCAGATCCCGCTGGAGAAACTCATCATCTACGAGGCGCATCTCAAGGGATTCACCGCGCACCCCAGCTCCCAGGTCCGGCATCCCGGGACCTATCTCGGATTCGTCGAGAAGATCCCCCATCTCAAGAGCCTGGGCGTCAACGCGGTCGAGCTCTTGCCCATGCACGAATTCTACGTCGAGGATTTCCTCCTTGAGCGCGGCCTGAGCAACTACTGGGGCTACAACACGCTGGGATTCTTCGCGCCCGAGTCCTCCTATGCCGCGGGACGCAGGCCCGGCGCCCAGGTCTGCGAGTTCAAGACCTTGGTGAGAGAACTGCACAAGGCGGGCATCGAGGTCATCCTCGACGTGGTCTACAACCATACCGGCGAAGGCAGCGAACTGGGACCCACGCTCTGCCTGCGCGGAATCGACAACCCGACCTATTATGCCTTGACCGGCCCTCAGGGACAGGAAGGCCGCTTCTATCACAACTACACCGGCTGCGGCAACAGCCTGGATGCGAGCCATCCGGCCGTGGTGCGGCTCATCATGGATTCCCTGCGCTATTGGGTCGAGCAGATGCACGTCGACGGCTTCCGTTTCGACCTTGCCTCCGTGCTCGGCCGCCGCGGCGGGGAATACGACAAGAGCTCGGCGTTCTTCGCGGCCGTGGCCCAGGATCCCGTGCTCAGCCGGGTCAAGCTCATCGCCGAGCCCTGGGACTTGGGCACCTGCCAGACCGGGAACTTCCCCGTGGACTGGTCCGAGTGGAACGGCCGCTTTCGCGACGTCCTGCGGCGATTCAACAAGGGAGACGGCGGGCTCCTGCGCGAGACGGCTTGGAGGCTCACGGGCTCCCCGGACCTCTACGGCGACGACGGCCGCTCCGCCTACAACAGCATCAACTTCCTGACCTGCCACGACGGATTCACCTTGAACGACCTCGTCTCCTACGACCGCAAGCACAACGAGGCCAACGGCGAGGACAATCGCGACGGCAGCGACGAGAACAACTCCTGGAACTGCGGAGCGGAGGGCGGCACGAGCGATCCCATGGTCCTGTCCGTGCGCCGGCGCCTGGTGCGCAACCATATCTGCCACCTTCTCTTCTCCTGCGGAACCCCCATGCTGCTGGCCGGAGACGAGTTCCTCCGCACGCAGAACGGCAACAACAACGGCTATTGCCAGGACAACGAGCTGGGCTGGATCGACTGGACCTTGGCCGAGCGCAACGCGGACTTCCTGGAGTTCGTGCGCAAGGCCGTGGCCATGACCAAGGAATATCCCGTGCTCCAGAGCCGCCGCTTCCGGGTCAGCCAGGGGCCGGAAGGGGACGTGGTCCCGGATGTCGCCTGGTTCGGGCCGGATCTTCGTCCCCCGCGCTGGGACGATCCGGATGCGCGCACGCTTTGCTTCCTATTGGACGGGCCGCTGCTTTTCATCTACCATTGCGGGCACGAGCTCCAGCATGTGATCCTCCCCCCGCCTCCCCGCGGGCGCGGCTGGCGCCGGATCATCGACACCAGCCTGAGCCCGGGCCAGGATTTCGCGGCCTCGGGCCGCGAGGTCCTGCTCGATCCGCAGGGCTTCTATTTGGTCAATCCCCGCAGCACCGTCGTTCTCGTCGCCAAATAAACGCTTTCCCTAGAGCAAAGGGACGGACTTTAAAGAGAATTAAGCCCGCGTTCAGCCGTGGTTCAGCCTTCCCGGCTATGCTATCGGCATGAAGCTTAAGACCCTCGGTGCCGCCCTTCTCACCCTCGGACTGGGACTCTCGTCCGCGCCGGCTCAGGCGGCCAACGGATTTAAGGCCATCGCCAAGGAATTCGTCCGGGCCGCGGACGGGAAGGTCTCGCGCGTCGCGGTGCTTCCCTTCGAGCCCGCCGACGGCAGCAGCCCGGCCGAGGGCTGGAACATCTCGGAGAAGATCCTCACTCAGATGGTCCGCCGGGGCCGCATCCAGGCCGTGGAGCGTTCCTTTTTGCGCAAGATCATGGATGAACACTACCTGGGCCGAATAGGCATCCTCAATCCCGCCACGCTTAAGAAGATCGGACAGATATTATCGGCGGATGCGATCGTCACCGGCAGTTTCGTGACCCTGGGCAGCGAGGCCGTGGTCAATGCTCGCTTCATCGATATCGAGACGGGAGTCATCCTCGCGGCCGAGGAGCGCCGCGTGGACCGGGACTGGTTCGACCAGGGCGCCGCTTCCTTCCCGGATTCCTCCCTGACTCAGGACCCGGGTTTCTTGGGCCTGTCCGCGGCGTCGGCCGCGGACGCTCCTCTGATCGCGGCTTCAGGATCCGCCGACCTGCGCGACTCCATCTCCGAGAACGGCTGCACGGATGCAGCCGAGCGCGTGGATGGGATGGAGCGCCGGATACTGGATCTCAAGGCCCGGTTCTGGGCCATCCAGCTGCGCAAGGGCGTGGACCTTTCCGGGCTCAAGCAGAACCCGGCATCGACCATCTCGGACCCTTTCTTGAAGAAGCAGTTCTACGAGAAGATGAATACGTGGTACTCCCGAGAGCGCATTCCCGAACTGACGTCCTTCGAGGTCAAGCGCTTCGTGGAGACCGACCGGGTCGCCTATACTCTATATCGGGAATGCGGGATATGAATGAATGCACTGTTCTCGTCGCCGACGATGAACAGGTCGTCCTGAACATCATTTCCCGCTGCTTGGCGGCTCCTGGGCGCACGGTCCTCAAGGCCATGGACGGCAAGTCGGCACTGGAGACCGCTTTGGATCAGAGGCCGGACCTGGTCATCCTGGACCTCTGCATGCCTCTTTTGGACGGGAGTTCCGTGTGCCGCGCGCTGCGCGAGGACGAGCGCACGCGGGCCATCCCGATCATCATCCTGACGGGCATGAGCGGGGCGCAGAACGAGGAGGAGCTCTTGAAGCTGGGAGCCGACGACTACATCTCCAAGCCCTTCGACATCTCGGAGCTGCGTTCCCGGGTGGGCGCGCTTCTTCGCAGATGCATCCCCGTCCAGGAGGGGCAGGCATGACCCCCAAGATCCTGGTCGCCGATGACGATGAATCGGTCCAGCGCCTTCTGACCCGCACCTTCGGCGAGACGACCAGCGTGCTCTGCGCCAGCGACGGGGAAGAAGCCTTCCGCATCGCCCAGACCGAGGAGCTCCAGCTCATCGTCCTGGATGTCGAGATGCCCCTCAAGGACGGCCTGAAGGTCCTGGGAGAGCTTCGGAAGGACCCTCGCCTGCGCGGCGTGCCGATCATCATGCTGACCGGGCGCGGGGCGCTCAAGGAGCGCGTGGCCGGCCTGGACCTGGGCGCCGACGATTACGTGGTCAAACCCTTCTCCCCCATGGAGCTGCGCGCCCGCGTGGAGAGCCTGCTGCGCCGCAACCGCAGGGATACGAGCGCCAATCCGCTCACGGGCCTGCCGGGCAATCCCGCCATCGAGGAAGAAGTGGAGCGCCGCATCGCCTCAGGCAAGCGCTATGCCTTCCTCTATGCGGACCTGGACAATTTCAAGGCCTACAACGACCATTACGGCTACGCGGACGGCGACGCGGTGATCAAGGAGACCGCCCGCGTGCTCATGCAGAGCCTGCGCGAGGAGGGCGATGCGGAGGATTTCCTGGGGCATGTGGGCGGAGATGACTTCGTCGTGGTCTGCGACGCCTCCCGCGCCGCGAGCATCGCCAAGCGCGCCGCGGAGCTCTTCGACGCGCGCGCGCCCTTCCTCTATACGCCCGAGGACCGGGAGAAGGGCTGCATCGAAACACAGGACCGGCAAGGCCGCATGCACCGCTTCCCCCTTTTGGCCGTCTCGATGGGCATCGTGACCAATGAGCGGCGCGAACTCGCTCACTACGGCCGCGTCGTGGAGCTCGCCAGCGAGATGAAGCGCTTCGTCAAATCCCGCGCGCAGACCGCGGGCAGCGCCTTCGCTTTCGATCGCAGGACCGATGAGAAGGAGAGACTCCAATGAGCAGGGAGAATCAAGTCTTCGCGCGCCGGATGGCGCATGCCATCAACAATCCTCTGACCGGGATACTCGGGTACTGCCAGCTCCTCCTGCAGGAACCGGGGCTTTCCTCCTTTCAGCGCGAGGCCTTGGAGCATATCCAGGCCCAGAGCCGCCGCTGCCGTACCCTTCTCAAGGACATCTCGCAAGGATCGGCCCCTCCTGCGCCGGACGCCGAGAAGATGCTAACATCTCGGGATGAAAAAACCGGGCAGGATGCCGGCACGGCCTGACGCGGATGCGAAGAGCGCCGCCGACGAATCTTCTTCTCAGCTGACGCGCAAGATCCTGGTCGTCGATGACGACCCGAGCGTGCGCGCCATGGTCTCAAAATATCTGGCGCAGAACGGCTTTTCCGTGGTCCATACGGATAACGGATCCGAAGCCCTTATCCTCGTGCGCGAATCCCATCCCGACATAATACTCGTGGATGCCCAGATGCCCGGTTTGGACGGACATGCGGTCTGCCGCATGCTCAAGAAGGAAGCCACCACCACTTCCACGCCCGTCATCATCATGTCCGGCTCGCGCATCGAGGAGAAGGACGTGCTGGCCGGCTTTGAGGGCGGCGCCGACGACTATATCCTCAAGCCTTTCTCCCTGCCGGTGCTCAAGGCGCGCATCCAGGCCGTGCTGCGGCGCTACAGCGCGAGTCCCAAGATGAACCAGCTTCTCAAGAAGTGCGGCATCGAACTGGATCCCGCCGGCCGGACCGTGAAGGTCGGCGGAGAGGCCCTGGCTTTCACGCGAAAGGAGTTCGACCTTCTGGCGACCCTTCTCTCCAAGGCCGGACGCGTGCTCAGCGTCTCCTATCTCCTGGAGACGGTCTGGGGCTATGACCCGGCCGACTACAACGATTCCGGCACGGTAGAGGTCCATGTCTCGCATCTGCGCAAGAAGCTGGGGACCAAGCTGGGCAAGCTCATCATCAACGTCACCGGGCACGGCTACAAGTTCGAAGGGTGAGCCGCAGACGGCTCAGCGGAGGTCCAGGACTTCCCGGACTTTGCGCAGGAGCGGCTCCCGCTTGAAGGGCTTGGGCAGGAAGGCGATCCCCGATTCCAGGATGCCCCTTTTAAGGATGGCGTCGTCGGTGTAGCCCGACATGTAGAGGGTCTTGATCCCGGGCCGCAGGGCGCAGAGACGGCCCGCCAGTTCCCTGCCGTTCATCCCGGGCATGATCACGTCCGTGACCAAAAGATCTATTTTTTCTTTGTGCTCTTGGGCTATCTGCACGGCTTCCTGCCCGTTCCGGGCGGCCAGGACCATGTAGCCCGCGCGAGTGAGGATCTTGCAGGTCAGCGAGCGCACGACCGCGTCATCCTCCGCGACGAGCAGCGTTTCGCGTCCGCCCGGGACCTGCGCCTCGTCCTTGGGCGCGGCAGGGACTTGCTCCGCTTCCTGGACCCGCGGGAGGTAGATGCGGAAGATCGTGCCTAATCCGAGCTCGCTTTCCACGTCGATCTCGCCGCTGCTCTGTTTGATGATGCCGTAGACCGTGGCCAGTCCCAGGCCGGAGCCGCGCTCCTTGGTGGTGAAGAAGGGCTCGAAGAGATGGGCCTTCGTCCCGGGCTCCATGCCCGGGCCGTTGTCGCTGATGGAGATCATCACGTAATGGCCCGGCGCGAGTCCCGGCCGCGCGCGCACGAACTCCTCGTCGAGTTCCGCGTTCGCGGTGGAGAGGACCAGCTTCCCCCCTCCGGGCATGGCTTCGCGGGCATTGACGACCAGGTTCATGACGACCTGCTCGATCTGTCCCGGGTCCACCTTGGCTTGGCCGACGCTCTCATCGAATTTGAGCGCGAGCTCGATATCCTCGCCGACGAAGCGGCGCAGCATCTTTACCATGCCGGAGAGCGTCTTGTTGAGGTCCAGGGCCGTAGGCGAGAGCACCTGTCTGCGGCTGAAGGCCAGGAGCTGGCGAGTCAGGGCCGCGGCCCGTTCCGCGGCGTCGAGGATCTCCTGGACGTCCGCCCGCTGGGTATCATCGGCGGGCAAGGAGTTTCGCAGCATCTCTCCGTAGCCTTGGATGGAGGTCAGGATATTGTTGAAGTCGTGCGCGATGCCGCCGGCCAGCTGGCCCACGGCCTCCATCTTCTGGGCTTGGCGCAATTGCTGTTCCAGGTTGCGGTGCTGGCTCACGTCCTCGGTGACGCCCAGAAGTCCCCGGACGGAGCCGTCTTGGGCGCGCAAGGGCTCGAAGAGGCAATCATAGCAGGTCCGCTTCTTTCCGATGAGGAACTCCACTTCTCCGCTCGTGCGCTCCCCCGCGTCCAAGACCTTCTGCTTGAGCTGCTTCATCCTCGCCGCGGTTTCAGGCGGGAAGCAATCCTCATCCTTGCGGCCGATGATCGCGGCCGGGAGTCCTTCCAAAGGAGGGCCGAAGTACCAGGTGTAGCGGAGATCGAGGTCCATCTCGAAGACCGAGATGCGCCGGTTCGTCACCGCGATGCGCAGCCGCGTCTCCGCGGATTGGAAGGCGCGCAGGGTCCTGAGCTGATCCGTGACGTCCACGGAGACTCCAAGCAGTCCTCGCAGGGCTCCGCGCTCGTCGTAAAGGGGTTCCAGGCGGCGGTCGTAGGCGTGGTCTTCATCGCCGATGCGCAGGAAGACGGTGTCGCGGGTCCCGCGGCCGGTTTCCAGGACGCGGTGCTTCTCCTCGACGACCTTCTCCGCCTCGGACTCGGGAAGGAGGTCCGAGTCCTTCTTCCCGAGCCAGTCCGCGCTCATGTAGTGCGCGCCGGGATTGTGGATCCAGGTGTAGCGCAGGTCGAGGTCCTGCTCCCAGACCGATACGCGGCTTCCTTCCAAGGCCAGACGGAAGCGCTGCTCGCTGCGCTGGAGTCCTTGCGCCGCGCGGTTGCGTTCGGTCACGTCCGCGAACGTGGCCGTGATCTCGCCGGGCGCCGAACGGTAGGCTCCGACCTCATAGTATCTGTCGAGGCTGCGCACGAAGGTCTCGAATCGTCCGGGTTCTCCGGTCTTGGCCGTGCGCGCGAAGGCCTCGAGCCAGGCACGCTCCGTATTGGGAAGGACTTCGAGCAAAGTATGGCCCACCACTTGCTCGCGGGAGAGGCCGGTCAATCGGGAGAAGGACGCATTGACGTCGATGAAGCGGTAGTCGTAAGGCGTCCCTTCTCCGTCCGCGTAGACCTCGTAGCGCGCCAGGCCGTTGACCAATGTGTCTTGGACTTGCAAGGAGTCCTTGGCCTTGTCGGCAGCCGGCGCCTGCTTGCGCAGAGAAAGCCGCGTCAAGAACAGCGCGGCGGAATGGAAACGGCGGAAATGCTTTAGAAGACTCATCCTGCCGGATTATAGAACAGAACCGGTCAGTCGTGCTTGATATTTTTCTGGGGCCTGCTCGTCTTGGGTTTGGGCGAAGCGGCGGGCTTTACGGAAGGGTCCGGCAGGCCCAAGGCCTTGAGGATATCCCGGCGGAGTTTGAGGACTTCCCGGATGTAGCCGTTGGAGTGGTTGTAGGCGTAGACCGCTCGCCAGTTGGACGTTCCATGGGAGAAGGCGCCTCCGGGCTTGTAGCCGTTCTCCCGCAGATAGTTGGCGACGCTGGCCAGCACGTCGGGCCAGGAATCATAGGCGCGGTGTCCGTTCTCGTCGAAGTCCACGGCATAGGCGTTGAAGGAGGAAGGCATGAACTGCGCGAACCCGAAGGCGCCCGCGTAGGATCCCCAGATCGAGTGCGGATCGGTCCCTTCCCGGCGGCAGATCTTGAGCAGTTCCGCCATTTCCCGGGCCGCGAAATCCGCGCGCTTGGGAAAGCTCATGAATCGGGTGTAGAGCGCTCCGAAGACCGGGAAGCGCTTGGCCCGCTCGCCGTAGAACGTCTCCACGCCCACGAGGGCCGTGACGAGGAAGGGGTCCACGCCGAAACGCGCTTTCACGGAGAGCAGGAGCGGCTCGTTGGCCTTGTAGAATTCCGCGCCCAGGCGGATGCGCTCGGCGATGATGCGCTGATATTCGTCCGGGCTCCGCTGGATGGCCGGATCCTCGAATTTCGCCAAGACCTCGGGAAGGACGCGGGTCCTTGGGTCGTCGAAGACCGTTTTGACGAAGGATTCCGGGACCTCCGAGCCTTCAAGGTTGGACATCACTCGGGCGAACGCGTCCTCTTTTGCGAGTTCCCCCTTGGCTTTGCGGACCACGGTGGATTTCTTGATCTTTTGGGCCAGCGCGGCATGGATCATGGAGACATCGCGGAAAAACTCCGCATCCGCGGAGAAACCCTGTGCGGCTGCGGGAAGAGCGGAGGATAAAAGCAGTGCGAGAACGTTGCAGCCCGGCATAATCGTTCCAATGATTATAGAGGAAGGCGGAAGAAAGGGCTTGAGGCTTTAGCTCTTCCCTCTCCTGGGTCCTAAGACCCCGGGTTAGCGGAGGGCGGCGAGGGGCTATCGGCTCTTGTCGAGCGGCTTCTTCGAGGGTGCGAGGCGATGCAGGATCAGGCGGTTGTGGGTCATGTCCATTTGGAATAGGAAATGGTTGAGGAAGGACATCCCCAGGAGCCCCTCGATTCCCGGCGCGGGCGCGTTGAGGATCAGCACCCTGGCGCCGTCGACGCGAGCCTTCCCCACCGCGATGGAGTCGAGCTTTTTGGCCCGAGCCTGCGTGGTCCGGCCGTCGGCCACCGAGATCGTGACGAGGGCGTCGTCCGGGGATGGATGCATGCCCAAGCGCTCCGCGAGTTCCGGGGAGATGATGGTCTCCACGGCGCCGGTATCCACGATCATGGGCGCTCGGACCTTTCCGTTGAAGAGCACGGACACGGAGAGATGCCTTTCGTCCTTGGACCGCGCCGCGACGATCTCTTCCTCGAAATCCGCGGACATCCGCGCGATTTCCTTCGCCGCGTTGGAGAAGAAGGCCTCGGCGCGGGCATCCTTCGCGGAAGAGGACCGCAGGCGCGGGAGCCGTTCCTCGGCGTAGCGCTGCAGCTGCGCGTAGGTGTCGAGATAGGCGCGCACGGCGCTCTCCCCGTACGCGATCCGGCGCTGGAGGTCTTGCCGGCGCAGGATATTCGATTGCGCCTTGGCCTCGAGCGCATTGACCTTGTCCGCTCTCTGCCGGTAGAGGGAGGAGTCTGCATGCCGGTTCGTTTCAGCCAGCTCGGAGAGCAGAGAGGCCTGTTCGTTCCGCATCCGGTCCAGTTCGGAGGAGAGCTGCTCGAGCTCGTCCTGGACCGCTTTTTCTTCCGCGCGGGCATCTTGGGAGGATTCCCGCGCCTTGCGCGTCTGCTGCAATAAGGACGCGAACTCTTCACAGCCGCCGGGGATCAGGGTCCCGGATTCCACGGCCCGGCTCAGATGCTCCGTCTCGATGCGGCTGCGTTCCTCGGCGCTCGAGCGCCGGATGCCCGCGATCTCGGATCTTTTGACCACGGTGCTTCCGTATCCGAAATCCAGGACGAGCTCCGCGCGGCTCTCTTGGGTGATGAGTCCCTCCAAGGAGCGTCCGTTCTTGAGTTCGATGACGTCCGCCGAGACCCGCGTCATGGCCGAGAGCATGAGCAGGAGTCCGGCGGCGCAGGCGGCTGCGAGGCGGCCCTGTCTCCGCATGCCGTTATTATGGCCGGGCAATCCCGAAAACACAAGCCCGGACCGGCATGCCCGATCGGCCGGACCCGGCTGCGGCCGCCGATGGGTCTTTCGACCCTCGGCTGCGTAGGCTTAAAGACTCTCTCCGCTGCGCGTTCGGCGGCATATAATAAATATATGCGCGGAACGCAGATAAAAACTTCCTTTCAGGCGGCAATGCGCGCGCGCTGTTTTTTTGCCGCGGCGCTTTTTTTTGCTGCGCCGGCGCTTCTGGCCGCGGAGGTCCATGTAGCGGCCATTGATCCAGGGGCGATCATCGTCCCCTTGAGTCCGGCCGCCGGGCAGGCAATCCCAGCGCCTCTTGCGCCGCTTCAAGGCGTCGCGAGCCTCGATTCCCCCGCCGACTTCCCGACGATCGCGGCGGGCGCGGTCCGATCCTCGCCGGTCGCAGGGTCCGTTGCGGCGCCTGTGCGCTCCTCCGGCTTGCTCGGACGCTTCCTCTCGATACTGCATCCTTTCCAGTCGACGATTTCCATGCAGGCACAAGCGCCAAATCCGGAGACGGTTCTCCAGGCTGAGATGCAAAAGCCGGGGGCGGTTGTGCAGACGCAAGAGCTTCCCGTGGAGCAGCAGGTTCCTGCGGCTATCGATGCTCCGAGTTCCGAAGAACTCGAAACGATTTTCACCGGCGCGCGAGTTCGTTCCGATCCGACGCCCGCGCCGGAAGCCGCGCAAGACGAGCCGTTGATCTCCGTCGACGAACACTCCCCCGCCTTCGGACTGTTCCGATATTTGAGGAACATCGAGGATCCCCAGCTCAAGGTCGACAAGCGGATCGACGCGCTCAATGCCGGGGAGGCTTCCCAACTCATCGATAAGCTCCGCGCTGAAGACCCGGATTTCCTCGCGGGAATGCAAAAGACGGTCCTCGCCGATTACCCCGCCTACCGTACGGACGGGCATCGGGATGTTGCGGAGATTTCGTTGATTGAACGGGCTGTTCTGCGGGGATATGCGGGCGCGACAGGGAGAGACCTTTTCGGCAGGAAGAATCCGATCTCCTTTGCCGCGGCGCTTGCGCGCGACAACCGATCTTTCTCCCTTTGGCTGCAGAGCCGGGAAGTCCCGGCGGACTGGGACAAGACGCTCGAATCCGTCGCGGAGAGGCTTTTGAGGGAGTGGGCATCGGAAGTGGAACGACGCAATACCCCTGAACCCGCGGGCGATCCTGCGGCGGGCATCGTGGATATCCCCGTCACGGACAACGTCAACGGCTTTCACCACGACCCGGCGATCGAGGCCAAGCTCGAGGCTTTGAGCGGCGAGGAGGTCTACCGGCTTTTCGACCAGCTTTACGCCGAAGACCCTGCCTTTCGCGGCCAAGTGAGGACGTCCTCGGTCGGCAATTATCCGGACAATCGCAAGGACGCTCGCTGGGCGAAAATTAACGTCATCACCGAACGCGCCGTCATTTACTGCTATGTGATGGACACCGGCAAGGATCCTTTCAAGCGGCGGGATGCCTCCGTGCCCTTTGTGGAACGCCCCCTCCTCGACCCGGAATACGAGCGCAAGCTCACATTCGCTTCGATCGGCGAAGCGCAGTACGTCGGATCGCGCGATGGGAAGGATTGGCTCAAGGTCTCGGGAAGCGCCGGTTCTCCCCAACGCCTGCCGCGCTGGACGGGCGATGAAGGAGAATTCCTGGAGCGCATGCAGCGCGTCCGTCTTGGGAGAGGCGCGGCGGCTGAAGGGCCCCGGCCGAAAACGCCCAAAAGCTATCGCCCCGCCGTCTTGCGGGAGCAGAGCCCTGCGTCCAACACGGTCAACGGCATGCAGATATACAAAGACGGTTCTTTCCGGTACGCGGACGACGCAATCTTGCCGAGATTCATCGCCGACCGTGCCTTCGGTTATCACGTGACCCAGGCCGGCAGGCTTAAAGGCATCCTGACGAAAGGCTGGCTTCCCGGCCAGGAGCCGACCAATCTCACGGAGAGCGCTCGGTCGCCGGGACTGCACCTCTCGACCCATCTGGGCGTCACCTATTCCATCCCCGGCCGGACCGTGATCCTGCGCATCGCGATGGATCCGGGCGAGTTCAAGCCGATCCGCCTGAGCGCCTATTACGGGCATGTGGTCAAGGAAAACGGAGTCAGCGCCAATAATCTCGCGCAGCGGCTGCAATTCAGCCCGGACGGCGGAGTCAGCTGGTATCCGCTGACCTGGTCGATGGCGGACCTTTACGAGGAAGGGCTCCTTCCCGTGAAGCGCGCCGTGCCCGTCTATTGACGACGAGCAGCTCGCCCGGATTCCGCAGTTGACCCTGTCTTTCAGACGGAAGCGACGGGATGTTTTTGTTCGCGGAATCCGGGGGGTCTTGGGAAACGACAATGCAGCATTTCCGCTGCGGTTGTCGCCGTATTGAAACCCCCTCCGGAAAAATTCAGACATAGACAGATTTGAGGCCAACTGAATTTTTCCGGCTAGCGTTTCAGCGAATCATTGAGGAAGTTCAGGAGCCTGGGACGGAACTCTGCCCGATAGCGGGAGAAGGCCTCGGTATGTCCTCTGCCGGGCACATCCCAGAACTCCTTGGGCCCGGCGGCGCGGTCATAGAGACGCCGTCCCTCGGCGTAGGGCACCACCGGGTCTCCCCGCGCGTGGAGCATGAGAAGCGGAACGGGACGCCGGCGCGCCGCGAGCTTTGTCGGCGCCCAACGGTCTGAGATCAAGGCCAAGGAAAGAGGCCACTGCAGAGGCCAAGTCAGCCGGAGCCGCGAGAGCTTCTCGCGCGCAACCCGCCGGTAGGAAGAAAAAGTCGAGTCGAGCACGACTGCGCGCACGTTCTCTCCCCCGTCCACGGACAAAGAGGCAAGGGCCAAGGCCCCGCCGAGACTTTGGCCGAACACGATGAGCGGCTTGCCCGCGGCTTTGCCGCGCGCATACGCCAGAGCGGCGGCTCCATCCTGGACCGATCCGCGCAGCGCTTTCTCTCCTCCCGAGGCGCCGTAGCCGCGGTAATCGAATGCGAGCACGTCCCAGCCTTCCTCGGCCAGCCAGCGGACATATAAGAAATGAGTGGTCATGTTCTCGGCGTTGCCGTGGAAATGCACGATCACGCCTTTGGAAGGGACTTTTGCGGCAGGCAGCCATAGTCCGGCCAAGGGCGTTCCGTCTCGGGAGGTGAAGCTCACCCGCTCCCAGGGCATATCCCCGCTTTTGGGCAGATAGTCCGCGCGGTCGGGCTGCAGGAAGACGTTCGTGCAGCCGGCGAACGCCAAAAGCAGCGGCAGGAATGGTCGTCGCATCAGTAATAGAGATAGAACATGAGCCCGGCTTCCTGGTCCGGCGTGCGGCGGTCCAGGGTCAATCGGATTTCCGCATCGCGCGTCAGGCGCAGCGAACTCGTCAGCCGCAGCCTTTGGCGCGGGGCCGAGCGCTGCGCGTAGTCGATGTAGGTGCCCTCGCCCATCACGCGCCAACGAGGGCTGAGATCGACGATCATCCCGGCGCTCATCCCCGCCCCGGCGCGCCAATCCTGGGACAGCACCGGTCCGAAGCCGAGATCCGCCTCGGGCAAAGCGAAGTAAAGCTCCCTTTTCCAGAGACGGCTCTGCGCCGAGACGCCCGCGCCGACGTTGACGTTGTAGTACATGCACGAAGCGCCCGAGCAGCCAAGCTCCTTGGCTTGGTCCACTCCCGTCGAGAGCTTCCAAGACGGGGCCTTGACCCAGGCGTCCAGCGGGGACATGGAGACGATGTTGACGAGGTCGAGGCGCTCGACGTAGAGCTGCCGGTCGTCATGGTCGAAGCGCAGGCGCGCGGCGCCCATCTCGAGCTGGCTGTCCGGGGTGTATCCGATGTCGGGCGAGGCGAGATCGTGCAGGGCGTCGCGCCAGGAGAGTTCCGAGAACGAAGAGGTCCGGGAGATCCCCCCGCCCAGCCCGATGCGGGCCGTGTCATGTCCTTCGGTGAGCGGCAGAGGCTCCTGCATCGGGACAGGGGCCGGAGGCAGGCCCAACCGTCCGCGCGCGATCAGAAGAGCGTGCTCGGAAGACAAGGTCGAACTGCTCTGGTTGGAATAGAAGCCCGCCTTGTAGCGCAGGTAGTCCTGGGCGGATTCCAGGATCAGCGCCTGCCGCTCTTTTGGGAAGTCCTCAAGGAGCTTGAGCTTCTCCGGCGTGACTTCTCGGCCGAGTTCCGTCGCGGCGGAAAGCTCCCGAGCGAAGAGCCGCGCGCGCCGGGCCTTGATCTCGGAGGCGAAAGAGGGCCTGTACTGCGCTTCTTTCGCGAGACCGGGCTGCTGGATGAGCGCGCGGACGGTGTCCGCCGGGATCACGGGGCCCCGGAAGCCGGCGCTCGCGTCCAGGGAGTCATCCGCGGCTTCCAGCAGGGTGAGCAGCTGATAGGAGCAGTTCTTCGTGAAAAAGTAGTAGTTGAAATGCGTGCTGCCCATCTCCCAGGCGTGCCGGATGAGCGCGTCGATCCGGGATTGGTCGAGGGCCAGCGGATAATCCCAGAGGTCCCTCATCTCAAGATTGCCGTACTCCTGAGTCTTCATGTAGAAGGGCAGGAGAGAGTATTCCCCCTTGAACGAGCCGTTGAGCCCTTTGAGGGTATAGAGGAAGGGATTGCTCGTGTCCGGGCTCGCCGCGAAATTGATCGTATAGTCGAGCAAAGCGTCCTCGGTCCCGGCGCCTTTGCGGTGGAATCGAAGGAAGGTGTGCCCGAACATCGAGGCGGGGTTGTTGAGGAATGCGCTGGCGAAGACCACGGAAACACCGTCGGCGCCGATGGCGGCGCGCCACGCCTCGAAATCCGGACAGGCGCGCTCGGGCAGGCGCGACGGGTCGAAGGACAGGCGCTCCTTGAGCCAATGATAGCGCGCCGGGAATCGGCACTGCGGATGCTGGCTCTTGGGGTCCGAAGGCTCCGGAGCGAAGAAAGCTGAAATAGCGGCATCGAGCTCTGCTTGGGGATCGGTCCTGCCCTCGGGCGCCAGGAAGAACTTCTCGCCGTCGGCCTCGCTTCGCCGGCCTTTCCCGGAGGGACGGTAGTGGAGCAACCGGAGCCAGCGCTGCTCGCGCGAGAGCCCGAGTTCTCTCGCGCGCGTTAAAAGTTCGCTTCGATAGTCGGACTCCGCGGCAAAGACGCCCTGCGCCGGCAGGAAGAAGGCGAGGGCGAGCAGCGCGCGCAGATCTGTCATGGAGGGAACGGCACGGGCGGGACGCTTGTCGGCGTCCCGCCCGTGGACGGTCGTCGTCTCGCTTTAGAGCGTGGCGAGCTTCGGGTCCGTGGCCATGGCAGCCCGCAGATTGCGGAGCATGGTCGCCGAGTCCGTGTTCGGGGTCGGGAACAGGGTCTCGTACTTCTGCTGGGTCAGCGTGAAGAACGCTTTCTGGGACTCCGCGTTATCGGCTCCCATGAGCGTCGCGAACGCGGTGAGATATTCGCCGCCGCCCTGGGCCATCTCGACGGAGAGCTTCTTGAGATTGACCTCGGCGTAGACGGCCTGCTTCTTGTCGTTCTTCACCCAGCCGCCCTTGACGTTGCAGCCCGCGGTCTCGGAGCTGATGCCGAAGGTCTGCGTATAGGTGCCGTTGGTCGTCGCGCCCAGAAGCGCGAAGACTTTCTTGTCGAGCTTGTCTTGGAAGAGCTCGGTTCCGAGTCCGCATCCGATGTTCGGATCGTTCGCCGCGCGAGCGACGGAAGCGATCGCCGTGACTGCCAACATGACGAGTAAGGCTTTCTTCATTGTCTCTCCTGGATGAGCAGATGTAACTACAGTAACTCATGAAGTCTAACTGTATTGCGCCGCGGCGTCAATGGCGAAAGTGTGTCCTAATGCCTACGCGCCCGCAGGCCTAAAGGCCCAGCGAATCCATAAACGCGAAATCCCCGGCTTTTACTCTCTGATCTTGTCGATCCAGGGGAGTATTTCGCGGGGATCAGTGAAAAGCTTCCACTTCTCCCGCGGCACCGCATGAAAAGCCGCGCGGAGCCGTTCTTCCGCGGATTCCGTTCCGGCGGCATCGCGGATGAAGACGGCTTCTATCCGATCAGGGAATGCCTCGGCGATCTCCGCATAGGCGTCGATATCTTTCTCGGTCGAGTCCCCGACCAGGATGAATCGCCGTTTTGGGAACCGCCGCAAGAGAGACTGAAGAACAGCCCTTTTGTATTCCAACGGAGAAGCGAACAGCGAGAAGAAGGACGAATCCTTCAGCCTGAAGTCCTTGAGATAAAAGATTCCGGCTGGGAATCCGTTCGAATGCAGGAATGCCGCCAAGGGCTCATAGAGCTGCCAAGGACTCGCGGAAACGTAATGGAATACCGCCCCATGCCGCTTCAGTCTCTGGAAGACCTCGGACATCCCCGGGACCGCCGCGTACTTTCGAAGGAAGGTATTCCTAAGGAGGGCTTTCTTGTCCGCGACCTGGCTGATCTTGATCGTGTCGTCGATATCGGAAAGAACGGATATCCCGGAATTGTCGACAGGCAGGATCTCTCCGGAGAAGACCCGTTTGTCATCCTTCCCCGTGACGGCACGGAATCTGATCCGTTCGTCGGAACCCTTCCGGGTTTGTCGGATCGCCTGCATCTGCGCCGCATCGAGGCGCAGGATGCTTTCGAAATGCCCATTGGATTTGGAGGGCTCCAAGGCATACTCCTTGCCTCCGAGCCGGATCCGCAGGGACTTATGTCCCTCGTTGCCGACAAGAAAGCGCCGCGCTCGCTCGTCGAACAAGCTCTCGCCGTCTTCATTCTTTTCGATCCCGATCGCTTTGCGCAGGATTCCCAGGAGCGCCTTCCGCTTGAGAGAATCCTTTTCCGGCTCGAATATCCAGCCGTGGATGCTGATCTCCCAGCCGGAGTCTTTATCGTCGGAGATGGGGCGCGCGGTTTCGGGGAAGAAGAGGACCGCCTCATCTTTCTTGATGCAGGACTCTCCCGAAGCAAAGGCGGTGCTCCCGAGCAGCACGAGCGTCGCGATGATCATCAGAACCTATCCCGCGAATAAAAACTCAGCATCTTTCGGCCATCCCAATACGAATGACATTGCGGACGCAGGCGGGCAGTAGTCGTCCGTCCGATTGCGGATAGCCCTGGCAGCAGCGGCGTACCCTGGCAAGATCGAAAGTGTCGGCATCCTGGAATGCATGTATGAAGATGGACTTCACTCGACGTTCGGCCACGGCGAAAGTCTTGCGAGGATCGAAGCTGCAGCAGGGGTCTTTGGAAAGTTCCCTGAGAATGTCCCGAAGGGTTTGAAGGACTGCCTTGCTCTCCGGAACGGCTCCCGCAGGGCCGCTCCATAGATCATAAATCATGCTTTTCAGGCGTTCATGTTCCTTGGAATCCAGGCCGAAAACGACTCGATTGGACAGGGAATCAATGACCGTGCCGGCGTCAGCCAAGCGGTTTACAGAGACCGCTCGTCCTTCTTCAAGGGCCAGATAGAAAGCCAGGCTGAAGCAGAGCGGGTGGCTGCACGGCAGGGGAACGAAATCGCCTTTTCGTACCGAGGGATGCCCGGCGTCTTCGATTCGCTGAAGGACATCGGGGATGGAGAGCTTCTCTGCCTTGCCGGACAAGGATATCCCTCTTCCCGTGAAAGCAAGCGGCTGGAGCATCACACTGACGATATGAGGCTCGGAAAAGAGGAGGTCCAGCAGCGTGCGTATTTGGTCGTCGTTGATTCCTCCGGCGACGGTCATTGTGAGGGAAGTCGTAGTTCCCATGTCCTTCAACATTTTTAAGATCGACCGTTTCTCTTCGACTAGGGGGCGCCCGCGGAAAAGAGTGTACGGAACCTCGGTAAAGCCGTCGAACTGAAGGGAGATGACTACCTTGCGCGCGTGCAATTCAGCCAGAAGCCGGGGCTCTTCAAGGAATCGGAGTCCGTTGGTCGAAATGCTGACCCGGATGATCCCCTCCCGAGAGAGTGCCTCATCGATGATGGGAAAGAGCTCGGGATGACGGAGCGGCTCGCCTCCGGATATATTCAAAACGTCGATTTGTCTTTCAGCGGCCAAAACGCGGTCGAGGACTTGGCGGAACTCGTTGAGGCTCATCTCCCCGCCGCTGTTTTCTCCCGAGGAGTTGATGCAGGCCGGGCAGGAAAGATCACAGCGAGAGGTGATCTCGATGATGGGCATGCAGAGATGTTGTTCGTGGCGTTCGCAGAAGCCGCAGCCGTCTGGACAGGCGGCTTTGGAGTCGCCATGGAAGCAATCCGGCCTGAGCGCAGGTTTGACGTAGCGGTGGGCGGCCAAATAATCTCCCGGTGCGCCGTGGATTCGCGTTGTGGATTCTCCGTGGGAGGGGCAGAATTTTCGGAAGAAAACGGCCCGATCGTCTGTTTCGATCCTGGCCGGAACGATCGACGAACACTGCGCACAAACCGAGTGGGTGATCCCGTGGACTTTCATCCGGATCAGACTCCTCGCACCGAGGCGCAGAACTCTTTGAATTGCCGCAGCCTCGGCGGCAGGTACATGCATTCCGCAAAGCCGCGGCAGGATGTCCAGCACTCGCCGCAGGGCCTTTTGAATCGGAGTCGCTCCAGCTTTCCGGCGATCTCGCGGATATCATCGGTCAGGATGTTCCCGACTGATTCGTCGAGCGTGTCGATGCAGCGGGAGACCTCTCCCCGGCTGCCGATGTTCAAAAACAGGGTCCCGCCCTGGCAGTCGCCGATCCCGCCGTGAGCGATGGCGTGGTCGAAGCGCTCGATGTAGGATGTCAAGGTGACGAACTCTGGATATTTCTTTTTCAAATCCAGCAGGCGAGCGGTGACCTGTCCGTCTGGCTGGCGGGACTCCTTTGCTCCGCGTCCGGTGGAGTAGAGGTTGAGCATATAGGTCACGCCGAGTTCGCGGCTGAGGCGTATCATCGGCTCGATCTCGTCGAGATTATCCTTCATGAGTACGCTGATCATGTGGATGCGCTGGCGGCTGTCGGGTCGATGTTTGCGCAAGAGTTCGAGCGCCCTGATCGAGCGCTCCCAGGCGCCGGGCCGTCCTCGCATGGCGTCGTGTTTCGCGGGATCGGCGTAATCCACCGAGACGGAGATTTCTTGGAGTCCTGCCCGCAGGATGTCTTTGGCCACGCTTTCATTGACGTTCCAGCCGTTGGTGATCAAGATCGGGAAATGTCCGGCATTCCTGATCGCGCCGACGATGCGGTAGAGATCCTCCCGTATCAGCGGTTCTCCTCCGCCGAGTGAGACGATCATCGTGCCCAAACGCCGGAGCTTCTCCCCGATGAGGCGGATATTCTCGAGCGTGAGTTCCTCGGCCGGGGAATGATCGGTTTTCCAGAAATCGCAGATCTGGCACTTGAAGTCGCAGCGGTAGGTGACTTGGAGGTTGCAATGGATGAAGTTTTTACGGAGGAACGACCATCCGAGCCGAAGACAGCGGTGTTGATAGTCGGTTTCGTAGGCGATTCGTTTCAGCATTTTCCAGTCTCCTCCCAATGCCGGGATTCTCCGAGCGCCGAGATCGGATGGCGCTGGAGCAGCGAAAGGGCCATGTGGCAGAAGATGTGGCAGCGGTCCCCGCAATCAGGGATACGTCCCTGCCGTTCTTTTGCCTGCCGGAGAGCTTCCGGGTAGCTTCCGGCTTCGAGTACGCTGATCTCGGCCTTCTTGTATTCTAAACACGGGTAGTACAGCCGGCCGTCGGGTCGGATCGTAGGCATCAGCAAGGGATGACAGTGGAAAGGGCGGAAATCCCGGATGCCTTCGAGATATTCCGGAACGCCCAGCACGCAGGCTCCGCGCTTTTTTGCGGACAGGGCTTTGTCGATAATGCGTCGGTAGTCCGCGTTATTGCGCAGAGCAGGGTGGACTGAGGTCCCGCGGATCTCGGGGGAAAGGTGGAATCCCAGCTTGTTTGCCATCGCGAAATCCAGCATCTGTTCCGCGCTGTCCAGGCAGCCTGGGCTTGCGACTACGCTGAGGGCGAGCTTGGTCCCGGTCTCCCGTCGTTTAGATAGAGCGTAGTCGAGGGATGAGAGTATTTCTTTGGCCGCATCGATCGGGCGACCGATGCGTTGCGCAAGCTTACTTTCCTCCAAGGCGTCTATGCCGAGGACCAGGACGTTGGAGCAGCGCAAAAGTTCCGGACGCTCGCGCAGTCCCGGACCCTTCGTGTTTAAAATTGTCCGCATGCCGGCCGAACGAGCGTGTTCGAGGAGCGTTTCCAGGTCGTTTCGCAAGAGCGGCTCGCCGCCAGTGATGTCTAAGGTGTCGCAGCAGCGGCTCAGGAGGGTGATTAAGCGCTTGGCGTCCTTGGTCCCCAACTCCGGGATGGGATCTTCTTTGAATCGGATGCCGTGGCCGTCGCTGCAATAGGCGCAGCCGAGGTTACAGCGATGCGTCGCATAATAGGAGAAGAGCAACGGCCGTTTGGGTTCTAGTCCCAGGGCTACGGGCGTAAGGTTCGCGATGTAATTCGCGATGAATCCCATTTCAGCGTTCCGATGGGTCTTTCAAGATGCGTGCCGGAATTCCCCCGACGGTCGCTCCGTCCGGCACGTCTTTGTTGACAAAGCTGTCGCATCCGATCGTGGCTTTCTTCCCGATCTTGACTCCGCAGCGTATGCTGGAATGGAAGCCAATCACCGTTCCTTTCCCGATGGTCACGCGGCCGATGCGGAAATGCGTCGCGGTGTATTCGTGCGTAAGCAGACGGCAGCCGAGGCCGAGAAAGACATCGTCTTCCAACGTGATGAGCTGCGGATAAAACGGGTCGAGGAATGCTCCGGGAGCGATGTAAACATGACGTCCGATGCGGGCTCCCATCAGGCGATACAAATAGACTTTAGCGCTGGAGAAAGGGATGGACTGGGCGATGCCGGTCAAAGTGCAGCGCAGAGCGAAGGCGAGATGCTGGAAGATTCCCGTCCAAAGAACGTCGCAGACGCAGTAAACAGGCTCGCGTCGTTCAAGCAAAAACGGCTTCGACTGGCCTGTTCGCCAGAATTCCTGGAAGGCGGCGCGATCTTCCTGCAGAAGCCGAAAAGCTTCAGTCTTGGGCATAAAACCTCTTGTCACGCATTCGGTAAAAGAGATTATAGGTGCAGGCGGGGATCAATCGGCCGGGTTCTGTCGGTACGAGATCCGGGCAGAGCATGGCCCGAGAACAGTCGAAGTTGTCTTCGTCCATATGCGCATGGATATAGATGGTCCGAACGGAGGATTCGGCTAAACGCTGGCGTTCGAAGACGTTCAAAGCCCGGCCCTGCGGATAGAGGGATTCGATCAGCTCGCGGAACAACTTCAGATTCGCGGTTTCCCCGCGAGCGAACTGTTCGTTAACGGCAGTCTTGAAGATATCCTGTCGTTCGCCGAGGCGGATGAGATAGGAACCGCTCATAAGTTCGCGAAGCGCATCCTTTGGGATAAACCGCGCGAAAGGAAGTAATTTTTCTCCGGACTTGAGCATGTAGCAGGTCAGATAGCAGAGAGGATGGGCGGAGGGCCGGGGCAGGAAGTCCTCAAAGGACAGGGCGCCCATGGAGCGTTCGCAGACTATTCTTGCCGCTTCGTCTACGGGGATGTGCTCACGCTTCGGCCAGCATCCTCCGCCTTGGCCCGTGTAGGTCATCGTTTGCACGGTGAGGCTCAGGATGGCGTCGTTTCCTCTCATCAAGTCGAAGACGGTGCTCAATGAATCGGCGTTGACGCCGCGCATCAGGACGTTGAGGAGTGTCATCTTTACGCCTGCGCGGGTCAGATTCTCGATCGCCTGGAGCTTGGCCCGGACGATGTCTTTACCATGCATCTTTTCAGATATGCGGGAGTCCAGGGTGTTGAGGGAGAGGATCACGTGGACGCCTAATTCGGCCAATGCTTTGCATAAATCGGTATCCTCGGATAGGCGCAGGCCGTTCGAGTTCATCGTGATCCGGCCGATCTCCGGCCGCTTGCAGCAGCGAAGGATGTCCAAGATGCGCGGATGAAGGGTCGGTTCTCCGCCCGTGACATTGATGAGGTCCACCGGACCGGAGGACTCAACGATCCAATCGACAGTGCGAGACATCTCCGGGACCTCCATGTTGAAGATGGGATCCCGTCGATTATAAGTGAAGCAGATAGGGCAACGAAGTTCGCATGCGTTCGTTACGGAGATGACTGGAAGTTGACAAGGAGTCGCATGCCATGAGCAGGGTCCGCAGTCCATCGGGCAGCCTTTTTGGGGTGGGAGCGAGCGTTTCAATGGTGAGGCGTCCGAATGGAATGCCAAAGCATGCTCCAAGTACCAATCTTTGTCGGCCGCGATCATGGCGGGTTGCGGACTACAGTCCGGACACAGGCTCTGCTGCCAGACTTTGTTGTCCCGGAAAAACACACGGGCAGGGACCGTTTCCCGACAGGTGCGGCACATGCCGCGCACGGTCGTGAAATAAGTCTCATTTCGCTCCTCAAGCCGGGACACTGATTTCCCCCCACATCGAGCGAAGCGAATGCGGATCCGCAAATCCAGCCAGAGGCTGTGCGTCTAAGACGATCGTCCCTTGGCAGACAGTGCCCGAGCTTGTGGACGCATCGCAGCCCATGCGTATCGACATGCCTTTGCGTTCCAGTATCCGGATTTCGAGGCTGAGTGAGTCTCCCATGACGGCTTCTTGTTCGAATTTGAGGGCTTCAACTTTGGAGAGTGTTCCGATCTGCGTGAAGTCCGAGCTTTTAGCAATCAGCCATCGGGCGAGTTGGACGAGGCTTTCCAGGGCCAAGGCTTCCGGCAGAGTTCCTTTACGGTTGAAGTTCTTCAGCAAGCTGTATTCTTCGAAAGAAACGGCCTTCCTTCCGCGAATGGATGTCCAGGGCTCGCAGCTCTCGATGCGATCTACGAAGCGCCATTTCATGCTGCTTAAATCCCCCCATCTACGAACACGCTTTGCGCGTTGATGTAGCCTGCTTTGTCGCTTGCCAAGAATGAGACGACTTCGGCGACCTCTTGCGGCGTGCCTGGCCGTCCTGCGGTGCAGTATTGGACATACTCGGTCATTTCCTTCTCAGGGACGAGGCGGCCGACACCTTCCGAGAGGAGCCCGGGAACGACTTCGTTGACTCGGATGCCGTAGCGGGAGAGTTCCTTTGCGAGCGACAGGGTGAATCCGCTCACCCCTGCCTTGGCGGTCGCGTAATGGACCGGGACCTCCAGCAAGCGATGTCCAGCGAGTGAGCCGATGTTGATGATGACTCCGGCCTTGCGTCGGATCATTTCGCGGACAACCTCGCGGGTCATGAGGAACATGGATTTCAAGTTCGCGGCGATCACTTCGTCCCAGTCGTCCTCTTCTATGAGGGCGAACGGCATGACCTGTGTTCGGCCGGCGTTATTAATCAGGACGTCGATGCGTCCGAATTTCTCGAGGATTGCAGCTACGGCCGCCTGGACCTGGATTTGGTCGCATAGTTCCGCTTTGAAGCCGCTGGCAAGAGTCTCCTTTTCGAGCTTTTCTGCTGAGGCGATGTTGCTCCGATAGGTGAATGCGGTTTTCCATCCGTCCGCGGCAAAGCGCCTGACCAGTGCGCTTCCCACGGCGCCGCTGCCGCCTGTAATGAGGACGGTTCTATCCATGGGCCTTCTCCGAAGAAGATTCTGCTTGGATGCGGGAAACGATGTTCACGAATGTTGCGACTCTGAAGGTGCGAGGCAATTTGGCCATGTGCAGTCCTTCTGACAGTTCTGCGTGAGGCACTTCCGGAAGCGCCTTCCGGAGTTCCTCGAGCGCTTTCGGGGTGTATATCCCGTTGATTTGCAAAGGGACATCGCCCAGTTTGGATTTAGCCTTTCGCTCGATGTCTCCCGGAGAGATGCTGATTTTGAAGTGGCGCTCGAGACGGAAGATCAAATCGAGCAGATCCAGGGAGTCTGCTCCTAGATCCTCGATGATCTTGTCTTTTTCCTTGATTGTCGCGGGGTCGGTATAAACGACTTCCCCGATGCATTTGCAAACGCCTTTCACTATTTCGTCGCGGGTCATTCGATATACCTCGATATTTTTTCTAAAGGTTTTCTGACAGGGGCCGGCGGATTGTGCAAGGGTCGGCCGACGGCGATCAAACAGACGATCTCACGGCGTCGGCTGATGCCCAAGATGGGCTTCATTTCTTCCTGTGCCGCCAAAGGGCCCGTCAAGCAGCAGGACCCGAGTCCGGCCGCATGCGCGGAAAGCATAAGATTCTGAGCAGCCATGGCCGCGGAGAGCCTGCCTCCGGAAACGGCGGATGCAGTTCCCCCCAGCAATTCTTCGAGGAAATCTGCGGGTGTTTTTGAGGTCACGGCAACCAGTGCGGGGGCGTTGGCGAACCAGTCGAAATTCGAGGCATAGTTCTTTAGCGATTCGGTCGTTCCGCTTTGAGCTTTCGCAAGGAGAGCGTCCCATCGCTTCCGCACGGCAGATGCCAGCTCCCTCTTCGCCGCGGCAGATTCCACCACGATGAATTCCCAGTCCTGCCGATTGCCGGCACTGGGGGCCCAGGAAGCTGCATCGATGAGCCGCTGCATCAGGTCGTGAGGTACTGGATCAGGCAGGAAATCCCGGACGCTGCGGCGTTCTCGCGCAAGGTCCATGAAGCTGTTCAAACCGGTCATAGACCGAAGCCGCCGTCCACAGCAATCACTTGCCCAGTGATGTAGGCGGCCGCATCCGAAGCGAGGAAGGCGGCAAGTTCCGCCACTTCCTCGGGCTTGCCGAACCGCCGCACCGCTACGCATTCCAGCAAAAGGGCCTCATACTCCTTTCGCACCCGCTCCGACATCTTCGTCTCAATCACTCCGGGAGCGATGCAATTGGCGAGCACGCCTTTTCTGCTGAGTTCGAGCGCCAGAACTCGGGTCATGGCTTCCAGTCCGCCCTTTGACGCGGCGTAGTTTATTTGGCCCCTTCCTCCGCGGCGGGATACGATCGAGGAGATGTTGATGATTCTTCCCCAGCGCTTGAGCAGCATGGGCTTGGCCGCGGCTCGGCAGAGTCTGAATGCTCCCGAGAGATTCGTTTTCAAGACCTGCTCCCAAACATCGTCGCGCATGGCCAAGGCAGGGGCCTCGACGCTTATTGCCGCGCTGTTGATCAGGATGTCCAGCCGGCCGCATTCCGTGCAGATTTTTTCGCAGAGGGCATCCGGCGCTTTTTCGTCCAAAAGATCCAATTGTACGGCTTCCGCCATTCCTCCGGCGGCCGTGATCTTGGCGACGACATTCTCAGCGGATGAGCGGTCGCCTCGGAAGCCTGCGTAGACCCGCGCGCCCTCAGCGGCTAGCCGCAACGCCACAGCGCTTCCAATCCCTCCGCTTGCGCCGGCGACCAGGGCGATCCTGCCTTTTAAATCAGCCATCACATTTCCTCATGACGAGAGAAGCGTTTTGCCCGCCGAAGCCAAAGGAATTCTTGAGGACATATCCTCCAAGGAAGCGTTCACCCGGATTTCGGACGTGGTTGAGTTCGCAGCCTGTTCCCACGCGTTCAAGCGACGGGTTCGGCGGGAGGATGCCTCGTACTATCGGCAGAAGGCATGCCCCCGTCTCCACGGCTCCGGCGGCTGCGATGAGGTGGCCTGTCATGGATTTCGTCGCGCTTACGGGGACGCGTTCCCAATGCTTTCCCAGCACATGGCGGACGGCATGCGCTTCCGTTTGGTCGTTGAGCAGGGTGCCTGTTCCGTGCGCATTGACATGCATGATCTGCTCGGCTGAAATGCCCGCGTCCGAAAGCGCTCCGGACATGGCGCGAATAGCTCCGGAGCCTTCTGGGTCCGGGGCGCTCAAACTGTGAGCATCGAAGGTCGAGGCGTACCCCAGGATTTCGGCGAGGATGTCCTTGCCTGCGGATGCGGCCTCTTCCAAGGGTTCTAGGACAAAAATGGCCGCGCCTTCGCCGAGAACGGTCCCCTGGCGCTCAGAGTCGAACGGGCGGCATGCCGAACTGCCCCGTGCATTGTCAGTGGTCAAGGCGCCAAGCAGCTGGAATCCTCCTACTCCAAGAGGGTTGAGCATCGAATCGAAGCCGCCGCACACGGCCTTTCGGAACCGGCCGGAGCGCACGGCTTGGAAGCTGTGGCCGATGGCCTGAGTTCCTGCGGCGCAGGCGGAGCAATTCGTCAAGCTCCGCCCAGGCCGGCCGAATGCATCGGCCAGCAAACGCGCGGCTGTGTCGAGCGGAACTTGGAGGGCGGGGCCGTTGTTCAGGTTGCGCGTCGCGACGGCTTTGAAATCCGGCTTGCCGTCGATGATGACTTTTTCCAGGTCGAAAGTCTCCAGGCTGGTCCCGAGATGGAGCAGGGTTCCCTCATCGAAGCTCGTCAGCCCTGCCTGCTCCATGGATTGCGCGCAGGCGAGGTAGGCGAACCCGACTTTCCGATCCTCCCGCGCGGCGGAGGCCGCTTTTTGCGGAAGATCCGGATGTGTCTTGATCTCTCCGGCTAGTTGGACCTGGAAGGATCTCGCGTCGAAAAGGCTGATCGGCGCGATGCCGCTCATCCCTTGGGTGAGCGCGTTCCAGAATTCTTGCCGCCCGATGCCGATGGGAGATACGATCCCGAAGCCTGTGATCGCTACCCGCTTCATGCCGGGGCGAACTCCATTTCGAATGTCTGAGCATCCACTCCGGATATCGAAATCTTGCTCTGTTTGCTCAGGCATGCAAGGCCGCAGAGTATGGCCGGGGCCGCGGCGAACGTCCGTCCCATGCGGGCAGACAACGGATCGACAATCCCCTCCTTGGCGGGGAAGAGCCGTGCGTCGATTATGCGGGCGTGGATGCGGCGCTGCGCTTTGACGGCCGCGTCCGCCCGTTCGAATACCAGATAAGCGGCAGCCGAGGCCGGGAATTCTTCTTGCCGTAAAAGACCCGCCTGCCGCAAATATACGAAAGTCGAAGGATGCGCGGCGGTGTCGGCGGCTCCTGCCAGTGCGCAATCCGCCTTCCCGGAAGAAACCGCCTGCCACGCTTCGAGGATGGCCGCCGCAGTCTGGCCTTCCCAAGGCGTGAAAATGAGATTCGGCCCCCGGATGCCTTCTAAAATCGAGATGAGACAAGGCGGCATGTTGGCCAGGATTTTAAAAGAGAGCAACGGATTGGTTGCGGAAAGGCCGCGCTTGCCGAGCAGATCGCAGGAAAGGCGACCGTCGTCTCCGATGGATTGCGCGACCATCTCGTGAACTTCGTCTACGCTCGCTGCCGCGAGTCCGGTCCCAGCATAAAGGCCGACGCGGTCCGAAGGGAACCGTTCCTTTACCGCGGCTTCCGCAAGAGCCTCACGGGCTGCGACACAGCCGAGGACTGCGGCTCCGGACATGTATTTGAGCATGCGTCGGGAGCCTGACAAGCGCTGGGCGGGGTCCATGGCGGGAAGTCGGGCAGTTGGAGAAGATTCCAAGGGCGTTCCCGCGAGTTCCGGCAAAGGGGAGCAAGAAGCGAAGAGTCCTTCTTCCCATGCCTTGGCGGATTCTGCCGCTGTCGCGCCTAGCGGGGTGACCATTCCGATGCCTGTGACGACGACCTCAGCGGGCATCGACGGGGATCCCACTCATGAAGAGATTCAGCATTTCGGTTCGCCGGGCTTCAAGTTTTGGATTGTCGATCGTATGGAAAGAAAAGACAAGGATGCATTCCGCTACGGATTCATTTGACACTCGAGCTTGCGCCCGGGCCCTTCCGCCCAATTCGTTGAAGGATTCCACTTCAGTATGGTAAGTGAGCTGATCTCCGGGATAGACGGGCTTTCGGAACTTGGCTTTTTCCACGATGCTCATCAATGCTTTGACATTCCGGCCGTCCGCCTTGCGGGCGGTTTCCTCCAAAAGAAGGCCGGAGAGCTGCGCCATTCCCTCAATCATCAAGACTCCCGGCATGATGGGTTTGAGCGGGAAGTGGTCATCGAAGAAATCTTCGCTCAAGGCGACGTTCTTGATGGCTTCCGCGCGGCGGCCCGGTTCCCAGGATGTGATGCGGTCGATGAGGAGGAATCTCACGCGCCTATTTTGCCGTGCGGCAGATGCGCGCGGCCGATGACGGCCAGGAACGTACCGAAGATCGCGCCGCCGACGATGCCCATGAGCCAGGAGAACACGATCAGGAGCACGGCTTCACTCGGATGATGAGTTCTGATGAGTCCAGTCAATGGCGGGAGAAAGTTTGCGATGACGCCGACGCCCGCTCCGATGAAGGCCCCATCGAACAGGGTGCCGGGACCTTCGGTTGAGCGGTGCTTTGTGAGCCAGAGGTTCAGGCCGAGTTCATTGACTCGTGCGGCCAGCCAACCTCCGACTACGAAGGAGATGGCGATCCTCAAGAGATAGACTCGTCTGAACGGGACTGCCGTCAAGATGTACGCGGTCCAAATCGATGTCGGGACGATGCCGTAAAGCGCGCCGATGATTCGCGCATTGTTGATATAGACGGAACAGAGTTTTTTCATGAAACCTCCTTAATGTTTATTCATGTTATCAAAATTTACCGCACCTCTTCCTTTGTGCTAAACTCGCACAATGGAAGAAAATTTAGAATCTACGAATACGGCGAGGACGAGCACCGTCCTCCTCGGGGCTTTGATCCTGTGCATGTTCGTGCCCAGCGTGCTGCTGTGGCTGTGCAATGCCAGTGAGCTCTTTCATGTTCGACGGATGTTTCCCCCCGCGGATCAGGATGTGTATTTCTTCGGATTTCTGTTGATCACAGATCTCATTCTGGCCGGGCCCGGGCTGACGATTCTTTCCTATGTGCTGCTCCGAAGGCTGCGCAAGAGGTTTCTTGACGAATCAGAGGAATTCCAACGAAAAAATCTCGTGTATTTGGGCGTTTTTAATGGGATTTCGATGTCGTCTTTGAATTTCCCGGGATATCTGGCGTTGATTCATCTGACGCGCGGGCCTATGATTGCGGTGAGACTCATGCTCATCTTCGCATTTACCGGAGGATTGTGCGGGGCATGGGTCGGCTGGCAGGCTTTCAAGGAGCGGCATCCGGGCTATGGTTTCCTGCCGAGGCTGAATCTTACGGAATGGATATTCTTCTATCTTTCATCTGGAGCTGTGCTGTGGGCATTCATGCCGTTTCCGCAGTGAGTGCGACGCTCCGGTTTTCCCGAGCATTACGGTTCCTGACACGGGCGATGTTCCTGAGCGTGACCGCTCCCAGGATGCGCGCTCCATTACGGAATACAACAAACAGCGGGACTTCATACGATTTATACTGCGGCAAAAACGCTCGGAAGACATTGATCGTGGTCCACGGCCTTACGGTGCAGGGCGAACGCGACCCTCGTCTCATGGCCTTCTGCCGGGCGCTTTCCGATTCAGATTTTCGCGTGGCCGCGGTATCTCTCCCGGCTTTGAAGTCCTGTCGATTCGAAAGGAGCGACCTGGATGCAATCATCGGACTGGCGGAAAAACTTCATCCGGATTCCGACGGAAAAGTCGGGGTCATCGCTTTTTGCATCGGAGCAGGATTCGCCTTGACCGCTGCCTGCGATCCCAGGCTTGTCGGCAGGGTCGATCCGCTCATCTTGTTCGGGCCGTATCATTCCCTCGGCGCGGCTTGGCAAACAATCACTTCTCGCGATTTCGGCTCATTGGGCGATGTGTCCGAGCGGTCAGATCGACTTTGGCTGCTCTTGACCTTGGCATTGGGAAGAAAGAAAGAACTCGGCTTATCTGAGTCGGAGATAACGGAACTCGAGGGTTTGCTTTCCGTCTATTGTTATAAACCTGATCTGGACAAGATGGCGAGCTTCCATGAGAAGAGGCTGAAAGGGCGCGAACCCATACTGCTCGATCCGCTCCTGCCGGGAAGCGCATCCCCAGATGAACTCTCTCCGGCGGGAAAGCTGAAGTCCTTGACTTGCCGGGTCATGATGCTCCATGATTCCCAGGACTCCTTGATTCCTTCCGAACAGACAAGACTCCTCTTTCAAGAACTTTGTTCGCGCGGACTGCAAGGGGACCAAAGGATGCTCATAACCCCATTGCTTTCCCATCTCAGCGCGAATTGGTCGTGGCATGGCGGTGATCTGGCTGAGCTTCTATCCATCCTCGGGGAGATTTTCAGATGATCTCGAAGAACCTCAAAGTCTTCAGCATTGCGCTCATTGTGTTAGGCGGCCTGCTTCCGCTGATCGTCTACAAGGCCTTTATCGGTCGTGTCGCGATCGTCATGCCTAGCGAAGCCCGAAGCATTTTGAGCAATACGACGGAGGCTGCTTTGGTCGACGTCCGATCTCCTTCCGAGTATGCGGCCGGACATCCTGAGGGCGCGCGAAACTGGTCCTACAAAGAGATCGAAGCGCTGAAGTCGGCTGATGCAATCCCGGCAGACTTGAGGGGCAGGAAACTGTTGTTCATCTGCCGCGGCGGCATAACCAGCATCATGGCGGCGAAGATCGTCGGCGTCTACCTGCCTGGTCGTTCCTACAGCGTGCGCGGAGGCATCCAAGAATGGATAGTTCCGGCGAATGCAATCTGTCCATTTGAGTATCCAGGCTCGCAATCTCCGTTGACGGTTGTCCCGGAGCCCTTCCGTCCTTCCACTCCGCTTGTGCAGTGGGCCGTGGTTTTCTCGGCATTCACGATCAAGCCTCTGTACATGCTGTTGAGCCTTTTCCTGATCGTCGCATTGGGAAAGCCGAAGACGAGCGATGTCGCGTCTCTTCAGTGGGCCATGATCGCTTTTCTTGCCGGTGAGAGTTTTTGCGCCTTGAATTACGTGATATACGGAGGGGAATCACGTCTTGTGGACTACCTGCACAGCTACGGCATGGCGGTTGCCTTCGCTTTCGCCTGTTACGCGATTCTCGATGGCCTGGACGGCCGGGTGGTCCATTTCAGCGATCCGCAGAAGCGTTGCGCCCTGCACGAGGTCTGCGGCGCATGCATCAAGGACACGGATACCTATTGCGGGATTCGGCGCATTGGGTACTTCCTTATTCCGGTCGTTTTCCTGCTTTGCTTCATCCCACTCGTCGCGGACTTCACTCACGAGTCCTTCAATACCCGCGTCTTCGGCAGGATTGTGAACAATACCCAGCCGGTCATCCTGCAGATGTTCGAGATCCGGTACGCGCCCGCATTCGCTGCCGCTCTCTATGCTGCTGCGTTCGCCGCGTTATGGGGAGGCAGCAGGTTGCTGCCTTGGGCCAAGGTGCTTTTTTCAGCGGGTTCCGGGTTGCTGGGATTCGGCCTGTTCCGTCTCATCCTTGTCGCAGTCTATCGCGAAGACCTGAGTTGGTACGTCAACTGGGAAGAATTTTCCGAGATGATCTTCGTGTGCGGTACCTGGCTTATCCTCTGGCAGTTCCGTGCTTTGTGCCCAGCCTTTCCAAGGCCCAAAACATGATTCCTGCGGCTGCTAAACGCGAGATTCTCCGTCTGGGCATTCTGCTTGGAGCGGTGCTGCTGTTGTGCGGGACATGCAGTGCGGGAGCGGCCCTTGTGGAAGACGAGGGCCTTCCATGGACTCCGCTGAGATTTCCGTTGAATAATGAGAAGTCCTTTCCGCGTTCCAGGACAGTTGCAGGACTCGACCTTGGGCTGTTAGGTGGGGCAGGTGCGAAAAATTTCTACGGCTTTCAGTACGGAACACTATGGACCCAAGACATCCAGAATAGCTATGGACTTCAAGCGACAGCCGGCATGAACTTCTTATTGTCGAGGGGAATCGGCATTCAGATCGCTGGTGTTGGGAACAGTGCGGAGCGCTACTGGGGCATGCAGGTTGCGGGTCTGTTCAATTATTCTCCCCACATGTGTGGAGTCCAAGTGGCCGGACTGTTGAATCTATTATCAAATGCGAAGGGCATCCAAATCGCCGGTATCGGCAATGGTTCGGATAACGATGCAGCAGGCCTACAGATCGGAGGAGTCGGCAACCTGAATTGGCGGAATTATGCCGGGATCCAAGTCGGCGGATTTGGGAACAACACATATGAAACTGCGGCAGGTCTTCAACTCGGAGGATTCGGCAATATGGCCCGGAGTTCGTCCGGGATACAGATCGGCGGGCTCGGGAACAGTTCTTCTCGTTTGCGAGGAGCGCAAATAGCTTTTCTCTTAGGGAATTATTCAAAGGACGCGGCGGGTGTTCAGATCGGGCCGATCAATCTCATCGAAACCACTCCGGAGGGAATAGGGATGGAACCTTTCCATTCGTTAGGGGAGACGTTCACGCAAAGAACAGTTAAAGGTTCCTCCGACCATGCAGGCATTCAGATCGGTATTCTCAACCTCTGCGACCGGTTCAAAGGCGCTCAAATCGGCCTCATAAACTTCTGTCGAAAGCTGAGGGGTTTCCAGATCGGTGCCGTAAACATCATCACGGGGCCGGGAAAACTCATGCCGGCAACGATCGGATTCAATTGCGGCTGGTAGTTGCAGCTTCTTATAACGAGAAGTCTTTTTCCGTCAGTCCTAGATTGAACCGGCACTGCGTGTAAGCATACATTTCGAGCAACTCATCGTTCCATCCGTAGACGATTACTTTTGTGGGCAGATATAATTCTTTATCGATGCTGATCTGAATCGTTTTGCCGTAATAGCCTTTATCTTTTGGGAATTCCGCCTTGAAAACCATGACTTTTCGGCCGTCCAAAAGATCTTCGCCAGCATACGTCATATGTCCGTCATTGTTTCGCCGGGCCTTGCGATAATTCTCATTTATGGTCCGCAGGATATGGCCGATGTCCGCCTCATCGAGAGGATGACGGCTGCTGCTCGTCACGAGCGTGCTTTGGGGATCGACGCGGATTTTGATGAATTTCAATAGAGATGCCAGGCGGACAAGGAGCTTCCCGTCATTCTTGCCTTTCACGAATACGACTTGAGTCCCGCTGCGAACGCCGCCGGTCAGCTTGAAATAGAAATGTTGGTCCTTCTTGAATTTGAAGAGGAGGTCGTTTTCCTCTCTGTACCGGTTTCCGATGAGTTCCTTGAGCGTGAGCAAGCATGTGTAGTCCCGCAATTGCGCATAGCTCTGCATGCATTGAGACAGGGTCTTCTCCATGACGCTCATGTCCGTCTGTGAAAAAGCTTCGGCCGGGAGAAAGGCGAGTAGAAACAGAATGAAGAGTTGCATTGTTTTTAACATCACGCTCGGATGTGAATTGTCATGGAGAATGGAAATATCATTCCAATCAAGCCAACTTCTTATTCGCCATAAACACGAAACCCCCTCTCGGGGGTCAAGGTCCTGACATTTCTCGTTACAGGTTCGAAAACAAACTTCTAAATTGGGTGCGCGTCCAACCTTGCAGCCAAAATCACTATACCATGCCGCAGGGTTTAAGGCAAGCGCTTTTTTAAACTCGCAACCAAGCGGACAGGACTCACGATTTTCCCGACTTTGAAATCCCTTCCGTCCTTCTTGACGGTCAAGAGGGTCCCGGTATCGAGCGCCTCGCGCCAAAATACGTCAGGAGTGATGTCCGGCCTCACTTCGCAGGCTAAGGCGTAAAGACCGGCCAGATAGGGGATTGCCCAACTGAATCCCCCCTCGCGATAGAACGCGTAATCCTCTACTCCTTTTGGACCTGCCGTTGTGCGCGAATCCATGGGCACAAGCAGCGTGTTCTCATCGAGCCAGGAGAGCGAATCGCGGTGCAGCAAGAATGATCCGAGGCCATAGGACGCGGCGGAGTCTGGATCGGACATGGGCTCGCGGCCCAGGCCGGCGAACTTGTAGCTGTAATAGCGTACCAGTGAGCTGGTGATCACGAAGATGCCTTCGGCCTTGGCATGTTCGATGGCCGCGCTGATCGTCTCGTAACCGGTTTCGCCGGGAGAGAAGCCCCGTTGGATCGCCAGTACGCGTATCTTCTTCCCTTTGGGAACTGATTTATTGAACGAGATCACTCTCTCGACTGCCGAAGCCAGGGAGGTAAAATCCGGTTTCATGGACGCGTCGGTGAATTGATCCGCGATGTAGTAGACCTCCGCGCCAGGAGCCACGCCGCATCGCTTCCCGACCGCGATGGAGACCACGGCGCCGGCGTGCATGCTGGATTCACGGGCTTTCTCCGGCCAATGCAGTTCCTCGTAGGAGCGGATGCGGCCCGCGTATTCCTCATGTTCAAGGAGCAGATTCTGATCGATGACCGCGATCCTGATCCCGCGGCCCGTAATGCCCTGCTTGTGGAGATGACGGACGCCCAAACCGGGATTCTCTCCTAGCTCCATGATCTCCCGGAAATCGAAGCCGGGAGGCAGTTCCTTCGGGAATCGCGTCTCCGAGTCGAAACTCGCGTGCAGGAGATCGGCGGTCCTTGTTTGCACGGACAAGGCGGAGAGGTCTCGACCGCGTAAGTCCAACTGCCACGGATTTTCCGAACGAGGATCGTACATCGGTAACGAATCCAGCGGCTTCAGTGGTGGCTTCCAGGGTGATGGGCGGGTGCATATCCCCCCGAGCGGACTGGAGGCCAGGCAGTTGGAGAAATGGATTACAGGAGCTGCATCCTTGGAGGGCGGACTGTTTTCGCCTGCATGCGTAAATGCCGTCAAGGCCAACAACGCGAGCAAAGACGGCAGCAGAGGTTTGCGTGCCAGGATCTCGGTCCAGGCCAACTGGGGCGCTTTGCGGGCGCGCTGATGGAGAAGCTTGAAGCCGATTCGGCGAATGGCGGACAAAAGGCGGGGCACTTCGGCGTATAGGCCGAAATGTCTCGCCAGCCTGTGGTTCTGTCCCTCGGAGAGCCCGGCGACCAATCGGCCATGATCCATCTCGCAGGCGACCAGGATTCCACCCGGCCGCAGGAGGCGGAAGCATTCGCGGACGGCCACGGAGAAGTCCTCGATATGCCAGAACCCGAAGTTGCTCGTGATGCAGTCGAAGGATGCATCCGCGAATGGGACTCGTCTGGCATCTGCTCCGCACATCAGGACATTGCGCTTGGCGATCCTTGATCGAGTCTGCGCGGCCTTGAGGCACAAGAAATCGCGGTCCAGGGCGACGACGCTGTTCCCACATCCATATCCGCATAGTTCTTCCAGCAGGAACCCTCCGCCGCAAGCCATGTCCAGCAGCCGCGAGGGCTTTTGCCGCCGGACGGTTTTCGCGATCCACTGGATAGGTTCGTCCGGCTCCCACGGAGGCGGCCTAGTCGCTCGAATAGTCGCTGTTCGACTCAGTTTTCTGGCGCGCGCGAGTTCCTTTCCCGAGATAGGAGATCGTCGGCAGAACTGCTTGGGTTGGGCGCGCAATGCCGCGTGGATGAAGTGTTCTTCTCGTCGATCCTGAAGAAGCGCTTTCCAACTGCGGCCCAGCCTGCGCACCAGCGAGTCCGAATCGTACCACCGCGCGGCGGTCCCCTTCGGGACGAGGATGGCGATGCCGTCCACCCGGACTCCGCGATAGCCGCACGCGCAGGCCAGCGAGTGCTTCAATGGGAATCCGCAGTCGAGACATAGGAACGGCACCACTTTTTGCTTCAAGGGATATATTCCACGACGAAGACGTCATTCAGAATGCGCCCGAAGAGGACTTTCCCGCCATCTTTCTCAAACGAATAGTGTTTTTCATTTGGGATCGTTCCGATGGTGCCTTCAAACTTTGCCTCGATCATCGGCTTCCCTTTGTATTTTAAGAAACTCAAATTGCTGAGACGACCTTTCAGCAGAGGTATCCCATCCGCCGATGTCAATCTGGAGACTCCATCGTATGGATAAGAATCGAAAAGGGCGGAAAGAACTTTCTCCAATCGGTTGTTACTCCAGATGCAGATATCGTAAGGGGAGCTGACGTCGGATACCCCCGGCTCGACCAAGAGTTTGTTTTCTCCAGAACCGTCGATGTCTCCGACGCTTGCAAGGCCATCGGTTCCGGCCGCGATGTCGCTGCAACAACCGTAATTCAGTTCCGTATCGTCGGACCATAGCAAAGAAAGTCCTTTCGGCTGGATGGAGTATATCGTCAAGGCGAAGGAAGTATCCGACAGGCCGTCCTCCGAGGTGTAGCGCTTACGATGAAAGAAGGTAAGGAACTCTTCTTTCCCGTCGTTGTTGATGTCTCCGTGGATCGGTTCTTCGGCGTCTTTAGGGAAAGCGTAATTCTTGGGATCCAGCCGTTCTTTTTTTGAGAGAGGTCTGTCCGAACGCAGCGGTATGAACGCCGGAGGGGTGCTCAAGATGACGATCGTGGATGTCCCCTTCGCTTCGGCGGCCGTAGCCGTGCTTGGTGGCGCAGTCGCCAGCAATGTCGCGAGACAGATCAATGCATGGAGCAATTTCTCGTTCCGCGGTGACAGAGTTCTCGCCATATCCATCCTCATCGGCTCGCCAGGAGTTCGGCGTGGACTCCGGCGGAGTCCACGGACTCTATGCGGGCGAGCGCTTGGAAGAAGGTCATGCCTTTATGTGAGTTGTTCGGGATTTCCGTTTCGTACAGGGAAAAGACGATCGGCTTATCCCATTCCCCTTCGTGATAACAGTCTGTTGTTGCTGTATGGTAGCCGACTCGCCACAGAACGAGCCGATTCTGGAAGGCATTGGGCGCCAGTTTGATCGCGTCGTAGCTCAGAGCCAAGGCGCGAGCCTCCGCTTCCTGCGTGACGATCTGCCGGTGCCATGCGCGGCGCTGCTTCACCGCCCAATAAGTTTCATGGATGAGTATCCCTGCGATTGCGCTTGCCGCGACGGCGGCGGCAATCCATGGGAGCGCTTTCTTGACCCGGGAGATTCGCGGTTCTGGAGTCGATGAAATATCATTTCCCATGGTCGTTTCCCTCTGGCCAGGTTGTAGCATTATTTATGCCGCGCTTCGTGCTCGATCAGCAGATATCGAATACCCGGGCTTTTCTCGCGGGCTCGTACTGCCCATCCATGATCGATGCGTTGATGAAGGTCGTTCCGTTCTTCTCGACGATGCCGTATCCCTCGTGGATATGGCCGAAAACGTGGAATCGCGGCTTCACTCGCCGGAGCGCTTCCAATAGAGCCTCGCAGCCCAGGTTCTTGGTGAACAAGGACTCGTCGCTTGGATAGAGGTCTTCATTGAAACGAGTGACCCCGTCCAATATTCCGTGCGGCGGGCCGTGGGTCATGAGGATATCCACGCCGGCGGGGATCATGTCCCATTTTTCTTTCAGGGACTCGATCGTGCGGAGATTGAACGCCCAGTTATTGAACCAAGGCTGCCAAGGAGAGCCGTAGACCGTGATGCGGCCGGGGCCGGGCGCGAGTTCTCCCGGGAGGATGCTCGATCCTTCGATCGTCAGGCCGGAATCCTCAAGGTAGAGTATCCCATTCTCTCGCAGGAGTTCCCGCGCGAGGCCCGGCTCGGTTTGAAAGAGGAAATCATGGTTTCCAGCGGTCACGATGACGTGCTGGTATTTCCTCTTTTGCTTCTGGCTCTGCAGCCAACGCGCCGCCGAGACGACTTCCGGCGCGCTCCCTCGAAAGGTCAGGTCTCCGGCGTGGAGGAGCACGTCTCCTTCCGGAAGCTCCAGCTCCGCCAGATGCGTGTCCGCGACAGTCACGAATCTCATCGCTATTTTAATTCCGCCAAGAAGGCGCTGAATGTCTGAAAGATTTCCCTGCGGGATTTCGCGGCATCGCGGCTCGGGTATTGCAGGGCGGTCCAGGTCGGGCCCGAGGAGTTTTCCGTAGCGAACGCCTCTTTCAGGTTGCGCTTGAACTTGCGGTACCAAGGGGCCGGGTGTCCATCCGCCGTTTCCGGGAGTCCCTCGACGACTCGCTTGCGCCACGGGGGCTTCATCAAAATCTCGTAGATGTAGGCCAGGTCCTTGCCCTTTTTTTCGATGACCGGACGGCGCACGAAGGTCAGGCCCTTCGCTAAGACAAAGGCTGGCAATGTCGGGACCTTGAATCTTACTTGCGTCCTTTCTCCTTCGAGGGTTTCTCCTGCCAGGGAAACCGTTTCCGTATGGGCCAGAAGGATGTTCGTATATCGGAGCGCCGGCACGATGAGATCCTTTTGAATCAAGACTGCATCATTCTTGCCGCTTCCGAACAAGGGGGTGATGAAATCAACCGGCACCCGCACCTTGCCTTTGCGGTACAAGAACCGGGTGGTCGGCTTCTCTTCCTTCGCAAATGCCGTAAGAGCGAATCCAGAGTCCGATATCCCGACCTTAAAATCGGCAGACTCCATCAAGGAGGCAATGCTCTTTTTCCCCCTTACGGGAAGCTTGGCCGCAACGGCCGCGTCCACATCATTGGAGTGGACCGAGATTTCAAGCGACTCTTCCTTCCAGGCATAGATCTGAGGCACCCAGCCGCCGACGATCACGATATCCGAGAGATAATCGCGCAGGGCGTCGAGCGCCGTGAAGAGGACCTTCTTGACGATTTCCGGCGAGGCCTCAGCGGGCATTCTTCCACCGCGGCATCAGGATTTCAGAGAGGATGTGCTCGGCTTGCTCGCGTCCACGGACCGGGTAACGGTAGCAATCGAGATAGAGCTGTATCTCCGAAACGACAGGCAGCTTGCGGACCACCCGAACTCCGTAGGAGCCGGAGTCGGCATAGTAAGGCTCGATGAGGTGGATCGGCCCCAGCTTGTCCCGCTTTAGGCGCAGAACATCCTGCCAAGAGCGCCTGAGTTTTTCCGCCCCAGGCAGATGAACATGGACTTCGTTGAAGGTCGCGAATGGAGCGATCAGGGAGGCCCCGGCCATGCAGGTGAGCGCCCATGGTCCTGGAAGGCGGGAGCGCCTTTTGGAAAGCAGATTCAAGATGACATTCGCGTCGGTGATTCCGTCGATTGAGAACCGATGGTATTTGACCGACTTCATGGCATACCAAGCCGCCCAATCGCGCAGCAGTTGGACCGGTTCAAGAATCCTCGCTTGGGCAGGGCTCTCCCGTGATGCAAGTCCGATGCGCTGAAGCTGGCGGAGGGTCAAGACCGTCAGGGAAGGGCTTGTCCCGGCCATTCGCGAAAGTTCCCGGATGCCCCAGGCCTTGGAGGGGTCCGATAGCGCGACTCTCAACAGCATGGACGCGCTGTCGGCGAAGGGATTTCGTTCCTGCGGAGCCGGTATTTTCATAGAGTCATTTACAAGTTTGTAAACAGAGTTTATTTTATGGCACACATCCTGTATGTCGTCGCACACATAAGCAAAGTATAGCATCGATTTACAACTTTGTAAACACTTAATAGGTTGACGTTTGCCTGGAAGAGATTGTAGCCTTCAATAAATGAAGGCTACAATCTCTTCCAGGCAAAACTCCCATAGTCGTTCCAGTAGAAGAGTCATGCAAGTTGTTGACTGATTTTCTCCCTTCCCAGCTGATTCAGAAAGCAAATCGGCGAAAACTTCTTGTGCTGCTCGGCCATGTCGCGGCTGGCGAGGTGGACGTAGCGCCGGGTCATCTCCAAAGTGGAGTGGCCCAGGATCTCCTGCAGGCTGAAGGAGTCCCCCCCATAAACACGAAACCCCTGGCTTTCGCCAAGGGCCGGTCCTGACATTTCTCGTTACAGGTTCGAAAACAAACTTCTGAATTGGGTGCGGGGGCTGGATTTGAACCAGCGACCTCAAGGTTATGAGGCGCGAAGTACGCCTTTCGCGCCTCCTCGTCGAGGCTTCCGCAAATCTCCACTCAGTTGAGCGTCCAACCTTGTGGCCAAAATCACTATACCATGCCGCAGGTTGTTACGCAAGCGTTTTTATCCTCCCCTGCGGCTTTGCTGATCGATGGTCGAGGCAGCATCGCTGGAGATGGCTGCGGAGGCAACGGCCATGAGCAAGGTAATGCCTCCTAGTATTGGTGAACACAGAAAAAGAAGGAATACCCAGCCGCCAAGGGTGTCTTCGCCATCAGTCGACATATAGTATGTCGTTGCGATCAACCATAAGAGTATCGCCCCGATTGAAAGGAGCGCTCCTAAGATTTTGAAGGCACGAGGGGATTTCTTTTTCTTGACCCATCGGAGAGCAATTATTCCCCATAGCGCACCCATGAGCGCTCCGCAAAATGCTCCTATGAGGGTGCACTGCCAGGGCAAGAACAGGAATATGGGCAGAATCATCCCCCCCGCACCCCATATCGTAGATTTCCAAATCGTATTGCGAGCTATGTTATTGGTGCTGGATGGGACAGGAGAATCATCAGTCTGCATGCTTTTAGGCCTCCCTCATCTTACTAGCAGGCTGCTGAAAAACCCTCCGAAACCGCACTCGTAAATCCTAGAATCTCTCGACGGAACACCGACGAGGAATCGGAGGCATCGAGATGATGGGATCGAGTGAGGCGCAAAAGAACAT